>Ga0080004_1088859_pt1 | contig 82718 bp, 87 predicted proteins | sample WasSprMetagenome_FD_69207 | JGI IMG/M metagenome (GOLD analysis project Ga0080004, IMG submission 69207) | Sulfidic aquatic microbial communities from Washburn Spring, Yellowstone National Park, USA - WS (SPADES assembly) (version 2) | ecosystem: Environmental > Aquatic > Thermal springs > Hot...
TTATCCTCTCGAGGCCATTGAAAAAGCTCTTGTAGCAGCTATTCTTGAGCTTGGTGATAAGTGGATTAAGGGTGAAGCTTTTATAGCAGATCTCGTTGCAGCAGCTGATGCTATGAAAGCTGGAATGACCATATTGAAGGAGGAGGTTGTTAAGAAGGGGAAAACTGTGAAATATCTTGGTAGAGCAATTATAGGGACTGTTGAAGGAGATATTCACGATATTGGTAAAAGTATAGTGGCAACACTATGGGAGGCTGCTGGATTAGAAGTGATTGATCTAGGAGTGGACGTATCTCCACAGAAATTTATTGAGGCTATTAGACAATATAATCCTGATATTGTTGGTATGAGTGCATTAATGACTACAACAATGCTTAAACAGAAAGAGACTATTGAGGCTATAAGACAAGCTGGTCTAAGAGATAAAGTTAAAATTGTTATTGGAGGTGCACCAACAACAGAAGAATGGGCTAGAGAGATCGGTGCTGACGGATGGGCACCAGACGCAATAAGTGCAGTTGAATTAGTTAAGAGACTATTAAGTGTTAAGTAAAAGGGGTGATCTAAGTGGCTAAACCCAAAATAGAGGTCTTAAGTAGAGAGGAGGTTGAAGAAATACATGTGAGATCTCTGAGTGTTTTGAGTAGAGTTGGTGTTAGAGTAGATCATGATGGTGCATTAAAATTACTCAGAGATATTGGTGCTGAAGTGGATTTTAATAAGAAGATTGTTAAAATACCAGAACACCTCGTTAACGAGGCCTTAAAGAAAACACCACACACCGTAAGACTCTATTACCGAGACGGTAAAAAATACCTCGAATTAAAACCAGGTGGAGACACCTATTTTGATGTTGGTTCTGCTGGATTATATTATATTGATTGGAGAACAAATGAAGTTAGAAGGGCTTTAACTAGAGATCTTGCTGAGGTTGCGAGAGTTACTGATGCATTGCCAAATATTAATCTGATGTCAACTGCACTAGTGCCAGCTGATGTACCTGAGACTATTGTTGATAGGTGGAGGATGTATGTTGTAACAAAGAATTGTGTTAAACCAATTGATACAGGGGCGTTCACGCTTGAAGGTATTCCAGACGCTGTAAAATTAATAGCGGCTGTTGTTGGCGAGGAGAATGTTAGTAAAAAGCCATTCATGATCTTTGCTGCTTGTCCATCACCACCACTCAAGTGGAGTGATATAACTACTCAAAACTTAATAGATTGTGCTAAATACCATGTGCCATCATTTATAATACCCATGCCACAGACTGGTGGAACTGGTCCTGCAACAATTGCAGGCTCTATATTACAGGCTAATGCAGAGTTCTTAGCTGGCTTAGTAATAGCACAGTTTACTAGGCCTAGTGCACCTGTAGTTTATGGTGGATCTCCATGTGTATTTGATCAGAGGTTTGGCACACCCTCCGTGGGCGCAATTGAAGTCCAATTAATGACATCAGCGTTTGCACAGCTTGCTAGGTTTTACGGTGTTCCTAATCAGCAATATGTTATGGTTAGTGATGCCATGATCCCTGATCCCCAGGTTACATTGGAGAGTGCTATGGGTGCTTTAATCGCTGTTCTCTCAGGCGTCAATGTTGCTGTTGGTCCTGGTATGTTACTTGAGGAAAATGGTATTAGTCTAATTAAGCTTGTATTTGACGATGAAATTGCAGGTTTAGCTTTAAGGTTTGGTAAAGGTGTATTAGTAGATGTTGAGACGTTAGCTGAGAAATTAATTGAGGAGGTTGGTCCTGGAGGATTATTTTTAAAGTATAAACATACACGTGAATGGTGGATTAAAGAACACTACATACCAAGACTACTAAATAGAAAAACATATGATATGTGGAAGAAGAGTGGAGCTAAAGACTTAGTAACAGTGGCTAGAGAACAAGTAGAGAAGATATTGAGAGAACACGTAGTAGAACCACTACCACCAGACATAGAGAAAGAATTAGATAAAACAATGCTAGAAATAGCAAAGAAATACGGAATAGAAAAATTACCACTAGTGTGAGGCTTTGGGTAATTCTTCAAAAGGAGGGGAATTAAAAAGAGAGCTTGGGCTGTTTCAGTTTTCATAATCATTTGTAACACTCAGATTCATTGATGTCTAAGACCTCATGCTATGAGGTATGCTGACGCAACATGTCTATCTAGGCTTAGTGCTAGTGCTACTCCGAGGGCATCTATTGAGGAGTATGCTGAGTTTACTTCTAGTATGTTTAAGTTAAATTTCTTCGCGAGTGCTCTTAAGTGTTGGATGTACTGTCTGAGGGTTCACTTTCCGACTTTGCTCTTGACTCTACGCGGTTTTTCGAGATATTCAACAACTAAGTATTTAACTCTATGTGCAGTAGCATACTTTACTAGCTCCGTGAGGGCCTCTTTTCTCATAGACTTCGATACTTCTCTAGACGTGTTCACAGCATTGAAAAAGAAGACTGTCTTAGTGTCTCTAAGTCTACCAGTAGAGTCTATAATAGCCATACAAACTCTGTCAACATTGAAGTCGAAGCCAGCCCATAGGAGGGTGTTGCTAGATACATTGGTGATAACGCTTCCCATATACTTGACGTAGAGATTTATGGGGATGTTGAGGTATAATATGAGTCGCTTACTCCACACATCTCTCCAATCCTCATTCTTCTCGACCTTGATGCTGACGCCTGCACCATAAGTGTAACATCCCGAGATTAGCTCGTTAATTACCGGGATGTATTTCTTTCCAAATAAGACTTTATACTCTTTCCACTCGTGACCATTTACCTCGTGGGGTATTTTTATGAGTACTCTATTTGTCTCTACGAGTTTTATATTTCTATTCCCCTTCTCATCACTAGAGCCGACTGAGTATAGTTGTGGCTTTCTCAGCTTAATGCGTTTTTGCTCTCTATATAGTTTTGCCACCTTGATGGCTGAGTAGGCATACCAGGCGTTAGATAGGTACTTCGTTAGTCTCCTCTTGACTTCGCTCTCGCTCAACCCCTTCTTGTAAAGTAGGCTGTGAGCTATTTCAACAGCATCTCTAAATTTCCTCATGAGTAGTAGTAGCCTAGAGGCTGATATCTCATCAGGGATTAGTAGTTTGCCAACTACTGTGACTCTTTCTTCTGTGTTTCGAGCCATAGTGTAATCGCCTCCTCGATAGCTTTTCTAATGGCACCGTAGTGCCCAAACTTCCTAGTAGCTTCAACCTCGAACTCTCTCCACAAGTCTTTTCGTATTGTAATAGTCTTTTTCACATACAACCTTTCAGACATTTCTAACATCAATGACATTTATTATAAGTAGGGTTTTTAAACCTTCTTCTAATACAGTAATAGTGGTAAAAGTTTGAAACCGATGAGGTCTTGAGGTTGATGAACAATTCATGAACTCCGATTACCTGATGGGAGTGGGTGTACCCCTAGGCGACTAGGGGTAAACAACTCCCGTAGGGTGGTCGGGGGGATAAAGCCGTTGAGAGGTAGATGGTGGAGAGCTCGAAATTATTGAAGATGAAAAACAATGAACCACCATCTGCCGAGAAACGGTGTACCTGAAGACTACTATTCTGAGGGTGAAGCTGAAGATGCGGTAGTTAAAGCTAAGAGAATTATTGAGTGGGTTGAGGAGACTTGGAGAGAGTTATTGAGAAGAGGAGAGAGTTGAGAATGCGGGTTATTGAGGTTGCAAGAGAGTTTACTCAATGTGTAAGTGTAAAATTAGGTGATATTATAGCTATACTCCACGGTAGCTATGCTAGAGGAGATTTTAATGAGTGGAGTGATATAGATGTCCTCATAATCTCTAAGAAACCTCTACCACAAAACCCTCTTAGAAGACTAGATTTAATAGATGAGTGCTTAATAAAAACACCTGGGATAGAACCTGTAATAGTAACATTAGAGGAGTTTAAAATATTATTAAAAAGAAATAATCCACTAATACTAAGTGCTCTTAAGGAGGGGGTATTATTAATTGGAGATCTCAGAGTTTTATCTAATAGCTGGGCAAAACACTATTTAAGCATATAAATTTCAAAATATACCCCATATTAAAGGTGTATTAAATTGAGTTGGATTCAAAATACTGGGTCTCGTGAACTCTACATTAGTGGTTTAAAGTTGATGCGTAGTGGAGTACTCATAATTATAATTTCTACTATTATAGGTGTTATAGCAATAGGATTAATGTTTTTATTCCTCCTCGGAGTTCTCATTCCATTATTTACGCCTGGGAGAATTGAACATATAACAGAAGTTGTAATTATACCTGTAGAAGGAGGCATCACTATAAGAAATACTACGACTATTATTAAAACTCTAGAAACTAGTACTCAGGTAGAAGAATCTTTAAGAAAGATTTTTGAGAAACTACTATTAGAACACCCTCACGTAGTTATATGGGGGATTATTGCAGGAATACTACTACTAATCTCACTAGTTCTCGGTTTAATTGGTTATTGGGCTCGTTTTATACCTGGTGCTAGGAGACTTGGGAGAGCTAGAGTGGAATTTAGTACTGCTTCAACATTAGTGTGGATTGGGTATTTCTGGGGTTACTTAGTATTCTTAATAATGACGCTTATTGGTCTCGGAATATTAGTGTATGCTATATTTACACAGAGTATTTTCGGGATCTTCGTGACGAGTATAGGTATTTTAACTGGGTTTATTATAGCAGCAATATTAGTGCTTATCGGTTATATTGGGTTAATAATATTAGTATTTAAGCTCTATGAATTTGAGAAAAACACATTATATTTTATCACAGCTATTTTACTAATAGTAAGTTTAATTCTAAGATTTACTAGTTTCATACCATATATAGGGCTCTTCATGGCAATAGGAACTAGTATATTAAGCTTTATAACGTGGATTTTACTATATATAGCACTAGGAGAAAGCATTAAGAGAGCGGAAAGTCAATTAACACCACCAACACCTCCAACTCAACAAATGCCTCCACCACTATAAGTGTTCTTTATTAAATAAATATCATTCAGGTTAAACTATTTACTTTAAAAGCTGTCAAATTCATTGTCGTGATGTATTTTAATAGTTAATAGTATTTCTAGTAGACTATTGTTGTTAATTTTACTATGCAAACACTGACAACTACTATCTAGTATTACAGTAGCTATTTTTATGAGCAAATATGATATAGGTAAAATAAGAATTGACGTGCAATAAGTCGATTGGTTACTTAGCTACATAAGGCGAATTCTACAGAGTACTGCGCAGAAATACAGGTAAATCGATATTTAACTCTCACATGTAACGTAGCTCTCTTTATCTAGGAGATTAAGTTGAAACTTAATGTTTCAGCTTCTATAGGTATTCTTAGTTTAAGTTTCTCTCTATTTGTGTGAAATGTTTTTAACCTAATTTATACGTAATCCTAGCACACGCTGGGTTTGGTATTTACGCTAATACAGCTCTGTTACTCGCTAAGAAGTATGAGAACGTATATTTGGAGACTTCTTGGAGTTACGTGTATGACTTAGATGCGTTTATAAAGAGTGTTCCCGATAAAGTCTTATTTGGAACAGATTTAATCGAGAACGCCCCTGTTGAATACGCTAAACTAGATGGATTAAGATTATCAGATGAGTTGAGAGAGAAAATATTATATTTAAATGCTAAAAATGTGTTTAATCTCAAGATCTAGAACACGTATTATTAAGAGATTTTCTGAACATAACTTTTTGTTCTTTTTCTATAGAACCCCTAATTACTCTATGTATCTTTCTTCTTAGATTTTTAACATTATCTTCTTCTTAGTGAGAACACTCCTTAAATTTTTATACTTTTACCTCCTTAATGTATGGAACTTGTTAATAGGTCGTAATTATATATTTTAATTTTGTATTATTTTCTAAGATATTTTCATGTCTAAATATTAATTTATCTTCTGTGATTAGATCTCTACTAGTAGATATAGCTGGAGCTATTATAACACTGTCAATGTAGTCTTTTATGAGCTTGTAGAGATCAAATGAAAAATGTAATGTATAAATACAATCATATACTTTACTCATCAAAACACATTATCTAGGCTAATTAAGTCTTTAATTATCTATAGAATAGTTTAGAAGAGCTGATTTTTAGGGATTTAAGAACACTTCATATTTAAATTGACAACTTTTTAAGTTTTACTAGTGATTTATGGTCTTAGCTCGTGGTGGACTTTTTGAATAGTTCTACTGAGTGGGTTAAGGAGTTTTTTATTGAGAAGAGTTGGTTGTTTCTTAGGGTTCTTGAGAAGATGTGGGAGAGAGCTAGTGAAGAGGCTTTTAGTGTTAAGAGGTTGTTGGATTTTCTTGGCTTGAGTGAGGGTTCTTTAATACTTGATCTTGGTTGTGGTAATGGGAGAATAGCTATTAACCTTGCTAAGCTGGGTTATAGAGTTGTAGGTGTAGATATATCGCCAGTTTTTATTAAAGATGCTGTGGAGAAAGCAAAAATACATGGTGTTGAAGATAGAGTTATTTTTAGAGTTGGTGATGCTAGGAGAATTGATGAAGAACTAGGTGAATTCGAGTTTAATGCCGTATTATTATATTGGTCTACGATACTAGGATATTATATTGATGAATCTATTGACGCCGATATTTTGAGGAGAATTCGTAGAATTACTCGAAGCAATGGATATCTACTAGTATTAAATACTGTAAGTTATGATTTAACAGTATTAAGAGTAGGTCTTTTAGGTACAAGTATTAGTTATTTTAATGAAGTAGACAAAGACCTAGTATATGTTGAAATAGTCAAATTTGACCCTGTTAAGTCAATGGTGAATTCAACGTGGACTTTCTATAAGAGAGTAAACAGGGACCTCATATATTTAGATGAAATATCATTTAAACTCAGAGTCTATGCACTCCACGAAATAATAAGATTAGCAGAGGAAAACGAATGGGAGTTTGTAAATGCCTATAGAGATATAACTACATTGACACCATATAGACCATTATTAAGTGGATTAAATGTTGTATTTAAAGCTAAATGAGTGATATTTATAAAACAATTGTTTTAAACAATTAGAGGTCTTAGAGAATACTATACTGATTCTAGTGGCTTAGTGTTTAAAAACCCTGCTTACATATATACTTGTATACTTGACACGTATAGCTATATAGTCTCTATAGGAGTGATGAGTGTGGTTGTGAATATACTATTATATATTGGTGTGTTGTTGGTATTGCTCTTGGCTTGGATTAATGGTGCTAATAATGCTGGCAATGTTGTTGGCGTTGTAGTTGGAGCTAGGGGTATTAGTGTAAAGAAGGCTCTCTTGTTAGCGTTTATTTTTGAAGTTACTGGTGCAATGTTACTTGGACACTATATTTCTACAACTATTATGAGTGGTATTATAGATTCACGTGAGATCAGTGGAGACATGTTAGTTACTGGTGTAGTTACAATAGCTTTCTCTGCTGTGTTCTGGATGTTTATTGCTACATTTCTACGTATACCTCTCAGTGTAACACAAGCTATAGTTGGTGGTATTACTGGTTTTGGACTAAAAGCTCTGGGTTTTAATGGGATCTATTGGTTGAAGTTAATTATAATTATCTCTTCATGGCCTGCTACACTCTTAATATCAATACTCCTCTCACTACTACTTTATAGAGTACATGTAGAGTTAATTTCGCATATTAAAAATACGCGTAGCTTATTACTAGTTTTTTCAATTCTACTCTATACTTGTATAGCTATAACGCTCTTAATAGTTATGAGTAATGTTTATAGTGAAGTATATAGCCTCTTCTCTTACTCGCTAATAACACCTCTCTTAATTGTAATACCTTATGTTACAATTTTAAAGAGAAATACTCGCAGAGACTACTATGAGGCTAAGTCTATACTCTATAAACACCTCTTATTAGTTACATCTTCACTTGCTGCTTTTAGTCATGGAGCTCATGATGTGGGTGGATCTGCCGGCTTACTACAACTACTAGTTAATCAAATCACTAATAACAAGAACACTTTAGAAGCTGAGGTTTCAAGGTTAATATTACTAGTCTCTGGGTTTACAATAGCACTTGGTATGCTCAGCTGGGGTTATAGGGTTTTGGGGACTCTAGGTGAGAGGATTACACCATTAACACTAGAATCTGGTTTTATAGCTCAATTAAGTTCAGCATTAACAATACTCCTAGTTACTAGGTTAAGTTTACCCTCATCTACAACACTAGCTATTACAGGAGCTATAGTGGGGGTGGGCTTAACTAGGGGTAAAAATTACATTAACTATAAGACTATAATTAAAATACTGACTACCTGGATAGTGAGTTTCCCAGCAACACTACTATTTTCAATCAGTATATTTCAACTCCTTAAATCATACTTCTAGTATCATATGAGAGAGTTTTATGGTTTCTAGATATAAACTTAGATCTCTCTATATACTCATAGTATGTGCTTATAGTGAGGTGTCTTAATTGAGTAAAGCGATTGAGGCTAAAGGACTTGTTAAGAGATATCAGACTAAGAAGAGATATGGTTTCTTTAAGTCTAAGGTAGAGGTCGTAGAGGCTCTTCGTGGAGTTAGTTTTACGGTAAATTATGGTGAAATAGTTGGATTACTTGGACCTAATGGTGCTGGTAAAACCACAACTATTAAGATACTCTCTACACTACTACTACCAGACGAGGGTGAAGCCTATGTTGCTGGGTATAATGTTGTAAAAGAGCCTAGTGAGGTTAGAAAACATATTGGATTAATGCTTACTGTAGAGCGTGGATTTTACGGTAAACTAACTGGTCGTGAAAACCTCGAATATTTTGCAGCTCTATATGGACTTGAGAGAGAATATGCTAAGAAGAGAATAGATTATTTAATTAAACTCCTAGAATTAGACAAGCTAGGTGGTGATTACAAGTTATTTGAAGAATTTAGTTTAGGTATGCGTGCAAGATTGAGTTTAGCAAGGGCATTACTAAGTAATGCACCAGTATTACTACTAGATGAGCCTACATTAGGATTAGATCCACCTAGTGCTAGGAGAATTAGAGAACTCGTGAAAAATCTCGCACACGAAGAGAAGAAAGCTGTACTCTATACAACACATAATATGTTTGAAGCTGAAATAGTCTGTGATAAGATATTATTAATAAATAAGGGGGTAATTGTCGCCAGTGGAACACCGGGAGAATTAAAGGCTAAATTACCAAAACTAAAAGTACTTATCTTAAGTCTCCATGGGCAATCAGTGGAAAATTTGCAGAGGATTCTAGGCGATCTCGGCTTAAAACACGAAATATCCTCGGAGTTAAATATACATACGGTTAGAATACATGTTCAAAGACCTGAAGACATATTTAATGACTTAGTAAAGAAACTAGTATCTAGTGGTTTTGAACTATTATCAGCTAGGATAGAAGAGCCAACACTCGAAGATGTCTTTATATATTTTAGTGAGGGCTATTTATGAGTATATTTGACCTTATGAGAGCAGAATACATACTTATCTATGCTGAGACTATTAGGAGGAAGAGTGAATTAGTGTTAATGATACTATACCCCTACTTATTCACGGGTTTTGTACTACTATTAGGTTATAGTGCTGGTTCTCTAGAAGTTTTTAAATCTAGAATAGGTGTAAACCCAGCTATTTTCATGGCGACTGCTAGTTTCACAGTAATGTCTCTTATGATTGGTGTTGATGATGTATTGTGGAGACCACTATGGGATATGTGGATTGGGACATTACCCTATCTTATAGCTTCCCCGGTAGATAAGTTTAAGTTGTTTACAATAATGCCTCTACCTAGAGCTACTTTAATAGTTCTACTTGGATTTACAAGTCTATTACCACTTTACATTTTACAATATGGGCTTAGTGGAGTCATTTTAGTGTTACTAGTAACAATCTTAATTGTTATAGGAGTTTTTACAATGGTTCCACTTGGAGTATTACTTGCAGGATTAATACACTCTATTGGTGAGAGTTGGAGAATACTTAGTGTTGTTAGACCTATTATAATGGTTTTACTTGGAGCATATTATCCTAGATTCTACATGCCATTAGTGGCAAAACTCCTCAGTTATACTATACCATCATCACATATAGTTGAATCTGTGCAGAGAGTACTCGTGGGATTAGTAGATCAGTGGCTTCTAGTACTCATAGCTGCAAGTATTTTTCTAACAGCTCTCTACACACCTCCTAGTAGGGCTAGTTTAAAATTCTGGGAGAAGAGGAAGGTGAGTGAGGGTGTTAAAATTAGCTAATAGGGCATTTGCTGTTCTCAAAGCCTACGCGCTCTCAGATCTAGTTAGGAGTAGGGGCTTATTTTATGGGTTAATGGGGATCTCGCTTTGGATTCTACTATTTACTCTCCCAGTAACTCTATTCACAGATCCAGGCAGTGAACCAGGCTTTCTATCAACTCACATATTTACTGGTATAATGGTGTTTTTATTTTATAGTGCAGCTACGTGGGATTGGGCTGCTGAAATTAGATGGATGATTAATGATGGTAGACTTGAATACTATATAGCATCTGGTAGTGGTTTCTTACCACATTATCTCGGTATAATGCCAATATCATTTACGTGGGTTTTTCTATCACTCGGAGTAACATACCTTCTACTCTCACTAGTACTTACACCACCAGTATTAGTAATTAGGAATTGGGTTCTCTTTCTCTACGGTTTTACATTACTCATAATGACACTACTAGGTTATGCATTAATACTTGGAGGAACAATATTATCAACTGGTGCTTCAGGAGTTATTATAGAGTTCTTGGGCTTTATACTACCGGTTGCTACTGGTGGATTAACACCACTAGTTAGGCTACCACAACAACTAAGAATACTTGCACTTGTAACACCTTTTAGTTACCCCGCTGAATTACTAAGACACTCACTACTAGGAACACCACTAGTACTTAGTATAAGAGAGGCAACACTCTATGGTGGAATCTACGCACTAGTCTTCTTTACGCTCTCTATACTATATTTTAAGTACCAGTTAAGAAAAGTACTACGTGAGGGTGTGAGGTTAACGGCTAGGTAAAGTCAGCTACGACCGCACCTGTCACTTAATCCAACAAGCCCGCCAAAATCATCACTATAAGTAATATTTCTAAATCGAGTTTAAATTACTTAATAGGTGAGTATTTCTCAAGTATTCTACGTACTTCTTCAGGTATGCCTTTAATGGCTATATCCCTGTGATCTACTTCTAGTAGTTCCAATGGTTCTCTTAAGCCTTTTTCCCTAATCATCTCTAAGAACACCTCAATAAAGACTCCTGGAGAACTAATCTTACCTGAAGGTGGACACTTGTCTATGTGTGGTTCACCAAACCAACATGGATTACTAGTAGTTACTTTCACAGCGCAAGATGGACTTCCCTCAATACCTATGATAATGTATTCACAGCCGTCTTTAACGAGTTCTTCAAGGAGTTTAATATATGGTTCTAGTATTCTTCTAGAGAATTCTCTGTAAGATGCTGTATCGTATTGTTCACGACTCATCCACCACCTCTTAAGACCTAGGTAAATCGTCTCAGGGCATGGTAACTGAATTACACCATAACCCCTCTCAATAATAAACTGTATAAGGCTTGAAACAACACCTACATGACTAGCCAATGGCTTAACAACAGTATTCTGATTTAATAAACAATGTGCTAGAACAACAATTCGTTTACCCGGAGAACTCTTCAAATCATCCACCATGAGAATAAATAGTAGTATTGAGTTAAAATACTAGTTAAAAATACGTGTATTAAGTACTTAACATATTTATCTACCCATATATAGTTATAGTTTTCTTTAAACAGTTTAATTGACGATAGATATAAAGAAGTCACTGACATTTATGCCAGTGGGTCCTGTATACACAGCTAATCCAAGTTTATTGAAATACTCGTAGCTGTTATTTTCTTCTAAGTATTCTTCAGGTATAAGACCCTTTCTCCAAGGGTATTTAAAACACCCTCTAACATTTTGAGTAATGCCTTGCCAAAACCAATAATGTGAATTCTACGAGCACTATATGTTTTACTATTAATTCTCACTACATCTCCTTCTATATGTAAGACTCTTTTAACAACAGTAGTAGGATCTACTGCTCTAAAACCCTCTGAGACTATTTCATTGAGTTTACTCGCAATATTCTCATCTAGTAGTCCTTGAATCCTCGTTAATTTTATAGACATATTAATACCTATTAATACCTACTTCTAGTTTTCTCCTCTTAAACGCTTCTTACCTCTCTCTCTAATAGCTACTAGTAGGTTGCCGGTTAATTCTTCGGGTTTAACACCTAGTCTTGCTAGATCTTCCTCAAGATCTAGCTCTGTGTAGATCCCATGTTCATTGAGTATTCTCCTAGCTTCATCTAAGCTCTTAGTGTATAGTAATTTCTTAGAGACCTCGACTAGTTCTATTACTATGGGTGCCTTTAAATAAAAAGTCATAGTGTTGAATAATGATACCTCTACACTACGAGAACCTCTTCGCACAGTTAACATACCTCTAAAACCCCTATAAGCTAATAGTGATATGTTAGATGCCTCACTATTAACATAGTTGAGTAGTTTTTCAAGGATCTCCGCGTCTAGATCATACATAGTTGTGATACCTAAGAGACCACCTCTTAATGCAATTTTATCTATTCTACTAATCACATAGCTCTGTGGAAGTTCACCATCACTACCAGGAGAATGGACTGCTAAAATACCATTAAGCCTAGAAAGCGCAGCTAATCCTATCCAGTCTGCTAGTGGACTCCACAACTCCTCTTCAGAACCTGTAGCTAAGCTATCACCGCCTACATCAACACCAATAATTAAATCAGCTCCTTCAACATCCAAGATCTCTTTGAGAGCTTTGACGTAGCCCTCAACACCACTATACATATCTATGATGTATACAGACCTACTTAGAACTCTAGAGACACGTATAGCTTGTGGTATAATAACACGTCCACCACGTAGCACATAAGAGTCGCCTGTCACTAAAACGTAGTATTCTCTACGTGTTATTGGATTAATAATTTCTTCTAGTTTTATAGGGCCGGGCACTGGATCATATATATACCTCTCCCACGCGATAGAAGATAAAATAGTTTCATAATTACACCTCTCTAATATATTAGCAATCATAGCTGCAGATGCAATATCACCACCTCCACCAATAGCAGTAACGAGAATCCTGCTACGTGGTTTAAGAAAACAAAACACACTCAACTCACCGCGTGTGGGGGTTAAAAGCATATAGATTACTCTAGTAATCTTAACTAGGTTTAAAAAGATTTTACTTAGATTCTACGAGTAGAGAGCTTATCCCAAGATCTAGTGCTAATTCAGCCACATCTCTTGAATACTCTGCAACTCTACGAATACTCTCTAGAATAAGTCTTAACGCTATTAACTCCCTTGTACTCAGAGTTTTTAGAGCTCTCTCTAGTAAACTTCTCTCTCTCGCCTTAAGAACTTCAACTTCTACAGCAATGTCGTCTACTGCTACAGGGTTTCTTGAGAGAAATGCATTTATAGCTTTTTCAAATATTCCGTGAACATATGTACAGATCTCTGAAGCCTCTTTTAACTCTGGTCTTACCTCCCCTAGTTCTAATATGTTCTTTGCAATATTAATCGCGTGATCTCCTATTCTCTCAACAAGCTTACTCAGGGATCTATAAGTGATTAGATCTATGGGCTCAATATTACCTGCTAATTCACAACGCCCCATAGCCATATAGTTTATTAATCTCACAGCGTAAAAATAGATTCTATCTATACTATCATCTTCACGTATAATTTCATTAGCAAGTGCTACATTTATTCTTGAGAGTGCTGAACAAACGTCTCTTAGTACTGAGGATGTTAATTTTATTAATCTCTCAATAGCATTACTAAGAGGTATACTCCTATGGTCTAATAGTACTTGGAGAACAATTTCTCTATCACTCTCATTAGTGACCTCTACACCCGGTAGTCTTCTAAGTGCTACTTCTCGAACAGTATTCCTCACAGCAGGATCTATATAGCCCTTCAAAACGATCTTGTCATAGCCCATAATATATGTTGCTATAACTCTCCTAGCGAGACTATCAGGATTACCAGTAGAGGTCTCAATAACAGCAACCCTCTCAGACTGTTCACCAGTCTCCAGCGCTCTGAATGGTTTAATAATAATAAAATCACCTCTCTCTTCAATTACAACCTGATCTCTCTCTTTCAACCCTCTCGCTAAAATCCAGTTCTTTGGTAGTGAAACTATGTAGCTAGATCTCCCCGTAAACTGAATTTTCCTCACATACCTCTTCACATTATCACCGAAAAAATATATAGTTAAATTAGTGAAATATATAGAATAATTCTAGTAATCTACTATAACTACCTAGAATTATCTATAATCCTATAGAAGGTGGTAAAAACACCTTACTTCTCTTTTTTCTCTAATTCTCTCTTAACTTCTTCTTGTAGCTCTCTTATCTTCTTAATACTCTCTTGTACTTTTTCTAACCATTCTTTAGAGGCTTCAATACCTTTTCTCACGAAAAATGCTACTGCCTCACTTCTACTCTTAAAAATCCCAGCATCAATGAGCTCATCAATGATTCTCACATCTTCCTTCTTTAATCTTATAGATGACACGACAGTTGAGACTTCTTCAACAGCCCTTTCTAACTCGCCGAGAGCGGTTTTCAAGGCTCCACTAACTTCTTTACTTATAATCATAGCTAATTTTTGAGGCATCATAGAAATAGCTATCCAGGGGCGTCTACTACGCCATTCAATAGGCACATGAGATTCAAGTTGTTTCACAACATCTTCATACTTCTTAGTAAACTCTCTAACTTTATCTTCAATAAGCTTCTCAATCTCTACAATACTACTCTTAGCTTCTTCACCAACTTCACGTTCAATTTCTCGCAACCTCCTCTCAATATCAAATAGATCAGCCTTAAAATCATCAACAACACTTTTAAGCTCTCTATAGAGGCGCCTAGGAGATATAATACCACGCCACGATAAAACAGATCCAACAATATCTTCTAATTCTTCAAGAGCCCTCTTATAGGACTCTTCAATATCTCTCTTAAGCTTATCAATTTCTTCTCTCCAATTCATCTTACCACCTTACACCCTTACATGTATTATAAATTACAGATTTATAAATATCACTCTTAACTAGATAATAAAATTAGAATTTCACTTAATATGAAATTCTAGTCTCTAAAGGAAAGATTAATATAACTCAACATGGTGTATGGAGTCAACATATATGGCTACGTAGTTTTCTTAGTAAGTGTTCAACACGTAATGCTAGATTTAGTCTTCTACCTTCTTTATACACTATAGATTTATCTCTAAGAACATTTAAGACTATTCTCTCAACTAATTTTTCAAATCCAATTTCATTCATCATATAATACCCTATAACCAGCTACAACGCCTGAAACCACTGCACCCGGTGAAGTGTTTTCAAAAAGCTCTCGATATCAAATATTAAAATGTCATAAATACTATTACGATCGATCTTTCTAATAGCCCTCATTACTGTTACTTCTAACTCTACTTTTTCTCTTATATCAAGGTTTATTAACAACAATTATTAAATCTATATCTCTAGCTCTACGTGGATTATATACATAGCTTCCAAATATAAAGACTAAAAGAACTCTCTTATCACACTCTTTAGCTACTTCGAAAATTCTAGAGAGAATGTTTTCTTTTAAGATAATTTCCAGTCACCTCAATTACTCTCTTAGCTAATTCAATACCTTTCTCAGCAATATCTCTAGTTATAATTTCCTCGGGTCCATAAACCTCTCCCCTAAATAGAAGTGGGTATCGAGATCTAGTGTAATACTCCGTGAGAAATTCTAACGCATTCGCAATAATATTAAACTCTTCTACCCACTCTTTCTCAAAAATCTCGAGAAATATAGATAGTAATTCTGGGCCATGACTATAGATAACACGTCTCTTCACTTCAAGTAATGCTTTAACACATTTTTCAACACACTGCTGTGCGTAGAAGACAGCTTGAGGATAATCTAGAAATTGTAGTGCTCTAAGAGCTCTCTCCAAGTCTCTCTTAGCTTCTTGATAATACTTCTCAGCAAATTTATCGTAAATACTCACTTAATTTTGATTTAAAGCTTATAAATAAGCACACTGTTTATATAAATACATGAAGGTATCTTTATGAAGAGAAGAACTCTTCTAAGTCTCATTGGTTCAATTCTAACTCTAACAACTCTTCTAATTATAACAACACCGCCAACACTATTAAGCACTACTAGTACTCCTAGCGGTGTGAGAATAATCTGGGGGCCTACACCAATAATGGAGGGTGAAGCTACAGGTTCTAATGACTTAACTATTATGAATGAGTATTATGCTGTAGCTTTTGGATTATCAACATTACCACCATGGGGTATTCCAAGGGGACATATAATTGACTTAGCACCAGTTGGTGAAAAAACAAGTGATGTGCTAGCACAATTTAGCTTCCCACTAAATGATTGGGCTAATTGGGCTGTTATAGACCTTGAGAAGGGGTTTATAGTTATTGATGAAACACCACTCAGAGCTATAGTAATTGCTATTGGTAAGTGGAGAGATCTTATTGTAAACTACACATATATATTTGAGTCAGGTAAACCATATTTCACGGTATTAGTTAATGTGACAAATACTGGTACAATTACTTATGTAAACCACATTATGGGTCCAGCTATAACTTTTAAAAGAGGTTGGACATTTGTACCAGGATATGGGACTGGGAGAATAGTTACGAGTCCACGAGATCCGTATGGAATAATTGACGACTGGGCAGTTGGCTACCACGAGGATTTTGTAGTAGGCCTCTATGCGCCAAATTACACACATATATCATTACAAACATTCTTCGTAGACACATTTTACAATGTAACACTAAAACCTGGTGAATGGAGGACTTTTACATCTTACATAATAGTGTTGAATACCGGAGATGTCTGTAGAATAGCTGAAATTATTACACAATTTAGAAGTGAGAGTTTAGGAGTTATAAAGGGCTCTGTATACACTACTAAGGGCGATCTCGTGGAGAGAGGTGTCGTCATATTTGAAAAGGATGGTAAGCCATATTGCTGGGGAATTGTATCTAAAGGTGTTTATGAATCGCGTGTGCCAGCACCTGCAACATATAGTATCCATGCTATTGCACGTGCACATGGACCTAGCTCAAAGAAAACTATTACTATAGAGCCTGCGAAAACCATAGAAGTGAATTTTACAGATGTGACACCACCTGGTAGAGTTATTGTAGAGGTGTATAGGAGTGATACAAAAAACCTCACAGATGCTGTTATACTAGTATCTTCACTCTACGTCCCACCAGTAATGTATTTAGCTGTGGGGACAGCTTATACAGACCCTGTGAAGATAGGTGTGGCCGAGATAGATCTCGCCCCAGGAAACTATACGATCTCTGTAGGCTGGGCGCCAGGATTTCTCAGTAAATGGATTAACTTATCTTTTACACTGAGCTCAGATGAAGTGAAATTCTTTACTGTTACAGTAGACACGTTATTTAAGCCGAGTGATCGTGGCTGGTATATGGCTGACTTACATCATCACGCGGATTACCTAGATGGTAAGACACCACCACCATATGTTGCTACAACACAATCTGCTTTTGGATTAGACTATGTGTTTCTATCAGATCACGACTATATAGGAAACTGTGAAGCTACAAGAAAATACGCTGAAATGAGGAATAAGACTTTTATATGTTCAGTAGAGATCTCGCCTGAGTGGGCTCACTTCAACGTATACCCAATACCTTATTCTGAGAGATTAATATATAGAGGTACTCTGAGAGAAATAATTACAGCTGCAAGAGCTGCAGGGGCTCTTGTAATAAGAGCTAATCATCCATATATAGGTGGGCTTTTCATAGCTCAAGAACAGAATGCTATTCCAGGAGGCTACTATGAAGACTGGGATGTAGCTGAGATTAATGGGCCATGGGGTAGTGATGATAATCGCACATTAATGAAGATGATGTCATTGTGGAGTCTAGGTATAAAGAAATACTTAACAGCTGGTAGTGATGTACACGATGTATGGGCTACTCCGAGAAGCGGTTTCCCAAGAGTAGTAGCTTATATTCCAGAAGGACCCACTGTAGAGGGTTTAGCTAGAGCTGAGCTTACTGGGAGGACATTTATAACTTATGGACCATTTGTATTAACAGATCCGCTTCCAGGATCAATTATCGGCATTAAAGATATATCTGAAAACATAGCTATTAACGTGGAGCTATTTGCTGTTGAAGGTCTTTCAAGGCTTGAAGTGTGGTCTCAAAGTAGAATAGCATATACTACGAGTTTAAATGGTACTTCACAAAGACTTACACTCATACTTCCAGCTGAGAAACTTGTAGATAGAAATAGGGGTTTCGGCTGGCTTATCTTAATAGTCTATGACACACGTGGTAATAGAGCAATAACTAACCCGATCTGGATAGACCTTAACACCGTATTAAAAACTGAGACATTTACATTTACAATAATGACAACTACGACTATAACAACAACACTTACAGTTGAAACAACAACTACTATGTATGAAACAGTAACAACAACAGAGACCACAACAACAACTAAAACTGAAACTACAACAAAGACTTTAACAGAAAAAGTTACAGAGACATCGCTAGTGTCAACAACACTATTTACACCAGACTACACATTAACTGGTGTTATAGGAGTAGTAGTGTTCCTCCTGGGATTAATTGCAGGACTAATGCTTAGGAGGAAATAGTTTTTCATGCAACCTTAATATTTCATATATTTGTTCTTTTATGCTTCTGTTCTAGAGTGTTTTATTTATTAGTGTTTAAATAGCATATTTAATCTCGTGGTGTGTTAAGTGTGGTTATTGCTCCGGGTGGTGTTGTTAGGGGGCGTTATAAGCCCATAGTGATCACCGCGATTATAGTAATTAATACTCTAGTGTATATTTATACTAGTTTAGCTTCAGATACTCCACTATTAGCCTCTAGTAGTGAGAGTATTTATAAATATGGTTTTATACCATATCTATTGTTCTCAAATCTTCAAGAAGCTCTCTATAGGATATTTACAAGTATGTTTATACATGCTGATCTAATACACATATTCTTCAACATGTATTTTCTCTGGATTTTTGGGTCAAGATTAGAGGGGCTTATAGGGCACTTTAAAACATTGTTATTATACATAGTGTCAGGTATTTCAGCAGTACTTTTCCACGTAGCTTTTATACCTATAGGTGGCTATAGTGCTCTCGCAACACCAGCTGTAGGTGCTTCTGGAGCTATAAGTGGTATTCTAGGGGCTTATCTCCTCATGTTGCCTCATACAAGGCTAGTTATGTGTATGTTCTTCTTTATACCATATTGTTTTAAACTCTCTGCAGAGGCATTTATGATTATATGGTTTATACAACAAGTAATCTACGGCTATCTTAGACTTGGAGGTGTAGCTTACTTCGCACATGTGGGTGGATTTGTAATGGGTCTTTTACTAACACCATTACTTTTACGCCATGTAATGAGACCTGAAATTCCACTAAATGTTTTCAGGTACCTTGAACACTTATTAGGTATATTTTTACCGAGACCTCGGGGAGTAAGCCCTCTAACAAAGGTTATACTAGTATTATTATTAATAGCTATATCTGGAGGTTTCCTCTACGCAGCTCTTAACACGAGAGATACTACAGTATATCTCTCAAGTGTAGAGGTAAATGATCAAGGTGACTACGTCGTCTTTGCTATAACTCCTAGAGAAGTAGTAGCGAGTAGTAGTTTACAAGAAGATGTACGTATATTAATTAATAGACTTATTAATACACCATATGTGTATAATGTAGAATATGCTAATAGAGTAGAGAATATAGTAGCACAGTACTATGTAAATGTCCTTGGAGTTAGAGTACCAGTGAGTATTAATATGCTTGCTAAATACGATGAACTCGGAGTACTTGTAGAATCTCATGGCACCATGAACACGGTAAGCGTAATTGTAAGCCCCTCGGGTGTAGCCATAGGAACTAATAAAACACTGAAGTTTAATTTAAGCTCTAATAGAGTGGCTAGTGGACACGATATAAGTGGCATATGTCTCATTGCAGCAGGCATATCTATTCTAGCAGTTATATCGGTTGTTAAAAGTAGAGGGATCTTTTCACTCTATATTCATGAAGAAATACCTACACCATATTTATGAATATACCTATAATCTAACACCATATTTATTCATAAATACAAGTTCTTCGAGTGGTTTTCTAGGCTTTGGTGATGGAGATTCATCAGGATAACCTAGAGCTATAATAGCTACTGGTATAACGTTCTCGGGAATACCAAGTATACTTCTTATTTCTTCAATATTTCTCAATGTCTGGATCCATACAGCTCCAAGTCCTAGAGCGTGTACTGCGAGTAAGAAGTATATTGTAGCGTTAGCACAGTCAAGCATATATGATGTTGGTGATTCATCAACATGGCAAACTACGACAACAGCTAATGGAGCATTTTTTAGTGGTGATGCATATATGTGTATTGAGGCTAATTTAGATTTAATCTCAGTATCTTCAACTATAATAAACCTCCAAGGCTGACTATTCCTAGCACTAGGAGCAAATCGGGCCACATCAATAGCTTTTAATACCAGGTCTCTTGGTGGTGATTGAGGCTTAAATTTCCTAATACTTCTCCTAGACTTCAAGAACTCAAGTAGATTTTCAGTGTTAGACACTGTGAACACCTAAAAGCCTATAGTATAGGGCACAGAAGTATAAATTTATATATTGTAGTGGATTTATAAGTCTTACGCTTTATTGTGCTTTAAAAACCTAATCTCTCCTCTACATATGCGGTGAAAACTGTGATTACAACTTTTAATATTGAGAAATACAGGGCCTTAGCATTTGTAGCAGGCTTACTCGTATTAGCTATAGTATTGAAGTTCTTTGAAATACCTTATCCCCCTGCACCATTTCTTAAGTATGATGTGTCGGGTGTACCACTAGCTATTGTAGCGTATTATTCATTGAAATATGCATTTAGCGCATTGCCAATATACTATATTCTCCCCGTATTATTTGGCTCAGATGTTGTGGGCATGGCTATGAAGTGTTTAGCAGAGACTTCTACGTTTACACCATTAATATTGGTCTATAAGAAGGGCCCTAGATCCAATGAGTGTAGAATCGGCTTAGCTATTGGCTTAGCTATAATTTCAAGAATATTCTTTATGAGTCTTGCAAATTACCTTGTTACACCGTATTGGCTTATGTGGAGTTATAAAATGCCATTTGAGAAGGCATATACCTTAACACTAGCATATATGCCACATATAGTGCTCTTTAATCTTACAATAACACTCATAATAGCTCCACTATCGCTCACATGTATAACTATATTAAAAAGAGCGGGTTATTTGAAGTGAGCAGAGAATTTATAGTAGATGTTCTTGAAATACGAGATCTCTGGTTTAAATACCCTGTTGGAGACTGGGTTCTCCGCGGAGTAGATCTTAGTGTTAAACGTGGAGAACAAGTCCTCATCATAGGTGATACTGGTTCTGGAAAAACCACGCTTGTGAGGGCTATTACTAATATAGGTAGACTTATATATAGTGGTGAAGTTAAAGGCTCTATTAGAGTTCTTGGCAGAGATCTACTGGAGTATACTAGGAGCGAGTTATTCAGAGTCATAGGTGTAGTTGGACAAAACCCCTACTTATACTTCACAGATCTACATGTCTACAGAGATCTCTACAATTATGCGGTAAGAATATACAGAGATCCGTTGAAAGCGGAGAGAGCTTTGAGAAAAATCGTAGAGACAATGTCACTACATAATCTATTGGAAAGATATTTCTTCGAGCTCTCAGGTGGCGAGGCTAAGAGAGTTATAGTTGCTAAGGCCCTTATAGCTGATCCACAAATACTCCTACTAGATGAGCCTTTAATGTGGCTTGATGAGTATGGTGTTAAAGATGTACTTGAAGTTCTCAGAACCCTACGTAGACTAGGTAAGAGCGTAGTAGTCTTTGAGCATAGATTTATACCTCTCATTGACTACTTTGATAAAATACTAGTACTTAAACACGGTAGACTACACGAGGCTACTAGTAATGTGAGAAAACTTCTCACTACACAGAGAACTATGCTATTAGAAAACCCCTTTATAAAAAACAAACATGAAGAGGGGGAAATCGTCTTAAAGGCTATTGGAATTCATCACTACTATAACTCTAAGAGAATTCTACGGGATATTAACATTACTGTGAGAGATAATGATAAAATCCTCATATATGGTGTAAACGGCTCTGGTAAGACAACTCTATTGAAAATACTAGCAGGATATTTAAAGCCGAGCAAGGGGCTTGTAGAGAGAAGAGGAGATGTTATCTACATACCGCAAAATATTATCCTCTTCTACACTGAGGAGACTGTGAAACGCGAGATAGAAGAGATCTGTAAGAGTAGACATATGGGAGTTAACTGCATAGAAGAGGGGTTAAAAAAAGTGAAATTATTAAACATAGATCTCGACATTTCACCATTTAATCTTAGTCATGGTCAAATGGTTAAATTGGCCATAGTACTCGCTACTATATCAAATGCTACTATTATACTAATAGATGAACCTTTCTCAGGCCTCACATATAGTGATAGATTAAAATTGATAAAAGAACTGCTAATATTAAATAATGCCGTAGTATTAGCGTCTAGTTGGATTGAGCTAGCTACTATACCTAATTGGAGCAGAGTTCTTAAACTAGAAAATAACGTGTTAATGCCACTAGATAGTATTAAGTCAACATATACCCTTGAGGAGTTAGCTGAAGCTTACGGTAAGCTCACAGGTGAAATTATTGCTTAGAGATCTCACGTATCTATTAGTATACTCTGAGAAAATACAGAGATTTGGACTTATAACTAGACTAATTATCCCCATAGTAGTGCTTTACTTGATATTTCATACGAGGCTATATTCAAGCACGTTGCTTGAAGAAATAGTAGGATTGATCTTGATACTTATTTATGAGATGTTAATAGCATCGTGGATTCGTGGTTTTAAGGGTGTTATTTCAGGTTTAAAGCTCTACTTGATCTTTACTGCGATAAGCTCAGTGGTATTTTTAATTAGTAGTTTATTTGGCATGCTTGCACCAGATCCTACTACAATTCCTGTAGCAGCATTAAGACTCGTAGTGTTTTTCATAGTTCTAACTCTACTATTCCAACTCATTTCACTCGACGAGTGGAGGACTATATTTGAGAAACTCGGTTTAAAAACGCCTTCAGAACTCTACCCACTAATACTACTACAATTACCACTAACACTCTACTATCTCTCAGAGTCAGCTACAGCTGTAAAATTAAAGTATAAGGGTCGAAGACTACACAGAGTAGTAGTACCACTAATACTCCTCACAGCACATACTTCTAGAAGTATTTTAGAATCATATGTAATATACGGGTTTTCTAGCAGGGTGAAAATCAAGCTTATAAGTAAATACGACATCATAATCTATATTACTCTCACAATACTAATAATTACAACACTACTCCTACATGTATTTCAATAATCAACACTAAATTTCAATAACGCCTAAAACTATGCAAAATACATTAAGAAGAACGTTAAAGCTATTAGGATAAGAGAACTGTGTAACAACTGTGTCATCTCATGAACTAATAACGAACCTAATAAATTCAAACTAGAATTGAATGGGTTTAATAAAAATCAGTCTGGGGTTCGAGGCTCACTAAATCACCAGCGGCAGGGCTTCATCACATTACTATCTAAACACAAATAGCCTATTAAACCCTAACATAATTTATCTAAAAACAACAACAACTACAAAACTAGCATATGTAAACTGAAAAGAATATGTCAAATAATACTTAGTAGAAAAAGTTAAGAAATTAAAAAGTAATGTGGGCTATTTTTGAGGACGATATTATATTGGTAATAGACTTCTAATGGGTGGAGGAAGAGTGGCTTTAATTAAAATTACCATGGTTACACCTAATTCGTTTATTAATAATCCAGTGGAGATTTTTAGTAAAACTTGTTGATAAAACTTTACAAGTTATGATTAAATACTGTGGAGAAGTATTAGATAAACATAGGATTCATGTATTAAATACTAAAGAATTTCTGTGGTTAATTAAACTCATGTGAGGAGTACAGGGTTAAAGCATTTTAACTATTTTTTAACCTTATTATGTCTCTTGGGCTCTTCTATTCGAGTATTGGTTTTTCAGGGCAGAGTTTTGTTACTAATGACTCTAAGATTTCTATGTACTTAGTCCCGTGATCTGGTATTATGGCTACAACATCGCCTCTTATTACATTGTTTTCAGCTAATTTTCTTAGTGCGTAGAGAACTGCGCCACCGCTGAGACCTATAAGTAATCCATCACTACGTGCGACCTCGACTACGGTGTTAAAGGCGTCTTCCAATTTAACATCTACTACTTCGTCGAGTTCTACGTGGCGAATCCACTTCATACCAGTTTCAATTCTCCTTATACCAGGTATAGTAGAGCCTACTGCTGGTTGAACTCCACATATCTTTACATCACTATATCTATTTTTAAAGTAGAGTGAAACAGCTGAAGTATGCCCAGAGGTGCCAAGTCCGCCAATAATAGCTTTAGGAGTTATGCCTATACTTCTAAGCTGATAGTCTATTTCTTTAGCTGTATATTTCAAGTGTACAATGAAGTTTAAGTCGTTTTCGAATTGATTAAGTACAACTGCGCCATCACGAGCTGCATCTACTAATACGCTATTAACCATTGCAACTGTTATAGGGCTATCTTTTCTCACAACTTCAGCACCTAGGGCTGTAAATAAGTAGTCTATGCACTTCTGCACAGTTGATGGTAAGTATACTCGCACTTTGAGATTATAGTAATTTGCTAATCCAACAAGTCCTAAACCGGTATTTGTTGTAGTAGCCTCGTAAAGTTTTCTCGTCTTTACATAACCCCTCTCAATAGCATTTATAAGCATATACCACGCTACTCTATCTTTAATACTGAGGCTAAATGGATGATACCACTCTAACTTTGCCCATACGTTAACCCCTAAATTACTAAGATATTTTAACTTCACTATTGGAGTCGGAATATCTCTCTCAACGAGGTCAACTACATTACTATACACTCTCACAGAGGAACCTACAACGTTATAGTAGAAGTCGAGCTCACTTAGTGAAACCTCTACATCAATACTATTAGGGCTCTCAACCACGGGTACTAAGCGTGGCCCAAGAGCCCAAAGAGCATTATATAACTCTAAATCCTCATCAATAACTCTAAGTCCACTAGTAATACGTAGAGGACGTGTACTCCACTTACTTAGTAAACTCTTTAGAACACTAATGTACTTTTCTAATTCTATAAACTCTCCTCTAATATTACTTAAAGGTAAATACTTTAATTTATACGTAAAAACCCGCCTCAATAACTCTGTTATTTCAATATTAAAGCCCCTTAAAATAAAATCTTTCATTAAGCGTCGTAAAGATAAAATCAAGGTAACAAATTTACCCAGCAAACCCACATGTGTATGTAGCTAGAAGTTCCTCGAAATAATCTAGATCTATAAATACCTCTATATAGTTTCTTCGAGCTCTATGAAGCTATAGTATTCCCTCTGCTATGAGAATCCCATATTAGCTTCTTCATTAATAAGGGTTTCTCTGATAAGTAGTTTTAAACTATGTATTTCTGGTAAAAATAAATCTACATTTAACTATTCAAGGCGTGTAGATTTCCTCTTTAAATGTGGCAAATTTCAGCTTTCCCACTGTTAAGTGGGCGAGAAAGCCGGCTGTTAAATTGGGTTCATTATTTCTAAATACATCTTCTCTATAGTGATATGTTACTACCTCGCCTACGAATAGACTGTAATCTCCATAGGGGTGTTCACCTATGACCTTACACTCTAGGTTTGCAAGAGCATTCTCAATTATTGGAGTTTTAACCTTGCTGGCTGATGTAAGCTTTAATCGCATTTTCTTTAATTTCTCAGGACCATGTTCTGAACCAGCTATAGATACATCACTTAACATGTCTAAGTTTGGAACAGCAACTACGAACTCATTATATTTCTTAACGAGCTTATAGGTATACCTTATAGGTGCAATAGCTACAGCAATAGTAAAAGGATTTGATGATGCAATAGTAACCCAGTCAGCAGCCATAATATTGACTTCTTCACCTAATCTACCAGACACTATCAGATATGTTCTGAGAGGGTATAGTAACCAATACATATTGACCAGCCATAAATTAAGGAATAGATAGTGAGGGTATATAAGCAGTTAATGATTAAAGTTGAAAAACGAATACACGGTATAATTAGAGAAGAGCTCTCAAATGTATTTAAAAATTAGTTAATTATATTTTGAATTATACTTTCACAGCCCCTCTCTTTCTGAGTTCATCGATGAGTGCAAGAATACCACTTATTAATAGATATATTCCAATAAGTATTGCCACTAGATCAGGCCACACTATTATGATAACGCCAAATATGATCATTAGAATGGCTATTACTAATCTCGGCACACTTATGCCAAGATATTTCTTTAAGAGCTCTTCAGCCTTCTGTTCAGCCATGTTTTCACCTACTCAATAAATTCTTGGAGGTTTCCTTTAAACTTTATAGTAGGTCTTAACTAAGCCATGCTTTGACTATTAATCTCACTCTACTGGCTGTTCTTGCACAGAGATCTGTTATAGTTTCTAGTGACTTATTTAAATTATATACTAGTAATTGTAGGGCGTAGGGTTTTATTAGGTCACTCATGTCTAATATAACCCCTCTATTTTGTAATTCAATTTCATCTGCTTTCTCCTCGAAATCAATTATTTCTTTAAAATACTCGTCTACTCTCTCATAGTTTCCTCTTATAAAATTTGTAAAGTTCTCTGTTAGTATAGATATGCTTTGAGATACTATTTTCGCAAGCTCTACAAGTCCTCTTCTAACTCTCTCGGGTAGTTCGAGAAATGGTAGTATTGTGAGTTCTCGCGATGATTCTTTAATGTAATCACCTATTTCATCAATCATGTTAACTAATACTAATACTTCTTCTTTAAAACCCGGGTCGAGACTTGTAGCCGCTATACCCTCTTCTATAGTTGTCTTTAATTCTCCACTTTTATCTAGGAGTTTAATGACCTCGGAAAATAGTACTCTAGCTTCCCCTACTCTCATGTTATTTAATAATGCAATAGCTTGAGTAAACTTGTCAGCGGCGTTTTTAATAATATCAGCGTAGTCTCTAAGCACTCCTACTAGTGTCTTAGAAAACACATCTGTAAGTAATAGTTTCAAAAGACAACCCCATGATAAGAGATGCTAGGTAAACTTTATATTCAAAAATATTAACATTGACTTTGGTGAAGAGTTGTTGAGTCTTGAGGTAAAACTCCCAGAGCCAAATAAATCTACACCACTTTCTCAATTACTCTTAAAGAGGAGGAGTATTAGGAGATATGGGAGGGGGTCGTTAAAACTCGAAGAACTCTCACAAATACTTTGGGCTACATATGGCTTAGTTGATAAGAATAGGCGTGTAGTACCATCTGCTGGTGCAACATATCCTATCGAGGTCTACGTGTTTGTTAAGAATGTGGAGAATTTAAAACCAGGTATTTACAAGTACAATGAGGATAAGAATACTCTCATTCTCATGAGAGAAGGCGATTTCTCAGGGGATTTGGCTTCAGCATGTCTTAATCAAGAATGGGTTTATAGAGCACCTGTTAACATAGTACTTGTAGCTGTATATGAGAGGACTACGAGCTGGTATGGTGAGCGTGGTTTTAGATACATATATATGGAGGCTGGTCATGTAGGTCAAAACATATATTTAGCCTCTACAGAGTTAAATCTGGGTACAGTGGCGGTTGGAGCGTTTCACGATGAAGACGTGAAGAGAATTATTGGGCTTGGAGACGAGTACATAGTCCTCTATGTGTTTCCTATTGGGAGAATATAGTTTTTCACGGCTTACCTGACTTTGAAAGTATCATGTCTGGTGTTGTAACTGTAACTGTAGCATATCTCCTCCTATGGTAGAGTTTAACGCTTCTAATATACACCACGTAGTCTGGGTTTTTCAGCGAGACCGGCCTATTAATTTTCTCAGCTATAACTCTAATAGCGTCCATTGTGTGTGCAGGTAGTCTTGTCTCAGCCCAGTATAATCTCCCGTGAAGTATAACTCTAAAAGTCTTATCTAGTGGTATTTTTTGACTAGCTAGTTCAGTAGATTTAGCAGCTACTTCCTCGACATATGGGTTAACTACAGCATCTACTGGTATAACTCTGTAGAGTACTTGGATATCACTAATATGTTCTCTTAATAATCTCACAGCCTCATAGGGATTATCAACTCTTAGTAGTATTATTGACGGTGCTCTATCAACTAACACGTAGTTTAAACCAGAACGCCTAATTCTACTAAGTACAAACTTGTAGTTGTCAAGACCATGCTCATGTGTAACTATAATATTAAAGCTCACGTGTAAAAACCTCACTTTACTTGAGAATAATATATTGCTCAAAGAGTATTTTAAAGCCATGTTATTTACGTGGAATTATGCTTAGTTCAAGATATAACGGTGGAGTTGCGAATTATAGAGATAGAACACTTATACCGGGAGTTTTAATGAAGAGATAAAAGACTATCTTATAAGTTTATCTATAGTTAAAGAAGAGGTGTTATTTTTGAGTGATATTGATGTCTTAAAGTGGGTTTTAGAAGAAATTTCAAGGGGTAATAGAGTAGCATTAATATCTATTATTAGTAAAGAAGGCAGTGGGCCTCGAGACATTGGAGCACTCATGGCTGTTTCTAGTACTGGGTCTAAGAGGGGTACTATTGGTGGTGGTGAGCTAGAGGAAATCCTTATAAAAGAGTCTCTTAGAGCTATTGAAGAAAATAAGCCGAGACGTGTAAAAATAGCTTTGAGACCTGAGAATGTACCTGAAGATGCTGTTAAAACTAAAATGCTATGTGGTGGTGTGATAGAAGTCTTTATTAACGTTTTCAACCCAAAGCCTAGGCTAATACTAATAGGTGCTGGTCATGTCGGAAAGCCTATTGGAGATTTAGCTAATATGCTTGGTTTTAGAGTTATAGTTATAGATAGAGATCCGCGGCTAGCTAGTAGAGAGAGATATCCATATGCTGAGAGCATAGTTGTAGGTGATGTTGTAAACGAGCTTAGTAAATTAGAGTTTACTGATAATGATATTGCTGTAATAGTCTATGGTGAAGTTGAAACAGATTACCAAGCACTAAAACACTTAGTTACAAGGGGGTTTAAAGGCCATATATGGGCTCTCTGTAGTAAGAGGCGTGCTCAGTGGATGCTTGAGAGACTTATAAGTGAGGGTGTAAATGTTGAGGAGGTTAAAGGTAGAATACATATGCCTGCGGGATTAGATATAAGATCTGAGACGCCTACAGAGATCGCTGTGAGTATACTAGCTGAGGTCATATGTGAAATTAGGGGTTGTGAAAAGCCTGTTAAAACGCTTAGTTTAACTTCTATGTGACAGCTTTAACTACTTTTAATACTTCCCCACGATCAAGCTTTACAACTCTCAAATATGTATCTGCGAGTTTTTCAAGGCTCTTATTATCTCCCATAACCATTACAACTATAAGCCTGCTCTTAGTCTTCTCAAGCATTAGTTTAACTGGTTTTTCTGATACTCTATCAATACCATCTGTTATTAACACTATTGTGCTCTCTTTACTCTCCTCTACACTGATATCTTGGAGTGCTGTTAGTAATGCCCTAGTTATATCTGTACCACCACTACTCTTAACTCTAGCAATATATTCAAAGAGAGCTACTACTTCGCTTGCTCTTGGTTTTCTATTAATACTGTGAAGGCTGTAGGGTTGACTATTAAAAAATCTTACTCTGAAATCGCGGCGAGATCTTAGGGTCTTCATGTAGAGTGCTAGTGTAACTGCCTTAGCCCATAATATCTTCTCACCACTCATACTGCCACTCTTATCTACTAAGACATATACTCCTCCAGATTTACGCCTAGTCATCTTAGTATATAATAGTAATCTACGCTGAGCAAGCCTAGTGTAGAATAGCTCCTCAGGGTAAGTTAAGCTCCTGGGGGCGAGTCTCTCTACGTCAAATCCAAGTTCAAACCCCATTTTCTCTCCTCTCTTAAACACTATGTAGTCTCTAAGTGAACCAATATCATCTGCTTTGATTTCTCTGAGAGCATTTAAAATAGCCATTACATCTGCACTACGCGCTAATCTTAAGAGATCTAATCCATAATCCTCGGTAGAAAACACACTTAGAGTACCAGGCTCTAATCCCTCAACAACTCTTTTTACTTCAATAAATCTCTCAAGTTCTCTACTAGTAGATTCTAGTGTCTTCTCTATTAAGTCACTGTGGCTTTCAATACTCCTACTATGGCCCTCACTAGGCTCTAATGGTCTCATAGAGGATTGTTTTACGTATTCTGTAATAAAAAGAGCTGCACTAATAGTGCTTAGAAATGGCTCAAGAACAGTTTTAACTCTAATTCTTTGACCAATGGTTGAATTTAATATAGTGTTAACAATGAGTTTACACAGTACATTGGTTGACTCTTCATTTAAAACTGGTGCTGGGAGGTAGAGAGAATAATAGGTATCTATTAATACAGGGTCATCTAGTCTCAGGGGACTGCCGCTAAGGGTCTCAGCTAGTTTTTTAACTTTAAGCCCCCTGTACTGTGTGAGAGGGTTTAAATACTCTACTCCTCTAAGAGCTCCCTGAGTACTCACAGAACTAGTCTCCTCTTGACAGACTCTATGGTTTCTTCGAGTTCAACTAGTACTTCAAGTGCTCTCCTCTTAACAGAGTCTTCAACACTAGTATTAAGGATTTTCTTAAGTTTTTCACGTGCTCTTTCAAGTCCTCTCAGGTATTCAATTAATCTAGGGTCTATGTCTTGCCTCCTCACTAGTAGTGCTTTAACTTCTCTAATATTAGTCTCTACTTCTCTTATCTCCTCTAGAACTCTCTCTTTTAAGCTCACTTCTTCGAGGAGGACTATGTAGGTTTTCTCAGCCTCTTCAGCTGTTTGTGGAGCAACATATTTTAATACTACTAGGTCTTCTTCAACAGCTTTACTTCTCCCGTGTAGTAGGCTATGTGCAGCTATTACCTTTAAAGCCTTACCTTTCCTCCTATCAGAGATGTGTACCCCCTGATCTTCTATAGCTGCGTAGAGTTTAACTAATTTATCTTTAATATTAGATAAATCCACGTTGAAGATAACATCATATATTTCTCTCAGCTCTCTCATTGAGAGCAATGGTTCTACTGCTCTATAACCCTCTTTCTCAATTCTCCATGCGGCGTCTAATAACTCACCCCATTTATCTTCGCTAACAGGTTTTACGAAGTGTCTTAGTAGAAATCTATCGTAGAGTGCTCTATATTCAGACTCTTCTGGCACAGTATTACTCGCTGAGATCAGCGTCCAGAGTGGCACTTGTACTTCTCTATAGCCATCATAAATCACTCTCTCATTCATGAGTGTGAGTAGCGTGTTAAGTATTGCTGAACTAGCATTAAATATTTCATCTAGAAATACGATTTCAGCTTCTGGTAACCTATTAACACTTATTCTAATATACTTCCCCTCTCTCAAAGCAGCTATATCTAATGGCCCAAATAACTCGTCGGGATCAGTATATCGCGTTAAGAGATACTTGAAAAACCTAGCTTTAACCAGGTCAGCAGCTCTCCTAGCCATAGCAGACTTAGCTGTTCCAGGTTCACCTACTAGAATAGCGTGTTCAGCTGTCATAATAGCTAGTGTTAAGACTAATGCTTCTTCTTCTCTACCAATAAATGGTTTAGCGAGTTCTTCTTTAAACTTCTTCATTAACTCAACAAGTTTACTATAATCTCTCTGCAAAATGAGCACCCATAATATTATTCCTCTACATGGCTAAATAAAACAACCAAATATCACTAAGGTCTTAAATCAAAAAATCCCCTTATTTACACGTGGTGTAAAATGTCTTTGTGGAATTGCTATATACTAGTAGTAGGGCTTATAGAGCCCTGCCACGTGGTATATGGTAATAGGAGTATTATCCTAGAACCTGGGGTATATTTTTATATTGGCTCTGCACGTGGACCTGGTGGAGCTTTAGCGCGAATAGTGAGACATTTATCTAGAGGTAAGAGAGTGTGGTGGCATATTGATAAATTACTAGAGTGCCCTGGTATTAGTATTTGCGGTGTCTTTTTAATGAAAACTATTAATTGTGATTGTGAATTTGAAGTTACACGTGTATTTAGAGAGAAATTCAACTATATACCTAGGTTTGGATCTAGTGATAAGAGAAAAGATCTCTCACACCTCTTTAAGTGTAGTAATCTAGTTGAATGTCTATCACAAATATATGTATTACTAGAGGCCGTAGAATGCTTAGAGGAGATCGTCTATGCCGAGTATTGAATAGGGATCGTCATTTACTCTAATGTGAACAGTTAAGTATATAAGCTTGTTCAACAGTACATTCTACGTCCGAGTATACGCGAGTTGAGCCGGAATATGGGTTTAAATCAGAGTAGAGAATCTTCAAAGGCGACGAGTTCAGTAAGCGTACTTGAACTACGTCCTGGAATGGAAAATGTCACTGTGAGGGTTAAAGTGCTTAGTGTCGGTAAGCCCAGGGTTATTGAGACTAAGAAAGGTACTAGGACTATTAATAACGCTGTAGTTGGCGATAATACGGGGCGTGTTGAAGCTGTATTGTGGGGTGAGAAAACTAGTAGTTTAAGAGAGGGAGATGTCGTTGAGATCAGTGGAGCCTGGGTCACAGAATTCAAGGGCAAAGTTCAATTAAATGTAGGGAAATCTACGAGTATTACAAAACTACCTGAAAATGTTGTTCAAGGTGAAATACCAGAGAAAGAGCCGAGTGCTCCTAGCACTCCAAGACATCCGCCAAGGAGATTTCCGCCGAGAAAGCCTAGAAGTAGAAGAGGAGAAGAATATGAGTGAAGAAGATGCTCTTAAAGGTAAAATAGAGGACTCTGTTATTGAGAGATATAAAGCTATCAGGGACTCTAAACCAACACGTAAAGGAGAATTCCTTGGAGTTGAACGAGACAAATTCTACGTAGCTATTAGCGAAGAAGAAGTCTATGAGTTATCACCACTAGCATATTATATATGGGCGCTGTGTGATGGAGAACACACTGTTAAAGACATAGCTGTAGATATTTCAAATAACGCTAATATACCATATCACGAAGTCATAGAACCATTACTAATAGTTCTAGAACAAATGGTTAAAGCAGGACTAGTAGGATATTAGAGACGGAGGAAACCACTTAATAAGCGTAAAAATACTTATTTTTTAAATGGGATGACCTAAGACTCCAATACCGAGTAGATGTGGATACTCCACCCCTAGGGGACCACTTATCTACCTCTAATTACCTATATCATACTTATACATGGGATCTTCCAACGAGGCTTTCTACACTACTATAGCCGAGAACATTCATCCACTTTTTAATTCCCTCTAGTATTTCATATACGACTTTTCTATTCTTCAAAAAAACACTTCCCACTTGTATTGCACGAGCACCAGCTAATATGAACTCAGCTGCATCAGTCCAGTTCGAGATCCCACCACAACCAATGATCTCAGCTCTGTGCTCCCTATATACATCATATACTACTCTCAGCGCTATCGGCTTTATAGGTGGACCTGAAAGACCACCATAAATGTTTGATAGTATTGGCTTAAAGCTATAGATATCTATTGCTAATGCTCTAATAGTGTTTATGAGTGTGAGTGCACGTGCACCTGCTTCTAGTGCTTTACCAGCAGATTCTATTATTCTATCTGAGAGTCCTAATTTAACAATTACCGGTATTTTTAATATTGATGATACTTCTCTCGTAACTAAGAATACTGTGAATGGATCTGAGCCTAATTCTAGTCCTAAGCCCTTAACATGTGGACAACTGAGATTAAGCTCTACTGCGGAAGCCCCAGAATCTTCAGCTACTTCTGCTATTTTAGTAAATTCCTCGATACTACTACCACTAATACTGATAATTATGGGTTTTCCGAGGAGCTTAGCCCTGTCTACGAGGGGTTTAATACCCTGTATACCTGGGTTAGCTAATCCAATAGCATTGAGAAATCCCCCACTCCTCAGCTCCACGAGTATTGGTGGATTATAGCCTTCACGTGGATTTAGAGTAAAAGTCTTAGTGACTATAGCTGAAAAACCATGTGAAGCTAATATATCAATGTGCTCGGGATCTGAGCCCAATATGCCGCTGGCATTTAACACCGGGTGTTCTAATGTTAACCCTGCAATTCTAGTATTGAGAATTCCACTCAAGGTGTTTATACACCTCATTACATTTGAAAACAGGTCCATCAGTGCAGAGTAGTTTTGGTATTGGTTTGAGAATACAAGAGCCACAGGCGCCAAGACCACACTTAACAATAGCTTCAAGAGATACATAAACATCTACTAAGCTACCTGCTTTTCTACATATATCTAAGAGCATGTTTTTGGGGCCTACACATATTACTATATCATATCTCCACGTGTGTTCACGTAAAAACCTATCCGCAAGATCAGATGCCTTACCACAATAACCAACTATACAGTCTTCAGATGCATAGTAGACATTGTTAACACTTGGCGCTAAAGTCTTTACATCAAAGAGCTCTGAGGACTTTTTAACGCCCCAAATCACATCAAGTTCAACACCATTTCTCTCAGCATGTCTCGCTAGGAGTGGTAATGGTGCTATACCAGTACCACCAGCTATGAATAATACTCTACTATTATAATTATTGAGAGAAATTCCGTTACCCAATGGACCCTTTATACCAAAAAAACCCCATCGGTCTCTTAAACCCCTAGTACCTTCACCTACTACTTTAAAGAGCACATATAGTTTCTCCTCAGTGTATTGAGAAATAGACATAGGGACCTCGTCTACGCCGGGTATCCATATATTTACAAATTGTAGTGGTCTCGGCTCTACTTCAAGATCCTCTAGTAAACTAAACTCTACATAGTAATATTTCTCGCTGAGGGTCATTATTCTAGTCTTCTTAGCTGATCTGAACAAGGCTTAATCAGCCTTAAATGACTTTATATAATTTAAAACACTATCGTAAGTCTCTCTGGAAATAATTCCATTATTGAAGAGTATTGTGAAGATCTCTGTTGTTGTCAATAATGCGTAAAGCTTTATACCACGTGATTCTAAAAGCTTTTTCCCACCTTGCTCTCTATCAACAATAACTACAGCCATCACGGGCTTAGCATTAACATTTAGCAAGTTATCTATAGCTTTGATGAGAGAAGATCCTGTGGTTACAACGTCGTCTACAATAGCAACTCTCCTATTAGTTACTTCACCTTCAACCACATTGCCAGTACCATGTTTCTTAGGTTCTTTTCTAACATAAGCTAGAGGCTTTCCTGTTAAACATGATATGTAAGCCGCTAATGGTATACCAGCTGATTCAACACCTGCTAGTACTTCGAAGGTGTCTAGTGGTATTTTAGCTATAAGCTCACTTACTACGCGTCGAGCTAATTCGGGGTAACTATAAAGTTTCCTCACGTCGATGTAATAGGGGCTCTCAATACCAGAGGTAAGCTTGAATTTCCCAAATTTAATCATACCATATTTATACATTTCTATAGGGATCCACGACATTCTCTCACCCTCTCAAGCTGAATATTCTTCACAGTTTTCACAACACTTGAAGGCTTTGGAGATGTAGTTATAAGTCTACCAATAATTTCGTAATCTGCTCCAGCACAAAGTGCATCTCCAGGCTTAGCTCCTTGAACTCCTACACCAGGTGAATATATATAAACTTCACTTCCAAGAACTCTCCTAGCTTGTGTAATTAAATGAGGCTTAGTAGCTGGTATTACAACGCCGTGAACTCCTAATTGAACAGCGTCTTGGAGGAGTTCTTCAAAGTGTTTATCAATGTATTTTTCAGAGCCTCTATGACTCATTGAGACAACTAATATGACGTTTACATCGTATTTCTCAGCTTCAGCTATAAGCTTATCTAGAGCATCACTTACACCTATAAACCCGTGAGCTATTATAGCGTCAACACTAACACTCGCTAAGAGTTTAAGTGTAGTAATCATAATGTCTCCTATATCGGCGAGTTTTAAGTCTGCAATTACTTCTCTCTCTGAGAACTTCTTTACCTTACTAATAACTCTTAATCCTTTTTCGAGGAGTAGGCTTAAGCCTATTTTAAAGCCAGAAACATGTGGTGAAACTTCTTCAACAATTTTTCTCAGCGGGTCTTCAAATCCCTGATCTCGTAGAGTGTCAAGTGCTACTATGAGCAAATGCCCGACTAAAAATACGTTAAACAAAGTTTAAAAATCCTACTTTAAGAGACCTTTAAATATCTGTTAAGCGAAGCTTTTATTCTAAGAGGGTCCATGTAGATCTCGCTAGCGCCAAGATCTCTTAAAACCGTGAATGCTGCTTCAATAATATCTCCACCTCTAAGTTTTGCGAGACCAAATAGTGTTTCACTAAAAGACCAGGGATAATATATCCAAGCCCATTTCTCAAGTTTCTCCACGTAGTAGTCTGGTGTAAAAGTACTAGTAGACTTAAAGTGAAGAACAGCTGTTTTAATCTCACTTGCACCTAGACTCCTAGTAACTCTTACAATCTTACTCATAGTAGCACCAGTATCTACAACTTCATCTACAATGAGTACTCGCTTATTATTCAAATTGATCTTCTCGTGTACACTTACCTCGGGTTCTTCAGCTATGCGTCCACCAATACCCCAGAACCTAGACCTTAAAACTACTAAGTCATCTACGCCGAGAACATCACTCACAATTCTTGCTGGTATGAGTCCTCCGCGGGAAATAGCGATAATAGTGTCTGGGTTTTCTCGGGCATCAAGTAATATAGATGCTAGTTTATAACAATACTCGATAGCCTTACTCCATGGTATATAAATTACCTCCATACTACTCATAATTCCACCTCTCTAAACTACTACTTCATAGTACTCATAGAGACTTAGCTATGCCACGTGCAGCTAGAATACCTGTGGCTGCAGCTACGTTTACTCCACGAGATAATCCTGCACCATCACCAGCTACGTAAACGCCTTCAATATTTGTCTCCATATCTCTATTTGCCTCGACTACGACGCCATAATACTTGATCTCAGGCGCGTATATTAGTGTCTGTGGTGAAGCTATTCCAGGATATATTATGTCGAGGCGTGATATAGCCTCAAGGATATTGCTTAGAACTCTATGCGGCATAATTAGACTAATATCTCCAGGGGTACAGTCTCTTAGTGTTGGTGTAATAGTACTCCTCGATATTCTCTCCCAAGTACTCCTCCTACCTCTCTCTAGATCTCCGAGTCTCTGAATAATAGGTTTACCAATACCTACTTTAGTAGCCATTCTAGCAATAGATTTTCCAAGTTCAAGTGTATCTGTATAGGGGTCTGTGAGTCTTAATGTGACGAGAAGTGCGAGGTTTGTGTTTTTAGACTTAATTTCTTTAAAGCTCTCACCATTAACGCCAATAGTGCCATCACTATAGAATTCTTTAATTACAAATCCCTGTGGATTTGTACAGAAAGTTCTCACCATATCATCATATGTCTTAGTATACATTACAATCTTTGGATCATAATTTATACTTGTAACATGTTCTGTTATATAGTGTGGGACTTCGACTCTAACACCTACATCTAGAAAGCCTGGTTTTATATTTATACTTAGTCTCTCTGCAACTCTTCTAAGCCATTCAACACCACTACGTCCAGGAGCTATGAGGAGTTTTTTAGCATAAAATTCACCGCGATTAGTTTTCAGTTTAAATACCCCCTGATCTCTCTCGACATCGTCAACACTAGTTAGACTATAAATTCTAACACCCATTTCTTCAAGGTGTTTTGTGATATTAGCAATTATTTTAATAACGATCTCTGTACCCAGGACTCTCTGTGGTGTAGGTATATATTTAGCACCAGCTTTGGCAGCTAATTTCTCAATACGCCTAGCTCTCCTAGGATCCGGGGTAAATAAGCTCTCTTTAGGAGCACCAAACTCTAGGAGAATATCATCTACGTATTTTATAAGTTCCTCGGCAGCCTCCCAACTTCCCAATAATTTATCTAAATCTCCCCCCACATCAGGCCTTAAATTAATAATACCACTACTAAAAGTACCAGCACCACCAATACCGTGGAGGACGTGGCAAATACTACAAGCATGGCAATTCACTATTTGTAGTGGAGAACGCCACCAATCTGGTGTTTTAGATGCAATTATACACCTCCTCTCCTCTACTCGAGCACCTTTATCAAATAAAGCTATTTTTAGATCTCTGCGAAGCTTAGTGAGTTCTAGTGTCGCGAATAAGCCGGCTGGACCACCACCAATAACTACTACATCAAATTCTCTCACAATTCAACACCCAAATCTCTAGACCTATCTACTACGTCTTCAATATACTCTCCAGTACCAATTAACACAACAGGCCTCTTCAACTTAGACTCCACTTCTTCAATCCACTCTCTTGCATCACGTGGTAAGGCATTCCAACTCTTCACACCCCTTGCACTTGGGAATAAAGCATCGATCTTTGTAATAGCAATACAAGTAGCAGAATTCAACATAATAGCCCTCTCTGCTAATTTATAATTAAATGGTGCAGCTCTACGCAATCTACCTGTAACAGAACCCCTCTCTATCCAGCCACGTCTCTCTAACTCTTCTACACTGAGCTCTCCTTCAAGAGGCCCCTCTCCAACTCTAGTAACATATGCTTTAAACACTACAAGCACATTGTCAACATATTTAGGGCCTATACCAACCTCGGAGAGTATGCCAGAGGCTGTTGTATCACGACTAGTAACATAAGGATATGTTCCATGGTAGAGTGAGAGATAAGTGCCCTGAGTCCCCTCTACTAGGATTTTCTCACCTCTATTTAACGCCTCATAGATCATGGAGGATGTGTCTGCTAAAAACTCTCTTAACTCACTATATTCTCGTGCTATTCTCAGTTTTCTTAAAACACGATCAGCCGTAGCAACACCAACTCCTTGAAAAGTTGACCCTATAGCCCTGAGCACTGGATCTTCTCTTTCACGAGCCACATGAACATCCTCAATAACCCCTGTATTATAGTCTACATGCACTCTACCCCTAACACCTAGTTCTTCAACTTCGCGGAAAAATACATCTAGCTTTATGAGTGCTCCAGGCGGTATAAGTAGCTTCGCGGATTTATTTACAAATCCTGCCGACAATGTCCTAAGCCTATATATCTTACCATTATATACTACTGTGTGACCAGCATTAATAGAACCTGTTCTCACAGCATAACCATATTTCTTGACTAGGGCTAAGTAACCTGCAATTTTACCCTTACCCTCATCACCGAAAAACCCGCCAACAATAACAGTTAACATAGATTAGTCACCAAGTAGTAATAACAAGTAGTAATAATATTAACAGGGTTCAATAGTACTAGGAGGCTTAGTTGTCACAGCATAAGTCACCATGGTGACTTCATCAATACTCCTCGTGATTTCCCTGGAAATCTCATCAATAATACTATAAGGCAATTTTACATAATCAGCAGTCATAGCGTCAGAGCTCTCAACAATTCTCACAGTTACAATATATCCATGTCTCCTAGCATCACCTTTAACTCCAACCCATAAGTCGTCTCCAACTACTGCAAAGGCCTGCCATACGTGGTCATAGAGACCGTGTTTTTTTAAAACACGCTCAACTATAGCTGAAGCCTTCTTACATATCTCAAGCTTCCTCCTAGTGAATTCACCAATAACTCTAACAGCTAATCCAGGGCCTGGAAACGGGTGTCTCTTAGTGAAGTAGTCTGGTAAGCCTAGAATTTTACCAATTTCTCTTACCTCGTCTTTATAGAGGTATTTTAAAGGCTCTAAAACAACATATTTCTCTCTAAACCAGAGAGGTAATCCAGCAACATTGTGATGAGTCTTGATCTTATCTGCAACGCCAGTAGCACCGCTCTCAACAATATCTGGATAAGTAGTTCCCTGAACAAATACCCTAGAATCTTCTTTATCCATAATTTCACTAAAGATGAGAGCAAACTCTTCACCTATAATTTGTCTACGAATCTCGCAGTCTCTAACACCTTCAAGTCTACTGAGAAATCTCTCTTGAGCATTAATTACGAGGGGTTCTAAACCCACTTTCTTTAACATTTCAACTACTTCTTCGGGTTCTCCCTCGCGGAATAAACCGTGATCTATAAATACAGGTGTGAGTCTTCCACCGAATACTCGCTTAGCTAATAGTGCAGAAACTGTTGAGTCAATTCCACCACTAACAGCCGCTATTATAGGCCCCTCTATAGACTTATACTTCTCAAGCTCTGTTAATACATAGTTGTAATAGTATTCACTCTTCCACTCTCTCTTTAACCCAGATATCTTCACGAAGTTTTCAAGTAGTAGTTTACCTTTAGGTGTATGTACTACTTCAGGGTGAAATTGCACAGTATACACTACTCTATCATTAACAATTAGTCTAATTGCAGCTATGAAATCGTTCTCTGAGACAGCGAGAACTCTACTATCAGGTGGTGGCTCAGTGACACAGTCACTGTGACTCATCCATACTCGTTCCTCACTACTCCACCCATTAAATAACTCGTCTTCACTAACCACCTTAACTACTACTCCTCCAAACTCACCACACCCACTTTTAACAACTCCACCTAGAATTTTTGCTATGAGCTGGTGGCCGAAGCAAATACCTAGAACAGGTATTTTAGTCTCGTAGAGTACTCTTCTAGCTGAATATTCTACTAGGCTATCAGCACTAAATATACTTCTATGACTACCAGATAAAACTATAGCTGAGTACTTTGAGAAATCAACATTATCAATTCTATTATAGGGCTCTATTAAAGCTAAAACCCCGAGCTCCCTGAGTCTTCTCGCTATTAAGTGTGTATATTGCCCTCCATAATCAATAACTAGTACACTACCTCCTTTAATATAGAGGTTATCGACTGTCATATAATTAGGAATATGTGTTGTAGTTAATATAGACTAATAGGGAACTTGTATAATTAAGTTTGGAGTCTACTATGCCAGAATACCTCATTACTGTCGCTGGAGAGCTCCCATTGAGATCTAAGAGAACTAGGCCTAAGTTCTACAGAAGACTAATTGATAATATTAGAGACATGGCTGAGAGGAGTAATGCCAGAGTATTAAATTCACGTATTATAGAGGCTAAGATATGGTTAACAACAGATAGAGACATACTCACTGGTTTAAGTAGGGTTTTTGGAATACATAGAGCAGGAGTAGTAATTACATATAACTTCAGAGACCTCGATGACCTAGCTGAGTGGGTTTTTAAAAATACTAAGAGTAGTATTGAGGGTAAGAAATTCGCTGTGAGAGTTAAACGTAGTGGAAAACACACTTTTACATCACTAGATGTAGCACGAAGAATTGGTGAACTATTAAAACCATATTCTTCAGGAGTAGACCTTGAAAACCCAGAAGTCCTAGTGGAATTAGAAGTGAGAGGTTTAACAGCATATCTCTATACTAGTACTGTGAATGGTCCTGGAGGATTACCAATAGGTGTAGAGGGCAAAGCACTTGTTCTCTTTTCAGGCGGATTTGATTCACCAGTAGCTGCATGGTTTATAGCTAAGAGGGGTGTTGAAGTAGACTTTCTACACTACTACTTAGGATCTACTCTCTCCTCATACTATGCTTTCACAGTAGCTAAGAAGTTAGCATCTGAGTGGCTATATGGTTATAGGCCAAGCTTTATATTAGTAGATTTCACAGACGTGATCTCAGAGATCACGAGGAGAGTTGAGTGGAGTTATAGGCAAGTAGTTTTAAGAGCATTAATGTATATTATAGCTGATAAAATAGCTGAGAAATTAAACTATAACGCTATAGTTACAGGAGAATCTCTTGGTCAGGCGTCAAGTCAAACACTGAAAAATCTAAGTGCTATTGAGAAAGCTGTTAAATTGAAAACATCGATATTAAGACCACTATTAGGGTTAGATAAAGAAGAGATCATAGATATCTCAAGGCGTATAGGGCTTTATGAATACTCCTCGAAGGTTTTTGAAGCCTGTGCTATTGCACCTACACGTGTAGTAACAGCTGCTAATCCAGAAGAGATCACTAGGTATATTAATACCGTGGATTTAAGCTTAATAGAAAAGTCTATTAACTCGCTGAGAATATATGACGTTCTCTCAACTAGCCCTGATGATATAGTGTTTGCAAGTGGTATTGAAATAGACTTCATACCTGAGAACGCGGTATTAGTAGATGTGAGGAGTAATCGTTCTCCACCTATACCTAATAGTATTGCTCTGAGAGATGTTGACTTAGAGAAGTTTAAAGATAAAACTTTAGTGTTAGTTTGTGAAACTGGGAATGTGAGTTATATTATGGCTAAAGAACTGAGAGAAATGGGTTATCGTGCTTTTAGTTTAAAAGGTGGTGTAAAAACATGCTTGCGAAATAAATAGAGTAAATAAATTAGTTTTGAAGCCTTTAGGCCAAGAGTCTTATAAATTCTCTAGCTTCTCTTGGAGGGTTTAGCTAGCTACTTCTTCCCCTTCTTTACATAGCTTAATACATCTTTTGCCCGTGTTCCTGCAAGCCACTTTACAAGTTCTTCTGGTAGTTTATAACCTAGAACTATTTTAGCGGCGTATGCAGGGTTTTGTGTGAATATTACTCTTAAATAGGGTATTACATCGCTTTTAACTATAGCTTTACTTGTAAGTAATCTACTAGCTAATACCTCGGCTAGTGCTTCTCTATACTCTCTCGACTTTTTAGCTTCAGCGAGGAGTTTAATTCTCTCAGGCATTTTAAAAGCCTTCCACCTATACTTGTATGCTGTTCTCGCGAAAGCTACTCCAGGACCCATCATTTCAATAGCGTAGGAGAGTAGATCCCAGTTTTGAGTCTTCACAATTCTACCCAAGTATATGTCTGCTCTACTGAGTGCTTCATAAGCTCTCCACATTTCCTCCGGGTTTTCGTAGTATGTTGGTATGTGTTCATTTATCCATGTTATAAACTCGTCGTGAGTAAGATCAGTTGAAGTGACAGCTTCTCTAGCCTGGAAAATATAGCTTGAATTAAACATTTTCTGTAAAGCTTCCCAGGGTGCATAAACTCTATTCCTATATGTAGAGACAGCTTTAACAGTATCTAATGTTACTTTCTTATTTAGAGCTGCAGCTGCCTCTAAGTCGTTGATTGCACTTCTCAAATCCCCCTCAGATCTCTTAGCAATTTCTCTTAGTGCTCCTGGTTCACAGTATAGGTTTTCGGATTTACAAATTCTCTCGAGAACGGTGATTACATCTCTCTCACTCAGCCTCTTCATGGGGACTAATTCTGCCACATCTCTCAATGGTCTCAAGTGTTCTTGATATGGATTATTAGCCGTCATTATAATGGGGTTTCTAGTGTTTTTTATAACCTCGATGAGCGCTTCTACGCCTCCGGCATCTGCACGTGGATCTAATCCGTCAACTTCGTCAAGGAGTATTATTCTCCTCCCCATGATTCCAGCTGTTTGTGAAGCTGCTTTAGCTATTCTCTCAATATCAACTTTTCTCCTACTATCACTAGCGTTCATTTCGAAGAGTTGATATTTAAATGTCTTAGCTATAGCCTCTACGAGGCTTGTTTTACCACAACCGGCTGGTCCATGTAGTAGTATTGCTTTTTTCTCAACTTTACCCTCTTCCCACGCTTTTAGCCAGTTAATGAGTTTTTGTTTAGCTTCATCTTGATTTACAACGTCATTTATGTGTTTAGGCCTGTATTTTATTATCCACGGCAAGTACTCTGTGCTCAATAAACATTACACCTTAATCTTCTTACCGAGTAGTGAGAGCCTTGCGAGGAAGGCGTTTAATTGTATTTCATCATCAGCTCCTTCAACTAGTCTAAATTGTATTTCACCGGCATAATCAGCTATTATTATCCTTAATTCATCTGGTAATTTTACTTCAGAGCTGAAGATTTCCCTGTGAATTTGCTTAATAATGTCTACTCCACTTAGCCCATAGTTTATCATGAGGTCTCTTAGTTTTCTCCTAGCTTCAACGAAGTTTCCTGCAAGAGCTAATTGCAACATTTCTCTAACTTCTCTAGGATGAGCTAATCCTACAACCTTGTATACAGAGTCCTCGGTTACTTCACCTAGAGCGGCTGCTGCTTGTAATATGTTAATTGCCCTCCTCATATCACCTTCAGAGATATCGTAGATTATGTCTAAAGCTTTCTCTCTACATACAACTTTCTCCTGGTTGCAGATATACATGAGTCTACCTACTACATCTTCGCGTTTAAGAGAAGTAAATCTAAAAACAGCACATCTACTTTGAATAGGCTCAATAATCTTGCTTGGATAGTTTGCTGTTAATATAAACCTGGTGTTAGCTGAGTATAGCTCCATTAGTCTTCTTAGGGCTTGTTGAGCATCACTAGTCATATTGTCTGCCTCGTCGAGTAAGACTATTTTAAATGGCACTTCACCTACAACCCTTGACCTTGCGAATTCTTTAACCTTTGTTCTAATAACCTCTATTTTTCTCTCATCTGAGGCATTGAGTTCAAGCATGTATTGCCTATAGTTCTCACCATAGAGGTCGTGTGCAAGTGCATGTGCTATTGTAGTTTTACCGGTGCCTGGTGGACCTGCAAATAACATGTGTGGAATACTTTTTTCTGCTATAAATCTCTTAAGTCTCTCAACAATTTCTTTTTGATTTACAACTTCACTTAGGCTTCGAGGCCTATATTTCTCAGCCCAGAGAAGCTCACTCAAGACCACTACCTCGAGACACTACTCCTTTAAACTAATCTCTAATGTAGGGTAATAAAGGGGGATATTTAAAGTAGTTCTAGAGGGTTGTGTAGTGAATGGTTTAGTAGAGCTTCTCGGCCTAGTGATCTCGGATTACATATCTAGAGATGCAGAAGAGGAATATGTGAGAGTAGCTTATACAGGCCCATCTACACTAGTATTTCTAGAAGACGAGTATGTCGAATTAGTGCGAGGAGCTGAATATAATCTCCCACGCTGGATAGCACAAATACTAGTAGATAAGGGGTATGTTAAAGTCTTAGAGGAGAGTGTAGATGCCGTGACTATTAGTAGATTATTGTTTAATGAGAGTAGGAGTAGGGGGTTAGTTAAATTTGAGAAGTTGAAGGGTTACTTCTACAGTAGAGTCAAGAACACTATATCACATCTACTAAAACAATATAAGTCTGCTGGTAATATTGAGGAGATCAAGAAGATCTCAGATACTCTCACAGCTTTAACATCTAATACACGTGGACTTTACAAGGTAAGACTCAGCAAAATGCTTAGTTTACTCTCAGTTCAAGAGCTACCACCAGAAGTCCTAGGTAATTTAAGTGAAGAAGAGAAACATCTCTATAATGCTGTGCGCACACTACTAGAAATTCTCAATAAGAGGGTTTTTAAGGTGTAGTATATGGGTGAACCTAGTAAACTTGAAGAAGTTAAAGATTATGCTTTAGAATTCTACAAGTTTCTAGATAACTTTAAGTCACGGGAGGGGGTTTTCAAATATCATGAGAGAGTCTGGCATATGATAAATATGAATCAGAGGAGTCTTATAGTAGACTTCGACGACCTCATACTTTACAACTCAGAGTTAGCTGAGTACCTAATGGACCACCCGCTAGAGGCTCTTGAGGCTTTTAGTCGTGCTTTAAAAGACTTTGTTGAACGTGTAAATCCAGAATTTGCGAGGAGTGTTCCTAGGTTCTATGTGAGAGTTAGAAATCCGCCACGCGTAATGAAGATCAGGGAGTTGAGTAGTGAGTATATTGGTAAACTAGTAGCTGTTGAAGGCATTGTAACCAGGGTTACACGCATTGACGCTAAAATTATTAAAGCACACTATAGACACGTCACTGAACTCGGAGAAGTACATGAATTTGAATATCCACCTGAAGGTGAAGTCGGCGAGAGACTTGAGAAACCACCGTTTTGCCTACTGTGTCATAGAGCTGCAAGACTTGAACTAGTACCTGAGAAGAGTACTTTTATTGACTGGCAGAAGATCGTTGTACAAGAGAAGCCTGAAGAGGTTCCAGGGGGGCAAATACCCAGGTCTATTGAGGCTGTTTTAACAGGTGATATTGTTGATAGTGCTAGACCTGGAGACCGCGTTATCCTCACAGGTGTTCTCAAAGTATCTCCACTAGCTCTAGGCTTAGATAAGAGGAGTTCTAAGACTGTTTTTGCATTTTATATTGATGTAAACCATGTTGAAGTTCAAGAGAAAGCTCTTGAAGAGGTTGTAATTACAAGGGAGGATGAAGAGAAGATCAGGGAGTTAGCGAGAGATCCGTGGATACGTGAGAGAATTATTGCTAGTATAGCTCCGGGTATTTATGGCTACTGGGATGTTAAAGAGGCTATAGCACTCCTCTTATTCAGTGGTACACCTCAAATACTACCAGATGGAACTAGGATTAGAGGTGATATTCACGCATTACTAGTAGGTGATCCTGGCACAGCCAAGTCTCAATTACTACAATTCACTTCTAGAATAGCTCCGAGAGGACTTTATACTAGTGGTAAGGGGTCTACAGCTGCTGGTCTAACAGCAACTGTTCTCAGAGATAAGGCTACAGGCGAGTACTATTTAGAGGCTGGTGCACTAGTATTGGCCGATGGTGGTGTTGCATGTATTGATGAGATCGATAAGATGAGAGAAGAAGATAGGAGTGCTATTCACGAAGTCTTAGAACAACAGACTGTGAGCATAGCTAAGGCCGGCATAGTTGCTAGGCTTAACGCGAGAACAGCTGTACTCGCAGCTGGTAATCCGAAATATGGTAGATATGATCCTACGCAACCTGTGAGTAAGAATATTGATTTACCACCAACAATACTCTCAAGGTTTGACTTAATATTCATAATTCAAGATATACCTAGACAAGAACATGACAGAAAGTTGGCGAGACATATTCTCGGAATACATATTGAAGCTGAGAGAGCTAGGGGCTTCATAGACTTAAACTTATTAAAGAAATATATTAGCTATGCTAGGAGGTATATTAGACCTCAATTAACACCTGAAGCAGCTAAGCTCATAGAGGAATTCTATATTAGTCTAAGACAAGCCTCACTAGGCACGGGTGAGGGTGGTTTACCAGCAATAGCTATAACACCGCGTCAATTAGAAGCACTAGTAAGATTAGCTGAAGCACATGCTAAAATGGCTTTAAAAACAAAGGCTACAATAGAAGACGCTGAAGAAGCTATTAGATTAGTATTGTCCACATTGTCTAAAGTCGGATTTGATGTTGAAAGCGGTAAGTTAGATATAGATGTATTAGAGACAGGTATATCGGCCTCTAGGAGAGCTAAGAAGAAGAAGTTTAGAGAATTCCTATTTAAATATCTCGAAGAGGTTGGAGGTGAAACTGAAATTAATAATATTGTGAGTAAAGCTGCTGAAGAGGGTTTTGAAAAAGACTTTGTACTAGAAGAGATAAATGAGCTTAGAAAAAGTGGAGAACTCTACATGCCAAAGCCGGGTAAAATAGCGAAAGTAAAGTAAGATTTCTCTTAACCACTCTTCTCTTCAGGTTTCTCGCTTTTAGAGCTTTCCATTTTCTCTATAAGCCATTTTTTCCTATGTTTCCAGAGTGTTGGAGGCGTCCACATAACCCAGGCTGGTAACGCCTTAACAAACTCATATGCCTCCTCCCAGCTTTCAAGACCTAGTTTACTAGCCAACTCCTCAAGGCTCATAGGTGTCTTTACATACTCTTGAATAATAGATAAAACTCTCTCATCAATAGGTATCTCTTTTTCTCTCACTTTAACTACAAATAATACTTCTCCACTAGACTCACTCATATACTTAAACACCCTGTAAAACTTATAGTGTGATTTAAGGCTTATTAGATTTAATTAATGGGGCCGCCGGGATTTGAACCCGGGACCACCGGCGCTCTGGGATCTCTACGGGGGCCTGCCCCCCAGGCCGGCATCCTAGCCAGGCTAGACGACGGCCCCTTTCTCAATATCTCTATTGTGTTATGAGGGTGTATAGGTTATTTAAGCTTCTAAATATTTAAATTGAATATTTCACTTTTCTCTCTCTATAATTAAGTAGTTGTTGGTATAATGCTTAATGAGTAGAAGTCAATGTTCGCGGTAATTCAGTTAAGTGTCACCTCAGTTTTGTTTACGTGAGTGATTTAAGTATTATTTATCGAGAGGCTTAGTAGTTGAATAGATACTACCTTTAATATAGCACTCTATAGTAGTGGTCGTTATGCCCATAAGATATAGGTGTAAAATGTGTGGACACGTTATTTTCGAGTTTAAGAGGGTAGGTCAAGACTTTAATGGGGTGCCAACACCACTAGAAGTCTTTAGATTAACTGGTGGAATATGTCCAGCTTGTAAGAGACACCTTGAATTACCGAAGCCTGAGGAGTATAGATCATATATTGTAATAAGACCACGTATACTAATTAGTTCTAGACAAATTCAAGCCCCAATTATATCAACACCGCTAGAGGCGAAAACAACAAAGACGTAGTTTACTCTTAGTTTAATCCAAGAGCACTAAGTATGTTTTCAAATTCAATATTACTATAAGTTAATTTGTAATTTCTTAGTGCTGAGAGAATTCTCTCAATACTCCAATTTAATAGTTCTCCTAGTTTAACTCTATACTTGAATCTAAATACAATATATGATATAAACGAGGTGAGATTTACTGGTCTAGATGATATTTTTGCACTTTCCCAGTCAATAACAACTACTCTATCACCTTCACAGTAAAACATGTGGCCTCCAGGTCTATTAAGCTCTGTGTGATCTATTCCACTAACATCTAGTTTAAATAGGGACTTCAAAGCATCTACGAGAACTCTCTTAATACCCCTCACATCACCATTTAATACTAGTTTCTCTAAGAAAACATTAAATGGTTTACAAATACGTGGTGATATAAGTTCTTGAAAAATATAGAAGTCTCTATAAGTGTAAAGTCTTGGAACTAGGCCAGATATTTGAGCACGCTTCATAACCTCGACCTCCCATAATAAGCTACTCCTCCTACTATCAATTCTCAGAATTTTCAATGCTCCAAGACCATACTTAGTATTCTTCGCAGCGACGACTATAGCTGAGTAACCCTTACCGAGAACACGTATTCCAATAACACTAGTGCCTGTTTCAAGAAAATATATAAATCCATCGTCTAATAGGAGTTTAATTCTCTCCGAGTATTCAGAACAATCGCTACGTGGGTAACATAATACCTGTTTAACGTAGAAGTCTCCTGGCACTAAGAAGTGCACTTCGCCATCCAACGCGGTGTCTTCACTAGTATATTCCAAAGCCACTTACCAGCACCCTCTTCGAGTAATTTCTTCACGAGATCCTCGCTTAGAAACGTAATAGTAGGCTTAACGTTTCTTAAGTGTGGTGATACTGTAAACTCACTCCACCTAGATTCTAATATACTTATAATACTCTCCTCGACGCGTCTATCAAGAGACTCTAAACACCCCTCATTTGTAAGCCAGGGCCCAAAGCCCTTACCATAGTGTTTCTCAATAAAGCTTACAATTCTACTCCACTCGTGAGCGATACAGGGTCCTTTATAATGCTTATATAATGGTAACTCACAATATTCGAGCTCAGCCGAGATCAATACTCTATCTGCCTCATTAGTCCATGTACTATAATCAATAACTCTAAATCCAAGTACTCTTAGTAGACTTTCAAGCCTCGAAGATACTCTCAACGCTTCACCCCATATAACATCTGGCACCAATTTCTCTCTCAAATCGTACTCTAAGATAACAATACACCTACTCTTCAACGCCTCTAATAGATCTACAAGTCTGGGTTCTTCAAGCTCTTCAAAGAACTCTAAACCGGGGTTTCTGAGATAACATGTAGAGGCTAGTATTAATGTAGCCAGGCTTCTAAGTGAAACAGCAGCAGTAACGTTTCTCAAGGGGTCAACAGGGTCAGGCATAAATATGACAGAGTCAGGATATTTCTCTCTCAGCCTCTTAGCGAGATTACTAGTAAACTTCTCTCCAATAGTATTTATAAATACTGGTGGCTTCCACTCAGAAGCGGCTTCTAACACGCTTCTAAAACTACCATAAACAATGATTAAGAGTTCCGCTGCATATCCACTAAATCCTCTAACTCTGACTTCAGCGCCATAAACACCAATAGACTTCATAAATTTCTTTAAAAGCCTCACTTGATCTCTCATTTCACTAGTCAATTTAGAGTTCACATATAGCGTGTGAAAAGGCGTCCTATCAACAGCTGTCTTAGCTTGTGAGGGGTCTTTTAGTCTAAGTCCAGGAACAATGTCTACTTCTACATCTCCTACTTTAACATGTACATAGGGGTGTTCTGCATATCTTAACTCCCACTTCCCAATTCTACTGGCAGCTTCTAGTAGTATTGGAAAACCCTTAGACTCTAATTCCTCCCTACTCCACGTGCCGGGAAAGAGAACAAAGATATCTAAATCTCTATCACCTGAAAGCCATGTATCGTGTGCTACACTACCTTGCAAAGCTACCTCAGCTTTAAACCCCTTCTCAACCAGCACTTCTGAAATGGTGTTTTCAATAAGTTTATATACAGAGAGTAATTTCTCATACTCTTCAATTTTAGGTTTAATTCTCAATAAAACTTCTCTTTCTACTTCACTATGAATACTCATTTATAATTAACCCTACCCCTCTACATTAACTTAACATTACAGATATTACTATATATTGGACCTGATGGCGTTAACACACTCTTCTTAACGAAAACTTCATCTACCTCTGTATAACCAAAATCTACATTAACAAGTTCACTTAGAATTCTCGTTAATTTATCAATATTTCTAAACCCCTTAACTCTCGCTAGTGTTATATGTGGTATAAATTCTTCTCTCTCACGTGGTATTCCAAGTTTTCTAAGTCTCTCTTCAACTAATAAGTATAATTCACGGAGCTTATCTGAACCTTCTTCAACACCAGCCCACACTACTCTCGGCCTTAGAATTGATGGAAAAGCCCCTACTCCTTTAACATGAATTTGGAATCTTCCCACCTGGATTTTCGAGATTTCAGCACAGATAACTTTAACAAGGCTAGATGAGATCTCACCAATAAATCTCAGAGTCAAATGTATATTTTCGTCTTCAACTAGTTTTAACTCAGCATTAGATTTGAGAAGATAATCTCTTATTTCAATAAGTTTCCTCATTACATCAGTATTCTTGATCTCTACAGCTATGAATGTTCTAATTTCTTCACTCACATTACACCCCTCATTTACTGAAAAATATTTATTAAACAACTTAAAACTAACATGCTAAATTAGGCTAAGTTAGCTGAGTATAATTCAAGGTGACTAGTAGTGAAAGAGTTGATAAAGGTCTTAGTGATTATAGCGATATCTATAATACTCTCAACTCTCATAGCTACTGGTATTAAAGTACCCTCAACTGGGGTAGGATATGAGATCTTATCTGCGTGGAGAAATGAAACAGGCTTTAAAGCTGATTTAAATAGTAATATAGTTCTCTATAAGCAAATAGTTTCATTTACACTCTTTATTATTGTAATAGCGTTCACAGTCTTAGATCCTAAGTATAGATATTATGCAGCTTTCTTCTCCATAGCGATGTTAGCTATAACTACTACTGTACCTTATAGCGAACTTATTATGAGTATTGACTGGAGACTTATATTATTCCTAGCTGGTAGTATGACATTAGCTTTTATACTTAAAAGCCTCCACGTATTTGAGTTTATTGTAATAGAGTTAATTAGACTTACTAGAGGATCTTTCAGGGCGATTGTAGCTATTTTAATGTTTATAGCGTGGTTTTTAGCTATGGTACTTGACGAAGCGACTAGCGTAGTTTATGCTATAATGTTTGTATTTGAACTTACAAAGCTCGGCGTAAGTGATATAGCTCCCCTAATAGTATTAGTTGTCCTTGCAACAAATACTGGTAGCCTAGCACTCCCCGTCGGCAATCCTATTGGCATATACTTAGCATTTGCAGCTAGGCTTACAATTGAGGAGTTTCTCATTAAGGCTTTACCGCTATCTATACTACTTCTCCTATTACTAATAGTAGTTGCTATGATTTTAATGAGGAATTATATAGAGAAGTGTAGTAGAGAAATTAGGGCAAGAGCTGTCGATATCTTTACCACAGGAAGGCGGAGTGAGCTAGTTATTACTACTCGAAAACTCCGTATCGGCCTAATATACTTATTTTGCTTTCTGATCTTAATAGTATCAGTAGACTATATTGCCCGCTTGATTTCAACATATACGGGTGTTGAAACAGACCCTCATACATTACTAACATTTATACCATATGTAATAATAGCATTTACTCCTTTAACCTATGATCCAGGTGAATTGGAGAAAGCAATTTTAAGCGGAGTAGAGTGGCCTTCACTATTATTTTTCATATCTCTTTTCATGCTTGGAGATGCCTTAAAATACACTGGAATAGCTTATAAACTCGCATATTTGGCTTCACAGATAACAGAATTAAATGTTGCGAGAACAGTAATATTACTATTAGTGGTCTCAACTGGCCTTAGCTCGTTACTCGACAATTTAAGTGTGATAGTAGCATTTACGCCTGTAGCCAGGGCTCTTTCTACATTAATCTCGAGTAGGGTCTTTTACTGGGCACTACTTTATGGTGGAGTATTAGGAGGTAACTTCACCCCTATTGGCTCAACAGCAAATATTGTGGCTTGGGGTATTGCAGAGAAGCATAAAGTAAAGATAACTTGGAGTTTATGGTTAAAAGTAGCTTTTATACTAACCTCACTACAGGTGATAGGGGCTTTATTATTTGCCATATTTATTTTACAAATATAACTTATTGGTGACGAGTTCTTGACTATGAGGCTCTTTATCCTCATTACTGGTATGCCTGGGTCTGGTAAGAGCATAGTAGTAGAGGAGGCTAAAAGTCTTAATTTACCGGTTTATGTTATGGGTGATGTTGTGAGAGAAGAGACAATGAGGCGTTACGGTACAGTAACACATGAATTAATGATTAAAACTTCAAAGATTCTGCGCGAGGAGTATGGTGAAGAGATCGTTGCCTTGAAAACTATTGAGAGAATTAAGCCGTGTGAGCAAGTTGTAGTTATTGATGGTGTAAGGAGTTTAAGAGAAGTTGAAGTGTTTAAGAGATATGGCGAAGTCGTGATAATAGCTGTTCATGCATCACCTAAGACTAGGTTTGAACGTCTCCTTAGGAGGAATAGACCTGGTGATCCATCCACTTATGAGGAGTTCTATAAGAGGGATATTGTTGAACTGAGTTTTGGCCTAGGTAGCGTTATAGCTTTAGCAGACTATATTATCATTAATGAGGATACTGTTGACGAGGCTAAGGCTAAAGCTAGGGAGATATTTAGAAGCCTAGTTGAGAAGGCGAGAACTCGTGGTAAGAGTTATTGTTGAAGTAGAAGTGAGGCCGACTGAGAGCGAGGAGAAAGTTAAGAGAGCTGTATTCTCAATCATAAAGCCTACTAATATTAAAGTTGAAGAGCTTTATGAGGGGTTTAAGCTAATTAGAGCTGAATGTAATAGTATTGAGTGTCTTGAGCCTCTAAGAGAAATGGCGCGAAGACAACAAGCAGAGCCGGCTCTTAGGAGTTATCTTATTAAATACAAGTATGGTATTAGAATAACACTACTCCTACATAAGCAAGCTGCATATGTTGAAAAACTATCATTAATAGATAGTGAGAAAGAGTCGCCACTAGGCCCTATAAAACTAGAAATAGAGTGTACTAGTGAAGAAGAATTAGAAGAACTCATAGATTACTTAACGAGATCTTCTAGCTAGTTTTATATGTAAGCTAAAAACACACTACAACATTAGTATTAGTTTATCTGTAGCTACAATAGTGTTCTTAAAGACTCTATATGCGTCAATATATACCTCTTCATCGCTATGTCTCGCGCTAATGTGAAATAGTACTAGTAATTTAACTCCAGCTTTTAAAGCTGTTTCAGCAGCATCTAATGCTGTTGAGTGTTTTTGCTCATGTGCTTCTTCGCTATAAATACTTGTAAATGTAGCTTCATGAATTAATATATCAACATTTTTACAACTCTCAATTGTAGATATACATGGTGCTGTGTCACCGGTATAACATATGGTCTTCTTGCCTATGGTAATAGAGAGTCCATAGGCTTCAATACCATGATCTACTGGGAACCCTCTCACAGATATTTTTGAATCTATGTAAAACACGTCTGACACGATATCTCGTAGTTCTAGTTTAAATCCTGGTTTTACAAAACCTGTCTTAAAGAGACCTGCAAGTATTTCTCTAAAACTCCTCGGCACAGCTAATATGAGGGGGTCTTTTCTATCAGAGAGGGTCATAGATTGAATTAAACCTGGTAACCCTAGGTAATGGTCACCGTGACCATGTGTTATAAATACTGCTTTTACTTTCAATGGACTAAGGCCAGACTTAAACATTCTAGCTTGACAACTCTCGCCTGGATCAATTAAATATATGTCAGAGTCTACTTTGAGAGCTATACATGGAAGAGATCTAACAATGGGCATTGCTGCACCCGTACCTAGGAAAAATATCCTAGCATTCACCTCCACTTCACCACATTAATCACCCTTGTAAGAGAGCTGTGGACATAGTCGTAGTATCTTTCAACTACCCTGAAGCCATGTGAATATAATATTTCATCAACGTAATCTTCAAGCCAGTGAGGAGTCATTAAGACTGCATATCCACATCTAGATAGATATGAGGAGAGCTTCTCCGCGAAGCCCTTATAGAGGTCTCTAATATCAGCTCCATGAGTACTTGCAGCTCTACCATATGGTAGGTCTGTAGCCACGTGATCTATGCACCTATATAGAAGAGTTCTTGAATCACCATATACCACTAGGCTATTAGCGTTAAAGAACAATATATTGTTCTCCATACCTCTAACAATAACGCTATCAATGTCTACACCAATAGCTCTAATACCCATAGACCACGCCTCAATGAGAATTACCCCTGTGCCTGCAAATGGATCTAGTAATAACCCTCCTCTCTTAGCTCTAGATAAATTTATGAGTACTCGCGCGATCTCTGGTGATAGTTCAATACTCCTTTTAAACGGCTTACTACGAGCTCTCTCTTCAAAAGACCTAGTGTTTACTGTGAATTTTTTAACTCCTAGAAATACGAGCCCATCAGAAAATATTAATCTATATTCCCCGATTCCACGTGTGGCGTGCTCTACCCCTGCGACTTTAAGAAAAGTTTTAACAGCATTTTCACTTACAGTAGATTTAAATATTGAGATGTGTGCTCTCTTCTCTTCTAAGAGGTTACCGGCTTCTCTAGCATCTCTCTCTGAGTAAGCATTAAATACGTTTAACAATATGCCTGATTCTTTTAGATAACCAGCTCTACTCATAATATCCTCGGCAATAGTCAAATTGCTTATAGGGCTAGTTATACAGATCATTGTATAACACTCTACACCAACATTAACTCTAATTGTTTCAAGTAGTGCTTTAAGCTCGCCGCGTGCTAAGTGTTCATTATCTCCTCTTAGTGTAAAATATAGTCTTATCACTATTAAATTCCCAGAAACTTCTTGAGTTCACTGGCTAGTCTAGTAGATATATCTATGTATTCTATTAGTGGATGTGCGTGTTTAATGTTGAGAGTATTAGCTAATAGTACCCTGTAAACACCTGCTTCTTCAAGCTTCTTCATTGCTCCACCTACTAATAATCCATGTGTGGCAGCTACTATAACTCTCCTAGCACCCTGAGTTATTAGTATTTTAGTAGCCTCAGCTACAGTGCCACCTGTACTTATAATGTCGTCAACTAAGACTACATCTCTATTTGAAACACTAATTTCGCGCGGCGTGTATGATACTTCACCTGTAATTCTATCTCTCTGTTTAATGAGATAGTCACATTTTAATCCATGTGTTCTCGCAGCATAGCAGGCTCTTTCATAGGCACCTTTATCTGGTGCTATTATGAGGGGGTCTACGAGGTATTTTAAGGCGTGTTCAACAAGCAGATCTGATACCATTACATTTAATGCTTTACCGGGGAGAGATTCAAGTACATGTAAACTATGAACATCTACAGTTACAAGTCTACTTACTCCAGTATTCTTAAGTAACTCTATAATTAAACTAGCAGATACAGGTTCGCCTGGTAAGAATAATTTATCTTGTCTAGCATACGCTAAGTATGGTATTACAGCTGTTACTTCTAGTGCACCAGCTCTCTTAGCTGCGTCTACAGCTAGTAGAGTTTTAAGTAGAGCTCTCTCTTGTTTAGGGTATAGTGTAGAGAAGACTATGATGTTTCTTGACTTAACTCTATCTGGTTCTAGTATTCTCACATAGAGCTCTTCATCTGGGAATTCTTTCTCATGTATAGCTACAATTTCTAATCCAAGTAACTTGGCTACATCAAATCCAGCACTATACTCACTGAGCACTAAGGCTGTGAACACAACTCAACACCACAGATATAATGGTGTATAAGAAAATATATAGTGTTTACAGGGGATATTGTGTCTAAGTTTCAACTCAAAGTATTTGACTTAGAGAGACCTGGTGTTAAATTAGCTAGTTTGTGGATTAGTCTAGGAGATGGTAGAGTTCGCTGTGATCTATGTCATAGGAGATGTATTATTGTACCTGGTGCATTTGGTGCTTGTGGTGTTAGATATAATTATAATGGAGAACTCTACACGGTAGTATATGGTGTTTTAACAGCCGCTAACGCCGATCCTATTGAGAAAAAGCCATTAATGCACTTCCACCCAGGGGCCTCAGTATTTTCTATTTCAACGGCAGGCTGTAACTTCTACTGCAAATTCTGTGACAACTGGGTTTTGAGTCAGAGTAGGAGGGATAGAATTTATGGTGAGCCCTGGGAGCCCGGTGAAGTAGTAGAAGCAGCTAAGCGTAGTGGATGTCATGGTATTAGCTATACGTATAATGAACCCACAGTATTCTACGAGTTTCTCTACGACACAGCTAAATTAGCTAAGAGAGAGGGCTTCTTTAACACCATGGTTACAAACGGCTATATGACACCTGAAGCTATAAGAGAATTAGGGTCACTTATAGATGCTGCAACAGTTGACTTTAAAGGTGGCGGTAACCCGGAGTTCTATAAGAAGTATATGGGAGTACCAGATCCTACACCAATATTTGAGAGCCTCATAGAAATGAAGAAACAGGGTTGGTGGATTGAGATCACTAATTTAGTTGTCCCAGAAGTAGGTGATAAACCTGAAGATATTGGGAAACTCGCTAAGTGGGTAGTTGAAAACCTCGGAGATGAGACGCCATTTCACCTACTGAGATTTCACCCAGACTACTTACTACGGGATTTACCTCCAACACCAGTTAAGACTCTCGATAAACTCGCTGAAATAGCCTTGAAAAATGGTCTTAAACACGTCTATATTGGAAACGTATGGGGCCATAGATTAGAAAACACATATTGTCCACGATGTGGAGACCTTGTAGTAGAGAGAAAGGGTTTCTTTGTAACTAAGTGGCGTTTAAAAGAGGGCTTTATGTGCCCTAATTGTGGTTATAGACTCAACTTCCGCGGAGAATTTCACGGCGTGAGCTATAAGTCTCTGTATTGGTGGTAAATATGCCATATTACATTATAGTCTTAGGCACAGCTGGTAGTGGTAAAACTTCACTTACAAGTGTTCTCCAAACATATTTAGTGAGTCATCAATTAGATGCTATAGCCGTGAACTTAGATCCAGCTGTTGAAAGCTTACCATATAAGCCTGATGTTGACATAAGAGAATATGTTGATACAAGAGACATTATGAAGAAGACTGGATTAGGACCTAATGGTGCACTAATAGCATCAATAGATATGATAATGAGTAATATAGAGGACTTAAAAGAGGAAATATCTTCATATAGGGCTAACTACATTATAATTGATACACCAGGTCAAATGGAGATCTTCGCCTTTAGACCCACGGGACCATTAGTATTAAGTGCTATTGTTGGAGATGCTAAAGCTGTATCGCTCTTCCTAGCTGATATTACATATGCAGCGAGGCCTTCAAGCCTCTTCTCAGCACTATTACTCTCAGCCTCTACGCACTTTAGACTAAAATATCCACAAATAAACGTGTTAACAAAAATAGACCTCTTACCGGGAGAGGAGGTAGAGAAGATCTTGGAGATGATCGAAGATCCTGAGTTATTAGCTTCAAGTATTAGTAGTGAGAGGGAATTAAGGCTACTCTGGGATATGAGCGATATAGAATATATTTCAGAGAAATTAACGATGTTTGAGACAATACCAGTCTCTAATGTGACGGGTGAGGGCTTTGACAACTTATATGCTAGTATACAGCGCATTGTTGCCGGAGGTGAAGATTACTACACTGAAGAACCAAACCCTATGCTTTAAACCCATATTTTTCTTCCTTCTAGACACATATGTATAGATCTCTTTATAGCCTTTGGCAGTTCTTTAAAGTTCTCAACTCTCATAAATTCTACGCCGACTTCTCTAGCTGCATTCTCATCATATATAGTATCCCCTATGAATACTACTCGATCTCCATATTTCTCTTTAACATACTTTAACTGGTCAACTCTGATAGGTGTAAAATCTCTTGTCACGATTTCTATTGCTAAATTTGCTAAATTCAACTTCTCAAGTATGAGTCTAGTAGTTCTATAACTCCTAGTAGTTACAATTATTAATTTAACCCCTATTGAGACAGCCCATTTAATAATCTCGATGTTCTCTTTAACATCGTTAACATTTAGCCTGTTAACTGAGTCTAACTCGGCTTCTTCAATAATTCTCCACGCCTCTTTCTTTAAAGATTCATTTAAAGGTAATTTGTGGAGTGATTCTCCTAGAGGTCTTAAAGATTCATTCACGCCGAGGACACTTCTCACTCTACTTCTCAACTCCTCGAAGTCGATTAGTATTGGTATTATTGTTCCATCAACATCAACTATGAGTGTACAGCTCAACGCGATCACTTCTAGGAGTAATTAAGACAAGGTAATTACATTTACTCTGGGTTCTGGCTTTAAGAAAACCTTTACTTCACCTCTATATACATAGCTTATTAACATAGCTTCTGTATTATAAGCATAAAGTATTTTACCAGTCTTATCGACACTTATAAATCCCATAGTATTTGAACCCGCAGTTCTATTGACATAGTCTATAACACTATTTAACGCCTTCTCTGCGTCATTTTGTTTTTCATACTCAAGACTTAGTCTTAGACATGGCATAGTTCTAATAATATATTCACCTATTCCAGTAGCATTACACGCGATGTTTTTATCAGCATAGAAGCCTGCACCTGGAATTGGGGTATCTCCAACTCTACCTGGAAGCTTAAGTAGAACTCCTCCTGTACTAGTAGCTGTAGCTAACACACTATTATCATCTACTGCTACAGCACCTACAGTATCATAGACGTTAAGTATATCATTAATAAGTTTAAAGAAGACTCCTCCACGTATAAGGCTACTGAGAGACTTATAATAGGAGTCTGTGATCTCTTCTCTCACGAGCTTTTTAAGGACATCTCTATACCTCTCAACTACGTGTTGTGGTGGTGGTGGTAATGGTGGTAGATTATAGAGTAGAGCTAGTTTATCAGCGTTTTCACCAGCTACTAGTATGTGTGGGGTTTTTTCAGCAATTATTTTAGCTAGTAGTATGGGATTACGTGTAGATTTAACAGCAGCTACAGCTCCGAGAAGTCCTGTAGAAGTCATTAAGCCAGCATCGAGTTCTCTCTCACCTAGAAGATTAAGTGTAGAGCCATAACCGGCGTTAAAATAACCGGAGTTCTCCATACATACTACAGCCTCAATAACAGCATCTAGCGAATTATTATGCTCACTAAGGACTTTCCAAGCTTGTTCAGTACACTTTCTAATAGCTTCAATAGCTCTCTCAACTAGAGCACTAATTCTCCAAGCACCTGCTCCTCCATGTATAATAAGAGACTTAGTCATGTTAAACACCATGAGATAAATACTAATATTGCTTAGTAAATTAAAAATTTGAGGTGTACTTATTGGAGAGTAGACAAGGGATTATTCAAAGCTCTAGTGAACTAGAAGTTGTAGTTAAAAATATAAGATTTAAGAAAATAAATACGACTCTACTAGTTTTACCAGCATTCTTTGCAACAATATCTCTAATACTCCTCTTAATAGGTCTTTCTACACTACTACGTTTAGGCATTACTATAATACCATATGGAGAGAGGTCAAGTACATATGTACCCATACTTGAAGAGATCATTTCAACTCAGGTCTTATTATGGGGTAGTGTAGTGGGTTTAGCTTATATTATAGCCTCTATTATAGCTGTGTACATGGTGCTTAGAGATATACGTGAACACATTTATAATAGTGCTATGGTAACATATTATTATACTCGCGGCGTGGATTATATAGGTGCTCTCTACTATTTAAAAGACATGTTAAATAGAAGTATTCTTCCATCACCTATTACAGGCTTAATTTTAACACTATTAACTAGTGGAGTAGCATATCCCATAATACTTTATTTCACTGAAAAAACTATTAGAGTACACGCTGTGCTCGAGGAAGAAGCCTTCTTTAAGAAGAAGAGAACACGTGAATATACCGCTCTAGCAGGTGTTGTTGACATAGCACTAGTAGTACTTACGCTGGGGGTCTACATGGCCTATATGGGTTATAGGCTTGCTAAGACATTTAACACTCATATAGATACAATTCACTCTACACACCCAGAACCACCTAAAACTCTACCACAGCCAAGTCTTGAACCAGGTGCATGGATGACTACGAGTGGTATTATAGGAATATTTATGGTTTTCTTAGCATTAAGTACTATAATGGCCTATGTTAACTTATATTTCACACCTCAAATAGGTTTAGGGTTATTATTAAGTGCACTCGTAGTTAGAAGAGCAGAGAGAAGACTACTAGAAAATATTGTCTTAATCTATTCACTCCTAATATTACTCTTACTGGGAGGTTTATTTACAGGGTATTCAGGCTACGAACTCTACAGAGGCCTATATGAGAATGTGAGAGAACTTAGTGAACTCATACGATTCCTCAACGTGTGGTTTCTTATAGCATTTATATTTATAAATAACTTAGCCATTTCAATATCCTCTACACTGCCATATATTGGCGGCATAGGACTTGTTAGTGGAGTTTTTAATGCGGGATTAGTACTTGGAGTTTTAAGTGCTATTGAGGAGAGATCTATATATTCATCTTTCACAATATTAGCATATCCACACACTATACTTGAATTACTAGCATATGCTATATTATTAGTGGCCTCCTCGAAGTTTGGAGTGTGGCGTGAATATGTAAAATTAATCTCTATAGGTCTACTAGTGCTTGCACTTGCAGCCATAATTGAAGTTTTCACAATAATAGGTGTACTAGGTACACCTGGAACTACGTGGTGAAGCCTAAATCGCCTAGAATATTCTTAATAACACTACCTTGAATTTTTAAGAGTGATTGTGGGGGATATACTACTAGTGCTAGAGCACCATATAATCCGACATCATCACTTAGTCTCGTTGGTTTAATAATTGGCATAGTTGTAATGACATTTTCTCTGGTGAGTGATATTATGGGTTCAAATAATACGTCTATATTATTGAGAAATACGCTTCCACCCATAATCAAGATCTCTGGATCATATGTGTTTATTATTGATGCGAGTCCTGCAGCTGTGGCTTTAATGTAGAGGTCTATTATTCTCTCAGCTAATAGATCTCCGCGCCTATAGTAGTCAAAAATAATTTTAGCATCAATCTCTCTTCCATGCTTTACAAGATCAGCCAGAACTGATCTCACATCATACTTCTCCACGAGATATTTAGCAACTTTTGGTAAATTAGCTCCACCAGCATATACCTCCCAGTGTCCACGACCACCACATCCACACCTTAAGTCACTATTAAAGTCTACTACTATGTGGCCGGCTTCGTGAGCATTGCCCATTTTACCTAGTAGGAGATTACCGTCGACAATTGCACCACATCCAACGCCAGTACTTAGAGTTATATAAACAACGTTATTATAGCCTCTACCATCACCATAGTGTGCTTCACCCCACACAGCTGCTACAGCATCATTAGCTACTAATACAGGTTTTTTGAGTGCTTTGATTAATGGTTTTAGTAAATCAAAGCTCTTTAAAGGTAAATTTGCTGGGCTTATTACACGCCCTTCTTTTATATCTAGTGGGCCGATACTCGCAACACCAATAGCTACTATGTCTTCGAGTTTATCACGCCACTTCCTCTTAATGGTCTCAACTATGAGGTTTGCTATAACTAGTTCATTGCCACTCCTCGGAGTAGTAAACACCTCTTTCTCAATAATATCATTCTTCGTAGATAATGCTATACGGGTTTTTGAAGCACCTACATCAACGATAACGTAGTATGCGATAATACATCACCATGTGAGTGTTGAAAGTATGCTTTAAAGTATGTGTTTTCACGACATCGCAATATTACTCTTGCTGTGTAGTTACTTTAAGTTTTCTAAATAATATTGGTGCCTCTGTTACAGTATATCTCTCAATACTCTCTAATCTTAGTTTTAATGGGTTTTCTATGTTAAAACCAAATCTCTCAGCAGTTATTCTCGAAGCTCTTGGAGTAACTGGGGCTAGTAGTATTGTCGAGATCCTTATGAGCTCTAAGACGTTGTATAATTCTTTACTAGGATCACTCTTCTCCCAGGGTTTTGTCTCATTAAGATATTGATTACCAAGTCTCGCAATGTCCATTACAGCTTGTAGTGCACTTGAAACTTCATAGTTCTTCATAGCTTCAAGATATTCACCTATTTTTACTACTACTTCTTCTCCCACCTTACTATCAATTGATCTCCTATAGACCCTTCCAGCACACTTTTTCTGTGCCAGTACACCTGCTCTTCTAACTAAGTTGCCATATGTGTCAACAAGCTCACTAATATATACGTTGTCAAGTAGTTCAAAACTAAACTCGCTATCCTTATCCATATTGAAGATCCTTGCAAAGAGATATCTAGAGCCATCAACACCATATCTCTGCAACATCTCATCAATACTCACAATATTTCCTACACTCTTACTCATTTTAGCACCTTTTGAAGTGAGAAATGCGTGTACTATAACTCTTCTCGGTGGTTCTAGGTCGAGGGCTTTAAGAATAGAGAACCAGACCACTGTGTGAAACCATAAAATGTCTTTTCCAATAACATGGTGAGCGACACTCCAATACTCTTTAAACATCTCTCTGTCACTGAGGTAGTGTATAGCGCTAATGTAATTTAATAGAGCATCAAACCAAACATAGATCACGTATTTATCGTCAAAGGGTACTGGAATACCCCACCACACCTTCTCAATAGGCCTAGCCACTGAGATATCTCTTAAACTCTCACTTTTCAACTTAGAGATTACTTCTTGCGCGTAGTGTCTTGGATATACTATGTCTTTATTCTCAAGGACTTCGAGTAAGTAGTCTTTGAAATCGCTTAGTTTAAAATAATATGTCTCTTCCTCCATGTATTCTAATGGTTTATTGTGTAGTGGACAATAGGGTTTACCTTCAACTTCGATATATTCTCCTGGGGCATAATACTTCTCGCATTCAACACAATATAGTCCACTATAGCGAGCCTTGTATATATAGCCCTTCTTATATATCTGTGTAAAAGCCTCTTTCACTGTTTTTTCGTGTAGCTCATCTGTAGTTCTAATGAAGTAATCATAGGATATGTCAAGACTTTTCCAATATTTCTTAAACACTTCTGCAACTTCGTCAACAAAGACTTTAGGTGGCTTACCCTGAGACTCAGCAGCTCTCTGTATTTTTAAGCCGTGTTCATCAGTACCTGTTAAGTAGAAAACTCTAGCCCCAGTTAGCCTCTTAAACCTAGCTACTACATCTGCAAATAGCGTCGTGTATGCGTGGCCTACGTGTGGTGGTGCGTTAACATAATATATTGGTGTTGTAATATAAAATGCTTCCACTTTAACCACTCTCATAATACTTTGCTTCTTCATAACATATGAGTATATAATTACTTTTTAACTATTTCCTCTAATTTACCCGTGTATTCTCTAACTTTCTTCTTAACATATCCAATAAAGTACTTGAGTAGAAATCTGACTGGTAAATATAGTGGTGAAGACATGTAAATTTTCATTATGTCTTCAGCCCAGTAAACAGTGTGTTCAAACATTACTCTTAAAGCATCTATATGTTCTGGTTTTAAATGATCTCGTAAAAACCACTTATTCTTCTTTAAAGCACCCATAGGCACAAAGAACATTGGTACAATAATACTCCTATAAGGCTTAAGCTTCTCAATGAGCTCTATGGTCTTAATAACATCGTCACTGGTTTCACCAGGTATACCTAGTATTACGGTTGCAGCTGGTATAATCATGTTTTCATGCATAATTCTAAAAGCATCTACTACTATTTCAGGCCATATTTCAACTGGATAAGGCTTTGACTTAGCTATCATGATCTCTCTTGCTAAGCGAGGACTACCAGTCTCAATTCCCACCTCAACACCAATAAGCTTCCTATGCTCATTTAATATGAGTTCTTGTGTAAGCTTAGATATGAGCTTGTCATTTTCCTCAGCGTATTTTATAGCGGCGAGGCTGACATGGGCCCATGCTAGACTCTTCTTCTCACCTATTTTCTTAATGACTTCTTCATGTAGTTTCAAAACAGGCCCAGGCTTAGGCTTTATACCGTCAGCGTAGTAGAGGAGTACGTCTTCACTATGTAATATTACCCCCTTTACGCCTGCCCTTATGTTAACTTCAACCTCAGCAAGTATTTTTTCTAATGGTATAAATCTTAGTGGTCTTAGTGTCACACTACAGAATTTGCATCCACGAGGACAACCCCTCATGATCTCTACGAGGCCGTTCACGCTTGCGCCTTTAATAACTGGGATCTCTTCTACACTAGGCACGTTATCTACTCCTACATAGACATATCGTGGGAGCTCTTCACCTTTAAGAGCTTTTTCAACAAGCTCAATTATGATTTTCTCGCCTTCACCGTCAACTATTGTGTCAACACCCCACTTCTCGGCGAGTTCTAGCTCATAGAGCCATTGCCATGCAGCTGGACCACCAACAATTATCTTAGCACCTTTCTCTTTTACACGCCTCATAACAGGGTTATTCATAAATCTAATAAAACTCCTCCTATTAACTGGCTCTATTCCCGTTAAACTCCACCACTCACTGCTAGGAGGTCCATATGCGAAGTAATCATGGTGTCCTATTAAGACGACTTTTACTACATCTATGTGTTTATAGAGGTGGTCTGGATCTATTATTGCCGCTTTAAAACCAGCATCTTGGAGAACAGCCTCAATTTTTCTAAGTCCATATGGAGCCTCTATAGGCCTACCCAACTCATCTACTCTGGGTTTAGGTGCACATATGTATAACCATAGTTTCTCAGACATACCTATAGGAGGTCCTGTAGCAATAAAACCTAAGAATTCTTTACCGTGATGATTACTCATCATAGTCCTATCTGTTGTTATAATAATTTCAAATACCATGGCTAAATCACTATGACTTTATCTGAGAGAGAACTTGGTACTTGTTTAGCGATTTCAGAGCTAGAAGCTAAAACTGCTACTACTTCTCCAAGCCTATTGGCATTATAGAGTTTCTCGACAAGATCACTACTAGCCGTGTATACTTCTAGTGTAAAAGAGTAATTGTCAAGAAGCATATCTCTCAGATACTCGAGAGCTTTTATAGAACTTGAAGACACAAGAATAACTCTTAAACCACGAGGTCCATGTATCTTTAAGAAACCCCTAAGCTTATCGACAATTTTCTCAGAGATCTCGCCATAAATAAGCACAGTAACACCCGGCTTCTTATACTTCTTCAATTCTAACCCCTCCTTCAGTGATTTATAAGATTATAGGAGTGGTTATTAAGAATTAATTAAGGAGGCTTCCTCTACTACCTTAATAGCTGTTTAAGAAACCATTTTTGTATTGGTGTGTGCTAATGGAGTCCTCGCTAATTGAGAGAATAGGCGTTTATATTAAAAACGTTGAGGTGTTTATTGAAGAAGCTGTTAAGAGTGGAATACCACGTGAAGCCCTCTACGTGTTTAATCTTGCAAAAGACTATTTGAGTGACGCAAAGTACTACTATGAGAGAGGTGACTATGTTACAAGCCTCTCTTGCATAGCTTATGCTGAGGGCTTACTAGACGCATTGAGATTTCTAGGCTTTATTAAGGCTACTTGGAGATCTCCTGTAGAACTTGTAAAAAGGCCGAGGGTATTAGTCACAGGTAGTTTTGAATTCATACATCCAGGTCACATAGTACTATTAAGATATGCGTGGCAGATGGGTAGTGTTCACGTTATTGTCTCTCGAGATGTGAATTTCGAGAAATTTAAAGGTAGAAAACCCATTATGAGCGAGAATGATCGACTTGAAGTTGTTAAGAGCATTAAATATGTAACTACAGCCGTGCTCGGCGAGACCCAAGATCTCTTCAAACCAATTGAAGAGATTAAACCAGACATTATACTACTCGGACCAGATCAGTGGATTGAGCCACGGGTATTAGAAGAAAAACTGAGAGAGAGGGGTCTTAGAGATATTAAGATAATTAAATTCCCTGAGAGAGTAGGTGCGTGGAGCTCTACTAGTATTTTAAGTGAACTTAAGAGGAAACTGTGTGAAGAGAATACTTATTCTACTTATTCAAGAGGTTCTCTAGGAGTTTAAATCTCTGCTCTTTCTCCACGTTAACACGACTCATATAATCTTTTACTAATTCTACGAGCTCTCTAATATTAACATCTGGCTTATAACCTATGTGTACTCCATAAGATTTTAGAGCTTTAATAGTCTCTACGAGGAGATAGCCTACATTATATGCATCTCTTAAAGCATTTTCATCTTCTATGGGGTTTGTTATATGTGTATATGCCATACTCCAAGGTGGTATGATGACGCCCATACTGTTCATAACTGACATTAAGTACGCTATTGTCATTAATACTCCGCTATCAGCACCTACAGCTATGAAACCGGCAACTTTACCTTCTAGTAGGCTCCTTGAGCCGTGAAATATCGCGTTTTCTAGTGACGTGAATCTATCAATGAGATTTTTTAATACCCCTGCTGGAGAATACCAGTACACTGGGGTAGAGAATATAAGGCCATCAGACTTTACTACTTGCTCTGCAAGTTTATTGAAGTCATCATCACTTATAATACATGGATATTTACAGTATTTAACATTATCTGATACACAACCTATACATGGCTTAATTACGTAGTCATAGAGATATATTAACTCTACTTCTCCACCAGCATCTAAAACACCTTTAACAGCAATTTGAGCTAATTGTGCTGTACTACCATATTTTCGAGGTGACGCTATAAAGACTAATACTCTTGGTTTAAAAGTCTTCAATTAAATACACCTTTTTCAATTACTTGTCTCCAAGTAGAATGTGATATAATTAAAATATTCACTTAAAAATCTGTATGTTAGCGCTCGGTGAGTATGTTTTGGAGAGGCTTTATCCGAAATATGGAATAGCTGCTGTAGGTGCCGTGGTGATTTTCAATAACAAGATTCTACTTGTTGAACGTGCATATCCTCCAGGTGTTGGAATGTGGTCTATTCCTGGAGGTGTAATTGAGGCTGGTGAGAGAATTAGTGAAGCGGCTAAGAGAGAGTTGAGAGAAGAGACAGGGCTTGAAGCTGAACCTCTAGGCATACTCTGGGTTCTCAATAATATTGTGCGTGATGAGATTGGTAGAGTTAAATATCACTATGTTATTGTAGATGTATTCTTCGACCCTAAGACCCTTAAAGGTGAGCTGAGGCCGGGCGGAGATGTTACAGGCGTCTCGTGGTTTACAATTGAAGAAGCTAAGAACTCACCTAGAGTCTCTAAGACTGTTAAGAGGCTATTGTGGAGAGTTGAGAACTATGGGTTAACTCTTATTCCACTTAGCGGAGTGGATCATGAAACTAAGGGTTAAAAATTAAGAGCAAAGCTTATAAATTTGAACACAGTACTAGAGGAATGGGTGTGTCTCGTCGTGAAAGGTATTGCAACTAGGACTATAGCTATAATTATAGCTGTTATCGTAATCATTGCAGTTATTGCTGCTATTCTCGCAACTCGTCCAGCTCCTCCACCTACACCAACAAGCCCCACACCCACAGAAACCACACCTACTCCTACACCTACTTCACCAACTACTACTCCAACTACTATTTCTCCTACTCCTACTCCAACGTTGAAATACAGTCTTCATGAAACCATATTATACATTATAGCTAATGAAGAAATGACCAGAATTCAATTATATAAGGCTGGTGTAGCCGATATAGCGACTATTACACCAGCTAGGTGGAAAGATCTCAATGGAACACCTGTCGGCAACTTTTACCTTATATTAGAGCCTGTTCCAACAAAGCCTAGATTAACAATACAATATGTAATATTAAATACTATGAGAGAGCCATTTAACATAGTAGAAGTTAGACAGGCTTTAGCATGGGCTACTCCCTATGATACGATATTAACATCTGTATTTGGAAACCTATATACTAAACTCTACACGATCGTTCCAAATGGTATGCCTGGATATACCGAATATGGTATAGTCAAGTACGAGTATAATAGAACAAAAGCACAGGAAATTATTGATAAATTAAAAAAGGAGAGAGGCTTTGACCCCTCAAAATATGAGATAACAATATACTATAACCTTGGTAACACAGCTAGAGCACAGATCGCTGCACTATTACAAAACGAGTGGACTAGGCTGGGCTTTAAAGTACACGTTGAGGTCTTAAACTGGCCTCAATTCCTAGATAAAATAGACCACTTCAACTTTGATGTTGCATTATTAGGATGGATACCCGACTACTTAGACCCAGATAACTACTTAATGCCATTTGTATGGGGTGGTGCAGAGTTTAAAGACCTCAAGTACTGGGAGAATGTTGCAGCCGGAGATGTTGGCAAATACCTCTCAACTGTAGAACGATATGTTGATACTCCAAACTACATTGTAGTAGTTGGTCCACAAGGTACTGGGGCAACATATACTGGGCCAACTAATAAGCCACTACTAGTTGTGGGTTACATATTAGATGAAGAGGCGACTAAAAAGAACTGGGAAGAACCCGTTTCAATGGTTACTATTGGTGCACCTGGCTGGAAAGATGTTCCTGTGAGCGCGCTGTGTAAGATATCACAGAGAGTCTTAGACCCCAAGATTAGAGAAGTCATTATTAATGCAGCTGTAATAGTGTTCAATAATGAGGCTCCTATGATAATGCTTGGTCAGGCGATAACAGGACTCAACTATGGTAGCTGGGTGCTTAACATGTATTACCCACTTACAAAGTCTGCTAGATATGACTTAGTGTATGAGCATCCAGAGGCTCCAGTTGTAGATACAGGTGTGCAAGGTATAAAGAACGATCCTAAGACAATGGTTATTGCTACAATTGGCTGGCCAGATACATTTGACCCAGCTAAGAGCTATGAGAGCTTTGGCTGGGAGATATTTGACCAGATCTATTCAAAGCCAATAACATACTACTACGAGAACACGGAGCCAGAACCAGAACTCGCAGTAGCATGGGCGTTTACTAAGGAGGGTGATGAATTATACCTTGTAATAAGAGGTGGAGTAGTAGCATACGATCCTTGGAATAAGAAGACTTATCCAATAGACGCTACTGATGTATTATTCAGCCTTTGGAGAGCTGTAAGACTTAATTTACCTGGTGGAGCACAGTGGATGATAGATAGTTTTATTGATGTAAATGCTTCTCAAGTATTAAGTGAAAGCGAGTTTGAGCAAGTATTATCAAAAGGCCTAGTAGCTGTATATCACGGTAAATCAGTAGAAGTGAAATCTATGAGTGAGTTATTAAGTGTATTTAACTATGCTGGAAAAACAGCGGGTGTTGTTAAGTTAAAAATGAAATTCCCATATGCACCAATACTACACATCTTAACAACAGGTGTAGCTAGTGTTATACCAATGGAGTATGCTCTAGGAGATAAGTATGAGGCGGCTATAAAGGAATCAAATAACGGTAAAGATCCATCTGCCTGGGCAAAATATGTAATTGAAGGTGAAGAAGACGAAACACACAAAAAACTTAAAGATTACCCAGTGTCAACAGGACCCTATTACGTAGCAGACTATAAAGAAGACGCGTATATAATACTAAAGATCAACCCATACTACTGGAATGCAACTCTATGGGAACAACTCTACGGCTATAAGCCTACCCCATAAAATAATGTTCTTTTTTAAATTCCTTTAATCACAACCTTTACTCAGTGTTTTTATTAACCTCACTATATTTTTACTCCACGGTGGTGTTAAAAGTGGGAATGGCTTCATTTTTAGTGAGGAGATTTTTAACATTTATACCTACACTAATAGGTGTATTATTAATTACTTATCTAATAGCATATGCTATTCCAGCAGATCCTGTTAGGGCATGGGTTGGAGAGAAGTTAATGAATCCTCAAACACTTGAACAGATAAGAGTTAAGTATAAGTTTAATGCACCATGGTATGAGCAATTTACATTCCTAGTTCAACAATTACTTACAGGTCAACTAGAAGACCCTGTTAGACATAGAAACGTCTTCACTGAGATAACTAGTAGATTTGGTGTTACAGTAGAAGTTGCAATAGTAGGTTTTTTGTTTTTAGTTGCTATAGGAATACCTTTAGGACTACTCGCAGCGGTTTTTAAAGATACACCTGTAGATTTTGCAGTGAGAATTATGGCCCTTGTAGGAAGCTCTCTTCCAGCATTTGTACTCTATTATTTCCTCATACTCTTACTCTTTGTGTATACTAAGACAACATATTTAGCTGGAATACCTGAACCAACAATGGCATGTAAAACAACTATTTCTACACTACCACACAACACACCTATTCTTGGACACTTAGCTTCAGCCCTCGGTAGTGTTCCAATGTTTTCTGCAATAATGTGTGGTGAGTTTAATGTTGTAGTAGATACTTTTAAGAGACTATATTTACCTGGCCTTGCACTAGGATTACTCAACGGTGGATTTATAGCCAGGATTGTGAGAAACAGTCTTCTAGATGCTCTTAGCGCGGAGTTTATACTTTACGGGAAAGCTAGAGGGCTACGTAGATTATCAGTGTGGAAACATGCACTTAAAAACGCAATGGTCCCTGTTGTCACGGTTTTAGGCTTAAACTTTGGTGGACTACTCTCAGGTGCTATTATCGCGGAAACAGTCTTCAATATTCCTGGTATAGGTAGATATATGTATGAGGCAATTATGAGATTAAATTTCCCAGTTATAATAGCATGTACTTTTCTAGTTGCTGTAATCTACGTCACAGTAAACTTAGTTGTAGATATACTCTACGCTGTAATAGATCCGAGAATAAGATACTAGTGGGGAGTAATGTGTATGGAGTTTATGTATAAGGCGTTAAAGAAAGTAATATGGCTTTACGCTAATGCTAGAGAGAAGTTTTCCCCTGGCTGGATTACTAAGAATTCTTCAAGAATAAGAGAATGGGAGTTAATGGCATATGCTTATAGTAAATCACCGATAGGCGTTGTTGGAGGCATAATAGTATTTGTAGTCTTTATTCTATCTGTAATAGGCCCTATGATTAGTTGGGAGCCTTATTGGGAGTATAAAATAGTGATAAATGAGAGCTATAGGTATATGCCTCCATGTCTACCACCCTCATGCTCTGGCAACCCTCTTCTGGGTACTGATGAGTGGGGTAGAGATGTATTAGCTATGTCTCTCTATGGAATGAGAATATCATTTGTAATATCTATAGTAGTGGTATTATTAGGAGCTCCACTTGGAATAATACTTGGACTACTAGCTGGATATAAGGGTGGTTTAATAGATGAGGTATTAATGAGAGTGACAGATATATTTTTAGCGTTTCCCGGCTTAGTATTAGCAATAGCGTTTGCCTCAGTATTACCGCAGAGATTACGAGGTGTACTTGAAGCTAATAGTGCACTCAGAGTTTTCTTTGCATCCCTCTTCGGGCTGAGAGAAGCTGAGTATGGTCAAATAGCTGCTCTCTTATCAATATGGTTTGCAATGGTGATTGTTTGGTGGCCTGGATATGCTAGAATTGTGAGGGGGAGTACATTGTCTGTTAAAGAAATGCCATTTATTGAGGCTGCAAAGCTCTCGGGGCTCTCAACGTGGAGTATATTATTTAGACACTTATTACCCAACGTGATATCCCCTATCTTAGTAATGATGACTTTTGACATAGCTACAGCTACGTTATTTGCAGCAGCACTCTCATTCCTAGGTCTCGGTCCACAAGAACCTGTTCCAGAGCTAGGCTTTATGATATCAAAAGCAGGTCAATTCTTCCCTGAGAGGAGTAGTCATGTAGTAATATACCTAGGCTCATTACTCTTATTTATAGCTATAGGGTGGAATTTGCTAGGTGATGCATTACGAGACATATTAGACCCGAGGACGAGGAGGGCTATTGAATATAGACTTGAAAAAGAAAAGAAGAAGCGTGGGTGATTGTTTTCTACATGGATAATAACCTATATCTCCCAGAAAATGAAATTCTAAGAGTAGAAGACCTCGTAGTCAAATTTTACACTTACGCCGGTGTAGTTCACGCTGTTTCAGGTGTCTCATTCTATGTGAAAAATGGAGAAGCAATAGCACTTGTTGGAGAAACTGGTTGTGGGAAAACCGTAACTACTAGGGCTATAACTAGGCTAATTGAATCTCCAGGTAGAGTTGAGAGTGGAAGAGCTCTATTTAGAAGACCTAATGGCGTAGTAGTTGACTTGCTCAAAGTGGATCCTGAAACTCTACGCGAAATAAGGGGGAAAGAGATAGCATATATTTTCCAAGACCCTACATCTGCACTAGACCCACTTTACACTATTGGTTTCCACATACATGAGACAATTGCTGAACACTCGAAAAACATTAAGAAGAAATATACTTTCAAGAAGGCGGTTGAATTACTTAGACAAGCTCTAATACCAAATCCAGAGGTGAGAGTTAAAAATTATCCACACGAGATGTCTGGTGGTATGAGACAGAGGAGTGTAATAGCTATTAGTTTATCAAATTCACCAAGACTACTAATAGCAGATGAGCCAACTACAAATCTAGATGTTACAATACAAGCACAAATACTCGACTTATTGAGGGGTCTTCAAGAACAATATAAAATGGGCGTGATATTGATAACACATAATCTAGGCATAGTAGCAGAAATGGCTAATAGAGTATATGTTATGTATGCAGGTAAAATCGTTGAAGAAGGGACTACTGAGCAAATATTCTATAATCCACAACACCCATATACAAAACTCCTTCTCCGAGCTGTCCCTGACCCCACAAAGAGAGTTGAGAAACTAGAATCTATTCCGGGAGTAGTACCATCACTCATTAATCCACCACTAGGTTGTAGATTTCACCCTAGATGTCCATTTGCAACTACTAAGTGTGCTAGTGAAGAGCCACCAATGATCCAGGTTGAAAATGAACATAGAGTTTCATGTTGGCTATTTGAAAAATCCTGATTAAGGTGAATTAGTGTGAGTCAAGATGTTCTAGTCGAGGCGCAGGGAGTTAAAAAGTATTTTAGAGTTAGAGGTTCTTTAACAAAAAAGGTTAGAGCTGTTGATGGAGTAGATCTCTCCATAAAGAGGGGTGAAACCCTCGGCGTTGTTGGAGAGAGTGGTTGTGGTAAAACTACTCTTGGTAGAGTAATACTTAGACTCTTAGACCCAACAGCTGGTAAAATTATATTTGAAGGTAAAGATATTAGTAAGGCGCGAGGTAAGTTATTGAGAGAGTATTGGAAAAATGCTCAAATGGTGTTTCAAGACCCCCATACTAGTCTAGATCCTAAAATGACTATTGCTAGTATATTGTTAGAGCCTATAAGATTCTATAAGATAAATGTAGGAGATGAAGAGGAGTTCTTAACTAAACAAATGGAGCTTGTAGGGTTAGGTAAAGAACACCTCTACAGATATCCACACGAGCTTTCAGGAGGCCAGAAACAGAGAGTAGCTATTTTAAGAGCTATTATAACAAAGCCAAAGTTCATTGTACTAGATGAGCCTACATCATCGCTAGATGTATCAGTTCAAGCACAAATATTAGAGCTCTTAAAAGAACTACAGAGAAAATTCAATTTAACATATATGTTTATATCACACGATATAAGCGTAGTGAAATATATGAGTAATAGAATGGCCGTTATGTACCTAGGTAAAATTGTTGAAATAGGCCCCTCAGACTCTGTATTTGAAAATCCACACCACCCATACACAAGATTCCTACTAGCAGCAGTTCCAATACCAGACCCTAAGATCACGAGAGCACGAGAAAAACTAATAATTAAGGGAGAACCCCCCTCACCAATAAACCCACCACCAGGTTGTAGATTTCACCCAAGATGCCCCTTTGCAACTGAAGAGTGTAAGAAGCAAGAACCACCTTTTATAGAAGTTGAAAAAGATCGCTACGTATATTGCTGGCTCTATGTTAAAAAATAATATTTATTAATACTACTTCACGGTAAGCTAGAGGACGCCTTCTCCTTGTTAGAGGACTCTACACTAATATTTAAGTGTACTCGGTGTGGAGAAGTTTATAGTGAACCAAGAGTTCTCTGCCCTATTTGCAAAGGACTTGTAAGAGTAGAATTTAACGTGATTAAGGAGAAGTATTATGAAACCGGTATTTGGAGATATTATAGACATCTTCCATCATTTACAGACATCATCACGCTGGGTGAAGGTAATACTCCACTCGTAGAGTCTACTAGGATCTCACGTGAACTCAGAGTTTACTTTAAAGATGAGGGTAGAAATCCTACTGGTAGTGTGAGAGATCGAGCTGCTAGCGTTATCATTAGTCACGCCACTTCTTCTAAGGCGAAGAGAGTTGTAGTTGTAAGTGATGGTAATATGGGTGTTAGTGTCTCAGCATATGCGACGAGAGCTGGTTTAAAGACAACAGTATATGCTCCATCTTGGATTGACTGGGAGAAAGCTCTATTAGTGAAGGCGTATGGAGGGAGACTTATTATAGAAGATAAGAGCATTGATGTCCTTGTGAGAGAAGTCGAGAAGAAGTCTAGAGAGAGCGGTATATATAATGCCACTAGTACGTGGAATACTCTGAGTATTGAGGGATTAAAGACTATAGCTTACGAGGTAGTAGAAGAGCTTGGTAAAGCTCCAAGAGCAGTTTATGTTCCACTAGGTAGTGGTCTAACATACTTAGCTCTATACATAGGGTTTAAAGAGCTCTATGCGAGCGGTGTAATCTCTAAGATTCCTACAATAATTGGCGTAGAACACTGCGGTAACCCCAAATATGCTGAATATTTTGGAATTAGTAGTAAATGTAGAGAAGAGGTATATCCAGGCTTAAGGTATACAACACCCCTCATCTATAACTTCGTAGTAGAAACTATTAGTGAGAGTGGTTTCGTAATTGTAGTCACATCGAAAGAAACTATTAGAGCTGCTAAGACATTAGCATCTAGAGAAGGCCTTTTCACAGAGATCTCTTCAGCTGTTTCACTAGCAGGTTTCCTACGAAACCCTCTAGATGAATCTGTTATAGTGCTTTTTGGTCATGGGTTAAAATCAGCTTCAAGTTATACAAGGCCTTCACGTAGGAGGTTTACTGAGCCTTTTGTAGGCGTCACAAAGAGATTAATACTTGAAGTTTTAAAAACAAGACCTGGTCTCACCGGGTATGAGGTATGGCGTTTACTAGGTCTTAATATCACACCACAAGCTGTATATCAACACTTAAGAGAACTCGTTGAAGCCGGGTATCTCAGAGTTAGTATTGAGAATGGTGTTAAAAAATACTATATTACGAGGTAATCTATTACACTGAAAGTTTTTCTTAAAGCACAAACTTTAAGAGCATAAACTACGTGTACTAATAGAGGGGTTAAAGCCTATGTTTAAACGAGAATTCAGCGTAGTAGACGCAGTAATTTTCACAGTACTAGTCTATGTCGCAACCATAGTTATCCAGATCTATCAGCCAGTTACAGGAGGCTATTTTAATGTTGGAGAGTCTATGATATACCTTGCAGCTCTAATATCAACACCACTAGTAGCTGGGATTGCTGGAGGTGTTGGTGCTGCATTAGCAGATCTCTCAACAGGATATGCTATATTTGCACCTGGAACACTCATAATAAAGTTTATTGAGGGATATATTGCTGGGCGTCTTTTAAAAACACTTAGAGGTAAGCATAGATCTCTATACGCTGTAATCACTGCTTTAGTCTACACTATTGTATTCTTAGTAATATCGACAACACTATGGGCTGGTAGCATATATATTGGACCTGAAAAATGGCTATACATGGTTTTTAACCCAGCCTATGTAGAGGTCTCTATAGCTGTGTGGATTGCTCTCGGTATAGGTCTCGGTGCTGTAGTAGCTATTATATTATTACGAAAATACATAACCACGGGTGAAGTAGCAGCTCTCGCGGTGGCGGGCTCACTGATGGTTCTTGGATACTTCCTCTACGAGTATTTCTACAGTAATCCTGCAGCTGGTAGAGAGCCTATAGCAGCTATACTTGAAGTTCCAGTTAATTTTGGTCAAGTAGTAGTTGGCTTATCAATATCACTACCACTTGTTGCATGGCTACGTAGAGCTGGGTATGTTAAAAGTTAGTAAATAAAAATGAATAATAAGCCTTTTTTTCCTTTCATTTAATTTTCATATTGGTGTTTGATTTGCCAAGTGTGCTTATAGCTAATATTATAAGGTGTGGTTATAGTGGTGGTTTCACGCTTAGAGATGTGAAATTTAATGTTAATGAAGGTGAAATTTTACTCATAACCGGTAGATCTGGTAGTGGTAAGACAACTCTTGTGAGAGCTGTAACTGGGACTATGAGAGCTCTTGACGGATATGTTGAGGGAGAGGTGTATTTATGTGGTCGTAGTATTAAGAATGCTGATCCTGAAGACATATATAAATGTCTCACGTATATTCCACAAGAGCCATGGTATGCTATTATAGGATACACTGTTTACGCCGAGATCTGTCATATCTTAGCACTTGAAGGCCATATTTGTAGTGAAGTAGAATTTACAATATCTAATCTCTCACACTTAGCTAATAGGTTAACATATACTCTCAGTGCTGGTGAAACCCAGAGAGTACTATGGGCCGAGGCTTTATTGAAAAAGAACAAGCTCCTAGTATTAGATGAACCCCTAGTCTACTTAGACAAGAACGCTAAAAGCTATATAAAGAATGTTATTGAGAAAGCTCTCGGGGAAGATGTGGGTATTCTACTAGTAGATCACGACCCATTATTCTGGGAAAATCTAGAACCTCAATTAATATACCTCAGAGATGGCAGAGTAATATATTATGGTAAATGGTCTCATAGTATCGTTGAACAATACTCTACTAAGACGTCCACACAACGTGAGAGAAGAATTAGTAAGGGGGTTTATGCCGAGCTCAGAAATGTCTGGTTTAAATATCCTGGCGGAGACTATGTGTTAAAAAACATAGATATGACTATTGAGAAAGGCGTTCTCACAGCTATAGTAGGACCTAATGGATCTGGTAAAACTACACTATTAAAACTAGCATCTGGAGTTCTAAAACCCAGTAGAGGAATTATTGTAAGACATGGTACAGCTATCTATATACCCGAGAACCCACTATTATATTTCACAATGCCTACTCCTAGAGAAGAATTATTATTAGCATCTAGAGGCGATGAATTAAAGATGTTAGATATAGCAGAGTACTTTAATATTAAGGGCATACTAGATCAACCGCTCGCTAAGCTTAGTAGTGGTGAGAGAAGACGTGTAGCATTAGCATCAGCTTACTTATCAGGTTTTGACGCCTACTTCATAGATGAACCCACAGGAGGATTAGATTACGAATCAACATCACTCGTTCTCAGTGTTTTAGAAGAGCTTGCAGAGAGAGATAAAGCCGTAGTTATAGCTACACATGATGAGAGAGCTGTAAATAAGTCAGACTTAACCATGAGATTGGGGCTTAAAAACCATGAATTGAAAGGTATGAGTATCCAAGGATAAATGGTTTAGAGGTGTATGATAAATGGGCTTCTTCAACTGGGTTTTAAGTATAATCTATAAGTCTATGTTTCTCACTGGTGATAGTGGGTTAAGAAGAGCACATGTATTATCTAAATTGGTCTTCACTATTAGTCTAATACTTGTACACGTGGTATACTCTGAGAAATCCATAGCCATATTACCAGTACTAATAGTACTCGGAGTAGTTCACGCCGGCTTAGAGTGGATTATAGCAGTACTTTCACTAACAGGACTTGTTGGAGTATACTTAGCTAGTTCAGCATATCTACTCTCATTAACAGGATTATATTATATGGCGCCATTACAAATTCTCACAATAGCTCTCAGAGCTACTACGGTAGCTATGTCTATAATATTATTATTCAATATTATCTCGCCAATAGAACTATATAATCTCTTACACGTCCTTGGAGCCAGGCATTTTTCAACATATACACTACTACTCTGGAGGCTTATGCCATTAGGATTAAAGAACTTTACAGATTCTCTCGCTGTGGGGTATTTGAAAAAAGAAACTACTGTGAAGAGGATTCCACCTGCAACAGCTAGTATTATTGAGTCAGGGTGGTTTATTGAAGAATATAATTACTGGAGATTGAGAGTTAGTTCAAAAACACATATACCAGTGACGAGAACAATAATACATACAATTATATTGCTCTTATCATCTCTCACTATATTACTAATAGTTAAAATCATATAATGCTCAAATCGCGATTAACAAGTCTTCTCTATACTCACTTCTTCAATGCTAACTCTCTGTGAATACTTATAAGTTTTTCTAAAATCTTACTTCTAAATTCTCTAACTTTCTCACCTTGAGGGACATTAGCAACTATTATCACTATATAATAGTTCTTATCACTCTGCTCTTCTATATATACATTAAAATCTCTTGTAACTGTGACTAGTGATTTACGAATTTTCTCGAGCACAATACTTGGCTCATATTCTACTGAGAACTCATATCGTACTTGAACTCTAGGTGGTTCAAAACTCTCTTCTTCCTCGAAGACAATTGCACTACTAAATATCATTGTATTTGCTATTTTAATTAATTCCCCTGTTTCAAGGAGTATTTTAGTATACATTAACCCAATCTCAACAACAGTACCTCTCATTGCAGGTACATATGTATCTCTACTAAACGCCTTATACGCGGGGAAGCTAATAGCTGTTATAGGTATTGATGTGCTAGCTATTTTAACTCTCTTACCTGGTTTAAGAAAACCTGTTCCGAGAATTATGAGTCCCGCGAAGAAATTAGATAAAATTGGCTGCATTCCAAGACCAATTATTAAACCTGAGAAAGTAGCACTTGCAAGTATTGATTCACCTGTTACACCTAAAATACCAGCTACAACTAATCCCAGTACTATGTAGCCAAATACTAAGAACACGTTTCTTAAAAGGAGAGCTTCAGCACCAATTCTCTTAACATAGTGCATTATTGTTGTTGCAAAGAACTCTACTACTAATACGCCAATAACTATTGCTATAGCTGCTTTAACATAGTTTTGTTCAAAGATCCACTTATATTCACGTGGCATTAATGAATATAGAGTATAAAATAAAATTACAATAACAAATAATATAAGCAGGTAATTAGCATACTTCCTAGTCTTCACAATTAACACCTACACCTCTCATTTACAATTAGTTAAATACTATCACATAAAACTTTACACACACCCCTTGAAATAGTACTAAAATATTTAATTTAGAGTTTAACAACTACTTTAATATCTTCTCCACGTATTGATCTCTCTAAAGCTTCAATACCCTTATCAATTCCATTAAACACCGTGGTGATGAGGGGTTTTACGATATTACTCTTAATGAGATCAATAGCCCTCTTAAAATCCCTGAAATTACCACACCGTGTACCCATGATTCTTAATTCTTTTACTACAGCTTTAGTCATATCTACTTTAAATAGTTCTCCAGGCGTTGACTTTAAGTGTACTACTCCCCTAGGTCTTGTAATATTAATTGCAATATTAAGTGCTCCTGGATCACCACTAGCCTCAAATACTACGTCAAATCCTAATCCCTCAGGAGTGTTCTTCTTCATGTATTCTTCAAGCTCATCTTCAAAGACTACTTCTACGCCTAGACTAGTAAAATACCGGATCTTCTTACTTCTACGCCTAGCTATAACTACTAAGTTAATACTATTAGCTCTTAAAACTTGAACTATTAAATGCGCTAAATTACCAGTACCAATAATAGCTACTCTAGATGAGGGTGTTATAGGGTATTGTTCAAGGGGGTTCAGCTTTCATATGGGTTCATATAAGTTGGTGTGTTTTCATCGCCTCATCTCTTTTCCCCTGCATCCCGCTCGGGTTTTCATCGGGCTTGGGGGCGTTCAGGATCACCCCGGGAACCCCACATCTTGGGTACTTGGATACGAATTTCTTGTATAAGTTTATTGTCGCTATAACGTCTCTATCTCCTATGAAGTTGCATTTCCTACATCTCAACACTCTATGCTTGTTTTCAGCCAGCTTCTTACCGCACCTAGGGCACTTTGATGATGTCCCCCTGGGATTTACTTTAGCGACCTCTAGGTTCCTCTCCCCGGCCTCGTACTCTACGCAGAACTGTATTCTTCTGTAAGACCACAGTCCAAGCCTCTTATTAAATCTCTTATCCTTCTTATTGTTCTCCCTCAGCTTCTCCAAGTCTTCGAGAACAATTACTGAGCGGTGTTTGAGTGCTAACTCTGCCACTAAATCCCCTACTTTGTGGGCGTAGTCCCATGAGATATTCCTTAACCTCTCACCGTGCTTATCAATAGCCTTTCTAACGCCCTTGATAAACCTCCACGACCTCGGATACCTCTTCTGAATCCTCTCAACCCATATCCTGTGAGTCAATACTTTTCTGTGAGGTGTTTTAAACCTCTTCAACTTAACTAATCTACCGTCAAGAGTAAGTATTGCCAGCGTTATGTTGTCGAAGTTCAGGTCGACTGCCATTACCGTTCTAGGCTTCAACGGTTTAATGGCCCTCTTAAAGTATATTGAGACCCAAAATCCGCCTCCATCATACTTCACTACTAGCTCGTAGTTTCCCCAGCCCTTGAACTTCTCAACTCTCTCTTTAGATGATACGAGTTTTAACCTGGCCTCGTAGCCGTTGTGTAGCTTTAGCGTTATAACCATGTTGTCTAAGTCTAGTTTATAATCATACCTGTCTACTCTAGCACTTAGCCTCCTGAGAACAGGCTTTCTACCGCCATTGCTCCTAGCCGAATCCACTAGGCTCTCAGCATATACGTATATCTCTTTAGCGTGGTGTGCTCTAAAACCCATAGACACTAAGTTATTGTAGAATAGCTTGTGTAGCTTCTTCTTAGAGAGCTTATCATTAATGCTCCAAATCCTGTCAACAACCATTTGAACTGCACCGCGATATAGCCTCAGGAACTCCAATAAATAATCATAGCTATCATAGCTACCCTCGGGGAGAGCCTTCACCTTTAAAGCCTCAATAACAGCAGGCTCTTCACCCCTCACAGAGTAGCTCACCAACACATGTATTCTCTTTAAAGTTTATAATTTTTTGTCAGTATTTAATGTAGGTGACAACTAATGGCCAAATTCATGTATGCTGAGTGCTCCGTGATAAAGTTTAGGAAAAACGCAGTCGTGCTCTACCCACTAATAGAATACCAAGACGAGGTAAAGCCATTACACGGCAAAAGAGTACACGTAATAATTATAGCAAAAGAGCGACATCAAGCCATGTAAACCTTTATGAAAAACAAAACAGTTTCATGAGGGCATTTAAAACAGCTGCTAATGGTTCAATTTGAGTTGCTATAATAGGATCTAAGTCTTCAATGTCGTGTAGAGCTATTACTGGGGCTATGAAGTATTCTGCAAAACCACCGTCAAAATCTATGCCCAGGGTTTTCTTATATGGGCAATGTGTATATAACCCTAGTCTACAATAATAACATTTACCACACGAGAAATTCATCTCACTCACTACAATTCTACCTTCAAGTTCACTAGGACTCACAACTACACCTACAACCTCATGGGTTTCTCCGAGGCAATTATTTGTGAGTAGCTGTAAATGTTTTTAAATACTTCTCTGCCTCGGGGTTCCCCCGCTTGGCTCGGGTTTTCACTGCTTCATTGCGGGGGCTATCAGGGCTCCACGTAACCCTTGAGCCCTTCATCTGCTTTAAACCCCTTA
>Ga0080004_1114590_pt1 | contig 82617 bp, 84 predicted proteins | sample WasSprMetagenome_FD_69207 | JGI IMG/M metagenome (GOLD analysis project Ga0080004, IMG submission 69207) | Sulfidic aquatic microbial communities from Washburn Spring, Yellowstone National Park, USA - WS (SPADES assembly) (version 2) | ecosystem: Environmental > Aquatic > Thermal springs > Hot...
ATGGAGAATACAAATGGTATGAGGTGATCCTTGTAGATCCTAATCACCCAGCTGTTAAATCAGATCCTGATATAAACTGGATCACAGATCCTTCTCAGAGAGGAAGAGCATTCAGAGGAAAAACAATGGCTGGCAGAAGAATGAGAGGATTATTGAAGAGCCGCGGGCTCAAAGGCACACATCATTATAAGTGGAAGAAGAAAAAGAAGGAGAGAGAACTCAAGAAGAGACATGAGGCATCTAGAGGAGCCAGAGTAGTGCTTCCACAAGATAAATATGAAGAGGTCTTCGGAGAGAAGAAATAAAAATATTTAAAAATTTTTCTGAGCCAGCTATTAATAAGATAGAGAATGATTTCCTATAGAATCAAAGGATATAAAACTATGAGAAGCTCGGCAAGACTTGCATTAGCAAGATCATTAGTAGAAATCAATAAAACAATGATCGAGCTTAAAATACTTAGAGAGAGAGGATTAAGACTTTTAACAATAAACCCGGAGAGAAAAAATCTTGAGTCAGACAAAGTGAGAAACTTGATCAGCCTCATAGACAATTATTTGATTAGACTAGAGGCGTTGTCTGAGAGAATAAAGACGTTATCAGAGATTATAGACGTGAGAGATCTTAGAGAAATAGTGAATGATCTTGCCATATTATCAGATGAGATTTCCAAGAAAATCTCGTCAGACAGGAATTATATAGACAACGCAGTGAAAGTATTAAAAGAGTTAGAGAGAGATCTTATGTATTAAAAACAAGATCTAAATTGAATGACCTAGCTGAAAACTTCACATCATGCATAACGAAAGATCTGTTTCTTTGATGGACTCTCTCATTCGATACTTCTTTTCTCATTTAACATATACGACTTTAAAATTAAACGATTTATTAATGAATAATTATTTCCCGACCTTTAGAAAATCCTTTGTAATAAGACCTGTGGCTTATAAAAAAAGAAGAAAGACGAGAATTTCATATTTACCTAAAAGATCAGTTTTTGTAAGAATTCTCGGTTTTATTAATAAATTTTTGATAAAAATATAAAATAAAGGTCTGTAGATGGTAAAATTTATTAAAACAAAAATAGTTCTGACCACATTGATAGCGGGATTATTTATACTCAACATATTGTTGATCTCAGATACGTATGCGCAGAACGGTGTTGAATATACTAGACTTAGATATAGACCTCTAATTGGTGGCATCCAGATTGAGATATGGTATCAATCCTCGCTTTGGGGCCTTTGTATATTAGGTTATGTTATGAAAGAGGTTTATTCAGGTCATTGTCCTGACCACAGATATAATTACTGTCTTTATGCCAATTTGTATTCAGATAAAGGCGGCAGTGGTTCTCCAGCATATTTCTGGAGTTATATAGAAAGTGTAGGAGGTTATATAGAATTATATAGACATGTAGTTTATAATAATACAAAAAGCTCTTTCACGTTAATTCTAAGCTCCGATGTTGTGCTCTCAGGAGGTTATAAACCTTTGACAGGGTGATGAGATGTATGAGATCTTCTGTTAACCTTATGATTACTGTTTTTATGCTCTTGGCTCTATCTCTGATTAGCAACATATACATAGTCAATGGATCTAGTGAAGATCTTGATAAGATCAATGTTAAGGTCTCTGAGAGCTATTTCATAGGTCCTGAGTATATTGAGAAATATGTGTATGGAAACGCATCTATATATGTAGTTTATCTCACTCCTAAAATTCTTTATGTATACAGAAACGTCTATCTAATACCTGATCAGACCCATTATTATTATGTAAAACTTCTTCAAGATATTAGAGAGAGGTTGTTGCCCTCATATATATTTGAACAGAGAGCTGAGATCGTTAGACAGAAGTTGTTTGAGAGAGACATCAAAGTAGATGACATAGAGTCTAGAGATGAATATATAAATGTCTCATCACAGCATATAATCGTTGTTGAGAAAAGGTTTATATACATAGATCTTTCTAATAAACCTATAGAAATCATTGTCAGAGTTGTTGGAGAAGTATTTAAAGATATCAATGCTTCAATAGTGATCTATGACACGAGACTTTTGAGGCTTAGAATGATCTATGACACTGAGAAAGGATCTTTAATTCTCGGATATAAAGATAGGCCAGAGAATAGAATTCCTGGATATGATAAAATGGTTAATGAGACAGGTACAGTCGCAACAAGACTTCTTACAGTTCTTGAAAATGATTTAAAATCCAGAGGCTGTAAAATAGTTAGCAGCGGCTTATTTGGCGTGAGCGCATCACCTATCGGAAGAGGATGGCCTACTCTGGGACACATATGGCTTAACACAACATATGACAAATGCTCAGATGTGGTGAAGACATATGTTAGAGGTATAGTAGATGTGGTCAGAAAATACATACCAGAGGACGTGCCGTTATTATACTATCTAGGCGAGAACATGTTTGAGGCTGAGCCTGCAGTATTGATCATGAGAAATGATACTACAACAATTATTAGTGAAACAGGCGGTGTTCAAGAGATTTATAAAAGATATGATGAAAAAATGATATTGATGATTCTTGTGATATCTCTAGCTCTAGTCATAATTTTGATAATGAGAACATTAAGATCTAGAATATAAAGATCGTCATCTTAGATTTGAATTAGATAAAAATATTTCTATGGACTGACCTCCTCGCCCGCCCTCGGGAGCTTTATGCTCCCTTCGAGGCGGATCATAGGTTCCCCTCATCTATTCGGGGCTACATCTGTCATCTGAGGGACAGTCGGGGTGGCCAGAGATCCCTCAATTAAAATAAAACAATAAAAACTTTTAAACTTTTCTGTCCATCCCCGCCCTAGAGGACGAGGCTTTCAGTTGTAAAGTTTTTCTACTGGTAAAAACATTTTTATAAATATCTTAATAACAATATCTCTGAGAGAGATATAGATTGATAAAATATGCTATAATACCTCTAGGAGGTCTAGGGACTAGACTTTATCCTCTTACTGTAGAGACTTCTAAGGCTATGATAAGATTTCTTAATAGACCTCTTATAGAGTTTATAATATACAGACTGGCTTCACAAGGCGTCAGAGAGATCTATCTAGGGGTCAGCGGCTATGTGAATTATAGAAATGTCTATGATTATCTAGGCGAGGGATATAGATTATCTTCTAAATATAATCTTCCTAATAGTTTCAGAGTGAGATATCAGCCTCTTGAAGATAGCGTTGGAAACGCTGATTCTGTAAGAATAATAATGGAGTATTATGATATAACTGATCCTGTCATAGTGGTTCAGGCGGACACTGTTTTTGATATGAACATATATGATCTATGGAGTTTTCATATTAAAAATAATGCTTTCATGACTATAGTTCTTAAATCAATTGATGATCCAGAGGAGCTTAAAGATTTTGGAGTGGCTTTAATAGATCCTGACATGAGAATAAGAGGATTTGTTGAGAAACCTAGAAATATTGAAGAGGTGGGCAGCAGACTTGTCAACACAGGGATCTATCTATTGTCAGAAGAGTTTAGATCCTTCATAACCTCCTCAGAAGTTCTTGAGATGAGAAAGAAAGGTCTCATGGACTTTGGAAGAGATATTATTCCTAAACTAATTAGAGAGGGGAAAAAAGTATATGGATATGATAAGATAGACTATTGGTTTGATGTAGGAACTCCAAAAAGATATCTTGAGGCTGTCATGTATCTTCTGAGAAAACTTTCTCCAGAAGAATTAGATGTTTCAGAATATTGGAATAATATAAAGTTTCAGGGGAGAAGCTCAAGATCAAAAGCTCTTCACAAAGAGATAATATCAAAAGCTTCTCAGAAGAAGATTATTTTAGAAGGAGATGTTCTCATAGGAAGACATGTCTCTATAGGAGATTGGGTCAGGATAAGAGATGCTGTAATAGACAACTATACTATAGTGGAGGATGGAGCTGTGATCGAAGGATCTGTGGTTATGGATAGAAGCTTTGTTGGAAAAGGATCTACTATTATCAACAGCATAATAGGTAGACATGTGAAGATAGGTAGAAACGTCTTTATAGAAGGATCTATAATAGGTGATGATTGCATCATAGGAGATAACACAAAGATTATTAAAAGTAAGATATGGCCTCATAAAAATATTGATCCTATGGTCTCTATGGAGAACATGAGCATAAGATGATACCTACCCTATATCTAATTAATAGTTGTTATAACAAAAAATTTTCTGAGGACAGTCGATGGTTAATAATCTTGTATTCATAATGGAGATGCATCAGCCGTATAGATTGAAGAAAGAGGATCTGATAAATATCTCTACGAGAGATCTTAGCGAATTATTTGATTACGAGCTTGACAGCTATGTTTTAAATAGAGTTGCAGAAAGATCTTATGTTCCTGTGTTGAATATTATTAGAGAGAGGTTTGAAGAGATCTATGAGAGATACGGGAGAAAATTTTCTATAGGCATAAGCATGTCAGGAACATTAATTGAACAATTACTTGCACACAAGCCTGAGATAATAGATCTTTTGAAAGATCTTGTATCAAAAGATTTTATAGAGATCATTGTTGAGCCTTATTATCATAGTCTTGCGTCTGAGATCAGCAGAAGAGAGTTTGAGGAACAGATCATTAAAATGCGTGAGAAAATAAGAGAACTGTTTAATAAAGAGCCTGTGGGATACATAAATACTGAGCTGATCTATAGAGATGAGATAGGCTGTTGGCTGAAAGATCTGGGGGCTGAATATACAATTATTGAAGGTGTCGAGAGACATCTCGGTGGAGAAGTGCCGGATATATATGTGAACAGCTGTGATCTCCCTATATTAGCTAGACATTATAGATTAAGTGATGATATAGCATTTAGATTCTCTATGAAGACATGGGATCAATATCCTCTCACAGCTTACAAATATGCTGAATGGATCAGAAGATCTCCTGGAGATTTTGTTGTCGTATATATAGATTTTGAGACATTTGGCGAGCATCATCCTAGAGAGACTGGCATCTTAGATTTTCTCTCTTATCTACCTATAGAGCTGGCTTCCAGAGGTGTCGACATGATCTCTCCATCAAATATTTTATCTAAACTCAAACCTGTTAGAAAAATATTTATTGATGAACCTATAAGCTGGGCTGATGAAAGAAAAGATCTTTCGGCATGGCTGGGAAATGATCTTCAGAAGACGGCTTTCGAGCTTTATAAATGGGCCGGATCTCTAGTTGATACGTCAGACGAGTTTTTAAAAGAATATTGGAGACTGCTAGGTGAGGCAGATCATTTTCATTACATGTATTATGAGCCTGGATCTAGCTTTTTAGTTCATGACTACTTCTCATATCATGATGATCCTAGGAAAGCATTTCTCTCGTATATGAAGGCTTTGACAATATTTGTATCAGTTGCTAGAGAGAGGGTTAAAAGAAGGAAAAGATAAGAGATAGTAGAGGTGTTCATCATCTGGGCACCTCCTCATATTGAAAAAATTTGGATCACAACTTTTGAGCTGGAAGATCTTGCTCGTCTAGGAGGTCTGGGGAGCGCTGTCAGAAGACATATAGATATTCTTGTTAGAAGAGGTTTTAAAATAAGAGTTTTCATGCCTTCTCACGGAAGACATTTTTCAGATGAGATTCTCAGAAGATTTTCTCTAAGATTTGTTGAAGACTTCAAATGTTGTGGCGTTAGAAAAGGAGTTGATGGAAGAGATTATCCTTACTGTATAGGAGCTTACGAAGGATCTTTTGGAGAAGTCTATGTCACACTTTTCATAGGATTAGATAGAGAGACAGGCATGATCTTAGACACATGGGATATATATAGTAATCTGCCTGAGAAAGTCTCTCTAATGATCAGAGGTTTAAAATGTTGGCTTGAACATACTGATGAAAGACCAGATCTTTTGATAGGTCACGACTGGCATGGAGGTCTTGCAGCATCTTTTCTAAGGATCATGTTTGAGAAAGAAGGTTTGTCAATACCATTTCTCTATTTTATTCATCTCATCTCAGGACCATCATTTCCTTATCATTATATATCTTCAGAATGGACAGGCTTTCCACTTGAGAATATTCGTGTTTGGAGAGGTTGGAGACACGAACATGTTAATATAAAAGATCTTTGGGATAAATATTATGGGAACACAGATCTTTTCAATATAGATGTTGCCGACGCAGTTGCCACAGTAAGCTACGGATACTCTAAAGAGATCATAGGTAGAGTAGGTGAGTGGGCTGTTCCTAAGACGTGTGTAGTTTATAACGCCACTGATTGGAACATTGATGATGTAAAAAAATTTCTAAGAGCCAGATACGGCTCTGACGATAGATGTGAGATACGATGGAGATTGTATAAAGATATGATCAGATATGCGAATCCTTGTATAGGTCATATAGAGCCTGGAGGATTTCTAATTATATCTGGAGGAAGAATATCAGGACAGAAAGGTTTTGATATATTAATAAGATCTTTAGAACATCTTGATCATAGGTTTAAAATATTGATCCTTGGATTAAGAGTGGGAGATGTAGGCTATGAAAATTATCTTCGAGAACTAGCCTCAAAATATTTTGGAAGAATACTTGTGACATGCAACAATATTGATAAGATAATTTATCAATCTTTCAATTATGTTGCTAATGTAGTTGTTGTACCATCTAGATACGAGCCTTTTGGACTAGCCTCTGTAGAGGCTCAGGCGGTAGGAACTCCAGTGGTTCTCTCGAGAATACCAGGTCTTTCAGAGACCGCGAAGGATGTCAGACTAGATCCTGAGGGAACTGCAGTATTTTTCACACCAGAAGATCCTATGGATCTTGCGATAAGTCTGAAGTCTCTTGCCTTGATAACTGAGGCTATTGATTGTAAAGATCATAGCTTAATTAATGAGATCCCTGATCCTCTTCTTAGAAATATCGCCTCGTATAATATATGGCATATATCAAAGATCCGTGAGAACTGTGTCTCTTTTGTAGACAGAAACTTTAGAGATAAAAATACTGAGAACATGTTATTAGAATGTATTGAAAAAAGTAGAGTATACTCTTACTACAGATCATTAATATAAAGATCTTATTTTCTTCTGCCTAATATATACAGAGCCAGAGAAATAGCCAACGAGGCTATGGAGAGCCCTATAGAGATCATCACATAACTTCTTAAATTATCAATTGAGCTTCTTAAACTATTGATCTCATCTGACAGAAGAGCTGTTAAAGCAGATAGATTCTCTGATCTTATCTTCACATCATTAATCTTCTGATCATACTCAGAAACTTTTGTATTGATAGCGTCTAATCTATTTGTGACGTTGCTAATAAAAACATTAAGATCTCTACTTATATTACCGATCTGTTCTATGAGAAGCTCTGTCGACCTGTCTATCTTATTATTTAATACGTTAAGAAAAGATAGTTCACCCATATATCCTGTGGCCCATAAAACAATGTTTCTAACAAAGATCGGTCCGTTAAATATTGTGTTGTCATATCTGCCTATTATCATAGGAGAGGATCCTCCTATAAGAGGTGCTCCAGACAATATTATTGTTGATGAGACATTTCTTATTTTAAGTATCTCAGCGGCTGTGACAACAAAACTTCCTTTACTACTCTGGTTGTAATATGAAGAAGATGCTCCAGGATAAATCTCGTTCACCTCGGCATCTGAAGATGTAACTGTGATAATCTTCACATTTGCAAGCTCTTTTGTTATAGAGATATATTTTGTCTCGCTCAGATTTCTCCATATAACTGGGCTCGGTCTATACATAAGTATCTTGTCTACTCCATATCTTACAAACTCTATATCTGATGAAGGAGATGGATAAACGATCATTTTAAGAGGATCCCCTACATTATTAACAGGATCTTTTATAGACACGTTGTCAAGCGATAGACCGCTGCCTAAATATGTTAATAATCTATTTATAACATCTATAGCATCAATATTATTTCTTGAATATGTTGATAGACTTATCCATATAGCTCTTCCCTCTTCAACAAATCTTCTTAATTTATCTATCTCACCTTGTGTAAATCTGGCGTCAGAGGAGACTGAAGGTATAATGATCATGTCTATATCAAGATCCTCTAATTTGACGCTGGATCCTCTGGAGTCTGTCATGTTATCCAAAGATCCGTAGAATATTGTTGCAAAATTTCTTGTGAAGAAATCTAGTGAGGAGACTGCTGATACATCTTTTAATAATATATATATCTCTCCATCGTATAACTGTCTCACTAATATGTTTATGCCTGAGAAATCATTTGTTCGAGTAAGATCTATGAGAACTTTATAGCTTTTAACGTTTTCAGCATATGTGGCTGTCCATGTCAAGAGGTTTATTAAAAGAAGTAGCGTCAAGATCATTGGTAAAATAGATCTTTTCATCATTTAGACACCTTCATAGATTAAACGACTCAAAATATAAGCATGTCTTCAAAATTTTATCTGTTTCACACCATTATTTTATAGGTGTGTAGAAGTGGATATCAGAAGAAAAAGACTTAAGATATTAGTTGATGTATGGGGTCAGCTACTTGATAATAAAAAGATCTCTTCTCGTGAAGACATAATATCTATTTTAAAAAGAGAATATGAGAAAAATGGGACAGAGCCTTTCAGAGGAGTTGCAAAGCCTCAAGATCTTTATGAAAAAGATCTTATAACTTTATATCTTGTAGGTGTATACGGTCTGGGAATAGCTGATGAAGCTCGTGATATAATAGATAAATTTTTAGAGCCTGAGAAGCTGTATGAGAAGGCTTCTGAGATACTTATAAACACAAACGATCCTGAGGCTACGAGAAAAGAGATCATAAGTTTATTCAATAGAACTCCTGACTCATCTATTTTATCAAAAATATTTAGAGTAGAGATTTTGAAACATTACTTTGGTTTCGTGACTGAAGATAGAATGAGTCGTCTCTTGATCAACATGTTAAAAGCTTTTCCAGAGGAGGAGGCTACTGTGAGAAGATTATCAAAATTTTATATAGCATATAAAGTAGGACTTGCGATCTTAAATAACGAGATAAGAGACTGGACTACTAAAGAGATCTATAAACAGGCGATCGCTGTAGAGTTGAAAGGCATAAAAGGGATCCCAGACGACGATTATATCGCGAAGATACTTTCATCAATATTTGGCGTGAAGAAAGAGAAGTATATGAATATTCTAAGGATGAGTATAAGAGAAGCTTAAAAACATTTGTCATAAGAATATGAAGGTGTGGATTATGATAAAGACTGATCTGGAGAAAAAATATCTTGTGAAAAAAGGTGGAGAGAAGTTTCTGATAGAGATCAGAAGAACAAATGATGGGAGAATGGTTGTAGTCGTTGAGAAGAGACTTAAACATATCTTCACAAAAAATGACGAGGAGATGGAGTGGGAACAGGATACTAAGAATGCTGAGGAGATAGAATATGAGAAACTTCCTGAAGAGGTGCGGAGAATATTATCAAAGATGTTGACAAGATAATAATAAGTAGAAAAATTATTAATGAGATCACTTCAAGATCAGATCTTGATAAAGAGTCTTGCGGTTTTCTCGCGGGAGATCTTGATGAAAATTATGTGATTATAAAAGAATATTTCTTTGTAAAAAACATCTCAAGATCTTCATATGAGTTTATAATGGATCCTTATGATATGTTGAGAGTTATTAAAGAGATTGAGAGTAGAGGAATGAAGATCGTAGGATTATTTCATACTCATTTAGGACATCATCCGAATCCGAGCTACAAAGATCTTGAGGGCATGAGAAGCTGGCCTATTCCATGGCTTATCATAGATAAATTCTCAGGAGAGTATAGAGCATGGATCAAAAGTGATGATAAGTTAAAATCTATCGAGATAGAAGTTGTTGACTAATAGATCAAGGGTCGGAGGCGTGTAGATATGAAAACTAGAATAAAAATAGTTGTCACTGATGTTGATGGAACATTAACTGAGAATCCTGATACATATAAAATCTCTTTAGAGGCTATCTATATTATAAGATCTTTAGAATTAAATGGGATCAAAACGATTCTTGCGAGTGGAAATACTATACCGATGATAATAGGCTTAGCGAGATACATAGGAGCTTCAGGAGGTGTAGTTGGTGAGAATGGAGGTGCGATCTTCTATAGAGATAGAGTAGAGTGGCTTTGTAATGATCAGATTTCTCAAGAGCTTGAGTATATTGAAAAGATCTTGTCTAAAGAGTTTGAGAATTATATTGTGAGAAGCTGGCAGAATGATTTCATGAGATGTAGTAAAGCTTTTAGATCTAGAGGTAAAGAAGATCATAAGAAGATAATTGTTGAAATAAAAGATCTGTTGAGAAAGAAGGGATTTGATAATTATCACATATCTAGTAGTAGAGTAGCCATACATATAAATCCTTTGGGAAGTCTCAAATCAGATGCTGTAGAAAAGATCTTGAGATATCATGATGTCTCGTGGGAGGAGGTTCTGGCGATAGGAGACTCTGAGAATGATATAGACATGATCATGAGGGCTGGATTAGGATGTCTTGTGAAGAATGCTCCTGATGATCTTAAGAGAGGAATTAGTTGTGTATCTGAGAAAGATGCTGGAGAAGGATTCTCAGAGATCATTAGAAGATATATAGGGATCTAATGAAGATCTTGAGAAGAATTATTTCTCCGCGAAAAATAAAAGATCTTTTTCTTCACCAACTCTTCTTCTAGAGATATTTTTCCAATACTCGTCGGCAGTCACACATCTTATATTGGCTTCTGAACAATATTTCATTAATATATTAATTAGATTATTCCACCATTTAAGATAGTCCTTACTAAGAATCTTTTTAATAACGCTCTGATCAAAATATTTTCTCATCATATTTATAGATCCAACGTGAGATCTGAAGTAGTCAAAAATTATTTCGCTACCAGTCTCTCTCGCAAGATCTAATATTCTCATAAGATCATTTATATCATCATTCACATCTGGTATTATAGGGCCTACAAATATCCATGTTGAAATCTTCTTCTCAGAAAGTCTTTTTAATGCATACACAAGAGATTCTGCCCCAGGCGTCCAAGGCTCTATAAATCTTTTCTTCGTCTCATCTAATGTTGTTATTGTAAAACCTACCTCAACCAGATCTTTATATCTCTCAAGAATATCAAGGTCTCTGAGTACCAGTGGAGATTTTGTCTGTATTGATACTCTGAATCTGTTTTCTAAAAGTATTTCTAATGATCTTCTCGTGATATTATATTTATACTCAATAGACTGATAAGGATCTGTTATTGTCGATATGCCCACCACGCCTCTTCTATAGATCTTGACTTCTTTTCTCAAGATCTCTGGAAGATTTATCTTCACATAAACAATCTCCCCCCATCTTCTCGCAGGATCTCCTCTTGTGAAATCTATTGCATAACAATATCTACATCCATGTAGACATCCTATATATGGATTGAGACTGTAATCATATTCTGGCAGACCAGATTTTGACAAAGCTTTTGATACTTTGATCTTTTTTACAACAATATTTCTCATGACAGAAGTCATCTCTTTAGATAATCATCTAATCTTCTGCCTAGAAGAAGTCTTGCTACATAAGATCTTTTGAGCCATCTCTCTAAAGGTACTCTAAGTATGTTCTTTATATAGTCGAGAGCCTCCTCTATGCTGTCTGTCTCAAAAGGTTTTTCAGACAACATTTTTCTAATATTTTCTCTAACAAACCATACGCCGACAGGTATATTGAAACCTGGATAGATCTCTCTCCAAAGTATTGCAGATGCCTGTCTCCTCCACGTATAAAGTCTCTCTGCAACAGCCAGTCTTGAGGCGTAGTAGCATCCTCCTATAGAGGGGTAGTCGTCTCTTCCTGAGAATCCTTCGTAGTCTAACTCTATCTCAGCCTCAGATCCCCACGGGTTCCATGTGGATCCTGGGAACCACGCCTCTCCCCATTCAAACATCCATTTTGTTGGAGCAAGTATTGCTATAAAAAGATTTCTATGAATTACTCTTATGAATACTTTGAATCTATCTATGACAGGCATCTCTTTAACACTTCTCAACAGATGATCTGACAGGATGCTGTCAACAGCTGTTATAGCCCATCTTGTGGGAACAATCTTTCTGTTTCTCCTCACGCCTAATGCTCCTACGCTTAAAACTCTTGAGATGCTATTCACATCGACCCCTGATCTATAGAGATATATGATGGCCTCTCTACTTCTAAGATCATGATCGTAATATACTTTCTCAATATATCTATTGGTCTTCGGATTGGATTCTACAAAGATCTTCTTAAGAGGAGACCAGGGGCCTAGAGGAGGAGTCTCCTCAGATAAGACTCCTCCTCTCGGAGGTCTCTCAAGTCTCATATAGATATCAACAGGTTTTTCTGATATGCTCATCTCATGTATTTTCATTAATGTCTCATCAGGGTCTGAAGCTTTTTTGACATTAATTTTGATGCCTCCCCTGATCAATGATAATCTTAAGCTTAGAAACTCTTCTAGGCTGAGCTCAAGCCATTTATCAGATCTCTCATAATATGATGTGTCTCCATATAATGGTGGTGAAGATGGATACATCATTATATTTGGATAACCTATTCTTCCTACGAAAACAGTCGGAGGCGAAGATCCTTTTATCTCCTCCCTGAGAATATTTTCTGAGACAATATTTCTTTTAAAACTCTCTACTAGTATGGGGCAATAGCCTAGGCCGCATAAATATCTTGATCCTCTGCATCTCACACATAGTTCTGAAGGGATCTTCACTATAGACCTCTTCTCCATAAGATATATCTCTTTATAAAAGATTTATACAATAAGTATCTTTCTCACGCGACGCTCATGATCATAATCATTAGAACGATAAGTATTAGATATATTATTGATGAGCCAAGATCCTTTTTATATATAGAATGTGCTAATGATAATAATGCTCCTGTCATAGGGAGAAGAAGAAGAATTAATATTCCTATCACAGAGAATATCAAAGGATCTTTCTCATTAATCATTTTAATTATCATGTTGAGGCTTACCTGATCCACTCTCTCCACACTCCTAAGGTCGAAACTTCTCAGCTTCTCATAATTAATCAACACTACTGAGGCGAGCCCTATTAAAAGCAATATCAAAGATATTAAAAGACCATATCTATAGATCTCTGTGATATAATATGTTTTTATTCTCATAATCCCAGTCCTTGAAGTATCATTCTTATACTTAGAATGAATAATATTATGTCAAAGAATATTCTTATATATCTAGATCTTATTTTGTTGAATATTGTTGAGCCAACATATGATCCTAATATTATCCCCGGGATCAACACGCTTGCTATCAACGGATCTAAGAATCCTCTTCTCCAATACATGACGCTTCCAACAGATCCTGCGAAACCTATTATGAATAAACTTGTTGCCACACTTACTTTCACAGGGGTTTTCATAATGTCTCTCAGAGCGATCACATTAACAGCTCCGCCTCCTATTCCAAGTAGTCCAGCTATAAAGCCGCTCAAGATCATCATTGGCACAGCATATATATAGTTATACGCTTTGTATCTTATGATCTTTTTCTCGGCCGCATCGTAATACTCTCCTTCAAATATTAATTTGTCAAAAGATGAAATATTTAGATCATGAGAAGCTCTCTTAAGAAAATTTTCAAACGATTTTCTCAGATAATTTAATAAGGTCATGAGTATGAGAAATGACCCAAATGTTATTAATATGATCTTTGGGCTTATGCTGAGATTAGTATCTACGCCTATCACGACGCCTATTAAAGTAGGTATCATTAGATAGATCCCGATCTCTAGATTAGTAATTCTCTCTCTAATATATCTTATACTTCCATTGACACTTGTCGCCACGGTAGCTGAAAAAGATGTCGCTATAGAAAGCCTCACAGGCATCTCGAAGACTGAGGTCATTATAGGAGTAGATATAGATGCTCCTCCGATACCTGTTATCACCCCTATGAATCCTCCGAGAAAACCCGATACAAAGACGCCCAAGACAGCATCAAAAAGATTCATTCTAGCAGGTCCTCTATAAACAATTAGCTATAGGATATATAAGATTAGCATAATGGTAGCGGGGCGAGGATTTGAACCTCGGACCTCGGGGTTATGAGCCCCGCGGGCTACCTGGCTGCCCTACCCCGCTGCTTTGCCCCGCCATATATTATAATTATTGTGTAGGCTATTAAAGATTTTATGGAAGCTCTATCTCCACTATGTATCTAGATCCTTCTATAATTTTCAGTCTGAGACTTTTTATTTCTCCTCTGATCTTTTCATATATCTCTCTTGCTATTATATAGGCTATGTTCTCTATAGTGGCGTTTCCACTGATTTTTACTAATGATCCTCTCATCATCTCTGGAACAGTTTTCTCATCAAAGTCTTCTGGAACAAAAATTTTTCTATCATATTTATCAAGAACTTCTCTAACGATCTTCTCGAGCCTCCTAAGATCTATTATGAAGCCTCTCTCATTAACTTCTCCCTCAACATATGTCTCTACGAAATATGTGTGTCCATGAGGGATCTCATCATTTTTCTCAAAATATTTTGTTGAATGTATAAGACTTATCTCAAAACCTTTTACTCCCACAAGGATTTTCATAGGATCCCTAGAAATTTTTTCAACAACATTATTATCTGTTTTATATCAAATATTATCGGTGGATTATGAGTCTTGCGAAGATATTAGAGGAAGAGCTTTTATCAGAAGATCTTGTGAAGATCAATAGAAGCGAGATTATTGATCTAATCAATAATCATGTTAAGATGCTTATATGGTGTGCCAGACAAGATGATCTGAGAGATGTATGTAGAGAATATCTCAATGTGACTAGAAGAACATTAAGATCTCTCGCAATGATAAGATTTATAAAAGCTATTCAAGAAGGTGAGGACGGCGGAGATGAGTCTCTTCAGATCCTTAATTATCTTAGAGATAGCTACATGAGATATCTATATAACATTCCTATAGATCCTATGGATAGAGTTCCTGTGAAAATAAATGTTGAGATAAGATTTAGAGACAGAAGATTCTTAAGCGACAGAGTTTATCTGTTGCCAATAGATCTTGCCGTAAGACTTGTCATAAGCGGTTTAGCACAATTCATAGAGTTAAAAGATCTTATTTGACGACTAGATATCTAGAGTATATGTCTGGAAACATTTTCCATCCATGTTCATATACTCCTAATACACCTCTTAGACATTCTCTCTCAGTAAATCTCTTTACATCATCAGATTTTATATTGGGCGCGTAGAAAGCTATTGGCACAGGATCATCTGTGTGAGCTTTTTTACTAGGAGGCGTCGCATGATCAGCTGTCACTAATATGGCGACCTCCCCAGAGATCTTTTCTAACAAAGGTCTTATAAAATATCTGTCGATTTCTTCAATTCTCTTCTTCTTAAGATCATGATTTCCATCGTGGCCAGGCTCGTCAGGACCTTTCAGATGGATATACACTATGTCGTTCTCTTTTAAAGCTTTAATAGTTTTATCAAGTCTATCTCTATAATTCTCCACAGGATCTTCTATAAACTCCATTTCTATAGTCTCTGCACCAAATATTCTTCCAAGACCGATCTCTACAGGCATCTCGGCTAAAACAGCGAATCTACATTTATATCTCTCTGAAAGAGGCTGAGGTCTCGGGATTCTCCCTCCAGCATCTCTAAGCAATATCGCGTTTGCCGGCGGAAGTCCTTTCTCAACTCTGGACCTGTTTATATGATGAGCTTTTAAAATCTCTATAGCTTTTCTCACAAATATATTGGCAAGCTCCGCCGTTGCCCTGGCCTCTTCTGTATCTTCAAGAGGCTTTATCTCTCTAAGATAAGGATCAAAACTTTGAGAGGCAACGCTTACAAGTCCTCTCCTCTCATATGCAGGATCATTGTTAGAGACCATTGGAGAAAGAATCCTCTCACTGCTACCAATGATCACAACAGCTCTATGACCTATAGATGCTCTGACCTTAGCATAGCCTCCGTATAAGCCTAGATCCATGTTATCTAGAGACTCAGCGAGAGCTCTGGCCTCTTCTCTCGAGAGACTTCTCCCAACTCTTCTATCAATAATCCTCATAGAGACAGGGTCTATAGTAGCAAAATTAGCTCTAAAAGCTATCTCACGACCCTCCTCAAGTCTCATACCAATGCCCACAGCCTCTATAGGACCTCTCCCAGTATAGACTTCATGAGGATCATAGCCAAACAATGAGATGACAGCCTCATCACTCTCAGGAGCAACTCCTCTACCAATAACATACATAGCACCACATACCCCATTTTCAGCAATATAATCCAGACCAGGCTTCTCAGCAACCTCAAGACTAGTAACAGGATCAGAGAGACTGTCCGCGGCACCATCTAAAACAATAAATAACAATTTATATCTCAAAACCATCATCAAACACCTTCTCAAAATTTTATGAGAAGAAATAAAAAGATAAAAATAAAACTCAGAATCATATGTTAATACAGAGAAATGTATAGGCTCATGACAGCAACAAAAAGCGTTCATAAGAAAATTCATAACATAATATTAAAAAAATCGGCCGACCCCTAACATACTTCATCAGATCAAAGCATAAATAAAAGAGAAAGAAAATTATACATGGCCCGCCGGGCACTGATATAAAGATCATAACTATATATCAATGATTAATATAACATATAGATATGCCGCGACAGGATCTGTGCGGGGGTCTCCTCCGTACAGACCTGCCGTGGCATATCTATATGTTATATTAATCATTGATATATAGTTATGATCTTTATATCAGTGCCCGGCGGGCCTTTTCTATTTTTATGATATCGGTTTGTCAAGAGGTTTTATTTCTGTTTTCCCCATTAACTCTGTGATCAGTCTTTCTTCGATGAAGTCTATAATATCCTTTAGATATGAAGGATCTATCTCAGAGCTTTTGATATTTTTAGATACTCGTATTCTCATGATATATCCTATAGGGGTCTTCTCGAATATAAATACTATATCTATGATCTCTCCTTTTTCTCCATAAAATGTTATTTTAAGAGGCTCTCCTACTACTCTAGTTATTATCATAGATCCTCTGAAAACTATATTTCTGCAACGTATTTCCACGTTTCTGATCTCTGTTGTTCCGTTTCTTCTTGTAATTTTCTCGTATGATGATACTAGAATAGAAGGATCTTCTGTAATCCTATGGATCAATGCTTCGAGATTAGAGATCTTATATTTTCGTTCATAATATTGTGCCAAGGTCACGTACCACCTTCACGAATAAATATCCCAAGATCATTATACATAGGATCCTATTAAATCTAGTATACAAATTTTTCTTTATATTTTTATTAATGATATTATTTTATGTTAATATTTTTATTGTCTAACTATCTTCTGATTTAAATCTATGATATTGCTTAGATTCATAAGATTTAATAATTCCTGTGTTTCTCATAATTAAGATGAGAAATGAGTATTTCTGCTGTAAAGATCAGACTTGTAGGAATTGTTCAGGGAGTTGGTTTCAGACCTTTTGTATATAGACTTGCCACTAGACTAGGTTTGAGAGGATATGTTGTTAATAGAGGAGGTGCTGAGGTAGAGATCTTTGTTGAAGGAGATGATGATAAGATCAATAGATTTATGATGCTTCTTGAGAGAGAGAAGCCTCCTCCAGCATTATTTGAAGAGATTTTTATCGAAAGATCTTCTCCATTAAATCTTAGAGATTTTAGAATATTAAAAAGTGTCTATGATAGATCTAGGAGAAGCATGATCCCTCCAGATGTTGCTATATGTGAAGAGTGTTCTAGAGAGATAAAAGATCCTTCCTCAAGATTCTTTAGATACTACTGGAACAGCTGTGCATGGTGTGGACCCAGGTTCTCAATGATCTATAGGACGCCGTATGATAGAGAGAACACCTCAATGAGAAAATATCTCTTATGCGAGAAATGTAGACATGATTATGAGGATCCTGATAATATACGTAGATTTCATGCCGAAGGGATCAGCTGTCCGATATGTGGAGTCAGAACATATCTATATGATAACAGAGGAAGAAAAATAGATCTTAGAGAAGATCTTGTTGACTTCATTTCAAAAGAGATCTTAAAAGGATCAATTGTAGCGATAAAAGGAGTGGGAGGATATCATATAGCAGCCTTGGCATCTAGAGATGATGTCGTTCTAGAGCTTAGAAGAAGAAAAAAGAGACCTCAGAAACCTTTTGCATTAATGGCTAAAGATCTTGATGTTGTCAAAAGACTTGTATACTTGAATGAGAAGGCTGAGAAGATCCTTAGATCTCCTCAGAGACCTATTTTGATACTTCCTAAGAGAGATGATGCTCCAGTCTCAGAATATGTTGCTCCAGAACTCTCTAGTCTAGGCATAATGCTTCCATACACAGGTTTTCAAATACTTCTTCTAGACAAGATCCCTGATGGTTTTCTGATAATGACTAGTGGAAATATTCATGGAAGACCTATGTGTATTGATCTTGACTGTGTATTAAGAGAATTAAGTGAGATAGTTGATTATATAGTTGAACATGATCGAGAGATTATTCATAGAGTAGATGATAGCGTGATAAGATTCACCGATGAAGAACCTGTTTTTCTAAGAAGATCAAGAGGATACGCACCTATGTGGATAAAAACATCTTTTGACATAGGAGAGTATGTGGCTGTCGGCGCAGAGCTACAGGTCGCTGGCGCCGTGAGTTTTGAGAACAAGATTATTCCTACACAATTTATTGGAGACTTGGATGATCCAGGGAATCTTCAGGATCTTGAGAGAGAGCTTAGATGGTTCATAGAGATCTATGATATAAAGCCTAGGGCAATCGTCATGGATATGCATCCTCTATATCATAACAGAGATGTTGCGAAAAAACTTGCAGAGATATACGAGACAAGACTGGTCGAGGCTCAACATCATCATGCTCACATAACATCTCTAATGATCGAGGAGGGATACGAGCCTGATGAGATGAGCATAGGAGTCGCTATCGATGGAACAGGGTATGGAGTGAATGGAGAGATCTGGGGTGGAGAGATCTTGTTAAGCAGATACGATAGATTCGTTAGATTAGGAAGTTTAAGACCTTTTAATCTTCCTGGGGGAGACTCATCTGCTGAGTATCCTGTCAAGTCTCTCATAGGCATGATGGTTTTGAGAAGATACTCGTTAGAGGAGGTTATTAAAATATTGAAGACAAGAGACCTTGTGAAGACTCTTCCTTATAAAGAGGAGGAGGCTGAGATAACATATTGGTTATCATATAAGAAGAAAGGTGTTGAAACAAGCAGTCTTGGAAGAACTCTCGACGGGATCTCAGCTTTATTAGGAGTATGTAGTATCAGAACATACGAGGGAGAGCCCCCGATCAAGCTAGAGTCTTTGGCAGACAGAGGAGTATATCTGAGAAACATAGATCTTGAGATACCATTGTTATATCAAGATGATAGACTCATGATCGATGCATCATATGTCATCGAGTATTTGATAAACAACTTCTCTAAAAACATTGATACAAAAGATCTTGCTGCAACAATATTATACTCCATTGGTAGAGCTTTTGGAGAGGCTGTGATAAAAGCTGTGAGAGGATATAGAATTTCTAGAAACGAGATTCTTGTTTCAGGAGGAGCTGCCGTGAATACTCATATTATAAGAGGGATCAGAGAGATAGCCAGAGAAAACAATCTGTTGGTAAAGATAAATAGAAAGATCCCTCCTGGAGACGGAGGCATCAGCGTTGGACAGATAGCTATTGCATCATCAATAACAGGCTCTTATGACTAGTCTATAAATATGATCTCTCTAGGCTCTGCAATAGCTCCCAATCTCTCTCTAACGATTTTTCTGATAAAACTCTCCTCCAGACCAGATCTTTTGCTTATGACCAGCTTATAACTTTCGAAACGAAGATCATCTTTAACTCTCTCTATAACAACATCTCTAGTATACTCCTCAAGAATCTTCTTTATAGAGCCGGGGCTTATTCTATATCCACTTATCTTAAGAACGTTATCATGTCTCCCAAGAGGAGTTATATATCCTCTCTCATTCATTATTGCATAGTCGCCAGTATCATAATATCCTCTAGACCATTTCATTATAAAATCTTCAGAAGCCTCGATAGGTATCGAAGGCCAGGGTCTTCTGATTATCAGCCTCCCGATCTTGTTTCTCACAGGATTATCATTATCATCATACACATCTATATCAAAACCTGGGATGGGAGGCCCTGCAGAACCTGGGCTCAGCTCGGTGAATACATAATTAATTAGATTTCCAGTTGCAAACGTCCCGATCTCGCTTTGAATATATAGATTTACCACAGGAATTCTACCACTAAATTCTCTGGGAACAGAATCTATAAACGGGCTGTGTCCCGTCCCCACATATCTATAGACCCAGTTCCACACATCTTTCTCCAGAGGCTCTGCAGTTATCAATATGGCCTTTAAAGTGTCTAGATTATAATCTTTAATAGGCTGTGGAGTATATCTTCTAAGCATTCTTAATGCAGAGCCTGTGGTTAGAAATATTGTGGCTGAGTATCTCTCTATGATCTCCCACCATCTATTCCAACTAGGATGATCAGGTCCTCCCTCATATAATATCACTGTAGATCCTATCATGAGAGGTCCGAAGAAGAGATATGACACGCCAGTGACCCAGCCTGGCCACACAGTACAGAAATAAATGTCTCGAGGTCTCAGACCGATCCATCTGGAGGTTGAGTACACCTGAGTAAGATATCCTCCAGCTGAATGTGTAAGTTTTTTAAAATCATCTTCATATCCGCTGTGAAAACCTATCAAAGGATCTATGGATCTTATGATCGCAGGTTTAGAGTTTTTCTCAGAGCCTCTCAAAAGATCTTCGTATAAAACTGTTTTATCAATAGATTTTGAAACATCGATCCTTTTAATGACAAATATGTTTTTCACAAAATCTATTTTATTTATGATCTCCGCGATATTTCTTAGTAGATTAATAGCTCTGCCTTTTCTGATGAAGCCGTCTTGAACAACTATATGTCTAGCTTTTCTATTAACTATTCTTTTTCTAAGCTCCTCATATCCAAAGCCTGTGAAGACAAACTCAATCGCCACGCCTCTTCTTATTAATCCAAGAAATATTTCGAACGCCTCAATTGATGGAGGCGTATATATGATGGCCCAGTCGCCATATTTAACGTCATAATCTGATAGGCTGCTTGCTATTACCAAAGATCTTTTCAAAAGATCTGAGTATAAAATTATTCTAGTCTCTCCCTCCTCATTCTCCCATATAAGAGCAGGCTTATTCTCCACCCAAGATCCTTTGAATTTACCGATCAAATTATGATAAACATCGATCTCTCCATCAACAAACCATCTCGTGTAAACACCTTCTCCAATGATATCAATGCTCCATCTTTTGTTCCAAACAAGTTTCTCGGCTTCTCTTCTCCAGAAGCTGACATAATTATCAATAGACTCTCTATATATCCTCTGATACTCTGTGTATGAGACTTTTTTATATCTCATCATAGGCGGAGTAATATATTCATTAGAGACATATTTATCTATCTCTTCAGATGAGATAAGATCTTTATTCATAATATCGTTACCTGAGAATATACGTACGAAAGATCTCTGAATAAATAAAGTTTTCTTTTATCCTCATAATGTATTGGAACAACAATTGAAGGCCTCAAAGATCTAACCAGCTCGCTGGCCTCCTCAGGCGTGAAAACTCCTCGTCCTTCAATAGGTATAAACAGGACATATATATTTTCAAACAGATCTTTTATCATACTCATCTCTTTTATAAGCTCGCTGTCACCAGTATGATATGTTGTGACATCAGTCTTTATAATAAATCCAGAGCCTTTCTCTCTAGGATGATAATCAGGGTCTCTCCAGCTATAGGCATATGTAGGCATAATCATGATCTTTTTATCAAACTCATATAATCTATTGATAGATAATATGTTTCCTGTGAATATACTATAAATCTTCTCATAACTATTTCTCAAGAGCTTCTCTCCAGGAAAATGTCTATCGTGATCATGTGTATAAAAGATATATGTGCAGCTATCTACCTCTTTAACATCTATACAGATCATATGATTTTTATATAAGATCTTTACTCCTGCAAATCCTTCTCTCATAAAACAAGTGTCTCTCACACAAAATTTTTTGACCAAAGATCTTTCAACAGATCCTTGGTACAATCTCTCCTCTCGGAGGCTCAAGAATTCTTAAACCTCCAACACTTGTCCTAAGAATCACTCTTCCTTTGAATCTCTCTTCTTCAACTACTTCACCAATGATTCTCGCATTCGCGAAACCTAAAGATCTTACGAATCTCAAGATCTCTTCAGCAACTGATGGATCTACTGATAAAATCGCCACGCCTTCGCTTGCTAAATAAAGAGGCTCTATACCTAACATGTTGGAGTATTTTTTCACAGACTCTCTCACAGGGATCTCTTCTTCATCAACTATTATTCCTAATTCTGTGTCTGAGACCCATTCGTTTAATACTCCTGCTAAACCTCCTCTGGTAGGATCTCTCGCAGCATGTATATGATCTATGTATTTATCTATTAACGGGATCATAAGTTTCGTCAGAGGTTTCACATCACTTCTCAACTTGCTTTTAGATATTATATCAGGATCTTTGTCGAGACCGAATCTATATAACATGATCACTGCTCCGTGATCTCCTACATAATCTGATACAATGATCTTGTCTCCAGGCTTGATCGAGTCTATGATCAGCTTATTAGCTAATCCGATTCCTACAGTGTTGATCACGATCTTATCGATCTCTCCACGAGGCATCACTTTAAAATCTCCACCTATCAAAGGAATATTTTCTTCACGTAGAATCTCAAACATAGAATCAACTATTTTAACAAGATCTTGTGTTGAGAATCCCTCTTCAACGATTATCGAGTCCATCAAGGCAATCGGTTTCGCACCCATCATAAGAACATCATTTAAAGATCCTGAGACAGCAAGTTTTCCTATGTCTCCTCCTGGAAAGAATATTGGTTTCACTGTATAAGAGTCTGTAGAGATCACCATATAAAGATCTTCAGAGATCTTTATTGCAGCACCGTCATCAGGATGATCAATGCCTAAACCATCTTTATATCTCTTAAGCTTATCCTCAAGTCTTTTGAAAAAAATTTTTGTGAGAAGTTCTCTCATCTCAACTCCGCCGGCTCCATGATAAAGTCTTATAAGATCCTCCATAACAGTCTCTCTAATCATTTATTATTTATAAGGATTTAATTATTCAGATAGGTCAGGATTTTCTCTCTCGTCTCTAAGGATCTTCTCAATATACTCTTCATATAAATCAAGATCTTTCTCATCAATCTTAGATATTATAACTCCTGCATGAACGATCACTACGTCTCCCACCTTGATATCTTCATCTGAGACTCCTATTATAACCTCACGATCTATCCCATCTCCATAATCCACTAACGCCCTGAGATTATCATTAAAAATCTTTTTGACAACAGCCGGCACGCCCCAACACATTAAGAGACGCCTCTCATCTCTAAAATCTCTTGTGATCCGTATCTAGCCCATATAGAACATGTCCCTTCTATAGAAACCATACAAGGCCCATAAGGCTTTTCAGGAGTACATTTTCTCATAAATAATGGACAGTCTCTCGGCAGAGCCTTGCCTAAGACGATCTCAGCACATCTACAGCCTGGAGAAAGATCTGTTGCCCAAGTCTCTGGAGAAAGATCTTTGATCCCGTGTCTCTTGAGAAAATCAATCTTGTCATACTCCTCACGTAGTCTCAGACCGCTCTTAGGTATATAGCCTATGCCTCTCCAAACATCATCTCTAACCTCAAAAACTTTGTATATATATGATTGAGCACTCAAGTCTCCGTCCCAAGAAACAGCTCTCTCGTATTCTATCAATAATCTGGCTTCTCCTCTGACATATAGTTTTAATATGTAGAATATAGATATGAGAACATCAATAGGCTCGAAACCTGACACGACAACAGGAATATTAAAATGTTCTACTACTGGTCTCCAAGATTTTGCACCTATTATAGTCGATACATGTCCAGGAGCTATGACTCCTGCTATCACAGGTTCTGTAGGCTTGTCTTGAAGGATCTCTAGAGAATAAAACATTGCTGGTGGAGTAAGCTTCACGAGACTTAAAAAACTCATATTGTTAGGAATCTTATTATGAAGAATATATCTGGCGTATCCAGGAGCTATAGTCTCAAATCCTATCCCCACAAAGACAGACTCTCTTTTATGCCCCAGAGAGTCTCTGACCGCATCAGCAAAGCCTTCTACAATTCTCACGTCAGCTCCCAGAGCCTTGGCCTCTGAAAGTGAGTATGCTCCTTTAACAGGTTTGACGCTTCTTAATCTATATACATCTCCAAATGTGTATACAACAATCTTCTCTTCTAAAGAATATTCTATAAGTCTCTCTATATAATATGATGGAGTGACACACACAGGACATCCGGGACCTGCCACAAGCTCGATCATTCTTGGCAAGATGCTTCTTATTCCATATCTCACTATAGTCCATTCATGTGTTCCACAGAAATTCATGATCTTAATCTTATGATCTTCTCCATAAACTCTTCTGATCTGATCTGTCAGATCATTTATTTTATTAACTATTTTCATAGCTAGCTCTCTATTTCTTCTAAAGATCTTTTCAATATAATCTATATATCTCCACGAAGACTCGTATTCGTTATCTCCCAACTCTGTTCACAACCTTATTAACAATCTCGCTTCTAATCTCTTTATAAACTCTCGTCTCTCTAAGTCTATCGATCGAGCCTAAAGCTTTCTCAAGATATGGATCATAGCTTAAGAAGCCTAAGATCTCTAGACCTTCTTCTTCAAAAGATCTTTTTAATATCCTCATAAGTTCTTCATCATCTCTCCACATGTTAATTATCAAACCTAGAGGCTCTACGTTTATCTCTCTCAGGATCTTATGTATATTTATGGTGGGCTTTATAGATAAAAGACTTGCTGAAGAAATGATCAAAGGTCTGATATTTTTTCTGAAATAATTCAACATGTTTAACGTCACATCTGTCAAAGTAGGTGGCATGTCAATAATTAGATAATCAAGATCTCTCCAAATAGTTATAGTAAAGATCTCTTTAAAAACTTCTGTAAGCTCTGAACCTCTCAGAGGAGTAGGATTATCTCTTGTGTAAAAAGCTATACTCATAAGCTTTAGTCTCTCAATTATCTCTGGAGGCAAGACGCCTTTCTCTTCCACAGGCCTTGTCTTATCAAGATCTGTTCCGAGAATTATGTGTAGAGAAGGATTTGTGAAATCAAGATCTAGAAGACCTACTTTATATTCAAGCTCGTTCAAAGCTAATCCTAATAATGATGAGATCACAGATTTCCCGACGCCACCTTTATAGCTTATGACAGGGATCAGATTTTTTATCTGTGAAATCCTGATCTTAATAATATGATCCCTAGGATCTATAAGATCTTTCATTTGCTCTCACCTAAAACAATTTTCTCTATATACACACCTCTTCCAGATATGATCGCGAAATCTCTAGATCCACATTTAGGACATCTCATATATGAGTGTATAGCCTCGGGGAGAAAATGTATTATCTCTGCAAGCTCCTCGGAAAGATCTTCTTTACTAATGCTCCAGGAGAATCCGCAGGATCTACATCTTAGAGATATAGGAATTCTTCTGATCACAAGATCAAAATTATCGTATCCCTCAGATCTTAAGATCTCTTTGAGAGCAAACGAGAATATCTCTTCATCAATATTCTGAAGCTCTCCCAAGCCTAGATGGATCTCAACAATTTTTTTGTCTCTATAATTCTCAGAGATATATCTAGCAACAGCTTCTGCAAGAGACCATTCATGAACCATTTTATCAGCCAATATAATATTTGCTTAAGATATGTATATATGATTAGTTAGGTTTGATCAGAACTTAATATAGATATTTTCAAATATTTGAAAGATCTATATGAAAAAGAGTAGATCAGTTTATGTATGAAGAGGATATTTATAACAGTTAAATAATTTATTTAGAAAAATTTATATATTTGAGAAAGAATATAAATATATGGAGAGTTCTTCAGGTGATCTTATGACAGTTTATGCAAGAGAGGTCTCTTATAGGGTAAGGCCAGATCTTATGAATACTATTGAGAAGCTGGGGGCTGTAGGCATATCAAAATGTTTTGATTGTGGAGCATGCACAGTCTCATGTCCATTCTCTGAGGAGCTGGGCATGGCACCGTTTCCTAGAAGAGTTATTAAATATGTCAAGCTAGGTCTTGAAGATAAATTAGTCGCTTCTTTAGAGCCTTGGCTCTGCTATTATTGTGGAGACTGTTCTGATACTTGTCCTAAAAATGCTGAGCCTGCAGAGACTATGATGGCTGTGAGAAGATATTTAGTTACTAAATATGATTTCACAGGCTTGTCACGACTCATGTATTTGACCAGGCTGGGGTGGCTTCTAGCAATAATAATCTTAGGAGGAATAGCATTTTTAATAGGATGGCTTCTTAAAGGACCTATAGTTCTTGAGAGAACTGAGCTTGAGACTTTTGCTCCTGTTGATATTGTTGATACAGCTGGCATAGCTGTGTTTATCATTCTCGCATCTATATTATTGGTTAATATATATAGAATGTTTAGATTCTCTGTAGGAAGTCTCAGAGGGATTCCTCTTACAAAAGCATTTATAGAGTTGATCAAGATTGTTCCTCTACACTTTTTCACACAGCTTAGACTTGCTAAATGTACTTTCAAAAACTACTGGTATATTCATCTTATGATATTCTATGGCTACGGCCTCTCATTCATATTATTCGTCCCGTTATTAAGACTGACGCTTTCTAACAAACCATTTTTATTCGTTGATCCATTGAGTATCGCAGGGATCTTATCAACTATTCTCTTGATCATAGGAGCCTCTCTAATGATCAAAGGAAGATTAGAGAAGAAGACTCATGTATGGAGATATTCTCATCATACAGACTGGATGTTTATAACATTATTATTTCTCGTGACTATAACAGGTATTTTAACAGGCGTTTTCAGAACATTAAATTATCCTCTCCCTACTTACATATCATTTGCTCTACATATAGTCTTAGTGACACCATTTCTAGTACTAGAAGTGCCTTTCGCAAAATGGTCTCATCTGGCGTATAGACCATTTTCAATCTATTTCTATAGACTCAATCAGTTGAGAGGAGGTGTATGAGATGAGTAGAGAGCTTGGAAAGATCCTTGTTGTGGGAGGAGGCATAGCTGGGATACAGGCCTCCATAGATCTTGCTGAGATGGGTTTTAAAGTGTATCTAGTTGAGAAAAAGCCTAGTATTGGAGGTAGAATGGCTCAGCTTGACAAGACTTTTCCAACATTAGACTGTGCCTCATGTATACTTACTCCTAAAATGGCTGAGGTTGCTAGAAAGCCTAACGTAGAGATCATACCATTTGCAGAGGTTATAGATGTTGTAAAAGAGAGAGAAGGGTTTAGAGTTGTTGTTAAGAAATATCCTACTTACATAGACTTCTCTAAATGTATAGGCTGTGGAATATGTGTCGAGAGATGTCCTGCGAGAGAGAAGCTTGGTGCTCCAGACGAGTTTAACGAGGGATTATCAAGTAGAAGAGCCGCGTGCATATATTTCCCACAGGCTGTCCCGAGAAAAGCTTTTATAGACCCAAACATATGTCTGTATCTAACTAGAAAGACTTGTAGAGTATGTGAGAAATTCTGTCCTGCAGGAGCTATTAAATGGGATGATACTGAGAAGACTCTTAATCTATATGTTGATGCTATAATTGTTGCTACAGGATATAAATTTGTAGATCCGAAGCACCCAGCCTTATCTTTATACGGCTATGGAAAATATGAGAATGTATATACTAATTTAGAATTTGAGAGATTATTAGATGCTAGAGGACCCACAGGTGGAGAGCTTCTGAGAAGATCTGATAGGAAGCATCCTAAGAAGATAGTATTTATACAATGCGTAGGATCTAGAGACATTAGAATCAACCCATATTGTTCAGCATATTGTTGTATGGCATCTATTAAACAAGCGATCTTGGCAAAAGAACATGAGCCTGAGGTAGACATAACAATTCTTTATATGGATATAAGAGCTTTTGGAAAAGGTTTTCAAGAGTTCTATGAGAGAGCTAGAGAGGAGTTTAAAATAAGATTTGTGAGAGGAAGACCTGTGAAGATTTCAGAAGATCCATCTACTAAAAACTTGATCATATCATATGAGAATACTCTCAAAGGAACTATCGAAAGGATCGAGGCTGACATGGTTGTTCTCGCATTAGGTATCGTTCCTAACCCGCCTGAATTTATGAAGAGACTTGGTCTTGTAGAGCCTGATGGAAGAGTTAAAACAATAGATCCTTCAGATCCTATCACAACGCCTGTGGAGGGGATATATGTGGCAGGCATGTTGGCAGGTCCTAAAGATATACCAGATTCAGTGGCTCAGGCAAGTGCTGCGGCGATGAAGGCGACTAGTTTTGTACTGAAGAAGACTCCTATGGTGATTGTGAGATGAGTGAAGAGATTAGAATAGGAGTATATATATGCCACTGTGGAACAAATATTGCTGGCACAGTAGATGTTGAGGAAGTAGCAAAGTACGCCTCAACACTTCCAAATGTTGTTGTGGCAAGAAACTATGTTTTCATGTGTTCCGAGCCTGGTCAGCAGATGATTAAAGATGATATCAAAAAATATAATCTTAATAGAATTGTTGTTGCTGCATGTTCGCCTTCGCTACATGAACTTACTTTTAGAAATGTTCTGAAAGAGGCTGGTCTCAATCCTTATCTCTTTGAGATGGCTAACATAAGAGAACATTGTTCATGGGCTCATATTGATAGAAGAAAAGCAACTGAGAAAGCAAAAGATCTTGTTAGAATGGCTGTTGCAAAAGCAAGAGAGCTTGAGCCTTTAGAGGAGATAAAGGTGGAGGTTTCTAAGAAGGCTCTTGTTATAGGAGGAGGAGTTGCCGGGCTGAGAGCTGCTCTGGATCTTGCGAGAGCAGGTTTCACGGTCTATCTAGTTGAGAAGAGGCCTGTCTTAGGAGGACACACAGCTAGGATACCATTAATTAGATATTTAGGTGTTAGAGGAGATGATCTTATAAGATCTATTGTTAAAGAACTTGTCTCGCTTCCTAACGTAAAGATTTTTACAAACTCTGAGGTCATCTCTCTAGAAGGCGGCGTGGGAGGTTTTAAAGCTAAGATCCGTGTGAGACCTAGATATGTAGATGCTAGATGCACATTATGTAGAGAATGTGAGAAGGTCTGTCCTGTGAAGACTTCTAATGAATATGAATATGGAATTGGCGAGAGAAAAGCTATCTATCTACCCTATGAGGGCTGCTACCCATCTATATATATTATTGATCCTGAGATATGTACCAGATGTGGAGAATGTGTGAAGATCTGTCCTGTGAAGGCAGTCGATCTTGATGAGAAAGAGAGATTCGAGGAGGTTGTTGTGGGAACAGTGATCCTTGCGACAGGTTTTGATCCTTATGAGCCTGAGAAAGGAGAATTAGGTTATAAACTTAGTGATAGAGTGATCACGTTATTCCAGCTACAAAGGATCTTAGATGAAAAAGGTCCTACAAAAGGCAAGCTGGTTGTTAATGGAGGAGTTCCTAGAAGCATTGTCTTTATATCTTGTGTAGGCTCTATGGGAACCAGCCCTAGAGCTGGAAGATATTGTTCTAGAATGTGTTGCTCCACTATAATGTCTTCAGCTCTAAGGATCAGAGATATATTGCCTGACTCATACATCTACATATTACATAAAGATATCAGAACATATGGTTATGACGAGGATCTTTACTGGAGATCTTTGGAGAGAGGAGTCAGATTTGTGAGATATGAAGAGATGCCTGAGGTAAAAGTTTCTGGAGAAAAGATCAGTGTGATTGTGAGAGATGTGACTATCGGAGATTACATAGAGATTCCTGCCGACCTAGTTGTATTAGGCGTTGGAATGGCTCAGAGCAAATATCTTAGAGAGGTCTTGAGCGTGGTGAGAGTAAGCTGTGGCGACGAGGGGTTTGTTAAAGAGGCTCATCCAAAGCTTAGGCCTGTCGATGCTGCCAGCGAAGGCATCTATCTTGCGGGAGCTGTGACAGGTCCTAAGAGTGTCATAGAAAGCGTTATACATGGAAGTGCCGCGGCTGCTAGAGCATCTACAGTTCTTAGTAAAGATTATGTGTTTGCAGAGCCTATAATAGCTAAAGTAGATGAGGATCTTTGTAGTGGATGTCTGATTTGTATAGGCATGTGTCCTTATAATGCTATATCTGTTAAACAGCTGAATGATAGAAGAGTTGCTAATGTCAACCCTGTGTTGTGTATGGGATGTGGAACATGTGCAGCCGCCTGTCCATCAGGCGCTATGCAACAACAAGGATTCAAAGATAAACAGATCTTTGCTCAGATAAAAGTATTTTCGAGGTGATCATATGGATGAAGAGTTTGAACCTAAGATCCTTATGATAGCATGTAACTGGTGTTCATATGCTGCAGTAGATCTTGCTGGGACAAGCAGAATGAAATCTCCACATAATATAAGAATAATAAGAGTTATGTGTTCTGGAAGAGTAGATCCTCAGTTTATCCTGGAGGCTTTTGCCAATGGAGCTGATGGTGTCATAGTTGCAGGATGTAGATTAGGAGACTGTCACTATATAGAGGGCAACTACAAGACTCTTAGAAGAATGACTTTGTTAAAAAAGTTGCTTGAGCAACTAGGCATAGAGCCTGAGAGATTCAGATTAGAATGGATCTCTTCAGCAGACGCCAAGAAATATGTTGAGGTTGCCACTGACATGGTTGAGAAACTGAAGAAGCTGGGTCCTCTCAAAATAAGATTTGATGAGCTGAAGAAGGTTATTGAAGAGGTGAGAGAAATTGAGTAAGAAGGTTCGCGTAGCTCTATATTGGATGGCTAGTTGTGGTGGATGTGAAGAGGCTCAGGTGGATGCTATATCAGATGAGCTGGGAGTAATAGATTATCTAGAGATAGTCTTCTGGCCTGTGGCTATGGATTTCAAGAAAGAAGATGTGGAGAAGCTTCCAGATCAGTCTGTAGATGTTGCGCTGATAAATGGTGGAGTAAGATTCTCTGAACATGTTGAGATGGCGAAGCTTCTCAGAAGAAAATCTAAAATTGTTATTGCATATGGAGCCTGCTCCTCATGGGGAGGTATACCCGGCCTAGCGAATCTATATAGTAAAGAAGAGATCTTTTCAAGAGTATATTCAGAGGTTCCTACAGTGAGTGAGGAAGGCAGGAGACCTCAGACTAGATATGTCTCTCCAGAGGGTGTAGAGCTTGAGCTTCCAGAGTTTCTTTCATTGCTATTGCCTTTGAATGCTGTAATAGATGTTGATTATTATATCCCAGGCTGTCCTCCGACTCCCGAGACAACTTTAAAGGCTCTGAAGACTTTGTTAAGCGGGACTTTGCCTCCGAAAGGATCTGTTTTAGGAGCCTCTGAAAGAGCCTTATGTGAAGAATGTCCTCTTAACAAGACTAAGCCTGACAAGGTTTTGATTAAAGAGATCAAGAGAATATATTCATCAAAAATTGATCCTGAGAAATGTCTGTTGGTACAAGGCATTCCATGTTTAGGTCCTGTGACTAGAGGAGGATGTACTGCATTATGTCCTAAGGTAGCCATGCCATGTATAGGTTGCTACGGACCTTTAGAGAGACATGTAGATTATGGTGGAAAAGCTTTGTCATTTATTGCAAGCATAATCGATTCTAAAGATGAGAATGAGATTAAATCAATAATAGAAAAAGGAGTTCCAGACCCTGTCGGTTTGATATATAAATTTACTCTACCTTCATCACGTTTCAGAATGAATCTACGTAAATGGGGTGGGATTAAATGAGCAGTCTTCGTATGAGCAAGATTGTTATAGATCCTATAACAAGATTAGAAGGACATGGAAAGATAATATGTATACTTGATGAGAATAGAAATTGTGTGAGAGCATATCTACAGATACCAGAGTTGAGAGGATTTGAAAAATTCTTAGAAGGAAGAGTTGCTGAAGACGCTGCCGTCATAACACCTAGAATATGTGGCGTATGTCCAACAGCTCATCACATGGCTTCCACTAAAGCATTAGACGATCTGTTTCATGTAGAGCCTCCTATAGCCGCTAAAAAGATCAGAGAGTTGACATATAACATATTCATGCTCGAGGATCATGCTCTACATGTATATGTTTTGGGCGGCCCAGATCTTATAGTAGGCCCGACAGCGCCTAAAGAAGAGAGAAATATATTAGGAGTTCTTAAGAAAGTCGGTGATCTAGGGGTAAAGATAATTAAGCTTAGAAGAAGATTTAGAAAACTTAATGAAAAGATCATGGGTAAAGTAGTACATCCAACTTTTGGAAGACCAGGTGGAATATCTAAACCATTAGATCCAGATGTTGTTAAAGAGTTAAGAGAGCTGACAAACCAGGGTATAGAACTTGCTGTCACGACACATAAAGTGTTTAAAGGCATCATCGAGAACAGTCCTGAGATAAGTAAATTGATAACTGATAAAGCTTATAGAGCTGAGACTTATTACATGGGTCTTGTAGATGATAAGAACAGGCTCAACTTTTATGATGGAAAAATCAGAGTAGTTGATCCTAAGGGCAGAGAGTTTGCTAAATTTGATGTTCATGAATATCTTGATCATATTGCTGAACATATAGAGCCTTGGACATATATAAAATTCCCATATCTAAAGAAAGTCAGCTGGAGAGGATTTGTAGATGGAGTCGATAGCGGAGTATTATGTGTGGCTCCTCTGGCAAGACTTAATGTCTCAGACTCTCTTGCAACACCGAGAGCTCAAGAAGCGTTTGAAGATATGATAAGATTCTTTGGTGAAAAACCTGTTCATTATACATTGGCGATGCATTGGGCTAGAGTTGTTGAGATGATATATGCTGCTGAGAGAATAAAAGAGCTGGCTGAGGATCCTGACATAGAATCTAAAGAAGTGTTAAATATACCTACAGCAAAGCCAGGGCCTGTGGGCATAGGTGTTGTAGAGGCTCCAAGAGGAACTCTTATACATCATTATGAGTCAGATGAGAACGGCATATTGATTAAGGCTAATCTTCTTGTGGCGACACAATTTAATGTTGCACGAATAAATATGTCTATAGACTCTGCTGCTCGAGCATTTATAAGAGGAGGAGAGGTGAAAGAAGGATTTCTAAATCTTGTGGAGATGGCTTTCAGAGCATATGACCCATGTTTCGCCTGTGGAACACATGCGATCCCTGGAGGTCTCAACATAGTGATCGAGTTTTATTCTGAGAAGGGAGATTATCTAGGCAAGAAATATATTGGAGATATAAATCTCTCATGTGAAACCGATATATAGATGAGAATGAAGAAAAAAATTGTTTTTCTTGGAAACAATATTTTTTTAGAAGATAAGATAGCTCTTGTTGTAGGAGAGATCCTTCGTCAAGAGCTTGTTAAAAAAGGTTTTGAAGTAGAGGTCATAGAAAGATCAGGAGTCTCATTAATAGATTTTTTTGAAGAAACAGATCTTCTGATAATTGTTGACAGCATATATGTTTCTAGAGAAGATCTTTATGGAGAAGTTTTTAAAATAGATCTTTCAGAGTATAGAGGATCCTATGTCAAAAGCCCTCATAGTCTAAGTATAAAAGACGTGATCGATATTTTAAAAACTTTAGATGAGAGATATCCTGAGAAGATTCTTGTCATAGGAATAGGTATAAAAGATCTTTATACGTTATCAGATAAATTATCAGATAATTTAGAGAGAAAACTGAATTATATATCTAAAAAGATCCTTGAGATCATAGATGATGAAATAAAAATCTAATAACTCTCTTAATAACTCTCTTCTTCAGAGATGAATTCTTCTTCAGAAGTTTCTGACGTTTCTAAAAGTTCTTCAGCAACTTTCTTTTTATAAGATCTTTTGCTGAGCTCTTCAAATATTCTTTTTATATCTAAGATCTCTCTCGAAGGATCTTTTATGTAATCAGAGAAATATATTCTCATGACACCTCCGCTGATCTCTATGTTGCTAAATTCAATACCTTCTTCACTTATTCTATTTGCAAGCTCTTGACATAATGAGCCGCATTTTATTACGAAACTTTTCTTCATCTCTGTCTTCCTCTCAACTCGCTATATTTATATAGATAATGTGTTATAGGTTTTCTCTCTTCTGAGTATCCACAGCTTGGGCATACAAGCTTTTCTTTTAATCTCCCCATTATAGAGCCACATCTGGGGCATAAAGACACTGTTATACTAGCCTTAGGACTTCTAAGACTTAGAAAGAAAGGTTGTGTTCTCGAGACTATTTTAACATATAATATGTCTCCTACTCTAATCATCTCATCAACAGATCTAAGTCTTCTCTCACTAGGTATATGAGACACATGTAGTATTCCAAAGATGTTGTTTCTATATATATTCACAAGATCAAAGCCTAACACTCTTGCAGTCGCTATATCTCCTCTAGTTCCTGTGACCAACACATATACAAATGCTCCTGGAACAAATTTTCTCAACTCTCTAAAAGGTGTCACAGACACTATTCTATCCCTCAGATCAACATGTTCAATACCTGCCACTGAGGATATTAGAAAACCGTTTCTTTCATAAACATTTTCTCCCGCGAAAAACTCTTCTACAACTCCTAAAATATCTCCTGGAGACACTATCTTTCTAATCTCCTGATCTATTTTTTCTCTCATGTTATCTCATAACTAAATTATTTTTAAGAAAATATTTTGTACATTAAGTAGATATATCAAAACATCTGATTTTTCAAGATATAATCATAGGATCTTTTTGAAAACATTTTATAAAAAAGATCTTTATACAATTGTATAATAATGATTAATCATTTGATTAAAATTTATATAGTCTGCTAAGAAATTTTTCAAGGCGATTATTTTGACAAAGATCAAGGCGGGAGTGACTGGCTGGGGCTCTTATATACCTCCCTACAGGATCAAGGCTTCTGATATAGCATCTCTATGGGGCTTTGATCCTTATACTCCTAAGGCTATATGGATTGAAGAGAAGGCTGTGGCAGCATTAGATGAAGACACTATAACAATTGGTTGGAGAGCTTCTAAATATGCTCTTCAGAGAGCTGGCGTAAAGCCTGAGGAGATTGGAGCTGTTTTTGTGGGGACTGAGTCGAAGCCTTATAGTGTTAAGCCTTCTGCAACTGTCATAGCTGATGCTCTCGGGATCTCCCCTAAGAAACTTGCCTCAGATCTGGAGTTTGCATGTAGAGCTGCATCAGAGGCTATTAGAATAAGCATATCTCTGGTTAACACAGAGATGGCGAAATATACTTTGGTTGTCGGCGCTGATACTGCGCAAGCCTCTCCAGGTGATGTATTAGAGTTCACGGCTAGCAGTGGTGGAGTGGCGTTGGTCATAGGAGGATTAGATGATGCTGCAGCGGTCATCGAAGACTCATATACATATGTGACTGACACACCTGATTTCTGGAGAAGATCTCTTGCTCCATATCCTGAACATGGCGAAGCCTTCACAGGTGAGCCTGCATATTTCAATCATATTATAAATGCTGTGAAAGGACTGTTCGAGGAGGGAGGTTATAAACCTAATGATTTTGATTACGCTGTTTTTCATCAGCCTAATGGAAAATTTCCACTACAGGTGGGCGCTAAATTAGGCTTTCCAAAAGAGAAGATTCTTCCGGGATTAGTCACTCCATATATAGGCAACACATACAATGGATCTGCGCTCATGGGTTTTGCTAAGATATTAGAAGAGGCTAAGCCAGGCTCGAGAATATTACTTGCACCATTTGGCAGTGGAGCAGGATCTGATGCGTACGCGATTGTAGTTACAGATCATGTTTTAGAGAAACGTGATAAAGCTCCTAAAGTTGTCGACATGATCAATAGAAAGATCTATATTGATTATGCGAGATATGCTAAGATGAGAGAAAAGATACTTAGATACAGAAGGTGAGTCTTATGAGAAGCTTCATAATATCATCATCTGCAGTAAAGATCGATAGATATTATGATAAAAATTTCAAAGAGCTGGCAATTGAGTCTATTAAAGATCTTGAGAAGAAGATCTCAGAGCCTCTAGAGCCTGAGGCTCTCATAATATCCTCAGTAGCTGTAGAATATCTAGATAAACAAAGTAATATGGCAGGGATCATAGCTGACTATTTAGGTCTGAGAAATATAAGAGTTTATAGAGTAGAGAGTGGCGAGGCATCAGGACTTGCGGCTGTTCAAATAGCTCATTCACTTGTCACGTCAAAAGCTGTTAAAAAAGCTCTTGTCATTGGTGTTGATAAATTATCTGATATGTCTAATGCGAAAATTGCTGAGCTATATTCATATTTGAAAGACAGCGACTACATACAGATCCATGGTGTAAGTCCTCTCTCTGAGGCAGCATTATTAGCGAAAATATATATGAAGACTTACGACTATTCTTATGAAGATCTTTTCATATGGCCTTTTACAATGCATCAAAACTCTCCTGATACTCCTCATGCACAGCTGAGATTCAAGATCTCTCCGGACTCATATAAAGAATCTCCGATCTTGGCGGAGCCTCTCAGATTATTAGATTCATATCCATTTGGCGACGGAGCATCAGCTCTTTACATAGTCTCTGAGGATGTGGCTGAAGAATATGATGTGAATGTATCTATAGAAGGTCTCTCGTCTTCTAATGATGTTAATGACATAGCTTCTAGAGAAGATCTTTTGATATTCTCAGCTGTGAGAGATAGTTTTATTAAAACACTTAAGATGGCTGATATAGAGCTTGGGAAGCTGAAATATATCGAGATCCATGACAACTATACTCCAAACGCGTTTATAGTGTTAGAGTCTATTGGATTAGCTGATAGAGGAAAAGCTCCCGAGCTTTTACAAGACTCTATGATAGGATCTGCACATGTCAATTTGAGCGGAGGATTGAAGGCTAGAGGAAACCCCTGGGGAGCCACAGGAATTTATCAAGTTCACGAGATCTTCTCAGCATTGTTAGGAGAATTTAAAAAATCAGTTCTAGGAGAGATTGATTATGCTGCTGCACAAAATATGAGTGGATGTGGAGATGTAAGCTATTCTATTGTACTTAAGAGGGTGAGATGATGTTTGAAAGATCTCCTGCAAAGATCTGGAGGAATAGAGATGTTCTTTACAGACTTAAATATTCTTACTGTAGAGATTGCAAAAGATCTTTTTATCCGCCGAGAGGCAGATGTATATACTGTGGATCATCAAATATCGAGCATAGATATTCATCAGGAAGAGGAGTTGTTAAAGAATTCACAGTAGTATATCAGACGCCCGTAGGATTCACAGATATGTCTCCCATGGTCATTGGATTGATAGAGATGGAGGAGGGATTCAGATTATTGGCTCAGATAGTCGATGTAAAGCCCGAAGAGATATCTAATGGAATGAAGGTTGAGGCAGTGTTGAGAAGAATGATTGTTGATGGAGGGACAGGTCTCATATATTATGGAATTAAATTTGCTCCTTTAATAGAGAAGTCTTAGAGAGTCTTTGTTATGAGTGGAGAAAAAGATGTTCGTGTGATAACTGACGAGATCATAAGTAGATTAGAGAGAGGAGAGATAAAATTTAGTGAAATAGATCAGGCTGTTGGAAACAGAAATCTGGGGACTTTAATTAGAAGAACATATCTTGAGAGAAGATATAAAGTCTCTCTCACAAGTATTGGACACACAATATTAGATTTTGAAGAGATTGTCGGAAGAAATATTGAGAATCCTATAGGAGCTGTTCAGATCCCTCTGGGAGTGGCCGGGCCTCTGAAGATTGTCGGCGAAAATGTTGTGGGAGAATTTTATGTTCCAATGGCCACCACAGAGGGAGCATTGGTTGCAAGCGTTTCGAGAGGCGCCAAAGCTGTGACCCTCAGTGGAGGAGCTTATTCAATGGTTATTAAAGATGGAATGACTAGAGCACCATTATTTAGGCTCCCGAGTATTAGAAAAGCTAGAGAATTTGTTGAGTGGGTTAAAGAACATTTTGAAGAGATTAAGAGAGCAGCTGAATCAACTACTAGACATGGAAAACTGATCTCTATAGACCCGTTTATAGTAGGCAACAACGTTTGGCTGAGATTTCGTTTCACAACTGGAGATGCAATGGGGATGAACATGGCGACTATAGCTACTGACGCTGCGTGTAGATTTATAGAAGAAAAGTTTCCAGATGCAGATCTTATCGCTTTAAGCGGAAATCTCTGTGTTGATAAAAAACCTAATTATATGAATGTTCTTATGGGAAGAGGAAAAACTGTGATCTCAGAGACTATTTTAAAATCTGATGTTGTTAAACAAGTTTTGAAAACAGATGTAGACTCAATGATCGAGGTTAATAACAGAAAGAATCTTCTTGGAACATCATTTGCAGGAGGGATCGGTCAGAACGCTCATAGCGCAAACATAATCGCGGCAATATTCATAGCAACAGGACAAGACGTGGCTCAGGTGGTTGAGAGTAGCATAGCATACACATGGATGGAGAAGACTAAAGAAGGAGATCTTTATGTCTCAGTCACTTTACCAAGTCTAGAGGTTGGTACCGTAGGAGGAGGAACGTGGCTGCCTACACAGAGAGAAGCTTTGACGCTGCTTGGAGTAGCCGGCTCAGGAGAGAGGCCTGGGCTTAACGCAATAAAATTTGCTGAGATAATTGCTGCCACAGTGTTGGCGGGGGAGATAAATCTTGTTGCAGCAATAGCAGCTGGGCATCTTGCAAGAGCTCATGAGAAGCTCGGCAGAAAAAAGATGTGACAGATACAGATTAAGAAAAAATTATTTTATTTAAAAATTTTCTCTTCTATCTCCTCAGGGATCTCTCTTACAAACATTTTGACAAAAGCATAATATGCTGCCAAGCCGAACACTATTATTGAGAATATCAGAAATCCTAATATGATGTATACAACTGATAATGGTATATCCATATAGAAGTTTGAAAAAGCTGTTGCAGAGATCCCTGTGTCTCCTGTGACGACTATGTATGGATATCTAGAGCTGTCATTAACAATCTCTCCTAAAACAACTATTGCAGCCGCAATAAGCCCGAGGCTCCACGTTGATCTAGGTATTGTGTTGAGTTTAGATGTTAAAGTCCACGTGTATGTTGAGACGATCAATAGTGTCACCACCAAGATCATTTTAATAATGAATATTGGTGTAAAGTCTCCGAATGTCACGTTCTGAAAGATATATGAAGAATAGTAATGTAGAGTATACCAGTAGAGAGGTCCTGCAAAAAGCTGTGCCACAAGAAATATAAGGCCGAATCTGACTCCTATAGAGACTCCTCGAACATCTTTTGTTAAAGTCTCTAGAGAAGCTATTATGAATCCTCCTAGCGATATTGTTGCAAAAATTGTGTGAAGAAACAGTGGCCAGTATACTGGGTTGGAATATGCTGTCAAAGGATCCACATGTCCGCTGCTTAAATAAAGACCTACGGCTTGTGGATGTGTTATCTCTGAGAATAATGTTCTGAAGCCTAAGGGGACTCCGAATCCTGATAAAGCCATGATCCAGCCTATCAACATGTGTGTCTCAGGTTTTATTCTCCCCCATGTGTACCAGAAGATCGCTATCGACGGGATCCTTATTAAGATGCTTGCTATAGAGACTGCTATAGGAGTAAACAACACGTTTGTTGCAAGAGCTACTAGACCTGGGAAGAAGCCTGCCAAGATTACTGTGATTATAGTGCCCCAGACCCCTGAGAACAGCTCTGAGACTATCATGATCCTGAAGCTTCTTCTGGCGAAAACTTCTGCAAAAGGATCAGATCTTTTTACAGCCAACGTTCTATATAAAGCTGTGATGACGCCTACCCCAAGTGTTGTGGATACAAACACTATATGAATTGCTACTGAGAGTTGTAAGGTTAAGAGGCCTACAAGAACTCCGGAGGGGACTGCGGAAGGATCCATTTTCTCACCCTCTGATCCCGAGACTTCTCTTAAGAAGATCTAGGAATCTAAGCTCTCTAGTCGCCACTATATACATGGCGAAGAGACCTCCCAGATTCACTACAAGAACAATAAATGTTGCAGTTAATATGAAGGACGTCTGATATGCTATTGGAGATGCTGGAGCCACCTCACTCGGGTATAAAAGCCCATAGACTGTCCAAGGTTTTCTACCCACCTCTCTGACAAGCCATCCTAACGCAGCTGATAATACTGCTCCTAAGAATATTAATAATGTGAGAATAAAGATCCATCTCTTCTCAGAGTTTTCACTATTGATTCTCAAGATCGCTCTTACTAATCTTGTAAGAATAGGCACATTATATAAGACAGGCACAACTGCTATGGCAGATAAGAAAGCCACTATTCCAGACCCTATTTTTGTATAGTAGCTATAATGGACAATATTCATTCTAGACAGTGCTGCATCAAGATCATTTCTACATATATCTGCAATGCTAGTGTTTAAAACCTGATCAAGCTTCTCCAGGTTTATGCTGATCCCGAGTTTATTCGAGAGATTCAGAAGATAATCTTTTGACAGCCCTAATGAGGATGCCAGATCTCTTAAGGTAACATTTTTCTTAGAATCACATTGTGTATAGAATTGATCAAATCCTATTATAGGATGATTAGGATCTCCATATGCTAACAGAGCTACAAGAGGATTATTAAAAGTTTTCTCGGCACCCTCCATAAGAGCAAACTTGGTCGGATTATACTCCACGACCATCTCGCCCATGAAATGACCTAAGACAGTTGGCTGTAGAAGAACGAGTATGAATACTGGTATAACAGATGCTTTTATCAGCTGAAGATATCTCTTGTCGCCAGTCTTATAATATTTGTATCCCCACGCGGCTAAGGCCACTCCAGATCCTATTATGACTGCTGCAAAAAGATTGTGTAGTATAGACACTAATGCATATGGACTTAAAAGAGCTGTCATAGGATCTGTCAGTATGACGCCTATCTCGCTAGAGACATTAGGCATCTGAATAACTGCCTGTATAGGTGATCCGCTTGCTAAAAGAATTATTTTTAAAGCGACAAGCTTGGCAGGATCTGTATATAGAGGCCCGTAAGAGGGCATGAACGGGTAAAGAGCCTGAGCAACTCCTCCAGTACCCCATGGAGCTACCAGCCAGGCGTTCACTGATGTTATCAATAGTCCTGAGAATAATGCGAAGATCCAATATATGACTATTATTATTATGCTGTATAAAGTCTTTATCCTCCCTAGAGTCACTATGAAAAGTATTAGAAAGACGATCTCGTTTGCAAATGCTATAAGCTCTAGAGCCAGCGGAGCCAGGACAAAACTTGCTATAGCAAGAATAGTCCCAGGCCATATCTGGACGAGACCGAACTCCACTAAAGTCCCTGTGACAGCTCCTAAAGCAAAATTTACTGCCAAGACTGCAGTGACCTTTCTTACGCTATTTAGATAGACAGGATCTTTGCTTCTGGCATATTTCACTAAAAGAGATGTTATAACCAGTGGAAGACCTAACGTCAGAGAGACAAATATTGCATGAAGATATATTCCCAGAGCCGATAGATGTAGCAGTGGAGATAGGTCGCTCATTATATCACCATAGACATATATCTGTGAGAATATCTTTACAAATTTATAAAGTTTAACTCTATTTTTGATCAATGTTCGATGAAGAGAAAGGTAAAAATGACAAATGATTGCAACAAAATTAACAAAATTTAAAAATAAGATATATCTTTGAATTTCGTAATTTTACAAGCATAAAAGTTTAAAAGCTTTTTTTAAAAAATTAAGTGGTGAATTTTTATGGTAAGACTTGTAAAGGTTAAACCTCATATAGAGAGATTTCCTGAATACGAAGAGCTTGATTGGATAGCGAGTCATGCTATAGGCGTAGATCAGACTTCAGATGCAATGCGTTTCTCGCAGGTATTGGCGCAGGCTGCAGTGATTAGAGGCTATGAATCATATTATTATATGAGGTATGATGATAGTCCTGAGCGAAATTATATTCCAATGATCTATTATGTAGTAATTGGAAATCCGAAGATAAATGTCTTATTACGTGAGGAGATAGAGCCTGTGGGTCATTTATTTAATGTTATAGCTGTATTCTCATCAAATTATCTGATCCAGAGAACTTCACAAAGAGCATTGCTTTTCGATGGTGCGAAAACTAACGCCACGCTTGTAGTTAATACATCATTATCGCCAGATGTGGTGATCAGTCTTGTTAAGAAATATAGTCTGGCTCAAGATTGGAATGGAAAAGTGGTAACAATATCATCTAGCAAAATCGATAAATCAATAGCTTTTCCCATGATAGGAGCTACGCTAAGAGGTTATGAAAAAATAGATCTTGATGCAGTTTTAACAGCCCTTGACATGTTAGGACTGGAGAAGAAGAAAGACTCTGTGAGGAAAGGTTATGAACAAGCTGTTGTGAAAGAAGTTAACATTCGTGCGGAGGAGACTGAAAAATTCAAGACTATGAAACATGAGATCGAGATCCCAGAATTTGATGGAAAGTACTGGAACCCCGAAGTTTATTATGCATATCAGAAGGCGGCGGCTACTGCAGAGAATTATGCTCAGAGGATTGCTGCCATGCCCAGATGGGAGGTTCTTGCTCCAGGTCTCATAGAATTTGGTCCCAAACCAGGTGATAGAAACATAGGTTTTACCACAGGCGAGTGGAGATTTCAACGGCCGGTTATCAACTATAAAAAATGTATAGATTGTAAATTATGTCATCTATATTGTCCAGACGGAGCAATAGATTTTAATCCTATAAAAATTGATTATAGATTTTGTACTGGCTGTGGGGTGTGTGTAACCGTGTGTCCTACGAAAGCTATTGAAATGATGCAAGAGATTCAGGCGATGGAGGGTTTAATAGATGAGGAGGTTCCTGTCAAAAGATTTGAGGAGAGAGCATATGGTTATTAGAGGTGGTTAGATGAGCGCTGTAAGACCTGTTCCTCCAATAACAATTGAAAAACCAATAGCTAAGGTGTGGACTGGTGCAAGAGCGATAGCTGAGGCTGTGAAACTAGCTGATGTGGATGTCATATCTGCATATCCTATCAGACCTTATACAGGCATAATGAATGCGATAGCGGCAATGATAGCTGATGGAGAGTTTCAGGCAGAGATAATTATAGCAGATTCAGAGCACAGTCAATTTGAGGTGGTTAAACATGCAGCCGCTACAGGTGCTAGAGTATTTGTGGGAAGTAGTGGAGTAGGTCTGATGTATGCATATGAAGCCATGCTTGTGACAGGATTAGGATCTGTTCCGGTAGTGGGCGTCGTGGGGACCAGAGCTTTAGACGATCCTGGAAACTTTGGAATGGAGTGGACAGACGCTTTTACAACAAGATACTTTGGATGGCTGATCTCGTGGCCTAGAGATGTGCAGGAAGCTCTTGATATGGTGTTGGTTGCATATAGAGTTGCTGAGGATCATAGAGTATTGCAGCCTCATTTTGTTGCTCTTGATGGTGCTGCAATCACACATGTGGCCATGCCTGTTTATCCGCCTACTAAAAAACAGGTGACTGAATTCCTTCCACCTTACAGACCGCCTTATAGAATAGATCCTATAGACGGGCCTGTAACCAAGGCTCAACACATAGCACCTTCACTAATAGGACCTGAGCAGAGGAAACGGATTGACGTGGCAATGTTAAAAGCGAAAGAGGTTATAATAGAGGCTTGGAAAGATTATGCAAGATATGTAGGCAGAGAATATCCGCCATTTATAGAGACTAAATGGATGGATGATGCAGAAATAGCGCTTTTAAGCATGGGGGCATATATGAAAGATATAGAACTTGTCGCTAGCAAATTGAGAGAGAAAGGACTTAAAATAGGCACTGTAAGACTACGATATTTAAGACCATTCCCGGCTGAAGAATTAGTCAAAGTGTTATCAGGCGTCAAGGCTGTTGGCGTCATAGAATTCGGCTTCTCATTTGGCTCACCATACAGAACAGGCCCATTATATCATGAGGTCGCGACAGCTCTCTACGAGACCGATGAGAGACCTAAGCTTCTTGACTTCTTATTCCTCGGGGGCAGAGAGCCTAAGCCTGAGCATTTCATAAAAGCAGCGGAAATGGTGAATGATCTTGCTAAAGGAAAGACATTTGAGAAAAAGGCTTATTGGCTTACTCTGAGGGGTGAAGATATATGAGCTCCGGCCCATCATTAATTAGATCAGTAAAAGAGATACCTCCCATAGACTATTACACATCAGGACACAGAACATGTGCAGGTTGTGGCGCGGCACTTATATATAGGCTTGTCACAAAAGCTGCAGGTCCTAACACCATATTGATAGGTCCTACAGGATGTATGTATGTAGCTAATGCTCATCAGTTCTTAACATCACCATATGCCGTCCCATGGTATCATACCCAGCTAGGCGCAGGCGGTGCCGCGGGAATTGGTATAGCAGCAGCATTAAGAGCATTAATGGTTAAAGGAAAGAGAAAACCTGAAGATATAAACATAATAGTCTTCGGTGGAGACGGAGGATTTGCAGACATAGGATTCTCAGGTCTTTCAATGGCATTAACATATGATTATCCGAGACTACTTTATCTATTATATGATAACGAGAGCTACGCAAATACAGGGATTCAGGCGTCAAGCACAACACCTTGGGGAGCAACAACAACTTTCACACCTTCAGGTAAGGTTAAGAGAATAGGAAACGAAAGATATAAGAAGAATATGACGTTGTTAGCCGCGGCACATCCAAAGATAAAATATGTTGCGACAGCAACAATATATCCGCCACTAGATCTTATGAATAAAGTTATTAAAGCTTTAAACTCTGGAGGACCTTCATTCATACATGTATTGACACCATGTCCAAAAGGCTGGTTCTATACTCCTCACGAAACATATGAGCTGGCAAGATTAGCTGTTGAGACCGGAATGTGGATCTTATGGGAGTATTCAGAAGGTAAATTCAAATTAAATTATAAACCTCAGCCACGTAAACATGTGAAAGAGTATCTAAGAAGACAGGGAAGATTCTCACATTTAACAGATGAAGAAATTGACATGATTGATAAAATGGTAGAAGAGGAATGGAAATACTGGCTTGAGTCAGATAAATTAGGAAAAATAATTCTGCCATGGTAGGTGTGTTGAGATGGCCCAGGTAATGCTGGAACAACTTAAAAAAATGAGAAGAAGATGGCTTCTTCTCGTGGCAACAATAATTGTAATGATGTTTATATCAATATATCAATATTCATGGTCAATTTTTGCTGATGGTTTAAGAAAAAATTTTAAATGGGATCTAGCAGCGATACAACTTACATTCACATTATTCACGTATTTCGCAACATTTGTCCAGCCATTCTCTGGATGGTTTGCTGATAGATTCGGGCCTAGATTAATTGCTATAATAGCTTCGATCTTAGTTGCTGTAGGTTATATAGCTTCATCTACTGTCAGATCTCTGCCTGAGCTTTATCTATATTACTCTCTGGGATCTATAGGAGTAGGCATATTATACGGTTTATCAGCTGCTATAGCAGTCAAATGGTTTCCTGATAGAAGAGGATTAGCTACAGGACTCACTACCTTCGGCTTTGGTAGTGGAACAGCAATTTTTAATGTATTCATAAATTCATGGGCATCAAGCTTTGGTGTTTTAACAGCATTTTTATACACAGGGATTCTAATGGCAATATTTATACTACCATTTGCAATTTTATATCAATATCCCGAATTTGTATTAGGAAAATCAGGGTCGGCCAGCGGAGAAAAGAGAGAAAAAGTAGAAGAGAAAAAAGTAAAAGAAGAGGTAGCAAAAGATCTTGTCAATTGGAGATGGCATGAAATGATGAAGACTCATCAATGGTGGCTTATCTATATATCCTTCACGATTATAGCAGCAATAGCTCTGTTATTCGGTGGAAATCTAAAATTAATAGCATCTGAGTTAAAGATAGATCCTCTCACACTTTCATTAGCGCTAACATTATTCCCAATAGCAAACGGCCTTAGCCGAGTGCTTGGAGGATACATCTCTGATCTAATAGGTAGACAGGCTACAGCAGCATTATTCTATGCTTTATCAGGCGTGTTCATGTTGTTATTGGCCTTCTACGGAAAAAGCCCGATCTTATTCTTAACTTTCGTAATATTAACAATGTTATTCGCAGGCGCCGTATTCGCATTTAATCCAGCGTTTATAGGAGATTTCTACGGGCCTAGGTATGCAACAACTAACTATGGAATAACCTATACAGCGAAAGCCTGGGGAGGTATGGTCTCGGGATATGTTACAGCATGGCTGGTAACCCTCTTTGGCACATACACATATTCTATGATAGGACTAGGCATAGGATCTTTCATTGCAGCTATCTTAGTATGTCCATGGATACTTAGGAAACCTATGAAAAAATAAAGATTTCTAAATTTTCTTTTTTCTTTTAAAAACTAACTGGAAAATTGGACCTATAACTATAAATTAAAGCTATCTGTATGAAAACTCTTTTAACATTTTTTGTACAGCGCCGTAGAAACGAGCCTTTGCATTCTCTTCGTCGCTCTCAAATTTAAGTCTCTCTTTTATTTTTCTAGTATCTAAGAACCACCTTCCCATAAAGAAGGGAGAACCTTTAAATTCTTTTTCATCTACAAGAACGATCTTTGATGTCGAGCCTGAGATCTTTATACACTCTTGAAATACTTCTTTCCAGGTGAAGGAGAAGCTTGCTATATTAAATATTTCTCCAAAAGCCTCTTTATTATCTATAGAATGTTCTATAACACGTGAGATATCTTCATTATGAACAGCACTACCTCCAGCATCTTTAGGAACTTCTATCATCTCATTATTTAATATTTTTTTAATCACTTCTCTAAAACTTCTCCCAGGAGCTCTTGTATCGTTATAAGCCCACCATATTCTGAATATAGTATATGGAAGATTCTTCTCTTTATAGTAATAATATAATGTTTTTTCGACAGCTAATTTTGTTATAGCATGTAATAAAGCTCTAGACTCTTCAACAAGCAAAGGATCATTTTCTTTAATAGGAATATTAACAGGTTTTCCGTAAACAACAGCGCTACTTAGAAATATAAACTGTTTCACATTAAAATTCACAGCTTTTTCTAAAAGATTTATAGTGCCTAACACATTTACTGTGAAGCTCTTTTTAACATCTTCAGAAAAATCCCAAGCCGAATGTATTATCACATCCGCATTTCTTATAAATTCCATGACATTTTCAGACGTCATGTCTATCTGCTCAAATCTTATGTTGTATTTATCCAGAATATTTTCAGAAGGCCTATTAATATCGATTATAGAGACCTGAAAACCTCTTTTAGCAAGATATAAAGAAACATCTAGACCGATGAAACCTGCTCCTCCAACTACTAAAATCCTCAATTAATAACACCCAGAGTATTATTATCATCATCTTTTAAATAGTTTAGTAATAAGAACTTGAGAAGCTAAGGATTCCGATAGTTATCAATTTTTTATTTTAACGATGTATCTAGCAAACCGGTTTTTATCAAAAGTTCACATGCCTTACATACTCTTCTCCCAGGACTTGTAGGCTCTCCACATATTATGCACATGTTTAATTTGACTTCTCTTTTCTCAACTTCTTTCTCAAATAATTTGTCGTATTCCTCTAATAATTTTAACAATGATCCAGGTCTCTCCTCTTCAAGTCTATATAGTATATCGCGGATCTTAGATCTTAATGAAGGCATCATGTTGAGATATGGACACTCATAGATCTGAGGCTTGTAGCCCGTCAGATACGCATATCTGGCAGTCTCATATTCATATATCTTTCTCAGAGGCTTTATTTTTGGAACAAAAAGCTCTGAGAATCTTCTTCTCTTCGGATGAAGCATGATCAGTCTAGCCTCATCTCCTCTTAACATGTTTATTACAAGCGTCTGAACCTCATCATCAAGATTGTGTGCCGTCGCAACTTTATCATATCCCAAAGATCTTGCTACGAGATTTATTCCTCTCCTTCTATATATCCCGCAGAATGTGCATGGAGAGATCTTAAGACCTTTTCCAATGGAGTTATCAACCATCTCATCAATAGTGTATCCAGACAAATCTTTCACTGAGACTACAACAATGTCTATCCCATGATCTTTGGCATATGCTCTCAGCTGGTCGAGATCTTCAACTCTGTTATATCCTTTTATTCCTTCAACAACTGTCACAGCGCCCAGCTTGGATGGATCATGAATCTGAGTCATTATATTCATCAGCACGTAACTATCTTTTCCTCCTGAGACTGCCAGCATGATCTTGTCATTATCTTTAAACATCTCATATCTTTTGACCTCATTCAGAACTCTCTCAAGAACATCTTTGAAAAAACATTCTTTACAAAGTCTTCTACCAGTATGTCTCTGATAAACAACCGCCTCTCTAAGACCACAGATGTCGCATTTAACCATTTTAAGACACTATACTCCTAAGAAATATATGTCTTTCTAAAGAATATTTTGTCTGATATGAGAGAGGTGGGCAGTCTTAGATATATTGATTGATGTTTTAAAAGATCTTTATTCAGCAAAGATCTTAAGAAGAATAAATAGATTCGTGGTTGAGGTGGAGACTGAACGAGGAGCTGAGAAAGCCCATAACACAAACACTGGCAGATTAAAAGATCTTTTGATCAGAGGCAGAAAAGCTTTTCTACAGAAGATCCGTTGTAAAAATAAAAAGAGCTGTCTTTCCTACAGGATCATTGCTATAGAAGATCTTTACGAATACGCCATCATCGACACAATAACTCAGAACAAGATTTTTGAGAAAATTGTTGAGACAGATACACTTGATTATCTCAGAGACTTCAGGATCATAAGAAGAAACCCTAGGATAGACACAAGCGTATTTGACTATCTATTGAAGAAAGAGAATAAAAGCATTATCATAGAGACTAAAAGCGCAGTCTTCAGAGGCTCCAATGGAGAGGCCATGTATCCTGACGCGCCTACTGAGAGAGGCAGAAGACATTTTAAAGAGCTCACTAACCTCAAGAGAGAAGGAATAGAGACAGGAATAATCTTTATAGCAGCTTTTAAATCTCCAACTTGTTTCAGAATATACGAAGAAATAGATCCTCAGTTAAAAGATCTTTTTATAGAGGCTTTGAGAAATAATGTTATGATAAAAGCCTTCTCTATCTACATGAATTCCAGAGGAGAGATCTTTTTAGAAAACCCAGATCTTCCGTTATGTCCTTCAATGCTGAGATGAAACATTTATTATCTAAAACTAGCATACGATCTAGGTCTTTGTATTATGTAAAACTTATAATTAGATAATGCTTCAGATTTTCTCTTAAAAACTTCAGGAAGCTCTCGCCATTATAAGCCTAGAAAAGTCTCAGCAACAAGATCATATCTAATTACTCAGTTTCACGATAATAATTTAAAAACTCCTTTATTTCCTAGACATTATAAAGTTTCTATCTTTTAGAGTTTCATAAAATCATGTTTCCAGCTTAACATAAATGTTACAAGATCCGTGAAACTATATTTAGAGGATCTGATGTCAAGATATCTCTGAAGATTATAAGAGAAAAGATCTGTATATATTATTAGGCTCTTTTGATCCAACAGATCTAATCTATATAAAAAGAGAGGCTGAGATGTATAGCTAATAAATTAATTGTTGATACATAAAATTTTCTATGTCTAATATTGATTTGAGAGTATTTCTCATGATACTTCCTCACACTTTGATCGCAAGAAACGTTGAGGTGATTATTAAGACGTTAATTGCTCAAAGACTTTATAGAGAAGGTTTTTCACAACTTGACATTGCAAGGATCCTTGGGGTCTCTCAGCCTACTGTAAACATGTATCTTAAAGATCCTTCTTACTCACAAGAGAATGTGATGAAGAGATTGAAAGAGATCGGGCTAGATCCTAAGGAGTTTAACGATTTCTTAGAAGAGATCATGTTTTTGATCAAGAGAGGTCTTACTGAAGATGTTTTAAGAAGACTAATTATATTTTCTAACAGTCTTTTGTCATCATTAAAATTATGTGATTATCACAAAAGGATAGATCCTTCTGTCCCTCGAGATTGTAAGATCTGTTCAGAACTTTTTCTTGTGAGCGAAGATATTCAGATGATATATGATCTTGAGAAAGCCTTTGAGATCATATCAAGCATCAGAGGTGTTGGAGCTTTGATACCTGAGGTTGGCAGCAACATTGCTTATGCAAAGAGAGATGCCAAAGATCTTGGGATGATTCTTGCGTACCCAGGTAGAATTGTTAGCACAGGAGATTATGTGGCTGTCGTAGGCAGACCTAGATGGGGCGAGAGCGGTCATTTGGGAAGAATACTTCTGAGAATAGTTGGAGGAGGCTCTAAATATAGATCTGTGATGAATCTAAGGCTTCACCCATGTGTTGAAAAGTGGTTGCATAATAAGAATATCAGTCATGCAGAGACAGGTCCTCATGACAGAGCATCTATACGAGATATAGAAAAGATCATTGGCGACACAGTTTTAGAGAGAAACATCTTTGTGATCAAAGATTTTGGAGGGCCTTGGATAGAGCCTAACATATATATCTTTGCAGAGAATCCTCTGAAGATTGCTCAGTATATTAATGAGATAATATCTTTATGTTGATAATCATCTTATGAGTATTATGTTCACTGGAGCATTTATTAATATGCTCAGGGCTGTGCTTCCAATAGTAAGATCCTCTCTTAAAGTCTTTCCTCTAGCACCAATGACGACTGTGTCAAACCCCTCCTCCTCGATTATTCTAAGGATCTCGTTGCTAACGCTACTATTCTCAGGATCATATTCTTTAGATATATAGCTCACATATATATTCTTTAGAGATGCTCTTCTCGAAACCTCTTCTCTAATCTTTTTATCATCTTCTCCGCCAGTCTTCACATGAAGTACATAAACTTTTGATCCATATCTAGTGGCGAAGTCTATGGCCAGATCTAGTGCTCTCAGACTATTCTCGCTGCCATCTACTGGAACAAGTATTTTTCTGAATAAAAAGCTTATCTCATATCTCTTCTCTATAAAACCTCACCTCTCAATATATTAAGTTTCTTATCAGTCTCATTAATACTTTCATCTCTCTTCTTCAGAGATAGAGAAGCTCTTATAGCATCAATATTCTCAGGTATAACAATAGCCTCTTGATGAATCGCCTGGCTCAACATGATCTCTTCTCCATCAACATGTATAGTGTCTCTAAATATAACATTCTCATAGATGTCATATCTCTCTCTACCAAGATCTCTTGCCAACTCAATGATCTGTGACGTAGATTTTATGCCTGTTCTATTAGAGTCTACAAGTATGATTCTTGGGGTATCTGACAAGACATCGATTAATCTGTCTCTAGAGATCTTATCGTAAGTCTCTATAAAGATCGTGTGTATATGCATTAACGTTGTAGGAGTTGCGACAGCCATCGTTATTATATCAAGATCTTTTAACACAGTCTTGACGTCATGAGCATGATGACTAGGGATCTTAGGAGGATCTAGTGTGAGACTGTTTATAGGTCCTTTATCAATCTCCTTAGGATCAGCTCCTCTTCTTATTATGACTGCTCTAACTCTTTTTATAGGAGCGATCCTGTTGATACTCCATAGAACTCTGATCAATCCAGTAGTGTTGCAGCTGACAACTCTTATAAATCTTTTTCCGATAGCCTCTTCATAATTTGCAAGAGCATTAAAACTTACCTCAGCAACGCTCTCTTTCTCACCGCCCTGGAAAACAGCTTTTAACCCGTTTCTCTCATAAAGATCTTTATATTTAGCTCCTACGCCAGCTGGAGTGGCGTCAACAATTATATCACTTTTCTCAAAAAGTTCTTCAATAAATCCTTTGAAATCAATTTTTTTCTCTCTAAAATCTTTCTCACGATCTTTAGGAATATAAAGGTCATAACCTTTTCTAATAGCTGTCAAAGCCTCGTAATCAGGTTTCGTCTTGACGACTCCTATGATCTTCATGTCCTCTTGTTTTGATACAGCATCTGCAACTCTTTTGCCAATTGTTCCATAGCCATTTACTCCTACTCTGATCATATCTTCTCATCACCCCAGAATTTTCTGTATGAAAGTTCTAAAGCTTCTACAGCTGGCAATGTTGTTCCTGAGAGAAACTCTATCAAAGCTCCTCCGCCGGTCGACACATGAATCTTCTCATGAACAATCTTCTCCTCAGGGATCATAATGCTCAGATGTCCTCCTCCGATTATCACATATCCTTTGCTTGATAATGCTGTCTCAATTAGTTTCTTAGTTCCGTTGACAAATCTCTCATCTTCCACATAGCCTGCAGGTCCTCTGAGAACTATTAGACTGGCCTCCTTCATTATAGAGGTGTACATTTCAATAGTCTCTTCGCCGATATCCATAGGTCTTCCAGAGAGCTTATATACAGGATCATTAGATATGTTTTCATCATCTCTTAGAACCACATAATCTATAGGAATCTCTATGGGAGCTCCTGATAAAAGAATCTTTTTTGCTCTAGGGACTAGAGATAGAAATCCTCTGCTCTCCAAGATCTTTATTACATGTTCACTGGTTTTTATGCCTTTGGCGACTTGAAAAAGTATTCCTACTAATCCTGTGGTTAATATTCTGTCAGCAACTCTTTTTTTAACAAGATTCTCGATCACTCTTAAAGTGTCAGGTATTTTAGCACCTCCTAACACAAAGATCTTTGGAGCCTCAGCGCTACTCATGATCTTTGATAAAGCATTAAGCTCTCTATACATTATTGGTCCAGCAAAAGATTTTTTCACCGGAGGAAAGCCCACTATGCTAGGCTGAGACCTATGTGCAGTGGCGAAGGCGTCATTAATATAATAATCTATTAAAGGAGAGATCCTTCTTACTAAAAATGATCTTGCGTGAACCTCTGGAGGAGCCTCTATAAGCTCTTCAGATAATAATCTCACATTATCTAATAAAATGATCTCTCCGCCACGAAGATCTTTAATTTCTTTCAATGCAGTAGGACCTATGACATCATCAACATATCTTATATCAAGACCTGTATACTTTCTGAGAAGCTCGGCATGTTGAGAAAGATCTATGAAATCTCTGTCTCCAGGCCTCCCCTGATGAGACATGAGGACTATCGCAAGATCTTTATTATAAAGCTCTAAAATGCTTCTAGAATGAATCTTTATTCTATAATCATCCAAAATTTTTCCAGTGGAAGGATCTATAGGAGAGTTAATGTCTATACGAATAAGAACTTTACTACCAGATATATCTTCATCGTAAACACTCTTGATCTTGAACATAGAGTCGCCCGACTAATATTTGTGTAAAAGTTAAAATATTTTTACTTGTTAAAAGTTTTGTACTCTGATGAGAAAGATCGTTTTGATACTTAAGATAATTTTCAGAAGATTTCTATGGGGCCGCCGGGATTTGAACCCGGGACCACCAGCGATCTGGGATTGGGGATGCTCACCCCAGGCTGGCATCCTACCAAGCTAGACTACGGCCCCACCACCATGATTTTCATTATACTAAAATTAAAGCTTTGTAGAAGATAGTCCTTAATTTATTTATATATCTCTTCTTCAACTTATGATGTTGAGGATGTGATGACCAGCTATATTTACGAGCCTTTTGAGTTTTTGAAAGAGAAGATTCTGAGAGAACTAAGCGTGTATAGCAATATTGATAGAGACAAGATCTATGTTGAGGATCCTTCCAAACCTGATTTTGGAGATCTAGCTATTAATCTTCATAGAACATCTAGATTATCAGGGTATGATGTTGATTCTCTCAACGATATTTTCATAAAGAATCTCTCGAGAATCGTGTTTGTATCTGATTTTAAGAGGATAGGTGGATACATAGATCTTTGGTTTTCAAATAGTCATTTAGCATCTATACTATTCACCTCTGTGAGAGAGCTGGGAGGATCCTATGGTGTGGTTCCTGTTGATAAGCCTATGAGATATGTTGTTGAATATGTCTCTGCAAATCCTATACATCCTCTTCACATAGGATCTGGTAGAAACGCCGCCCTAGGGATCGTTATAAGCTCTATGCTTAAAATGGCTGGTCATCATGTGGAGACACGTTTTTATATAAATGACATGGGTAGACAGATAGCAATTGCTGTTTTAGGCTTCAGATTGTTAGGCGAGCCTTCTCCTCCTCCAGGTGTTAAACCTGATGAATGGATAGGCTTTATATATGCCTCTACTCACACGATTATTGATATAAGAAGATTAAAAGAGGAGCTTGATAAAGCAAAGATTGATCCTACCAGATATAGAGAGATATTATCAGAGCTGGATGAGCTTGTTGCAGATGCTGCCAGATTAAGAGAGAAGTTTCCACAATATTTTGATCTTTTGATTGATAAATTGTCTGAAATATCTGATGTAGAGGCTGAGATATCAAGACTTTCACAGGCATATGAGAGAAAGACTGATCCTGATGTTGTCAGAAGTTTCAGAAGACTTGTCGATTTATGTCTCCAAGGATTTAGAGAAACTCTTGATCGTTTGGGAGCTCGTTTTGATAAATGGGATTATGAGAGCGATATTGCATGGAGCGGTCTTGTTGATGAGATCATTGAGCTTGCCAGAAGATCCTCTTATTACGGCACTCATAAAAATGCTCCAGCAATAATATTCAAAGATCTTCAGAGGAATCCTGAGATCAGAGAGAGACTTAGACTTCCAAAAAGTCTTGAGATCCCTCCACTGATTATTATGAGAAGTGATGAGACAACATTATATGCTTTAAGAGATGTGGCCTATTCAATATATAAATTCAGAGATTCAAAAGCTGACTATGTGATAAATATTATTGCTGCTGAACAGACTCTTCCACAGGCACAGATCAGACTTGCATTATATTCTCTAGGATTTGTCAGAGAGGCTGAGAGACTTATACATTATAGTTATGAGATGGTTCTTCTACCAGGCTATAAGATGAGTGGTAGAAGAGGAAGATTCATATCACTAGATCAGGTCTTGAACGAGGCTGTCTCTAGAGCTAGAGAGATTTTGAAAGAGAGAGGAAGCAGATCTTCTGAAGATGTTGCTGAGAAAATAGGTGTCGCGGCAGTAATATTCTCATTAGCAAGCATATCACCATCTAAACAGCTTGTCTTCAGACTGGAGGATGCTCTTGATTTTGAGAAAAACTCAGCTCCTTATCTATTATACTCCAGAGCGAGAGCACATAGTATTCTTGAGAAGATTAGTGAAGAGCCTGCTCTAGAAGAGATCGATTATGAGAACGGCATGAAAGATCCTTTGAGAAGACAGTTAGTTATTGAGATGGCCAAGACCCCATCGATATTCAGAAAAGCAGTTGAGGAGCTCTCTCCAGAGACACTTGCTTCACAACTACTTAAAATAGCAGATCTGTTTAACACATGGTATCAGAAAGATCCTGTGATACATGAGAAAGATCCTAGGCTGAGAAACTTTAAGATATACATGGTCAAAACAGTTCATCAGATACTTACAAACGGATTAAGAATGATGGGCATACAGCCTCTAGACAAGATATAGACTTTATTATTTATCTTCCTATTTTCCGTAGAAAAGATTTTATTGGAGAAGAATAGCTTCAGGAATAGAATATTAGATTATCAAATAATAAAAAATAAGTTATTAGTAGAGATCTTATTAAAAAACTCAGAAGATTTATTAAATACGTCTTGAAATAACTTTCGCCATAATACTCGGCTCAGCTAATAAAAGAGATTAAACCTTACGATATTAATATCACTCCTTGCCTAGAAAAGATTTATTTTAATCCTCCTTTCATTTTCTCTTCAAGTTATAGTATTAAATATGTTGTTGTCAACAATATCGCTTCGAAGCAGTATTATAAATTGAAAATTGAGAATAATGAGATGAGGAAAAAGAAGGTTATTTTTTCGTTATGATTTTTTCGATTGCTCTTATAATTATAAACCAGATGGATGATGCGAACATTCCTCCTGCTGATCCCCATAATATTGATATGCTTGTCATAATTGAAAGCGATAGTGCGTCTGGAGGCGGAGAGCCGTATTCCCTCCAGAAGTCTAATACTGCCAATGCGATAATGATTATTATGCCTGATATAAGAGTTAGAAATACATAAATATATGTTATTATCTTATATGCTTTCACTCCTTTTTCACTCTTCAGTCTGTCCATGAAGAGATAGAAAGATGAAAACAGAAAAGCTAAAGATGATGAAATCGATATAGAAGCTACTGTTACAAGCATCTCAACAAGCATACGTTTACACTCGATATACTTATTAATTAGAAAAATTTATATTAAATCATATTTAATCTTATGAGATAAATCTTATTAATTTTATATATAAAAATTTATGTAACCTACATGGAAGGTGTTTTATATGATATCTTCAGAATGTTCAAACGAGACTGCTAATTTGTTCGCAGAAAGATACTCAAGATCTTTTGATATGGTCAGAGATGAAGAGGGTTTTTTAATAAAGGTCTCTGTTCTTATATATGAGATAAAATGGAGATGCGGAGAATCTTCTGTAGATCAGGTTCTCAGACTTGTTCTTATGGATCCCAGGGTTTCTCGAAGCATCATTCAATTTGCTATGAAGAAAGAGATTATATTTGGAATCATTGATTCTAAGGAGCATTATCAAGATCTTAGGCCTTATAAATCTGTTATAGCTGATGCTCTTGAGAAAGCTAAAGAGGTTAGAGCTGAGGAGGATAATATAGTTACTCCATGTCTCAACATTTATTATATAGATATGTTGAAGAGAGAGTTTATAAAATGGATTTCAGATGTTGGCACAATTGATTCTAAGATGATCAAGCTTACAACATTAGTCGACATACTTGAGGAAGATTGTAAACGACTGAAGAAACATGTTGAACACGCATTGACACAGATATTAAAAGATGATAAAGTCATCAAAGCCTTGGCACCGATAACAAGCAGAATAGAATATGCAACATATCTCATAAGGAAAGATCCTAGATTCAAATCATTGAGACCATATAACAGGGTCTTGTTGGAGGCCCTTTACAAGGCTGGAGAAGAATATGAAGAATACATTCCAACATCATCTCTATTAAGATTAGAAGAAAAGTCTCGTATAATGCCTCACGAATATGCTGGAGAGAAGGATAAGGAAGAGGATATAGAGATACAAGCCTACAACACTAAACCTCTTATTACAGAACATGATAAGTCTCCGAAAAAAGAAGAGGAAAAAGATAAGAAAACATATATTGTGAATATAGATTCTAGGAAGAAACTTTCTCTAATAGATAAAATTTTGATCTCAGCGATAATCGCCTCTACTATTATCTCCGTTATCTTGTTCATCATAATACTAAAATATCTTATCTAACAGATAAACCAATTTAAGAAGATTTTTGTTTTCTCCTTAACTTAAAAGAGGAGCATACAGCTCATTATTTATATCTACGAATAATTACAAGGTTTGTTATATTATTGATATAATTTAGATTACTAGCGTTTTTGTTAATAGAATTAATATTACATAGAAAGTTCGCTAGATCTGCTGTTATACTGCCTATGGCTGTGGATATTACTCTTAATAATGTTCTCTCTAATATCATACAAATATTATATAAAGCATCTTGAAGATAATTTCAGCATGAAAATCACTTATACAAATAACAAGGGTCTCGTAAAAAATATGGATCTAACAAACTATGACAGACCAGACGTGATAATCCTCGTAACTTCTGAAACTACTTTAATAACTTCTTCAAGTTTTTTCATCAGCTACTACGTCGAGTCTTATAATTCAACAATCTCACCCTTAATCTCATCAGCATCTTTCTCATAAACTTTTCTCCAAGACAGGCTGATATCTGCTGAGAATATCTGATTTACATTAATGTTGTGAAATAATTCATTTAATTTTTTATAAGCAAGACAATCTAACATGACAGAGCAGTAATAAGTCTCGTTTTTCCGACTTTAACATTATATATTATTTTTAGTGATTCATCTCTATAAGGATTTGACGCCACCAATAAAGGGCTCTGAAAAATCCTTTTAAGCTGATGTGGCACTTACTTTATAATTAGGACATTGAATATTTACAGCATTTATATAAGATGTGGCATCAGTAGCGTCAAACACGAAACTGAATGTAAATCTTATATTCTGTGTCTCGCCAGCTTTCATATAAATTTTCTGTTCTTGTTTTTCGTATTTTCCACACCATACTTCGGCAACAATTTTAACCCACCCCTCTCCACCATTGTTTCTAACGGTTGCATCCACAATTACATTATGGTATACCTTTGTGATCCCGCCACCTCCACCGCCACTTACTCCAATTGTAAGAAAGCCTATTTGCAACCAGTATTGTGCTTTTTCAGATATCACTTCAGGGTTTGGCAAATTTAATTTCACAATTGTATTTAGAGTATTCGATTTTGAAGAAGGATTCAAAACATATAATAAAAGGTATGATTCTACTATAATGATAGCGATAATAATTAATAGTGTAATAGCATATAGAAACCATTTACTCTTTTGAATTTTAATAGGTGATGTAGATAGAGTTTGAGACCCCACAGGATACCCTAAAAATTTTTACATTTAAATAAAATAAATATATCTCATAGCATTTCTTGTATTAAGCATTTTCATAGTAGGTCTTAATTGAATATCAACTATGCTCCTTGCATAGTCTTACATAGGCTTTACGATCTCATCATAAACATCTTCTGAAACAATCATCCTCTGATCCTGAATCACCTGTTTTGATATGATCAGAGGCCTGAGTTGAACATCTATAACGCTTCTAGTATAGTCTTGACGGATCTAACAATCTCTTCATATTGTGATGATGAGATTATAGACGTCTTTTGTATATACTCGACTTTTGGAACTGTCTCCACTCTAAATCTATTCATATATTCAGAGACTAGATATCCGTATTTGTTTATCAAGCTATTCAGAGTGTTTTGGTCGAGAACCTTTATTTGAGAGATCTCCTTTATCATGTTTTAAGCTTTTGAGACTATGACATTAGCTGTTTCAGTTCCAGTGTTCATTGAGAATATCATTGTAAGAAAGCCTGGAAATGTGACGACTATCTGAGGCTTCATTCCTGAGACAATGGCCGTATCGACATTCGCTTGAGACTCTTTTAGAAATGCTGCCAAAGTCTGATCGCCTGAGGCTGTAGCCTCTTCAATCAGTCCTGAGATCTTGCTTCTGAGAGTGTTGAGATCCACGAATCACTCTCTTTGATACCTAGTCTCTCGAGAAACGTCTTTACATACATCTGGATCTTAGGTCTGATCTCTAATACCTGGAAGCTTTTGCTTTCATATTTGCTTGGGTTTATGCTGAATAACCCATGTTTTACTTCTATCTTGCTTAGCAGCATTGATAATATTTCACTCTTTTCAAGATATATATTCTGTAATGCGAAATTGATTTTTCTCCTTTCCAGTTTTATGTTGAGAAAGTTATTTGTCCTGCTCTTTTAAGATCGCCAAGCCATTTAGATAGTTCTTCATCTCATGATCTCCTCCGCAACATCTCTCCAGCTTCTCCTCATGATCCAGCTCTCCCTCTCTTTGTTCAACAGCTCCTCAGAAGCCTTTTTGTCTCCAAGGATGCTATCTAAAAGCTCATGGATCTTCTCAGGCTCTTCAGAAGCCTCAGGAGGAAGAACCTCTGAGACTCCCGCTCTCTTAGAGACTATGACGGGAGTGTGTAACGAGATGAACTCTAGAGGGACTAGTCCGAAAGGCTCGAAGAGTGATGGGTAGACGCCTATCTTCGCGTTCATCATGAGAGCAATCTTATAATCCTCCATCACGTTCCCAAAAACTTTGAGATGATCATCTTTAATCTTTATTGTCTCAGGTGTGAAGCCCATCCCCGCAACAATAAGATGCATCTTTCTTTTTTTAACTACGTTAAGAATGTTTCTAATGATCTCTTCGCTCCATTTGTTAGGCTGATTTCTAGTGAATATGAGAACATATTTCTCTCTCGAAGAGCCGACCAGTCTAGAGAAGATCTCGATGTTGCCAGGCAGAGAGGCTTTGCCCAAATTAGGAGGAGCAGGATACACAACCTCAGGCTGTCTATTAGAAAACTGAGAGACCATCTGAGACATAAGCTTCGAGCCTACAAAAACTTTGTCAGCATATCTTATCGCGTCAAACTCCAGACCAGTATAGAATAATGCGTGGAGATAGAGAATAGATCTTCTCCCAGCCTCATAAGCAGAGAGAACCATAGGTGCAGCATGAACATCATGACCAACAACAAGATCACTGTCATAAACCATGTGAAGATGCTTGGCGATCTCAAAAGCTGTTAAAAACCTCACAGTAAGCTCTTTAGAAACTCTCAGCTCGCCACATCTAAACACAGTATAATTCTCAATCCTCACAGGATGAGGAGGAGCATCACCATACACACAGAGATGAACAAGATCGCCCTTCTCGGCAAAATAAGGATTCAAGTTGCGGATGAAAGTAGATAAACCGCCATAACCACCATAGGGACACTCCCAAGCAACTGAAAGGATCCTCATGCTCATCCTTTAAAATATTTAAAGAAAAAGAATAAAAATCATAACTCAGATCCAGATCATTCATTTGACCATGTTATCGGAGGCAGATCAGCACCTCTATGTTCTCCGAACGCTATAAACCCCAGTCCAGATCCAAAAGCTGTTGGAATGACAATACCTATGATGCTGATCTTTGCCTCCATCACTCCTGAAACCAAAATCTTTATCACATCTGCAATCAATATAATGATCATGAAAAAGATCATTAGAAGAAACAATTCTGCAATTCTTTGTGATGAATAGCAAACGTGGAGTTTAATATATCTTTTTAATCTACTTCTTTTTATGAGGTGTATAAGATAGGTGTAGGTATAAAGCTTAAACATCCTGCTTGCGTGTGTTAAATAGTTTTATATGTAATCCTTACTATATCAACATCATGTGAATATAATAAAATAATAGAAACTTATCATGACTAAAAACCTTTAAATTATCAGATAACTTTCAATTTATTTTATAAACAAAAATCGATAAAATCCAGCTTATAGACAAAATCACAAAATAGATAGCAGACGAATTTCTTCGTCTGCTATATGCCTTTTGTCATAAAGAAGAGATCAAAATGTTTTGAGATAGATCAGTTTGTAGATAAATTTATCTACAAATGTTTCCGGTGTGACATCTGAGAAGGATCCTTTGAAAAGGATCCATTATGATCCTTTGAAAATTTCCTCTAAGAAAAACAGGCTAATATATATAAACGATAGGCCCGCAGGTTTTAAAGAAATATATGAATTAGCTTTAGGAGGATATATCAGAGATCTATATCTATTTCAGGTGTTTTCATAATTCTAAGGACGTTTAAACGATTCAGCAAGAGTTTGAAGACTGAAACAGGTGTTAAGATATTTAAAATATTTATGAGTATAATAGGCTCGTTTACTACAGCATCTTTTATTTTAACATTTTTATATCCTCCAGGCACATCTGAATATAAACTTAATGAAGAAACAATAGCAAGAATGATAAATGATAATAAGTGTTATAGCAGTTTTCTCCTTGGATATTTAAAACATCATTTTTCTACTCGGTCTCTAGATTTTTCGAGAGGATTATAGCGAAAAAATAAATGATCATGCTCCTCAGAACTTTCTCTATCTTTTTATTTTAATTATAACTAAGGATCTTTGAAACAATAGTGTGATAGGATGGACATATTATGTGATGTTTACTATCGTTTGCCTAGAGATATTCAGTATAAGGTTGTCTTAGTATCATTGATCAACAGGCTAAATAATATTCTCTCAGGATCTAAAAGATCGAGATCTTCATAAGGGGCATAAGGAGGTTTCAGGTTTTCAAGATCTTTCTTAGGATCACCTTTTTCCTAAGAATCCTTTTTGATACAAGATGTTTTATTCCCCAGACGTGTGAAAAGTTATTAGGGGCCTGGCAACGGTAGAAATGGAGAGGGGAATGATCTTCTATAGAGTGAGACGTATAAACAATCGCTACTATCTCATCAAGGAATGGTATGACCCTAGAGAGAGAAAGAAGAAGACTGTCTCGATAGGGCCTTGCGACAAGATCGAGGAGACCGTGAGGTCATGCGGGGGGTGGGATTTGAACCCACGCAGGCCTACGCCATCGGGTCCTCAGCCCGACCCCTTTGACCTGGCTCGGGCACCCCCGCTCCATTAAAAATGTTTGTTTAAAGCTTAAAGCTTTTTGCGGGGGGTGGGATTTGAACCCACGCAGGCCTACGCCATCGGGTCCTCAGCCCGACCCCTTTGACCTGGCTCGGGCACCCCCGCTCCATTAAAAATGTTTGTTTAAAGCTTAAAGCTTTTAACACTATATTTTTCATAGATGATGAGTGTAGCCTGCTAAGATGAGCGGTGATTTATCTCGATCCCTCTGATTAATATGTGGTTAGAAAATCAGATTTATATTAATAAAAAATGTTTGGTTCAGCTATTTAATTGTTTCTTTGAGTGTCTTGGGCAGTCTTGTCCATAGTAGTATTAGAAATACTCCTATGGCTGATCCAGCTATTATGTCTCCTATGAATCTAAGCCACACCCATGTTTTAACGTCTGTGAAGCTCCATATGGCAGGTTCTCTCCATGGGGTCTCTAATCCTTTTAAAGCCCAGTATCCTTTCTCTGTGACCAGGTTGAACTGTATTAGGGTTAGGCTCATTAGAGATAATATCACTTGTAGATAGAACCCCGCTCCAAACAATATTATTGTATATCTCGATCTTCTGAGCCAGTCATCGCCGAAGGCTCCTGCGAGATAAAATGAGACTATCCACATAAGTATTGAAGGAGCTCCATATGCTAATGGCATAGCTAGATGAGCATGAACCATAGTCCCCTGACTGCCATGTAGATAATAATTTATTACAGGCATATTGATCAATCCTGCACCAAATCCCACTACTCCAACAGCTCCTCCTAGGGCAGCCACAAGTATGAAGACTAGAATAGTCTTCTGCAACTCATTAACCAGACCGCCTTTTCTCCATAGAAGTATTGCATATGCTATTAGAAAGCCGAGTGGAATAGCCTCTAAAGTGCTGAAGACAGCTCCTGTATACAGCCAGAAGGTTGGCTGACCGCCCCAGTAATAGTGATGAGCCGTCCCGATCATTCCAGTGGCTATCTCGAGAATAGCGTCTACGCCGGCAACCATAAGACCTAGTGATGGCGGGACGACACCTGTTATAACTAGAAGAAGTATCAATATTGTTATGACTATTGGAGGCCAGAATCCTTCTACAAAAGAGTGAATAGTTATCCATCTGAAGTATTCATCAACAACAAAATGATCCCAAGGCCTTATTATTGGCAGAGATCCTACGAAAGCTCCCAGCCCTGTCCCGGCAAGAGCGATAGACAAGATCTTTGCGAAAGGTCTGGCAACCTCAGGCCCGATCTTAGATGCTTTATAGAATAGATATGAGATATACCATGTCAACACCGCTATTAGAATTAGATAGAGACTTCCCTGACTGATCACAGGTCTTCCCTGAGAGCCTAAGATGAACCACCAAGGATCTGGGATCATCCTATGATAACTTGCGAAGATCCCTAGTAAGATCAATATGGCTACTAAGGCTCCGGATCCTAAGATCAGAAGAACTTTTCCTCTGCTAAGATTCACGCCTAAATATGGTAATGTGAATAATGAGAAGCTGACCCATGTAATAACGATCCATAGGATGGCGAGATTATAATGAAGAGCTCTTGCCACATTAAATGGAAGTATACTATTGACCCCTGTTATTCCATAGAGACTCTCTGGATCAACATATTTATGCATTAGATATCCTCCTAAAAGCCCTTGAATAGAAAGTCCTAGAACTGCCAGAGCCATCCCAAGAAGAGCAATCTTCTGAACATTTGATGGCGGCGGCAGAGATATTGTTATCCTCTGATCATGCCATTTCTCCACAAGCTTAGTAATCATGACCCCTGCTATGATCATCATAGCAACCAGAAGTATGAAGAAAGTGACCCATGTAGCCTTAGTCACGTCGAGACTAGGCTCAACAAGACTTGGCATATATGGAAAACCGTTTGTGTATCCCGCCAACGCCGTCATAGCCCCCCACGTGAAGAATGAAACGATCTTTCTGACCTCCTCTCTATCTTTAATAAGATTAGGCTTAAGCCCTATGCTCTCAGATTTTGGACCGAAAAGTTCTACGAAATAATCAACCGCTTTATCAAAACCTTTTCCAAAAACATCACTAACCACAACAACCCCTTTATCCCCATCAAATGCAGTAGCAAATTTAGGACTAAACTCTATTTTAAGCACATCTTTTATATTGCTATTAGCTGTCTCGGCTCCTCTAAAGCTTATAGATATATTGGCGCCAGCCTCTCTAGCTAATATAGCCAGGGTATATGCGGTATAGTCTATGCCAAAATATCCTCCGAAACCTAGAAAACTACCATAATCAAAAAGCCCATATTTCTGAGCTAAGAACTTGCCCTGTCTAATATCTTCTCCAGTAAATAATACTCTGCCGCTTTCTGTGACAACCTTCTCAGGTATAGGAGGCATGTGAGTAAATGTATAGTATGCCATCCCGAAATATACTAAGTAAACAAATACCGCAGCGATCAAGACCCACGTGCTTAGATCTCTAAAACTAAGACTTGACATAACCTTCACCATAATCACTACTGTTTCTTATCATAATATAGAAATACCCTAAAATTTTAGGGATCCCAATCACGTAGAGAACATAGTCTAAAATAAAATCTGTGTTTACAACTGAAGCCTCGCACTTCAGGATGGGGAGGAGGCTAGTAGTTTTATAACATTAAGAATAATAATTGCAAGTATTTATACTCATGCTTTTTCATCTCATGTTGTAAAGATCATTAAAATACCTTATTGCTATAGAAAAATAAAATAAAAGATCTATGGTTTGTATAAATGGAAACGCTAGATCTCTACCTCGATCCATCCTCCTTCTATTCTAACATTAAACGTCTTCAAACCGCTTTTCTCCTTCCGGAAGTTAGGTGCCACGCTAGGAGCCTCGATCATAGAGCCAGTCTCAAGATCATAGACGGCGTTATGACAAGGACATTTTACAATCTTTTTATTGAAATCTACGTGGCCTAGGATACATCTCGCGTGAGTACATATGGCATCTAATCCATAGATTTTATCGCCAATTTTTGTTATCAGAATAATCTTATCATCAATTTTCACAGAAAGAGGATTACTGTTTTCAAGAGTTTTTGCTGATAAGATCCTTCTCCAAGGCATATGCTCACCTGATTAGATTAGATAATAATTTTAAAAATAACGCATCATCTATTTTTTCTCTCTTAAAAAGTTTGTGGAAATGAGAGTGGTTTTATTTTTAAGCTCTATATAATACTATAGCTGAGGCATATATATGAGCTGTATAGACGTAGGATCTGAGGTTCCTGATTTTGAGCTTAAAGATCAGAATGGGAATCTGGTTAAATTATCAAGTCTGAGAGGAAAAATTGTTGTGTTATATTTCTATCCGAAAGCCTTGACAAGAGGATGCACAATAGAGGCCGTGGGCTTTAGAGATTTCTATAATAAGATAGCCTCATTAAATGCTGTGGTCGTGGGAGTCTCAAAAGATGATGTTGATGATCTTAAGAAATTCTCAGAGAAGTATAGTCTCCCATTTATTCTGCTCTCAGATCTTGAGAGTAAACTTATAGACGCATTCTGCGTCAGAGGGTTTGCGGGCAGAGCAAGAAGAGTCACTTTCATAATAGATGAAAAAGGTGTTGTCATAAAAAAGTGGGATAAGGTTGATCCTTCTAAACATGCGAAAGAAGTTGTCGAGTTCTTAAGATCTATTAAAAGATCATGATTGATATTTTTGACAGATATCTTCACAACAGATCTTTATTTTAAATGATTTAATCATTATATGAACAGTTCTATAGATGAGCCCTTTAAAACCTTTACAGGGAAGTATCTCTGAACATGCTCTGGGAGGAGGATCTGTAAAGAGATTCTCTCCTTTTTTAAAGAATCCTTTTAAAATCTCTTTTAAAATCGGCAGTATCATAGATCTTCCTCCATACATAACACATCCATCAGGTTTGATCAGCCATGGCACCGATGTGTATATGCTGAAGTCTATCAAATCTCTTATTTTTTCTGTGTCCACAGAGTACATTCCTAACACAGCTATTCTACCTCTACTAAGTCTCCACACGATCTTGGCATATCTATAACATAATGTACAATAGTTATCATATAACAATAGAGGACTTTTGAGTTTTTTCACAAATCTTATCACATCAGGATCATTTATAATAATATCTGTCAATACTATCCTACCTAAAAACAGATGTTCAGTATGATTATAAATATTATCTAATGATTCTTATGGATAACGATCTGTTTATTAAGACATATATTAGGCTCTTTGTGATAAATATTGAGATGTCTATCATGAGCTATACTACAAAATCTTCTGAAGTCTTTCTATCTACCGGAACCAGATTTCCGAGAAGAATTATATGGGCTATGGGTCTGATAAAATATGCGGCTGCGAAGGCAAACACAGTTTTAGGACTTCTAGATCCGAAGATCGGGAGTGTCATAATGAAGGTTTCTGAAGAGCTTATGAGAGGAGACTTTGATCATATGATTGTTGTAGATGTGTTTCAAACAGGCTCTGGGACAGGGCTTAATATGAATGTTAATGAGGTCATAGCATCTATAGCCTCAGAGAGAAGCGGCCTAAAGATACATCCTAATGATCATGTGAATATGTGCCAGTCTTCTAATGACGTTGTCCCAAGCGCTATAAGGATCGCGGCAGTCGCTGAGGCTGTTGAAAGTCTTATCCCATCAATGAACAGGTTTATATCAAGTCTCGAGAGATTAGCTGATAGAACTAGAGACGTGATAAAGCCTGGCAGAACTCATCTGAGAGATGCTCTGCCAGTCACCATGGGGCAGGAGTTTAATGCTTATGTAGATGCTTTCAGACATGATCTTGATCTTATAAATAAAGTTCTTCCATACATAGAGGAGCTGCCTATCGGAGGCACTGCCGTCGGCACCGGCTTGAATGCTCATCCTAAATTTGGAGAGATTGTTGTTGAAGAGATAAGAAGAACAAGCAGATTAGATTTTAAAGTTGCTGACAGCCGGTTTAGAGCTATGAGACTTTTAAGCGATCTTGTCTCGTTAAGCTCAGTTCTGAGAACCATAGCAATAGATCTTATCAGATTATGTCAGGATCTTAGGCTTATGTTCTCAGGACCTTTCACAGGTCTGGCAGAGATAGATATTCCACAAGAGATTGCTGGAAGCAGCATCATGCCTGGAAAGACGAATCCTGTGACAGTTGAGGCATCTATGCTGGCGGCTGCTCAAGTCATAGGCCTTGACACAGCCAACAGCTACTCAAATCTATTTGGAGAATTCGAGCTGAGCATGGCGGTACCATTGATAGGATACAACATCATCCTCCAGATCTCGCTTATTAGAGAGGCTTTTGACAAGATGAGTGTTAATGTGATAGATAGAATAGTTCCTCTCAGAGAGAGGTCTAGAGAACTTGCTGAGAAAAGCCAGGCTCTTATAACACTTATATCGCCGTTGATAGGTTATGACAAAGCCTCAGAGATCTCTAAAAAAATCTATAGAGGAGAGCCTCTTAGAAAAATACTTAAAGAAATGGGTTTTGAGGACTCAGAGATTAATAGAATACTAGATCTGGAGAGACTTACAAAACCAGGGATCCCAGTCAAAGATCTTGAGAAAAATAAAAAAGATCAGAGAGATATAATATAGAAATAATTATTTGAGCAGCTTCTCTATCTCATCTAAGGATCTTATTAATCTCTCGTGATCTTCTGAGCCTAAGACCCTGGTCTCCACATCCTCAAAAGCTTTCACAAGCCTCTTATCAATATCATCGTCCAAGACCTCCTCAGCCATTTTAAATAATATGTTATCTTCTTTGAAAATATGTTGTCTTAACAACTCTATATAATTAAGCGAAGTCTCGATAAGATCTTTCTCAGCCTCAGGATCTTTATTAATCTTGTGAAGACTCTCCTCCATATCTCTAAGAAGTCTTCTTCCCAGGTCATGTTCATATAACATAACTCCTATAGGACCTCCCTCTCTAGGGATCCCTCTGATCTCTAGAGAAGGAAACAGATGATTCTCCTCTTTTCCATGATGACATTTATCTGCAAATTCTCTGAAGAATCTTATAAGCTTCTCAAAAACCTCAGTTGAGACTTTCTCTTTCTTCTCAAGTTTTGAAACAGCTGCTTGAAGAAGATCTAGTCCTCTCTCAATTGTTCTATGATCATACATTAATAGATCAATAGATCTCATGTTCAACACTATGTATAACTCATCTTTCTAAACTAAAAATTGTGATCCCTAAAATATTCGGGTGAAATGAGGAAACTTCAAAACTTTAGGAATAAAAGATTGTGGACATCAGATCTTTCTATGATCTTAATCATCAGTTATAATCTAGACAAGATCTCTAGATCCTCTTCTCTCAGTCTCCAACCCATTGATCCTATGATCTCTCCCAGATGTTCTCTACGCTCGGCCTTAGGTATCGCTACTACTCTAGGCTTAGAGATTAGATAGTTCAATGCAACTTGTATAGGAGTCTTGTTGTATTTTGCTGCTATCTCTCTCACTTTATCTACTCTGGCCACAGACCCTTTCTCTATAGGTGTGTAAGCTTGTATCGTTATTCCCTCTCTAATGGCGTATGACAAAAGATCTTTTTCTACAGATCTGTCCAAAACGCTGTATTTAACCTGATCAACAACTATATCATGTTTTCTCAGAACATGTCTGCCTCTCTCAATCTCTTCTCTCGAGAAATTGCTTACGCCAATATATCTACAAAGCCCCTCCTCGGCGATAGCCTCTAGATTTCTAACTTGCTCTTCGACCGGCACAAGATCATCCGGCCAATGTATTAATATAAGATCAACCTCTTTAACTCCCAGCCTCTCAAGAGATGATTTTGCAGCTTTTACAGCAGTCTCTCTACTTCTAAATCTATGTGGAAGAAGCTTTGTTGTTACAAAAATTCTCGTTCTACCAGCTCTTCTGATCAGCTCCCCCACAAATCTCTCGGCCTCTCCATTATCATACATCTCTGCAGTATCAATATTATCAATACCCAGCTCAACAGCCTCTAGATATGTCTTAAGAGCCTTGTTATAATCTCTTATAGCCCATGTGCCCAGCCCTATTGCAGAGACTGTCTCACCGGTTCTTCCAATAGGCTTTCTATCAGAAGGATCAAGGGGATATTTCATTTTTATTTCACATCTCTAGAATAGATTATTTATCTCTATTATAAAGATTAGTTTTAGAGACTGTGGAGAGGACACAATTTTGACTAGAGAGATCATAGATGTCATAATTAAAATTAACAAACCTGATTGTCCTCTTCTGGCACATCTTGTTGGTAAAAATCTTGATCTAAACTTTTATAATATTGTTGTCTCAGAGAATAAAGTCTCTCACATAATAGTGGCTGGAAAGAAAGATCTTAGTGTTATCAAAAAGATCTCTAGAGATGTCAAGCTGGGGATTAGATATAAAAATATTAACAATAAAGACGTCCTGCTTTGGGTAGAAAATTATTCTCCATGTAGCTTTTGTAAAACATTGTTAAAATATAAAGGTCTGCCGACAGGACTTAAACTTGATAAAGATGAAAAGCCTGTCTATAGAATACTTGTTCCAAAAAGATCTTTGTTAAAAAATTTTGTTTCAGATCTTGAGGAGAGCGGTCTGGAGCCTGATCTTTTGAAAATAGATCTTAGGCTTAGAATAGCTAAGCTGACTCCTACACAAATAAGGGCGCTCATACTTGCCTATGAAAACGGCTTCTTTGATTATCCTAAGAAGATTAATCTAGAGAGATTGTCAGAGATCATGGGGGTTAAACCTTCTACGCTTGATGAGATCCTTAGAAGAGGTCTTAGAAAGCTTGTGGAAGAATATTTAAACAGGAAAGAGGGCATAGAGATAGATCTTTAGGCTTTCTCATCTAAAGATGTCTATTTCATTAGCAAAATATGTTTAGAAAAGATCTTTTAATTATATAAAGAGAGTTTGCAAGAATTTTTATATGTCTGATACTCATTTTTAAGTAGGTGAGAGTGGATACATATGAGCCTTGGAAGGATCGAACATAATATAATGGCGGTTCTGGAGCTTCTCATGAGTGTTGAAGAGAATTTATCAATGCTTTATTCAAGACTAAGATTTTTATCTAAAGATCCTAGGCATAAAATGATCTTCGGCTATCTATCTATGGAGTCTTTGTCTCACAGAATATTTCTTGAAGAATTATTAGAACATAATCTCGATAAATACAAGACTTCTTTAGAAGAGTTTAAAGATGTTATAGAGGTTTTAGGCAGAAGTTTCAGAGATGTGAGAGATTTATACATAAGATCTTTCGAGACTTATGAGTTGAGAGAACTTATTGAGATAGCTATGAAACTAGAGAACATAATCAAAGATCTTTTGGCCACATATGGTGTTCTTCAAGAGTTTCATAAAGATGATGAAGAAGTTGTTAAGATACTTAATCTATTAACTGAGGACTCTTCAAGACATTTAGATATACTAAGATCTTTTGTCTCTAATAGTAAGTAAAAAAGTGTAATAAGTATAATTTTTCGCTTTTTTATACAAGGGTTTTTTAATTAAAATTTTTATGTTAAGACTTAAATATTTTCTCTATTTATATATTTTCAGGCGATAAAATGAGCTATATAATATCTATCGTAGGAGCTGTTATAGGCCTGGTCGCTATATTATACTCTATTTATCTTGCCAGATGGGTTTTGAGACAGGATCCTGGAGATGAGAAGATGAGATTTATATCAGAATCTATAGCTTTGGGAGCTAAAGCATATATGTATAGACAGTATAAGACTATTATCATCATCCTATTGATACTTGGGGTAATAATATTCTTTGGGATAAGTCCTTGGGCATCTTTATCATTTATATTAGGAGCATTAGGATCTATGGCAGCAGGATATTTAGGCATGTATGTGACCACAAGATCAGCCTCTAGAGCTGCAGAAGGTGCTAAAAAAGGTGCTGAACATTCATTAAGAATAGCTTGGAGAGCTGGAGCTGTTATGGGTCTTTCACTTGCTGGCGTGGCCTTGTTCATATTATCAATTTTATATCTGTTTTATCATACGATCCTTGCTGAATGGATGATCCCTCTTATATCAATAGGTTTTGGAGCTAGTCTTGTCACGCTTTTTATGAGAGTAGGTGGAGGAATATATACTAAGGCAGCTGATCTAGGAGCTGATCTTGTGGGAAAGATTGAGGCGGGAATTCCAGAGGATGATCCTAGGAATCCTGGGGTTATAGCAGATAACGTAGGAGATAATGTTGGAGATGTTGCTGGAATGGCTTCTGACGTTTTTGAGTCTTATATTGTCACTTTGTCGGCGGCAGTATTTCTGGCAGGCGTGATAGGTCTTGGAACAATTTTTGAAGAGATACCTATCTTGATCGGAGCGTTGTCACTGGTCGCATCTATAGCAGGAGTCATGATGCTTAGACTTGGAAGAAGAAAAGATCCTTTGAGCTCTATCAAAAGAGTGATAGATATAGTAGCCATAATAAGTGTTGTACTGATGCTAGTTGTGATCCCATTGATTTATAGAGACAACTTAATAAGATCATTGTATATATCGATCGCCTCCTCTCTGGGAATAATATTGGCACCTATAATTCTTAGAGTCACTGAGTATTACACATCATATCAGTATAAACCTGTGAGAGATATAGCAGATCAGGCTAAGATAAGTGCTGCAACAGTGATAGTGACTGGTTATGCAAAAGGACTTTTAAGTTCTATACCAGTTCTCATAGCTGTAGGAGGAGTATTAGGATTATCATATTATCTAGGTATGTTAGCAGTCTCAGATCTTGTGCCCTCAAGCTTTGGGGCCTACGGAGGACTTATAGCTGGGGTGTACGGGACTGCTTTAGCATCTGTAGGACTGTTAGCCACTGCAGGAATAATAATCACTGCAGACTCATTTGGGCCTGTCAGTGATAATGCTAATGGAGTTGTCGAGATGGCCGGCCTGCCTGAGAACATAAGAGAAGTGACTGATGTTCTAGATGCAGTCGGCAACACGACTAAGGCTACTACGAAAGGCTATGCGATTGCGAGCGCAGGATTGGCAGCGTTGGTTTTATTCATAGCATTGATATTTGAGATATCAAAATTCATAGGTTTAGAAAAGCTTCCAGAGATACTCTCCAGCATAACTCTTGTCAATCCTAATCTTCTTATAGGCGCTTTTGTAGGTATAATGATAGTCTACGTCTTCAGTGGAAGAACTCTCGAGGCTGTTGGAAGAACTGCTATGGAGATTGTTGAGGAGATAAGAAGACAATTCAGAGAGAGACCTGGAATTTTAGAGTGGAAAGAGAAGCCTGATTATGCTAGAGTAGTTGATATAACAACTCGAAGAGCTCTTGAAGAGTTTGTGAAGCCAGGTCTCATAGTAATTATCACGCCAATACTCGTAGGCATAGCATTAGGTTGGCAAGGACTCGCAGGTCTCATACTAGGCTCTATAATAGTTGGAATGCCCAGAGCGCTTTTGATGGCTAATGCAGGTGCTGCATGGGATAATGCTAAGAAGTATATTGAGCATCATGGCGGCAAAAAGACTGAGGCTCATAAAGCAGCTGTGATCGGAGACACAGTAGGAGATCCTTTCAAAGACACCACAGGCCCCTCTCTGAATCCTCTTATAAAAGTTTTGAACACACTATCAGTAGTGTTCGCAGGAGCGATAATAACATTAAACAAGCTTATAGGGATAAACATCTACACAGGACTGCTTCCATTGATAAAACTTTTGTTAACACTCTGAGAGAACCATCTTATTTCAAAACATTTTTAATTTTATCTTATATGATATAATGGTTTTTGGAGCCGATATATTGAGAATAGGACTTTATTTTAAAAAAGATAATAAGGCTGCATGTAATATTGCGAAGAGAATAGTAGATCTTTTGAAAAAAAATTATGACACAAAGATTTTTGTAGAGAAAGAGCTTTCAGACTTGATAAAAGATATCTCTACATATGATGTTAAAAAAGCTTCTGAATATGTTGATGTTATAATAGCTATAGGAGGCGACGGGACTGTCATAAAAGTTTTTCATGAGATGAAAGATCATGATGTTCCTGTCATGACTGTGAGAACTGGCCACAGAGGTGTTCTTTTAGACATCTCTCCACTAGAATTAGAGGATAGAATCAAAGATCTTCTTGAGAAAAAATTTGTATTAAGAGAATACGAGCGTATATATGCTTATTCAGATAGATTCAAGACACTTCCAGCATTAAATGATATTATTCTCACACCATCAACAGAATTTGTCAGAATGAAGATAATAAGATTCAGCGTCTATAAAAATGATCGTATCATATACTCTTTAGAAGGAGACGGAGTCATCATCTCCACGCCTGTAGGATCTACTGCATACTCACTTGCGATCGGAGGGCCGGTGATTGATAGAAGACTGAGAGCAATGGTTATAACACCTTTCGCCTCTATACAGCTGTGGGCAAGACCGGTGGTCTTGTCATCTGATGAGACTATAAAAATTGTTCTTCGAAAAGACTCTAACCCCGCTGAACTGATCATAGATGGCTCTTTAAGATACTCTGTGGAGCCTGGTGAAGAGATTTTTATAAAAAAATATCATAGACCTGCTAGAATAATAAGATTTCATGATGAAGATGAGATCTATGAGAGAGTCTTTGAGAGAAGATAATAAAGAAATTATTGTGTTAGATACTGCAGGCCTCTTCATAATATCAAGCTTCACAGCATATAAAAATCTGATTACAGTATCAGAAGCTGTCGAAGAGGTTTTAGACATAGAATCTAAAAAAGATCTTGATCTAGTGTTAGAGAGCGGAAGATTAATAGTTGGAAAGCCTTCACAAAAATATGTTGAAGAAATCATAAGAAAAGCTCGTGAGATGAAGATTCTAGAGGCATTATCAGAGACCGATATAAAGATCCTTGCATTAGCAAAAGAATTGTCTGAGAAAGGATATAAAGTGACGATAGTCAGCGACGACTCTTTTATTCATAGAGTTGCGAGAGAATTAAATATAAAAACAGTAAACGTGAAAAGACGTGTGACAGGAAGATCTTTAGTGAGAACATATGTATGCCCAGTATGTGGCTACAAGACTTTAAAGAGGCTAGAGAAATGTCCGATATGCGGCTCAAAATTAAAAGCCACTAAACAACAAAAAGATCTTTGAAAACATATAAAAATATATTAGTCACCCGGCTAATATATAGAAGATTGCAACAAAATATTGCACATGTGAAATACTTAGATAGCTAGTTGCCAGCCACACAATATTCTTAAACTCGACGTTAACGACCATTGAAGCGCCAGTAGATAAAGGATTCAGACCTCTTATATAGTATTTACTGAACATTTCTCCATCTCTCAGACCAGGTCCGTAGATGCTTCCCCAGTTCTGCCATACAACATTTTGTGCGTATCGTCCGTAAAAACTACTATAACCTGTAGAGTAGCCCGGCTTGTGATATATGTTTTGACCGATTGTAACAGCAATCGAAAGACCAAAGCCAGGTGGTGGGATCAACCAAGTTAACGTAAAACTCCCATCTGCAGATGCATAATGTGGTTCATAATCCCACACCTCCTCATCTTCACGCCAATAGAAAACTCCATTGCTTAATTCTCCGCACCAGACCTTAGTATATGCAGGATCTCGCGCCCAAAATAGATTTGTTGCATGTCTATATGGCAATATATAATTATCTTTTATCGCATATATTCTATGATGTCTGACCTCCTCGCCCGCCCTCAGGTCATCATTAATCATCATCCCTTTCAGGCGGATCATTGGTTCCCCTCATCTATTCGGGGCTACATCTGTCATCTGAGGGGCAGTCGGGGTGGCCAGAGATCCCCCATATATATTTTTATGTGGTTGCTCACCCCGCATCCCGAAGAGGCTTAGGAGCAACCACATCTAAAGACTCATCATCAAAAATAATTAGAACAAGAAAAATTATAAATTTTTCTATTCATCCCCGCCCTGAAGGGCGAGGCTTTCAGTTGTAAAAACTCTATATAAACCTATCATAGGATATGACGGATCATTATAATTTATTGCATAATCAAATATCACTTCATAGTTTGCTGTTAGATACTCATCTCCAGAGGATCCGCTCCAGCTACCTATATAACTCTACTGATACATTTCTTCAAGACCACTATCAGCTTTCACCTTAATTATTAGGGGAGAGGATTCTTTTTTCATAATATTGTCTTTTATGTTGCCTACTCTAGCTAGCATATTTCTACTTAAAATGTTCATGATCGATTCTTTAATTTCTCTAAAGTCTATATGATCACTTGTATAATAATGTACTCTGAGAACCTCTCTATCATTAGAACCTTTAAACCTCCAGGTTTTTATAATAAGTATCTTAGGAATCTCTTTAAAACCGAAGACTGGGAGTATTGATACATTTCTTATGTTAATCTTAGCAATCTCAACTCCTAATTTATCGTCATAGTACTTGCTTACATCACCAATGATCTTAATCTCCTTCAGAGGCAACACTGCGAAAGGTAGCTCGCTATGATCAATAGATTTATATATTTCTTCAATAGGATCCACTGAACCTTCTGTTATAAAAACAACCAGCTTTTCACTCCAGAAAACTTTTTTAACTAACTCTATTTTCTTAACGAAGAGTAGTGTGGCATTTAAGTCGAGTATCGTTACATTAGATTCTTCAAATGCCTTCTCAATATCTAAAGGCTTAAATGAAACAATATTCTGCGTCCCAGTCTCGTTTATAAACATATTTATAAAATATTTAATGAAACTAATGTTATCGCTTACAATAGCTATTTTAAGAAACTTTAATTCAGTCGACGCAACAGTTTCGTTGAAACCAGAGGGTATATTATAAAAAGAGGATTTTCTATTCATAGTGATAGTGACGGTTGTAACACCATTTTGCAAAGATTCTTGTGATATGATAAAACTTGATATAGATTGAGTCATCAGCATTAAAATGATTATGAAAATCGCTATGAGCATAAAAATATTTAAGCTTTTCATTAGATAATGTTACCCTATACAAATATTTATTATAATTACAACAAATATTAATATAAGCGATTCTGTCAGCATTTATTGTCTAAGAAGATTGAAGGCGCCGGGGACGGGATTTGAACCCGTGCAGGGGTTTTCCCCCTAGAGGGTCTCGAGCCCTCCCCCTTGGGCCGCTCGGGCACCCCGGCTCCATAATATTTATTATGTCATTGGTTTTTATAATATTTCTGAGAATGTAATGAATGATCTCAGCTATTTTGTGAGAAAAATCTTTGATTATGATGATGTTGTATTAGGCTCTATTGAGAGGGTTTATGACGACAAGATTTTTGATGTTTTATATTCTCTTACAAGGCCTTCTTCAAGACTTTATTTAAGAGTTAATCTTCTTAGGTCTTCTGTTGATGATGTTGTGAGAGAGATCAGAGAAGAGGGTTATGAGGTTTTTAGAGATGAGCTTCTTGAAGAGGCTGTATACTTCAGAGTTGAGGGTCCTAACAAAGTTGATGGCTCTGGTCTTCGTGTTGTTGTTGATAAGAGAGCTGCAGAATCTGTTTTGATGGGATCTAACTTATATGCTCCTGGAGTAGTTTATTGCGAAAGATCTATTGAGAAAGGGTCTTCAGTATCTATATATTCTGAGAATAATATTCTGCTTGCAGATGGAGAAGCCTTGATCTCTTGTGAAGAAGCTTTGAGAATTAGAAGAGGGATATTCGTCAAAGTTTATAAAAGTCTTTTCAAAGCTCCTCCAATAAGAGATCTTAGAGTATGGGAGAGAGGTCTTGTTTATCCACAGTCTCTTCCATCAATGATCGTTTCAAGACTTCTTGATCCGAGGCCTGGAGAAGTTATTGTTGACATGTGTGCAGCGCCCGGCGGAAAGACTTCTCATATTTATGAGCTCTCCAGAGGAGAGGCTGTCATTTACGCTTTTGATCATTCTAAAAAACGTATTGAAGAAATGATCAGTAATTTAAGAAGATTAGGTCACGACAAGATCAATATTATTCATGGAGATTCAAGATATATATCAATAGATCATCCGTATATAAAAGCTGATAAAATATTGTTAGACCCGCCGTGTACATCCACAGGAGTCAGACCGAAGATATATGATCATAAGACAGGTGATGAGTTAAGATCATTAGTAAAATATCAAGAGCAGTTTATAAGAGAGGCCCATAGGATCCTTAGAAAAGGAGGAGTTCTTGTATATTCCACATGTTCAATAACTCATGATGAGAATGAAGGTCTCATAAAAAAGTTTTTAGATGAAAAGCTTTTTGAAGAGACTGATCCTGAGAAGATCTTTAGAGAGATCTATAGAATAGGTGAGAGAGGAGCCGACGATATAGGAGTTAGATTCAGTCCTCTAAAAGATCTTCCGGGTCATTATGTTATTGTTTTAATCAAGAGATAGCTTGTTAAATATTTATATATTATCTGTTCTCATTATAATTATTATTTGAGGGCAGATTATTATAGCTCTTGTAAATATATCAGGCTCATCACATGATAAATGGCTTCCTCTACTCGCGTCTGGAAGACTTGGTTTTGATTATGAGATTATAAAGATATATTATGAGGTTGCCAGAGAGAGAGATATAGATCCTTCTACTATACTTATAACATCAGAAGACCTTGATTATCTGAAGATCGTTGTTGATAATGTCTCGAGAAAAAGCCTAGACGTCATAATAGATCTTTTGAGCAAAAGATTTTATGATAGAATAGATCCTGATGTAGCTGCAGAGGCTTATCGAAGATATTTGAAAGGATCTTATGTTTCTAATGAGGATGCTGTGAGATTATTAGCTAGAGTGTTAGCAGCATGGTGTATAGAAGCTGGAGAGATGCTGGGCTACATAAAGATCCTTGGCTGGGGAGGAGGATAGATGCTCTGCTGGGATCATTCTGAGAAGAAATGGATTGAGAGAAAGAGTGTTGATCTCAGGAAAAAAGAGGTTCTCGGGAGAAACATGTTTATAACAATTCCACAGGATATGGGAGTGAATGTTTCTAAAGCCATCGGGATCGGGAGAATTGCTGAAGCATATGGAGGCAGAGAGAGTATTGTGGGGAAGATAACTCTTTACGAGATAGATCTTAGCGATCCAATATGTAAATTATGTCCGGCTCATCCTATAGAGCTTGTTGAGCTTAGAGAGAGATGGGTTAGAGGCCCCGAGACATCGCTCATATATGATGTAGGTCTGGCTGAGAGAATGTTAAGAAGAGTTACTGGAAGTTTGATGGTGCTTGGAGAGTCTATCAGTAGCATAATATTCGCAAATGTTGCTGAGAGAAAAGATGTCGCGGTATATACTATAAATAGAAAGATCCCTGGAGTTAGAACACACACTCTTTCTCTAGAAAGCTGGGATGAACATAAAGTGAGACATATAATTGTCTCAGGAAGATTATCAGAAGAGGAGAAGATCTTTGTTGAAGAGATCCTTCATAAAGCCGTCAAAGTCATGTTGATATTTCACCCGATATTTAGAGGTCAGAAGATTCAGCTTGGTATTGGAGGAAACATTTCTATAAGAACATTATCAAAACCATTGATCAACCCAGACACAGTATATATGGCTAGAAAGATTTTTAGAAAGATATCTCAGAATCTTGCTATTGTGAAACCTGGTGAAAATGTTCCTGACAATATCTACACAGTCATAGACTTCACGAGATGAAGAATTTTTTGTTTAAAATATTGTTGATATAAAATCTCTAATGATAAAATTGAGAGCACTGTTACTCTACGGACCTAAAGATCTTAGGCTTGAGAATATTAAAGATCCTTCTCCAAAAGATGAGTGGGTTCTGATCAGGGTGAGAAGAGTAGGTATATGTGGAACCGACAAAGCTTTTTACAAAGGAACATACAAGCCTGGGAAGATCCCTATGATACCTGGTCATGAGATTGCTGGTGAGATAGTAGATGTGGGAAATAAAGTATCTAAAGATCTTGTTGGTAGAAGAGCCACAACAGAGATCAATATTCCATGTAGAAGATGTTGGTATTGTACACATGGCATGTATACACACTGTCCATATAGAGAGGTTATTGGCATAACAATTGACGGTGGAATGGCTGAATATGTTCTCACAAGAAGTGATGTCATACATATAGTAGATGATCTATCATATGAGGAGGCTGCCTTCATAGAGCCTTTGGCTGCTGTAATTGAGATGATCGAGATGGAGCCTCCAAAGCCTTTGTCAGATGTTGCTGTAATAGGGTCTGGAGCCATAGGGCTTCTAGCGATCCAAGTTTTAAAGCTGATGAGACCTAGAAAAATAATTGTTATAACAAGAAAAGACTCTCCTAAGAAGAGACTTGCGTTAGAGCTTGGAGCTGACGAGACGATAGATCTTGAGGAGATATATGATTATGTGAAGAAGAACACTAGAGAAGGATCAGGATTTGACTATGTGGTGGAGGCATCAGGAGATCCTTCCGCGCTAGATCTTGCGATAAACATTACGAGACCTAGAGGCGTTGTAGCTGCAAAATCAACTCACGGAGTCTACACAACATTTGATTATACAAAGGCTATTGTTAAAGAGCTCAGGATCATTGGAAGCAGATGCGGACCCTTCGAGAAGGCAATAGATCTTTTGCAAATGAAACTTGTGAAAATATCTAAACTAGTCACAGGCGTATACAGCCTTGAAGAAGGGAGGAAGGCTTTTGAGAAAAGCTTTGAAAGAGAACATATAAAGATACATCTCGAGCCCTGAGAATATAGAGATGAGACGCTAGACCTATCTATCTAACTCTTAGAATATATAGGATCGAGAATATCGTCAACAAGATGATCTCATACGCTTCTAAAGCGGCTGCAGAAGGCCATTTGATCAAGACGCCTACGACGGCCAATACGAATATTATGAAAATAGTTGTTGAAAAGATCTTGTCTTCTCTAACTCTGGCTAATCCATATAATAACGCTCCTATAAATGCTTGAATAAAAAACCATGTGGAGACAAAGACATGAGGCCTCGTGCCGGCTGGGAAGACAGCTATCAAACTTAGAAATATTCCAGCCACAGACATATAAGATCCTGCTACGACACCAAGTTTATCTCTCGAGACAATTATCATATGTATAGAAAGAGCCTCTATAAACATTGAGGATATCACAAGACCTGTATTATAGATCCATGGATAAAATGCTCTAGACCCTCCCAGATCACTGAAAGCATCTCTATAGAAATCAAACCAGCTGTTGAAGCTGATAGAAATTAAAGTAAAGATCCAGAATACTACAGATGCTGTTAAACCAGAGAACCTCATGAGCCTAAGGATCGTGTTCAAGACTTATCTCATCCTATCATCCTTATAAATGTTTATATATTTATTTTTGTCTTCTCTATGATTTAAGGAGTCTGTTAAATTGTATAAATTCGGTGTAGATGTTTGGCTGCCTCTGCTTAGAATGATCTATTCGATAATAAGCTCGGAGTATTCTGTGATCATCATAGGTTCTCAAGTTCTTTATTTAACTCTGAAAGTATCTGTGGATACTAAAAATATTGATCTTCTTATTGAAGATTATAATCCTGTTAAAATAGCCGATAAAATATCTGATATTTTAAAGCTTGAAGAGATCAGATATGAAGTGTTCAGGACTAGAGATGGGAATCTTGTCACGCATATTTATATTCCTGTTTCAAGAGGAGTGATCTCTCTAGAAATCATGAGCAGAACTCATCTAGGCAAAATATCATTCACCCCGCTAGCCGAAGAGATAACATCTGTAAATATTGAAGACGTGATATATATGACACTAACGCCAGAGGCATATGCTTTTCTCCAGGCCACGAGACCTGGAGGATACAGAGATATTGATGTGGAAAGATTTAAGAGAATTAGAGAAAAAATCAATTGGGACAGAGTTATAAGGCTTGCGGAGTCATATGGTCTGCTTAACCAGGTTGTCAAGTTTATGAGAGAAATAGGTGTTTAAAATGAGTTTGGATGAAAAATTTTGTCATGAAAATGTATATAGTATGTTAGAGAAGTTTGTGGAGGAGGGATCTTGTGAATATCTAGATGAGGTCATCATTAAATTATTGGAATGTCCTGAGTGGAGTCTGATAAGCACTCTATTATCATATGCAAGTTTATGTGATAAGCTGCCTAAAAATGTCATGAGAATATATTCTGCTATCAGATTGTTTATAGAGACGTTAGATTGTGAAGATCTTAGGAGCGATTTCAAGCTCACTTGTTATTCTGCTAAAAGATTGATCTATGAGCTGGAGCCTAGGATGAAAGATGTGAAGCCTGGAGAAAAAGAGTTGTTAGAGAAGATCCTGAGAGAAATGAATAGAGAGAAACTTCTACATGCGATATGTAAAGCCTTCGGAATAATATCTTATCCAGAGAAGCCCTTATAAAGATTTTCAACTTAAAAAATATATTCTAGTTAAAAAATGTTATAGAGATTATGAGATTAACCAAATTTTTAGGAGCTCTGGCTCTGACACTACTGATCATATCTATAACATCAATAGATCTTCTCTCTATAGAGGGATCTGGTGGAAAAATTTTTACAAGTGCCCAGAATGTCGATCCAGATCTTCTGAATAAATCAAGAGAGATCGTCTATATAATTCTTCCAGTAAAGATTCTAAAAGATCTTTATGGAGTGAGGTTTGATTCTTTGATAGCATCATCTTGTGATGATAACAACACTCTTATTATTCCAAAGATTGTCCCGAGAAGATTCTTCGCGACTTTTATGACCTCTATAAACACTAAGGCTCTCATGCCTGATGTTGGCAATGGATCCTTGAATGAGAATGATCTTTTGATATTGACGGTTCCAATTCCAAGATCCGGCTCTGGTAAAGACTTCTCTTCATGTCCATGGAATGTTTATGCTGCTAAAAATGGTCTCAGAGATAGATATCTGATAAAACTTTCTCAAGAAGCAAAGATATTTACTGAGAGAGGTGTTGAGAAGGCTTTCTCATCATTTTATATAGCATTATACTATAGACATGATCTTGGCAACACGTCTTTATTCAAGGATCTTCCCACTGATATTGAACTTCTGATCAAGATCGGAGACCTATTGGGTGTTGAAAGACCTTCGAGATCTATTGTCTCATCATATTACATCGTTCATACTGAGAGCAATGAAGTTCTATGGAACAAATGGCTTGAAACCATCCGTGGG
>Ga0080004_1123455_pt1 | contig 82586 bp, 85 predicted proteins | sample WasSprMetagenome_FD_69207 | JGI IMG/M metagenome (GOLD analysis project Ga0080004, IMG submission 69207) | Sulfidic aquatic microbial communities from Washburn Spring, Yellowstone National Park, USA - WS (SPADES assembly) (version 2) | ecosystem: Environmental > Aquatic > Thermal springs > Hot...
TTATGTTATTTCTAAAATAATAGAATACAATCTTAAAAGAGAAAAACTATTAAAAAATAAAAATTTACCTTTAATTGAAATTAATATCGATTATGCTTTAATACAAAAAATTATTTCAGATAATAAAAATGAGTTCTTACCTTTAAGCGAAAGCATCAAAATACTAAAAATTTTAAACTTAAATACTCCTAAATATGAGATAATAGAGAATATTCAAGATTTAGAAAATATTAATTTAGAATATCCATTAGTAATGAAATCCTTATCTCCTCAAATAATTCACAAAACAGAAAAACAAGCAGTTATTCTAAATATAAAAAATTATCAAGAATTACTAAATAGTTATAATAAATTAAAAGAACTATATCCTTCAGTTTTAATCCAAGAAATGATAATAGAAAAAGATTTAGAATTAATAATAGGTTATAAAAAAGACAGGATCTTAAATAAAGGGTTTATTTTATTAGGACTAGGTGGAATATTTACAGAAATATTAAAAAAATTTAAAACAATTTTAGTTCCCTTAAATGAAGAAGATATAATAAATGCTCTAAACAAACTCAATCTAATTAAAATATTCCAAAATTATAGAAACAAAAATTATAACTTACAAAATCTATTAGATATAGTACTAAAAATAAATGAATTAGTTATAAAAATTGACGAAATAGAAGAGATTGATTTAAATCCTGTTATAATAAATAATAAAGGGGCTTTTGTAGTTGATATAAGATTAAAAAAAATTAGCTAAAAATTTAACACACTTTTGTAAGAAGTCTATATCTTCTATAACATGAACATGAATTGCGAAAAGATTGACAGGGTTTTTATTTTGGACTATACTAATAGATGTCCCGATAATCAAGGGACCTAAGCCTGAAACAGCCCAAAATCAAGCCTTTAAAGCAATGCTCTGGTGGATGACCGATATCGGGATACCTAAAAAGCCATTATACTTTTAAGTAGGAAGTTACACCTCCTACAAAATGGAGTAGTTCACTTTTTTAAATAAAGTAAAATTAAAGTAAAAAAGGCAGAAAAAATGGATACCATAACACAAGAAATAACAAAAAAAGAAATAAAAAATAATGAAATAACAAAAGAAGAAATAGATAATTTACTTGAGGCTATAAAATCTAATTTAGATTATGTAAAAAAGGATGCTGTAATAGCAGTAGGATTAAGTGGTGGTGTAGATTCTTCTACTACTTTATTATTATTAAAACTATTAAACTTTAAAGTAATTGGTTTAACAATGAAAATCTGGGATGAAAAATATAATGAGCTATTTAAATTCAATAAAATAGAAAGTAAAATTCATGGATGCTTTGGACCTGAAGAATTTGAAGATATCCAAGATTCTATTAAACTAACTAAACAATTAAATGTAGATTATCATATTATTGATTTAACTAAGGAATATGAAAAAATAATTCTAAATTATTTTAAAGAAGAATATCTAAATGGGAGAACTCCTAATCCCTGTGTAATGTGTAACTGGAAAATGAAATTCGAATATCTCCTAGAAAAAGCAATTAATAGTAATATAAAATTTGATTACTTTTCTACAGGGCATTATGTAAAAAAAATAAGATTTAAAAATTCATTTACTCTACAAAAAGCTAATTACCTTAAAAAAGATCAAACTTATTATCTTTCTTTTTTAAATCAAAAACACTTAGAAAAATCAATATTTCCTTTAGGCTTAGTACAATCAAAAGAACAAGTTAGATTAATCGCTAAATATTATAATCTACCAACTTATAACAAAATAGATAGCCAAAACTTTATATCTACTAACTATATAGAGATTTTTAAAAACGAGCAAATAAAAGATGGAATAATTGTAGATAAATACAACAATATTTTAGGAGAACATAAAGGAATACATAACTACACTATAGGACAAAGAAAACATATTGGAATCTCATCAAATAAAAGATTATATGTAATATCAATTGATAAAGAGAGAAATGTAATAATAGTAGGAGAAAAAGATGATCTATATCAACAAAAGTTTATAGTTAAAAACCTAAACTGGATCATAAATCTAAATGAAATAAAAGAATTAAATGAAAAAGGAGAAATCTTAGTAAAAATAAGATATACTCATAAAGAATCTCCTGCTAAACTATATTTTATTGATAATGACAAAATTTTAGTAGAATTTAAAGAAAAGCAATTAGCAATTACACCAGGACAAATCTCAGCATTCTATTATAATGATATCCTTCTCGGTGCAGGAATAATCGATAAAATCATATTTAATTGATTCATCTTTAATTTAGACAAATTCTTAATTATTATATTTCTTTAACAAAATCCCCAATAATTTTAAGAAATTTCTCAAGATAATTAGAATTTAAATAAATATTGTTTTTTGATAAAAAATTATTATCAATAACTAAATGATTATTAAAAACATTAATGACTTTAAGCCAATGTTTAGAAGAATTATTAAAACTACTTTTAAAAATAGGATCAATTAAAAATAAATTGGCTACAACTGGAAATAGCCTACTAACAAAAACTCCATTATCAAATAACATTTTTAGTAATTTATCTCTATTAAAATTAACTCTTATATTAAATCTCCAAGAAAATAAATTGCTATCTATTAATTCAAGATACATATTTGAACTATTTAATTCTTTAGCTAATTCTTTTAAATTTGAATAGTAATATAAATTTACATTTCTTTTTAAATTTAGTAAAGAAAAATAAGAAATATTAAACCCATTTCTTAATTTTATTTCAAAATCAAGATTATTTAATATCTTATTTACTAAATTATCTAATTCTAAAGCAGTATGTAAATCTAATTCTGAGTTATAACAATAAAAAACATTCTTGTTATTTAAAATTTTATTTAAAACTTTAACTTTATTTTGTTTATCTTGAGAATAAAAAATATTACTACCTTTAAAAATTTTGTCTACCTTATTAATTAACTTAGGAATATTATCTTTATTTATTCGTAGCTTTAAGTTAGTATCTAATTTAAAGGGACTAATTAATAAGCTACCGTATCCTAATTCTAATTGTTTAGCATAAGAAAAACTAAATACAAAAAAATCTTGTTTAGATAAATCTGAATTATCTAAAATAAAATTAATAACTTCTTTAGTAATCATAACTAAAGCCATGTCCCATAAAATTAATACTAATTTATTATCCTGGCTTATAGATTTATTTATTTTATTTATCTCCTCTTTTAAAGTTAATATTTTTTTAGATTCAAAATTACCATAAGGAATAACTATAATTAGTAAAATTAAAGAATCTTTAGGATAAAAAGATATAATATCTCTTAAATTTAAAGGATAAAGAGTATTATAATCTATATCATAAAAAGAAACTTTAAAATTAGAATATAAAGATGCCAAAGGAAAAGTATAACATATATTAGCAGGAAAAGAAATAAACATATTTTTAAAATCTTTAAAAATATTTTGCAAGTTTAATAGAATTTTTAATAATGAATTAGAAGCCCTTGGTAAATAATAAATATCCATAATTAAAATTTTTATTGATTTTTTCTAAAACCTCTTTAGTTAACATAAATTTTACATTTTTTTTTAAATCCTTAAAGGATTTTTATATAAAAATAAATAATTATAAAATAGCTTATAGTTTAATGGGTAATAAATATGGAAATAAAAAATAATATAAATGCTTTAAATGTAAATAATAAAATATAAAACTTAAATAATCAAAAGGCTTAAATCCTTCATTATTAAGAGGTTTAATTTCAAGTGGAACACTAAGCAGTATTTTTCTTTTAGGTAATCCGTTTTTAGCTTTAGTACCATTATTATCCACAGCAATATCATATAAAATCGGCGAAAAAATTGAAAATCCATTATATTCGTTAATATCATCTTTTACTTTACCACTTGCTATAAACTCACTTATCTTATTATCAAACTCTATAAATCCTATAAATTCTATTTCATTATTATTAACTTCATCCATCATAGCTACAAGTAGGATTATTAAACTCAACTACTTCCAAAGAGGTAAATGATATAAGAAACTTTTCAATGCAAACTTTACCTATGAATTATCTTTTAGGTATTCCATTAACAGTAAATTTAGTATCAAACTTTTCTTCAAGTTTAAGTAGTGTATTTGAATAGGATTATCAGCATTATTAGCTTTACCTTTTGGTATTACTAATTTTGCTATATTTAGTGCTTTAAGTACTTTATTTTCAATTATCAATTTAAAAGCTGCTCCCAAAATTGAAAATTTCCTAGATAAATCACAAAATTACTTATCAAATAAAATATCTAATTTCTTAAAGGATAAATTAAGTTTTTTAAGTAAATTAGCAATAGCTTTAAGGTCTTTAATTGTAGGTTTAATAATAGGTGGATTAAGCTCATTATCTACTTCAATATTAGCTGGATTACTAAATCCAATTTTAGGGCCATTAAGCTTTGCTATCCCCCTAGCTACTTTTTTAATAACTACATTCTCCACTACTAAATCAATTCATACAATGCTAAAAACCAAAGAACAATCATTAAAACTTATAAATGATTTAGAATCATTAATAGAAAATAATCAAATTTCTAAAGCAGTCCAAACTTATAAAGATTATCTCTTAAATAACAATTTAAAAATAGATTTATCAAAAGTATCAGATGAAGAATTAAAAATATCAATGTTCAATGAATTAATACAATATCATTTACATAATATTATATCTTATTATAATGATAAAAATTTAAGTGAAGCTATAAAAGAGTTTAAATATATCCAATTTTTAGAATTACTCTTTAATACCAATGATATAACCAAGGCTAAAGAAATAACTGATAACATTGATAAAGATCAAGCTCTTAAAGCTATTCAAAACTTTATTAATTCTTTAAATAACTCTAAACCATAAAAACTACCCTATTTCACATTAACAGTTTTTTTTATTATGAAGGATTTTTTATTTTTTTTACATAATTATTATATTAGAGTAAATATACATCAAACACTTTAGCTTACCCATAGGGGAATTAAAAGATTGAAAGTAATTTAGTAGATTTCAATATAATCAGAAGATAATAAAGTAGCTTTTTTATTAAAATTAGGGCCAATTATATAAGCTTTAGTATCTATTAAAAGAGGTAAAATATAAAAAGTATTAATTAATTCTTTTTGTAATTCAATTAAATATTGTTTTTGATTATAAGAATAACCTTGCATTATTTTATCAACTAAATCATCATCTACATTAACTTTATAAAAATTATAAATACCTTTGCTACTATAAATTTTTGAGTAATTAAAATAAGACTTAAGATTTACCGAAATAATAACAAAATCATAATTACTTAAATTTACATAATTTTCCAATGAAAAATTTGAACTTTCTTCAGATAAGTTAAATAAAAACGGTTCAAAATTAAAATTATTCTTTAGAGTATCAGTTATCAAATTTGCAAGCATTTTTTCATTAAAACTCCTGTATATTATCACACCCTGTAATTTATTTTTAGATAATTTTAGCTCTTTATTTTTATTAATAATCTGATTAATAACTTTATCAGTATCATATAAAGCAAAATGATTATAAAGTAAGTAATAAGAATAAAGAGTATAATTAGAAGTTAGCTTATTTGATAAGTTTTTTCTTAAAGTGTAATAAACTACTTCTTTATCATGAATATTTAACTTTGGATTAAATAAAATGAAAAATATGTTTTCATTAGGTAAAATCTTAACTTGAAAATCTTTAGGAACTTTAACCAGATTAACAATTTTAGGATCTAACTTAACCAAATCTAAACTAAAGATCTCCTTATTTAAATCTTCATAATTTCTATAACCAATAAACTCAATTAATCTTTTATTTTTTTGATTATATATAATAAAAGTGTTTTTATCATTATTTTTATTATTTTTAATATCTTTTAGCTGATAAAAGTCAGAATTTTTTAAATCAGAAGAATAGGGAGTCAAAAAATCAAAATTAACTTTATCTTTATAAACAAAATCTAATATCTGCTGTTGATAATTAGAAAAATATTTACCTATTAAAATAACAGGGTAAGGGAAATATGGTAAAGAATAAGCATCATTATATTCAATTCTTAAAGAATCTCCAAAAATTATCATTCTATTTATACTAAAATTCTGCTTATATACCCATTTATTAGATAATAAATCCACAGAAAATAAAGAAGGAGTTTGTAATATATCATTTAAACTAATTAAATTTATTTCTTTTTTAAAATCTCCTTTATTTATAACTATAAAAGTTTTTATAGAATTTAAATCTTTAATATAATTCATTTTTTGGTTATCTAAAGAAGGAATATCCTGTAAAACCTTAGATTTAGGTAAATAATTATTATCATAATAAAACAAAGATGGACAAATTAAATTAAAAATATTTAAAGCTAAAAAATTAGGCTCATCTATGTAATTTAGATTTATATTATCACCTAATAAAGCTATCCTTAAATATGGTCTTACATTACAAGAACTAAAAAATAAAAAAACTATTAAAAATAAGCTCAAAATTAAACTAAAATACATTACCTTTTTCATAAATAATTCTAAAATAATTAATAAACTATTAATCCCCCAATTTTTTATAATTCTCAATGTTTATCTTTATAATAAATAATTCCTGTAATATTTTAAAAATAAATTTAATAGTTTTAAAAAAATTAAAAGTAGAAAATTTTTCAGTTTCTTTGTTAAATAAAGGATAAACATTTTCAATTTTAAAATTATTTAAAACTGCAAAAATCAATATTTCCAATTGAATTAAAGAAGTATTAGAAACAAAATTTTTATCTTTTATAAAATTAAAAAATTCATTATTAAAGGCTTTAAAACCACCCACAAAATCATCTATTTTATACAAAAGCCTAAAAAAAAGAAACTTAATAATATAAATTAATCCCTTATGTAAAATCTTTCTAAAAAAAGATACATTATAAGATTCTTTTAATTTAGTTCTATCAATATTTACTAAATCACAATATCTTAATTTATTTATTGATTCATTAATAATAGATAAATCAAAAGGTAAATCAAAATCCATTATAAAAACTAAATTCTCTTTATTAATAAATTTTGATTTACTATAGATATTTTTTAATTTATTAAAAGCAAACCTAATGGCGTATCCAACCCCTCGGTTTTCTAAATAACTAAAATAATAAATAAACCCCTTCTTTGAATTTATATCTTTATAATACTCCCTTAAAAAAAGTCTTAAATGATTTAGAGTTCTATCTATACTACCATCATTAACAATAAAAATATAAAAAAAAAATTACTGTTTATATTACAAAAATTATTTAAATAATCAACTAATTTTGATAAAGAATATTCAATTATATTTTCAGAATTATAAACAGGTAATATAAAAATTAAATTCATAAAATATTTCTCTATTTAAAAGACAATTGAGAAAAATCAGCAAACTTTAATGTTAATAAAAATACATAATAAAGAGTTAATATTCTATTTAATCTCTTCTCTTTATCTTCAACCATTATCATTACATTAGTAAAGTAATTATCAACATATTTAGCTAAATTCCTAATAAATTCAAAAGCTTCTTGATATTTGGCTTTACTTATATTATTTAAATATAACTCTTTATTATTTTCAACAAAATTAATCAATTCAAATTCAGTATTATTATCAAACAATTGCTTATCTATTTTAATAAAATCCAAGTTCTCAGGGTAATCTATTATATCTATATTATTATTATATTTCCTATATAGATATTTAAAAATAGAATCAGAATCCAACTCAGACCCTATATTAATATTCCTAAAATAATCATTAAAAATAATATTCTTTAATCTTTTAGAAAGTAATGCAACATTCCTTAAAGTTTCCACATCTTTATTAAAAATATCATTAATAAATTCAAGTATTTCAATTCCTTGCTTATATTTGCAAAATAAAACGTGTAAAACACTTCTAATAAAATCGTACCTATATCCTTCCAATTTCAAATTATCCTCCACTCTATTAAAGAAAAATTCCTTCAAATCCCTAACTATAGTACTAAATGGAACTGTTACTTCTATTTTATCAGAATAATTCTTATCTTTTAGTAAATTATAAGAATACCTAAAAATACTTTCTAAATTTATAGGCAACCTAAAATTATGTAATAATAAAATAAGTTGAGCAAAAGTTCTTTTAAGTCCAAACGGATCCTTAGATCCAGAAATCCTAAACCCAATAGAGTAAAAAGCAATGAGAGTATCAATTCTATCAGCTATCCCAACTATAATACCCGGGTAATCTGAAGGGAATTTAGGATTTTCTAAAGAATCAGGTAAATAATGTTCGTATATTGCATTAGCTACAATCTCTTCCTCCCCTTGCTTTAAAGCTATATATCTACCAATAACACCCTGCAAATTAGGAAACTCAAAAACTATTTTAGTATCTCTATCAGCTTTACACAAATGTGCAGCCTTTATTATACTATCTTTAATCCTTGTATCATCTATCAATAAATCAGAAAGATAAATAGCAATATTTTTAATCCTCATTGTCTTATCATATAAAGAACCTAACTTTTCATAAAAAGAGATATTTTTTAATTTAGGAACTCTAGAAGCTAATGGTATTTTCTCATCCTCCTCAAGTAAATGTAAAGAATCCCTAAATCTAGCTTCTACTACTTTCTTGTAATTATAACTCAATATCTCCCTATCTTCTACAATACCTTCTTTAAATACCAAAAATGAATTAATTATATTATCATCTTTTTTAAGAGGAATAAATTTCTGTTGATTAATTAGTACATTAATAATTATTTCATCAGGTAAATTCAAGTAATCCTCATTAAAATTACTATCAACTAAAACCGGATACTCGTACATATAAACCAATAAATCTAATAACTCATCATAAACAACAGCTTTAACATCATTTTTTAATTCATATTTACTTATACTATCTAAAATAATATTTTTTCTTTCATCAGGAAATACAATAACCCCTGCTTCCCTTAAAATCTCCGTATATTTACTTACATCCCTTATTCTTAAAACCTTATTACTAAATATCCTATGCCCACATGTACCGTTAGAAGTTTTTAAATTTAAAATATCAAACTCAATACTTTCATTATCTAACATAACTACTATCCATCTAATAGGCCTTACAAATCTAACCCTTTTATCATACCAATACATTGTCTTTTCGAATCTAAAACTACTAATAAATTTATTAACTATATCAGGTAAAATATCTTTGATATTTTTAGATTCCTGTTCTAATTTATAAAAAATATACTCCTTATCTCCTATTCTCTTTATTTCTATTCCCTCTATTTGTTCCATACTAATATCTTTATTAAAAGAATTTAAATCAATTCCAACACTTTTTAAAAAACCAATTAATTCATTTGTAACATTTCCATTAACATCGAATGCTTTATTAACAGGTGGTCCCTTCTTTTCTATAAAACTTTTCTCCTGATACTCATTAACATTATTTAAAATAAATCCTATTCTTCTATTAGTTAATATATAATCAATATCTTTATAAGCTAATCTATATTCACTTAAAATTTTAGGTAAAAAATCCAACATCTGATTATATATATCTTTACATTGACTAGCAGGTAAATCTTCTACACCTATTTCTACTAGCAAATTTCTCATGTCTCTATTTTTATTTCACCTTATTTGGCAGTATTTTTTATACTAAAAAAATCTTTTAATTTTTCACTTAAATCAGTTTTTTCCCAACTAAGATTTAAATCTTTCCTACCAAAATGCCCATACGCAGATAAAGGAGTATATTCCATATTAAATAAATCAAAATTCCTAATAATTCCTCCAGGTGTTAAATCACATAATTTTTCGATAGCTTTTATTATTTCACTTTCTTCTATAATAGATGTATTAAAAGTATTAATATAAATAGAAACAGGTTTCTCTTCACCAATAACATAAGCCAACTGAACTTCTACCTTTTTTGCTAAATTAGCTTTCACAATATTTTTAGCAATATACCTAGCCATATAAGCTCCACTTCTATCTACTTTTGTAGGATCTTTCCCAGAAAACGACCCACCACCATGAGCATATCCCCCATAGGTATCTACTATTACCTTTCTCCCTGTTAATCCACTATCCGCTCTTGGCCCTCCTATTACAAATTTCCCCGTAGGATTTATATGAATATTAGTTTTCTTACTAAAGAAATCTTTATTTAAATTATTTTCTTCAATAAATTCATTTAAGACAGGCTGTATAACAGTTTCTATAATATCCCTACGTAAATCTTCATATGATTTTCCATCTTTATGTTGAGTAGATAAAACTATATCTTTTAGAAAAACAGGTTTAGAATCTTGATAATATATGCTTACTTGAGTTTTTCCGTCAGGTCCCAAGTAATCCAATATCTTCTGTTTTCTAACTTGAGCTAGTCTATAAGCTAACCTATGAGCTAATAAAATAGGGGCAGGCATTAACTCCGCTGTTTCATCACACGCAAATCCAAACATCATCCCCTGATCTCCTGCCCCAAAATGCCAATCCTCATCATTAATATCATCTTTTCCTCTAATTTCTATAGGCTTTTCAACTCCTACAGATATATCTGGGGATTGGGGATCTATTGAAGTTATAACTGCTATATATTCAGGATCGTATCCCCATTCTATATTATATCCTATATCTTTTATTGTCTCCCTTACTATTAAAGGTATATTAACAAAAGATTTAGAAGTGACTTGCCCTACTAATAAACAACCACCAGTAAAGACAATGGTTTCAACCGCAACTCTTGAAAATTCTTTAGGTTTTCTGTTATTTTTTTTATCTTCCTTTAAGTAAGCATCCAAGATGGCATCTGAAATCCTATCAGCTACCTTATCTGGATGTCCCTCAGTAACCGATTCCGATGTAAATACATATTCCCTCATTATTTCTCTCCCCTTCTCCAATATTTTCTTAACTCATTAGTATTTTACTATAAAAGTTCAACATATGATAAAAAAAACCTCTAAATACATCATTTTATTCTTTCCTAATCTTATCTTCCTTATCTTTTTCTGATGACTTTAACACTCTTTTAATCATATCAGTTATAAAAACTAAAGAATTAGAAGCTATTTTTTGTGTATTATCCAGTAATAACCTTATATTTTTAGTAATAAAATTAATATCCTCCGTTATATTACCAATATTATTAGATATTCTTTTAGCATTAGATGTAACCTCTGTTATATTATACAATATTGGCTTAGAATTTTCTAAAATTTCCTGTAATTTTCTTAAAGTATTATTAGTTTCATCAACAACCGTTATTAACTTATCTATCTTTGAATTTAAATTATTTATAAAATTAACAAGAGTAAAGATAAAAAATATAACTGGTATTATTATAATAATAGCTATTATTAAAATCAAAGTATTTAAATCCATTTAACAACCTCCTTTTATTTAGCTAAATAAATAAAAATTACCATTCATCTTCTTCTTCAGAGGATTTGTATATCGTAGAATATTCTTCAAAATTCTCAAATTCAGTAATAGGCAACCCACAACTAGGGCATTCTTCCAATCTTTTTAATTGCTCTATCTCAATAATTTCACCACAATTAGGACATAATATCAAATCATCTTCGCTAACCAAATACTCTTCATTCTCATTAATAACCTCCTCATCTTCATCTTCATAACTCAAATCCATATCATAAAAATCCTCAATATCTATTTCATCTAAGCTAAACCCCTCTAAATCATTATTATCATCATCATTATCAATTTTTTTTATATCTTCTTTTTTGTTTTTTTTAGATTTATCAGATTTAGATTTATTAGAAACTACATTTTTAACCAATTCTTTTTCTTTTAATTCATTATTATTTTCATTATTAGTTACATTTTCTTTATTAGTTATATTTTCTTTCTTAGATAATTTTTTAAGACTACCGTTATTATTATTTTCATTGACTTTATTTTTTTTAGACATTAAAATCTCCCCCTTACTGTAAAATAAATTACTATATTACTTTTTGGATTACACTTTTTATTTTTTCAACATTTTTAATAATATTTCCTTTATATAAAAAAGAAGATAAAACAATATAATTAGCCCCAGCTTTTATTACCTTTTCTATATTTGTATCATTTATTCCTCCATCTACACTAATAAAAACATCATCCCAATCCCTTACTATTTCTCTTACTAACGATATCTTAATTAACATATTTTCAATAAATTTTTGTCCAAAAAAACCAGGATCCACTGTCATAATTAGTATATTATCCACATACCCCCTTAAATATTTCAAAAAATTAATTTCAGTGATAGGATTTATTGCTATACCTACTTTTACTTTTAATCCTTTACTAAATATCATCTCCTTTATATTTTCAATAAATCTAAAAGGAAACCTAACCGCTTCTATATGAAAATTTAAAATATCAACATACTCAATAACTTCCGCTATATAATTTTCTGGATTATTAACCATTAGATGTATATCTAAAGGTAAATTAGTTATACTTTTTATTTTCTTAACAATAGAAACTCCGAAAGTTATATTAGGGACAAAATTACCATCCATAACATCTAAATGTAAATAATCAACATTAGCTTCTTTAGTTTCTTTTATTAATTTTTCAATATTATAAAAATCTCCTGCTATTATTGAAGCTGATATCTTTATATCTTCCATTTTCATATCCTTTAGCTCCCTAATAAAATACTTATTTACCTCTTGGTTTTAATATTTTTTTTTAAAAATAAAAAAAATCCTTCCAAAATTTTATAAATAATTTAAAAATCTAATTAAATTTCAAATTAAATTAACAATTAATTTACATTATTTTTACCTATTTTTAACTTTTTTAAATCAATAAATAATTAAAATGAATTAAAGTAATTTTAAGAGGTGTAAAAATTATGAAAGAAATATCCAATAAAATAGAAAACAAAATAAATATAATAGACCAAAAATTTAACAACATAAATACTAAAATATCAGAAATAGATAATAAATTCGAAACAATTTTTAACAAATCCATTAATCAAATTCAAAATGCCAATCAAAATCAATCAAACCTAGAAGATTTATTAAAAATATTAAACAATAATAATTCAGGGTTTATTAATTCACTAAGCAATATAAGAGGGGATAGTATAATAGACTTTAGGGGCTTTAAAATGAGAGCAGATGTAGCAGCTAAATTCCTTCAATTAGAAGAAATGATAAAAAGAGAATTCCCTAACAGACAAATAATAATAACTTCAGGAATGGATGGGCAACATATGCCAGGTAGCAAACATTACGAGGGTAAAGCTATAGACTTTGTAGTTGAACCACTTACAATAGAAGAATCCAAAAGAATAGAAGAATTAGCTAAAAAAGCAGGTTTTGATGTATATAACGAATACATATATGACAGCCCCTATAAAACAGGACCCCATATGCACATACAAATCCCATAATACAGTTACAAAGCTCTATATATACTACCATATTTACTCTCTATTTTCCCCACTAACTCAAGCTTACTTAAAATAGAAACTAAATTAGTAATACTTATTTCGTAATTATTTTCCTTTAGTTTTTGATTTATTTCATTTATGGATAACTCCTGATATTCGCTTAAAACGCTTAAAATCAAGTTTTCTAAAATTTCATTTTGATTACCTTCAACAGATCTAAATAAATTAGATAAATCACTATAATCTGAATCACATAATTTATTTTGAAAAAACTTATTACTTTCTTGTTCTTGAGATCCATAAAAATTACAATTACCCAATTTCAAATAATTAACTAAAATTTCAGCTAATTCATCAATAGAAGAGATTAATTTTCCTCCAGAGTTTATAAGCTTTTTAGATCCGCTAAAAGAATACCCAAAACCCAAAAATGGAACAATCAACTCCTTCCCAAATTCTAAAGCATATCTTCCAGTTATAATACTTCCACTTTTTTCTGACGCCTGAAAAACCACTACAATATCAGAAATCAAAGAAATTATTCTATTCCTATAAGGGAAATAATATTTTTTAGGACTAATATCATCAGGATATTCAGCTAAAAGTAATCCATTTTTAGATATTTTTAGCTGTAATTCTTTATTAACAGAAGGATAGTAATAAAATATACCATTCCCTAAAACCGCTATGGTCTTTATATTATTATTTAAAGAATATTTATGTATCAAAGAATCAACACCAACAGCTAAACCACTAACAACTACAAAATTCTTTATTAAATCACTATACTTTTCAAAAAAAGAATCAATAAATCTAGTTGTTTTATTCTCAGGTTTGCGTGAGCCCACTATCGCTATTTTCTTATAATTCTTACTTAACAAACTATAATCTCCTTCATAAAATAAAACCCCTACAGGATAATCATTAAAAATTAATGAATCCAAAAATCCTTCTTCCCAAAAAAATTTAACCTTACTTTTAATACCATCTAAACTTAAATTATTAATATTAAATTTATTACTCTCTTTAGAATTAATATTATTTAAATTCTTTAAATTAATTTGATTTTCTAAGTTTTTTAAAACCTCATAAATTTTTGGTAAATCGTATGGAAAATTAATTAAATTATAATCCTCTAAAATCCTATATATCTTATAAAAATCAAAATGATAATAATAATAGATTTTTAAAAAAGTATTTTTTAGATCTTTGATGAAATCACTATCACTAACCATTAGAAAAGTGTTCTATATCAAATTGTATATTATTAACTCCACTAAAAGTTAGAGTAATAATTCTTTCAAATTCAACAGGATCTAAGCTTTTAGAACCAACCAATACACCAGATAATCCAGTACCAAAAGTAGCAAAATAAGCAGTATTCTCTTCCACACTACCACCATATAATACAGGAACTTCCTTATAATTTTGTTTTAAATATTGTAAAATAAAGTTAGCAGCTTCTTTAATATCATTAATTTCCATAGGTACTCCAGTACCAATAGCCCAAACAGGCTCATAAGCTAATATCATCAATTCAAACTTACTAAATCCCTTTAAAGCATTATCTAACTGCTTTTTAATAACCTCAAAAGCTAAGCCCTTTTGCCTTTGTTCTAAATTCTCACCAACACACAAAATAAATGGCATATCATAATCTTGACAAATTAAAACCTTCTTATTTATCAACTCATCTGTTTCATTAAATATATTTCTTCTTTCAGAATGCCCCAATATAACCCCATCGCAATTTATAGACTTTAACATACTAATAGTAACCTCTCCAGTATAAGCCCCTTTTAAAACATGAGAAACATTTTGAGCATATATCTTAGTCCTTTTAGCTAAATCTTTTAAAGGTTTAATATAAACATAAGGTACCGCAGCAATTATGTTAATATATTCCTGATAATCCAAAATAACTCTTGTTACATCATTTTCAATATACTTAATCCAATTAACAGCCTGATCAAAAGTTAAATTAGCTTTCCAATTAGCAGCAGGAATAGAAACCTTCATGAAAACACCTCCTATTTTATACTAATCTAACTATTAGTCTTAATAGAAAGATAGTCATGATCCTTAACAATATAATTCTTAGTATAATTTTGAAATACAGGAAATTTAGAATCCTTTAAATCCTGAATATTACAAACCATAGCAGAAATAAAATTTTTCCCTATTTCAGTATGTATCTTATAAGAAGCATCTAATACAGTTTTTCCCCTTGTAATTAAATAAGCCTTAACTTCCTTTTTATTACCCGTATAAAAAATAACCCAATACCTTAAAATATTACTTAATATCAAATTCAAAATAAATTCAATAAAACTTTCTTTAGATAAATCATTTAAATTATTTTCTTTTAATAAATAATTTAACCCAAATTCATTAAATAACTCTAAAAATTCAAGATCCTCTAAATCAATTAACTCACTGACAATATTAATAGGTAAAAATAAAATTCTAAATAAATTAGTATTAACCAAAATATTCTCACTTTTTTCAAATTTAGAATCTATTATGAATAAAGATTTCTTAAAATAACTTAAAGCCAAAGAATTAATTAACTCCTCAAAATTAGTATTATAATAAATAAATTTTTCTAAATCAAATTGATTTTTATTTATAATTTCTATAAGATTTTCAATATCTTTTTCTGAGTATTTGTTTTGCTTCTTAAAATTCTTAGAATTTAAAAAATTATTTAATATTTCCAAATCCCTCGTTTTTAATTTTTCAGTTTCATCAATAAAATCGTTAATATTATCAAAAAGCAAAATATAGTAATCAGACTTAGATATTTCTTTTAGAGGTTCTGTTTCTTTAGTATAAAATAAAATAGATTCATAAGTTACTTTATCAGGTTTAAAATAATCAATTAGTTTTTGAAAATTCTCATTTTTTATATTTATTACCAATTGTTTAATATTTTCCTTATATTCCTTTTTAATATAAAAAGATAATAGCTTAAAAAAATAAGAAACTAAATTTAAATTATTAGAAAAAACAAATGTAGTAATCATTTTTATATTTATTTAATTTTTTATCCAAAAAGCATAATAGCAAAAGCTTTAGTCCAGTATTTAATAGCAGTATTTAGATCTTTGTTATTAAAATAAATCACAGCAATATTAAAGTAAGCTAACCAGTATTTAGGATTAATTTCAATAACTCTTTCCCATTCCATAATAGCTAACTTATATTTTCCTTCAATATAATAAGCTTCACCTAAATTATAATGAGCTTGCCAATGTTTCTTATTCAAAGATGTAACCTTTTGCCAGTTTTTAACAGCAGTTTCTAAATCCCCAAACTCAAAATAACTAACATTAGCAATATTCCAATAAGGTTCCCACATATCAGGATTATAAAAAGTAGTCTTCTTCCAATATTCTAAAGCTAACTCTACATTACCTTGTAAGTAATAAGCATTAGCTAAATTATAATAAGCCTTCCATAATTTAGGGTTATAATTAACCGCTTTTAACCAAAAATCTATAGCACTAATAATATCAGATGCTTCAAAATAAAGATTACCTAAATTATAATAAGCTTCAGCAAAAGAAGGATTCAATTCTATACATTTTTCAAACATTTCTTGAGCCTTAGCATAATCCCCAACCTCTAAATTATACAAAGCTAAACTATAATAACTCATAACAAAATTAGGATCAATCTCAATAACTTTATTCCAATAATGTATAGCTTCCTCAATTCTATCTTGAGAATAATAAGCATTACCCAAATTATACATAGCATCAACCAAATTAGGATTGATAACTAAAGCTTTTTGCCAATTATCAATAGCTTCTTCTACAAACCCCTTCTTATAAAGCGCATTTGCTAAATTATGATACCCCGCAGCAAACTTAGGATTCAATAACACAACCTTTCTATAATGTTCTATAGCTTTATCTAACTCATTTAACCTATAATAAGCAGAAGCTATATTATAATGAGTAACAAAATTATTAGGACTTAACTCTACTGCTTTCTTATATTCATTCAAAGCAATATCTAATTTAGATAATCCGTCATAAGCAGTCCCTAAATTATTATGAATTAAAGGATTAAAAGGATCATAATCTGCAGCTTTCTCCCATTCCAATATTGCTAACTCCAAGTTCCCTTGCTTATAATAATTTGTCCCTAAAGTATTGTGCATTACAGCTTTTGCTGGAGAAATATTCCATTTCTTAGATTCTTTTTTTATCTCTATTAAATTTTCTACTATCTGTCTAAAACTATCTGGCCTTAACTCAGGATCTTTATATAAACATTTAGATATCAGATCACTTAAAGCTATCGGTACTCTATTATTAATTTTATTTAAATCAGTTAATTTATCGTTTATAATACTTTCAATGGTTTTAGTAATAGAATCTTTTAAGAATGGATGAACACCACTAATAAAATAATAAAATAATAAAGCCCAAGAAAATATATCGGTTTTCTTAGTTATATTAATAGATTTAGAACACTGCTCAGGAGCCCAAAATATTAATTTCTCACTAAATTGATTACTATTAAATAAATATTTCGAATCAACATATCCAAACGCTAAATTAGTTATCTTAAAATTATCCCCAGTAAATATTATATTCTTGGGCTTTAAATCTTTAAACAATACATTGTATTCATGAATATAAGCTAAAGTTTTTGCTAATTCTAAAAAGAAATCAATATATTTTTCTAATTCTTTTTCATCTACTACTTTTTTAGGTTGTAAAACTTCATTAGAAATTAAACCATCTACTTTTTCAAAAGCTATATAAAATATCCCATCCTGCTCATTAAGCTCATAAATATGAGCAACATTAGGATGCTTAATTTTGGAAGCTAACTGGATCTCTTTTAATAAACTATCCTTATTTTCAGAATCTTCTAATAAAATAGGACTTAATAACCTTAAAAAAACATCTTTATTTAAAATAGGATCATAAGCAATATATATTTGCCCCAATGGGCTAGAATCATATTCCTCTTTTACTTGATACCTCCCAACTGTAGCAGTAAATTGCATATCTTATAATAAATTTTAAACTAAATAAATTATAAACTTAATAACTTACCTTAAAAATAACCAAATATCTATTTTAAAATTCAACAATTCCTTTAAAATCCCCTTTAATTATATTCTTTATTATTATAATTATAAGCTTAAATAAAGATAAGTTAAAATAAAAAATAAAAATCCCAAAATACTTAGGCAACCTCTAATGCTTCATTTAATTCCTCAATTGTAGGCATATAAAAATCATCTGGATACCTAATTTCTACAGCAAAAATACTTAAACTCTCTATCTTTTCTCTGTCCATACTTTCAAATTCTTTATCTATCTCAATACACATTTGTAAAAGTCTTCCAATATCATGAGTTTTTCCTACTCTTTGATTATGATAAGTTAAAAATGCTTTTAAATATTTCTCTACAGCTTGCTGACAATGAAAACATGCCACATCTGTTATAAGATCTTCCAATTGTAATATATATTTTGCTACTTTTATATCATTTTCTGCCTTCTTTATCCACTTTAAAACAATTTCACTTTTCCTCTTATCATAATCACTCATAATCTTATTCCTTGATGAAATACTTCATTTGAAATAGTATTTACTATATCTTTTTCTTCCTCAAAATTTTTTCTTGATTTAATTATTATATCAAAAGATATAAACTTTATTTGTTTATGAAGTAACATTAAAATTTCAGCAGTAAGTTTGTGTATATCCCTTTTAGATAATTCATCTTCTATAATAACTAAAATATCAAAATCACTATCTTCTTTAAAATCTGGCTTAACTCTTGAACCAAAAAGAAATATACCATAAAGCGTAAAACCTCTTAAAAAAATAACTTGCTCAATAATGCTCTTTATAATTTCTTCTATTTTCATAATATTAATTCAGCTCCTTTTTAAAATTCAACAACTCATTTAAAATCCCCTTTAATTATATTTATTTTACATTATAAAATTATTAAATAATAAAACAGGATAACTTTAAAATAAAACAACATAATTAATAGGAATTTACTTTGCGAATTAAGAAAATAAAAAAATAAAAAAATATGTTAATAACCAGATATATTTCACTTGCTTCTTTTAATTTCTCTATGAGTAAGCTAAACAGTTATGCTATTATATTTACTCCAATATAAAAATTAGGTAAAAAAATAAAAAATCCTTCATAATAAAAAAAACTGTTAATATGAAATAGGGTAGTTTTTCTGCTAAAGATCAATTAATAAAAAAGCAAAAAGAAATACCTTACTTAAAAGAAGATGAAGTATTAATAAAAATAGAATACTGTGCTTTTTGTAGGACAGATTTACATGTTATAGACGGTGAAATAGATGCTAAATACCCAATAATTCCAGGACATCAAATAGTTGGATACATCATCAAAAAAAGGCCCTAAAGTTAATAATTTTAATATAAACGATAAAGTAGGTGTATATTGGCTATATTCTACCTGCTTAGAATGTAAATTTTGTAAAAAAGGGCTCGAGAATTTATGCGATAATGCTTTATTTACAGAATTTAATGTAGATGGTGGATATTCTGATTATATCATTGCTAAAAAAGATTATATAATTAATCTAAATGACTTGAAAAATTATAGTGATTACGAATTAGCACCTATGTTATGCGGCGGGGTTATTGGATATAGAGCCTTCAGTTTTATCCAAGATAAAGATATTATTGGAATATATGGTTTAGGTTCAAGCGGACATATCATCTCCCAAATAGCAAAAAATTAATAGCATTTATAAAACGAGATGATAAAAAAAGTAAAGAATTAGCAATTAATTTGGGTATCAATGAGATATATTATAGTGATGAAATCATAAAAACTAAATTAGAAGCTGCCATTATATTTGTTCCCGTTGGAGATTTAGTAAAATACGCTCTAATGAATTTAGAAAAAGGTGGCAGTATAATATGCACTGGAATCCATATGTCAGACATACCCTCTTTTGAATATAAATACTTATGGGGAGAAAGAAGTATAAAAAGTGTAGCAAATGTAACAAAAAATGATGCTATAAATTTCTTTAAAATCATCTTTAAAATCCCTAAAATCAATATACATTACCAAATATTCAACCTACATGAATTAAATAAAATAATTAACGCTATAAGAGAATCTAAATTAAAACCATCTGTTGTCTTTAAAATAGAATAGTCTCCTTTATTACATTTAAATAATCGTCTAAACCAAAAATAAAAAATGGCCAATACCTGGTTGATAAATCTAAAACATTACCTTTTATAAATAATACCTTCTTATTTAATTCTAAAACTAATTCCCTTAAACTATTTATATCTCCCCTTAATAAATCCTTGATAGATTTATTAACTTTTTCTAATTCTTTTGTTAGTTCTCTTTTAATTTTTCTATTATCAGGATCACTTATCTTTCTTATTAATTCTTTCTTATAAGATATTAACTCTTTACCATTTTTACCAATAATTTTACTTGAAATTAAATCTATATAAAACTTAGTTTTACTAAATAAATCATTAAATTCACTAATTAAAAACTTAGGTACATTTTCAAAGAGATTATTTAATTTTTGAAAAACTTTTGATAAATTCTCTATATTATACTCTAAACTGGATAATATTCCATTTATAACACTTAAAATATTATCTAATAACAAACCTAAATCAGCTATTAAATTATAATCAAATGGATAAAGAGTAGTAGTAATAATATCAGTTTTCTTTAGTTTTAAACTTTTTATATATTTTAAGTAATAATTAAATAATAGGTAATCAGAAACAAAAGTATAATAAGAACTCCCAATTCCCAATATATCTATATTAGAAAAGTAAATTCTTCTAAAAGCAGCCCATACAACAGCTTTTGGTCTAATTAAATCCATTATTTTGTCATCTTTTATATCAATATAAACTCTTTGATTACCTTCTAAGTAAAAAATATCATTATCTTTAATATATAAAGTATTTCTAAAACCTTTATTACTTATAAACCAAAATGGCAATTCATATAACTCTATTTTTCTAACCGTTTTTATATTATTACTGTATAAAATATCAACAGCTTCATTATATAAAATATTTAAATCCCGATAATTTAAAACATAATTAACAAAAAAACGCTTAAACTCATCTGTTTTAGAAATTTCACTTACAGTCTTAAATTTTATCTCAAATCCTTTATTAAACAATTCAAAATATTTATTTATAACAAAATAAATAAAATCACTAACATTAAAAATATCCTTTAAATCAATAGAAGAAAATAAATCAATAAAATACAATATATTATCCTTAAAATCCGCTCTCTTAAAATAAATACCAAATTTAAAATTAATCTCTTTTAAAAAATTACAATAATAATTTAGAAATTCTTTGATATATTTTAAAGATACTGTTTCATAAGGGATATCTAATTCCCATGTTTTATTCAAAATGTTAATAAAAAATTTATCAGAATCATTAAATATAATTAATTTATTTTTAAAATTAGTTTTAAATAGATAAACAAACTTAATAAATGTTCCAGGATAAAATAAATTAGGTTGATGTGAAACTACTATATTGTCATCATTAAATAATTGATTATATATTAATATTTCTTTAAAAATTAACTCTTCTTTAGCAGGTATATAAACTTGCTTTATAGAGTTTAGAAAATCCGATAAATAATAATTATAATCTATAACCGATTGTTTCATTTATTAATTATGATTCCATTTATTATAAAGCTTGATTTTTTTATTATAAAGTTTATTTTGATTCAATTAACTGTTGTTCCCATTTATTTATAACACTAACAAAAATATCTTCCATCCTTAATTCTTTTTTATCTACATAAATTAACTTATAATTATTATCAAAAAGGTATTTATTAAGCTTATAGAGATTATCTTCAATAGAATAGTCTGCTTTGATAGAAAATCCGTCGTTATTAATTGTAACTTGTACATCTCCTAAAATATTTTTAATAGTATTTAGTAAATCATTATTATAGCTAAAATCTTTAAATACATAATTAATAAATAATCCACTACCTTCTTTAGCCAATTCATTTACTTCCTTACTTAATAATATATTTCCTTTATGAATAATAACAATATCATCACAAATAGCTTCCACTTCTTGCATAATATGAGTACTTAAAATAACACTTCTATTTTTAGACAATTCCTTTATAAGTTTTCTTATCTCAATTATTTGAATAGGATCAAGTCCTTGAGTAGGTTCATCTAGTATAATAACCTTAGGATTACCCAAAATAGCTTGTGCTAAACCTACTCTTTGCTTATACCCCTTAGATAATTCCCTTAAAAAATAATCCTTATAATTAAGAATTCCAACCATCTGCATAACCTTAGAAACTTCTTCTTTAACATTATCAACACCTTTAATATCCGCAACAAATTCTAAAAACTCATTAACTTTTAAATCTTCATAAATAGGAAAATTCTCAGGTAAATAACCTACAACTTTTCTAACACTAAGAGGATTTTCTATTACATTAATATTATCAACAAAAACTTCTCCACTATCTGGTTTTAAATAAGTAGTAATAATTTTCATAGTAGTAGTTTTTCCAGCTCCATTTAATCCTAAAAACCCTGTTACCCTGTTTTTCCTAAAATCCACACTTATATTATTCAATACCCTTGATAATCCTCCATAATAACTTTTATTAACATTCTTTAAACTAACTATTACATTTTCTTCCATAAAATATCCACCTTCTTATTTAAAACTTTTATCTTTTATCTAAATTTTGTTTTTTTAAACTTTAATCTTAGCATTCTCAATAACATCTTCAATAGTACCGGTTAAATAAAAAGCAGGTTCAGGGATATGATCTACTTCTCCTTTAATTATAGCCCTTACCCCCTTAATAGTATCCTTAATCTTAACATATTTACCAGGCCTACCAGTAAAATATTGAGCAACAAAGAAAGGCTGAGAGAAGAATTTCTGTAATTTTCTAGCCCTTGCTACTAAGAGTTTCTCCTCTTCAGATAACTCTTCTAATCCCAAAATAGCTATTATATCTTGTAATTCCTTATATCTTTGTAAAGTTTCTAACGCTAACCGTGCTGTATCATAATGTTCATCATCTATAACCCCTTTTTCTAACAATCTAGAAGAACAAGCTAACGGATCAACTGCAGGATATAACCCCTGTTCAGCTATCTGGCGTGAAAGTATAACAATAGCATCTAAATGAGAGAAAACAGTAGCTACTCCAGGATCAGTAATATCGTCCGCAGGTACATATATAGCCTGAACAGCAGTAATAGATCCAAATTTAGTAGTAACTATTCTTTCTTGAAGCATACCCATCTCAGTAGCTAAAGTAGGCTGATAACCCACTGCAGACGGCATTCTACCTAATAATGCAGATACTTCACTACCAGCTAACGCATACCTAAATATGTTATCCATAAATATTAATACATCTCGTTTTTCTACATCCCTAAAATATTCAGCCATAGTAATAGCAGTAAAACCAACTCTAAACCTAACACCCGGAGGCTCATCCATCTGACCAAATACCATAACAGTATTATTTAAAACCCCACTTCTTTGCATCTCTAAATATAAATCATTTCCCTCTCTTGTTCTTTCGCCAATCCCTGCAAATACAGCCACTCCTTTATGCTCCTTTGCTATATTATGAATAAACTCCTGAATTAAAACAGTTTTACCAACCCCTGCACCCCCAAACATCCCAATTTTACCACCCCTTAAGAAAGGAGCTATTAAATCTATAACCTTAATACCTGTTTCTTGAAACCTTCTAACAGGATCTATTTCCTCTAAAGTAGGAGCACTCCTTAAAATCGGCCAATACTCATCAGCCTCCACTTTTCCTTTACCATCTATAGGGAAACCCAACACATTAAAAACTCTACCTAATATCTTAGGAGAAACAGGTACACTAATAGGAGCACCCGTATCTACTACAATCATCCCCCTTTCTAATCCATCAACAGGACCTAATGCTAAACACCTAACAGTATTATCCCCTATATTACTTTCCACTTCTAAAAATAATTCATCAAATCTTTCTTCAGGCCTTTCAGAAACTCTTGCTCCTTTAAACTTCTCTTTCCTCTTAACAATTAAAGCATTATATAATTTTGGTTCTTTCTTAGGAGGAAACCTTACATCTACTACTCCTCCTCTTATTTGTACTATCTCCCCCTTATTAGCATTAGGCATATTTACCAATTCATCAAATGTATATCTACTCATAATAACCTTTATTCCTCCTTTATATTATCTCCTTTTTATAGAATAAAGATCACTAAGATTATCTAAATACATATCAAAAAATTCATTAATAATTTCAGAAGAAATATTTTCAAAAGGCTTTATAACTACTCTAAAGGTATATGAATTCAATTCTTTATAGTAATCTAATAAATATACATCAATTATTTTAAATTTTAATGAACTAAATTTACTATTAAAATCATTTTCAATTTTTAGTAACTTTCTCCTTAAATCAAATAAAATATTACTATTAAAGAATTTATTTTCAATAACAATAGAAAAATCCCTATAAATAAGTGGAATTTCAACTAATTCATAATTTTCCTTTAAATTATAGATTAAGCTTTGTTCTATCAAAATATCCTTCCTTAAATTATTTTTAATAATTTGTTCTAATTTAGATAAATTAAGATTAAAAGCAATAGTATAAGGTGGCAACTCTCCATTTTTTATATATTCATTAACTAAATAATTAATAACACCAATAAACCCAATTTTATCACCTAAAATCTCAATATCATAAGCTTTTTGGAAAAATTTATAATCAACTTGTTTAAATTCAATTAAATCCCTTCCTATGTTATAAGAAATAAGTACATTATAAAGAATATTTTTAAGTAATTGAAAATTAAAGATAAAATAATTCTTGGGATCTTTAAATAAGAAATTAATATTATTGTTCACAATAACAGCAGCTAATTCCTTTTTTTCAACATCTAAATAACTATGACCTATTTCAAAAATTTTAAAACTTTTATATCCCTGTTTATAATTATAATCAGCAATTAATAAAGTAGAAGCTAATACATAATTTCTAAAAGCATCATATTCACTTGACATCGGATTTAATAATCTTAAACAATTATCATCAAATAATTTTAAATATTCACTATTTAATAGATTATAACCAATAACATAAGTAAAATTATTATTAATAAAAGCCTTTTTAAAATCTTGTTCCAATTTTAAAGAAAACTCTTTAATAGGGTTAAAATAATTAATTGTAGGTACTTTATTTATAGCTTTATTTTTAAAGAAATCATAGTCTTTAATCCTTGCGATTTCCTCAGCTAAATCCCACCAATAATTTATATCCTTCCTATAAGTTCTTACAATTATATTTTCATTATCCAAATTATTTAATTCAAATCCTAATTTTTCAAAAATTTCTTTAGCCTCTGAAAACTCTAACTCTTGAAAACCTAAATATTTTCTTATTTTATCCAAATTAACACTAACACTTTTTAATTCTAATAATTTATTTAAATCCCCTATATTTTTACTTGCTTTTGATAAAACAAATTTAATATTAGCTTGAGGAATAAAATCTTTTATTAAAAACGAAGCTCTTTTATAAGCTAAAAAAGAATAATAAACAGGGATATCTTTTTCAAAGCGCTTAGAAGAATTAGTAGATACATTTAATCTCTTAGAAGTCCTTCTTATAGAAATAGGATCAAAATTAGCAGATTCTAATAAGATAGTGTTAGTATTATCAAAAATAGAATAATTCCTAGAACCAATAATTCCTCCCAAAGCTAATACTTTATTATCCTTATCAGATATTATAACATCTTCTGAGGATAAAACATAATCTTTATCATCTAAAGCTTGTAATATTTCTCCTTCATATGCTTGCCTTACTATAATTTTCTCTTTTATAAAATTAAGATCAAAAGCATGTAAAGGATTAGCTAATTCATACATTACAAAATTCGTTATATCCACTATATTGTTAATAGGCTTTATACCTACATTATTTAATAATATCTGAAACTCAACAGGAGATGGCATTATCTTAATATCATCAAAAATAACCCCCGTATAAACCCTACACCTATCAGTTAGCAACTCAATATCAAATTCATAATCTATGTTTAAATTAGCATAATCTAAAATAGGTAATTCAATTAAATTTTTATTTAATTTAATAGATAATTCTTTTAAGATATGATAAAATCCAAAATAATCAGGTCTGTTAGCAAAAGGTTGAATCTCTATTACATAATCTTGATTTTTTATAACTTCATATAAATATTTACCAACACTATTAGAAAAATTTTTATCAAAATTAAACTTAGCTACTTTATCACCAATAACTTTAATATTGTCCCAATTAAGTTCTTTAGTGGATAACATCATTCCATAACTTTCTAATCCCTTCATTTTCCTTACATCAATAACTATCTTATTATTATCAAATTCTAATACTGCCCCTTTAAGAGCTACTAAAACTATATCCCCTTCCTTAACCGTTTCATCAGCCGTTAATATCTGCAAAACTTCATTTTCAAAATCTACTTTACATATATATAATCTATCAGCATTAGGATGTTTTTCCCTTAAAATAACCTTCCCTATCCTTATATTAGAATAATCTCTATAGATCTTATGATAATTTTCAACCTGAACTCCAATACTTGCTAAAGAATTAACAATATCTTCTATTTGAAAACTACTATTAAAATATTGATTTATTAAATTCAGACTTAAAAACATAAAAGTTTAAGTAATAACCTAACATTTATAAAATAAAAAATCTAAAATAAAAAATTTAAACTAATTAACTAATTTAATAGTGTTATATACATTATTTTCCATAACGTATTCCTGAACCTTTATAATAGTATCTATATTAACCTCTTGCAAAACATTAGTACCTAAATCCATATCAAATTCAGTATAAGATTTTAAGTTAATAATAAAATTACCTTCTAAAATTTCAGATTTTCCGCTAATAATTTCAACATTAATAGGAATACTAAGATCAACTTCATTGCTCTTAGCTTCAATAATAGCAATATTATTTTTTACTTCCTTTAAAGTATAAACCATATTAACACTTGCTTCCTTATTAACAGTAGGTAATACAAAGTTAATAGGATTAGTCCAAGAATCACCAATATTTATATCATAATCAGGAAAAACAATTGTACTAACTTCATTACTTCCAGCACTTTCCAAAATCTCCCCTCTTGGATTAACCAACATATAAACAATCTGATTAGAAATAGGAACAATCGTAGTTTTAATATCGTTTGACATCTCTTGAGCTACTTCTTCTTCAGAAACATTATTATTAAAAACTTTTAATTTAAGATGAAATCCTTCTTCATCATAAGCAATAGGTTTAAGCACAATCTTACTAAAAGATAAAAATTTATTAGCATCAACTAATTCCATCACCTTAGATACCTGTCTTATAACCACAGATTTAGATTCATAATTAAGGATTTTGCCCACTTTATAATTAAAAGCTAATTTCACTTTTAATTACCTCCATCTTATTTATATTTTTTATTCTTAACTACTCATTATACTTAATATTAATATTAAACATTAATAAAAATAAACCTCCAATAAAAACCTAATTTAACAAAAAACATATAAACCATCAAAAAGATTATTTGCTACAAGCAAAAACTTACATAAACCTTACTTTTTTAGCCACCGCTATAGCTTCTAAATGTTATATCAACAACAAATTCTTTTTTTTTTCTTTTCTTTCTTTCCCTTTCTTTTTTTCTTTTTTCACTCCTTTTTCTTTTTTCTTTTTTTTTCTATTTTTTTATTTTCTTTTTTATCTCCTTATAATATTAATTTTTTTAATTAAAAAAATAAACATTCCAAAAAGTAGCATAATCAAAGCAACTAACTGCCCCAAAGTAAATCCCAACAATAAAGTAGGTTCTTCTCTATAAAACTCCACAAAAAACCTGATTAATCCATAAAAAATAAAAAATAAAGCACTTATTTTGCCTTTATTTTCAATTAAAACATTATTATTTTTTAATTTATTAAAATAAAAATAAAGAAAAATAAAAGCAACCAAACTCAAAACAGATTCCATAAGTTGAGTAGGATATCTAATAGCCCCATGTAAATATATTCCGTACTCACAATTACAAACTTTACCATAACAACAACCAGCTAACAAACATCCAATCCTACCTATAAATATACTAAATAAAGCTACTAACGCAACATTATCTAACACTACCCAAAAATTTAGCCTATAATACTTTGATAAAAAAACTAAAGAAATAACCGAAAAAATAATTGCTCCTTGGATAGCTAAACCCGCATAAATAAAATCAAACGGTAAATTAATCAAAAATTCTATTAAATTACTTTTATAATAATCTGTAAAATGACTAAAAATATATCCTATTTTTCCGCCTATTATTAAAAATATAATATTAATAATAAAAATTTTAAAAACTATTTCACTATCTATTCCAAAATATTTAGAATATCTTATAACCAAATATAAGGATACTAATAAATCTATTGCCAAAATAAAACCATAAGAATATATAGTTAAATCCCCTATTTTAAATAAGATTGGATACATAATAAAAATCGGATAACTTCCTCATAATGTTAGCTTACTAATATAACAATTTACGAATACCTTAAAAATCTTGTGCTAAATATTTATCTACTTTTTGTTTTTTAGAAGATTTTAAACCTTTATTTTTTTGAATTAACTCCTTATTAACTATATAAGTTATTTCAGATTGAGTAGGTTCAATCCTTTTTATAGTTTCCATTAATATTCCATTTTCTTTTAATTTTTCAATTATTTTATCTAAATCTTTACACCAACTATTAGCTACTTCATAATCCTTCTGTTTTTCATATTCTGTTAAATTTTCAATATCTTTTTGATCCTCAAAAACTTTAACTAATCTAAGAAAAAGCTTGCCATCCTCTAATTTAGCCTGTATTTTATAATTATCTCCATAAATAGTATCTATATAAATAATTTCCCCCTTATAGAAATTCTCAATTAATTCCTGATCAACAACTTGATATCCAATATCTTCTAAAATTTCATTTAATTTAAATTTAAATGTATCCTTAATGTATTCCATTTCTATACTTTTTTCTATTAGTGATAAAGTATCTAAGAACTCTTGCTCTATATTTAACATCTCTTCCTTTGAAATATATTTTTGATTTAAAAAATCATTTAATCTATTTTTCAATTTCACAAAAATAGGTTCATAATAAGGATAATATTTACTAAAATTAATATCGGATTTATAATTCTTATCTAAACTATCTAACATTCTCAAATATCCATCTAATTTTTCTTTATATCCCTTAGTATAAAAAGCATTATTTAATAAACCGTAATACTCTAAAGAAACTTGCTCCTTTATTAACTTTAAATTATTAATATCTTGAATATTATATAAATTTTCAATATTTGTTTGTATCTTATAATTTTGATCAATTCTCTTAATATTATTAACAAATTCATTAATTTTTTCAATTAATTGTTGTCTTTGATATTTATTAACCAAGTTTTCCTTGTTTATTACTTCAATCTTAGAAAGAGATTGCTTTAAAGCTAACTCTTTTTGCTTAATATTAAATTCTAATTCTATTTTTTCTATATCTTCTAAAATTTGCTTTAATTCCTGCAAATTAGAAGAATTAAAATCCCGATTTAAAATATGATTTATATCTACATCTTTATAATTCCTAATTTTAGCTATTTTTTCATTTATCTTATTTAAAATATTATTATATTGTTCTAAATAAATCTGATTTTGAGATTTTAAATCATTAAAAATATTAACAATATTTTTAATTGAATTTTGTAATTTCTTAGCTTGCTCTAAGTCATATAAATTAAATAAAACACCAGAATTAAGCAAATTATTGATTTCATTTAATAATCTTTGCTTTTGACTTTCTAATTCACTAACAGTATTTAAATTAGAAACTATTTCCCTTAATTGTATTAATTGATTTTTTATAAAATTTCTTACATTTTTAACATATTCTTCTATATTTGTATTAGATTTAGAAAATAAGTCCTTAACAATATCTTTTTCACTTTTGTTATTAGAAACATTATAAATAGTAGTAGCTGCACCTGTAGAAGCAGCTATTAAAGTAGCACTTGAAGCTAATATTCCCCCTAATAAAAATAATGCTCCTATTGATATTACACTCATAAAAAAAATTAATAAATGTATAAATATTTTTCTAATTCCCATTCAGTAACATAAGTAGAATAATCTTTCCACTCTTGTTCCTTAGCATCTAAGAAATTATAATAAATATGTTCCCCTAAGGTTTCTTTAATTAAAGGATCCTGTTTCATATATTCTAACGCTTGATATAAATTAGCAGGTAAATTATCTATACCATATTTTTGCTTAGTATCTTCATCTAATTCATAAACATTACCTTCAAAAGGCTTAAGAGGATTAATCTTATTAATAATACCATCTAATCCACTGTTAATAATAACAGAAAAAGCTAAATAAGGATTACAAGAAGGATCGGGACTCCTCAATTCAATTCTAGTAGAATTTCCTCGCTTAGCAGGTATCCTAATTAAAGGACTTCTATTATGCTCACCCCAAGAAATATAAACCGGAGCCTCATAACCAGGGACTAATCTTTTATATGAATTAATTAGTGGATTAGTTACTGCACTAAAAGATTTAACATGCTTAAATATCCCACCTACATAATTTAATAACACTTCACTTAATCCATTAGGAGCATCCTTATCATAAAAAGCATTAATCTCACCTTTAAACAAAGATTGATGCATATGCATACCAGATCCATTTATACCTCCTACAGGTTTGGGCATAAAAGTAGCATGTAAATTATGTTTTAGTGCTATAGTCTTTACTATTATTTTAAATAATAATAATCTATCAGCAGTTTTTAGAACATCAGAATATTTAAAATCTATTTCATGCTGAGAAGGAGCACCTTCATGATGTAAAGCTTCCACTTCAAACCCAAACTCCTCCAACTTAGTTAAAATATCACGTTTAACTTCTTCAGCAGCATCTAAAGAAAGCATATCAAAATATCCACCCTTATCAGTATAACTTATATAAGGCTTATATAAATACTCATTATCATAAGTTTCAATAGGAAATAAGAAGAACTCGGCTTCAACACCTACCATCGGAATATATCCCATCTTATTACATTTTTCCATAACTAATTGTAATCTATATCTTGGATCTCCCTCAAATCTATTACCATTAGGATAATAAACATCACAAATAACAAAAGCTTCATTATATCCCTTTAAATCAGCTACAACAAAAGTAGATAAATCAGGGACTAACTTCATATCAGACTCTTCAATTCTAACAAACCCTTTAATAGAAGAACCATCAAACAAAATCTCTCCATTTAACATCTTCTTTACCTGACTAACAGGAATTTGGACACTCTTAGGAATCCCCAAAATATCAGTAAACATCATCCTTATACTCTTTACTTGCTTCTCATTTAAAATAGATATAATATCTTGAGTTTGTAACACTACAATATATCCCTTTCTTTATTTATAGTACTTAGATCCTTATTTTATAACTTTATTGTAATTAAAAAACTCTTTTAATTTAATTAAAAATTTTCTATTTAATTAAGAAGCCTTCTTCAGAAGTTTGTAGATCTTTTTGAATAAGCTTATCTAACATAACACTAACTTTAACATTAGATACAAATTCTTGATTATTATTAGTTAATTTAGCTTTAACTTCAGTTTCAACATCAGATTTAAGTAAAGCTCCATAATCAATAGAAAATAAAGTATTACCTTTAGATACTAAAGATTGATAAACTTCATTTTCATTATTTTCCCATTTATCACTAGATACCTCAATGAGAATAGCATCTAAATTCTTAACCTTTTCAAATCCTTTAGCGGTATAATAATAATTTAATTCAATAGGAGAACCTTCAGCTAATCTTAAAGTAGTTTTAGAAATCCAAGTTTCCCCTATTTCAATTGGTTTATCAGGAAAAGAAGGACTACTAACAGGACTATCCATTGTACTACTTATAACCTTTCCTTTCCTATCCATAACCATCTTCATAGTTTGAGTAGGAATAGCTATTTCTTGAGGAGCATTATTCCTTAAAAAAGAAATGGGATCTATCTCTATCTCTAATTCGAATTCCCCATTAGGTAAAACTTTACTAACTTTTTGAGTTAGTTTCATTTTTATTTCATCAACCTCTTTCTCCTCATTATTACTATCTCTAAAGATCTTTATATTATTAACAATAACATCATACAAATAAATCTGTCCCTCTTTCATCTTATATTCTAAATTAATAGCCATAACTATTTACCCCCCTTTTTTGATTAATTTACTTTATTTTTATATTAACTTTCTTAAGCTCAGATTTAACATTCTCAGGACTTTCTACTTTTTTAACTCCAACCTTGTTAGCTTCCAAATTTAACTCTATATTTTTCTTGCTATTAGCAATAAAATTTAATATTTTCTTCAATTCTTCTTCAAAATTAGTTATAATCTTATAGATATATTTTTCAGCTTCATCAATCATATTTTGGGCTTCTTCATTTGCTTGAGTCCTTATTTTATTAGCATATTCATAAGCCTGCATAACTATCTCATTATTATTTAATATATCATTAGTTAGTACTTCTAACTTTTTCTCTTTTTCTTCTAATTCTCTTCTTAATCTATTAACCTCATCAATAGATACAAAATTTTTATCTATAGCAGTTCTTAATTTGATTATCAAAGATAAAATCTCCTTAGTATTAACAACCGAAGAGCCAAAAATTTTTTTTGAATTTCTTATCATTTTTTCCAATTTATCAAGCAATAATCTAATTTCTTCCATATAATCCCCCCTTATTCAAAAAATTATAAATAAGCAAAAATGTTTTTAACAAAATTAAAATTATTAAATTGAATAATACTAAAATTATCCCAAAATACACAAGTCCCAAAAGCTATTATCTTACCATTATTACTATTAAAAGCCCCTTTAATCAAAGGAACATCATTTTCAGCTAAAAGTAAATCTACATAGTTAATACCTTCTTTATAATTATTAACAAGACTAATAGAAGAGCTACAAGGAAATAGTATCTTATTAACATTTTCTTTTAATAAATTACCTACTTTGGAAGTAATTAACAAATATTTATCATTTTCTACGTTATTTACCTCATCAGTAACTTCATCATAATTTATATTTAACCCTACTTGATTTAAAACTTTATTACATATTTTAGAACTATTATCCTCATTATTATAATAAGACAAAAATAAAATAGTTTTACCCTTATAAAATAATTCTAAAATCCTTTGAACTTCAAAATCACTAAACTCAATCTCAGGATAATTAAATACTAAAATATCAATATCATTATTAAATATATCTCCAAAAGAAGTAGATACATACAACTTATACTCATTTAATAAAAAAGAATACAGCTTAGAGAAATAATAATGATCAAAAACAACAAATTCACCTTTAGAATAAGACCAAACTACATTCTTTAATTTCATTCTAAATACTTATTTATATTCCTATTAACTTATTACTTTTTTTAGATTTTTATTTTAACTCTTGAAAAGAATTATTAACTTTTGTTATAATTTTTATTTTATTTTTTTTAATTAAATATTTTAAGATTTTTTTTTCAATAATCCTAATAAATTTAGTAGTAATCAATTCAACTTTAGCTAATGGTTTAACAAGAATGGTAGTTAATCCTAATCTATTACCTGCTAAAATATCAGTAAAAATTTGATCCCCAATAATAACAGTATTTTCAGGCTTCGAATTTAACATTTTTAAAGCTTTAACTATAGCCCTCGTAGAAGGTTTTATAGCGTTTGAAATAAATGGGAATCCTAATTCCTTACTTATTCTCTTAACCCTTATAGATACCCCATTAGAGATAATACATACCTTAAAATTATTCATCTTTGTATTATTTAACCAATTATATATTTCAGGATCTATATAACTATTATACCAAGGAACCAACGTATTATCTAAATCCAATAAAATAGTATCAATATTCTTTTGTTTTAATTTATTCAAATCTATATCACTTATCTTATCAAAATAATATTTTGGAGAAAGATAATTAATTACATTTTTAAATAATCTCTTTACCTTAGATTTAATAAGTTTTATAAAATTAGCCATATATATACTAATTTTGTATAATTTTAATTTTTCTCCTTTTTCTTTCCCTTAAAATCTATTTCAACCTTAACTTGAGGAACAACTACCATGGTATTATTTATCCAATAGATATTAAAACTCTTCTTTTCACCTGGTTTAAGAGAAGGGTATTTAAAAGTTTCTTCATAAAGACTTTGACCATCTAGAGAAACAACTCTAACCTTAACTATTATATCTTTTATGATTTCTTTATAGTTATTTACTATAGCAGCTCGATACCTTAATTCCCCCCTATTATTCCTATCATCATATTGTTTATTTTCATCAACTAATTTAATAGCATCTTCAGGAATCTCTTCAGCCTTTTCGCCTACCTGAATATTCTTCTTTTTATTATATATCTCGTCTTTAACATTATAAATATTATCTTTGTTATAAATTACTTCCTTTGTATAATTTTCCTGATAAACTTGCTCAACTTTCTTAGGATCATAATAATCAATAATTCCCGTTTCCTTATTGTAATCAACTTTAGAATTAGTTAAATATGCCAATTCAAATAAATCTATATAAATAACATTATCTCTTAATAAAACATATTTTAAAGGAGTCGTATTATAATAAACTAAAGACTTAAAATTAGAAGGAGGTATTATATTAGATTTACTCAATATATAATAATTCCCCACTTTATAGTACTTTAGATTAGTTAATTTTATAAAATCTTCCAATTTAACATAAATCCTATTACCTTCTAAAAAATAATTACCCTTATAAGGCTTATTATGAATATATATATAAACTTCACTATTAGCTATAACAATATTCTGATAAAAATAAAAAGTACTTAAAAAAAATAAAGCTAAAATAGCAACAAAAAAAATAACACTTAAAATTTTATTTCCCCTTTTATTAAACATTTCTCTTCTCCCCCTTAAGTATTCACTTTTATTTTATTTATTAGTTTATCAAAAAGAACAGCATTATAAACGGTATCCTTTATATTTTCACCTCTTAAAATCTCAATAACTTTAAAAGCTAATAAAAAAGTAGTAGCAGGACCTTGCGAAGTTATCACATTACCGTCCTGAAATACTAATTCATCTATATAATTTTCATACTGATCCTTTAAAGTAGGATAAGAAGTTAATTTAAGATCCTTAGTATTTAGAGATTCTTTTAAGACTAAAGGTCCAGCACATATAGCCGATACATATTTCTTAGAATTATAAAAATATCTTATTATTTCTCTAACTTTTGGGTTAGATTTTAAATTTTCAACTCCCACTGATCCCCCTGGTATATACACTAAATCATAAATCTCATAATCCTTTATATCATTTATATTTTTATCTGCTAATAATTTAATATTTCTTGAACATTGGATTAAATTATCGTTATCTTTAATAGAAACAACATCTACATTAATACCTGCCCTTCTTAATAAATCAACAAAAATAACAATTTCCATCTCTTCACTACCATCAGCTACTAAAACTAAAACATTTTTTTTATTTATACTCTTAAAATCTGTCATATATCCTCCCTATGTTCTTTTTTTTTATTCTATAATTTTAATAAAATATCCTCTTTATAAATTTTTTAAACTAAATCTTCTAAGGAATAAGTTTCAACATTAAGATTTTTAAATCCCTTTTGAATTAGATTAGTCAAAATTTTATTAGGTAAAAGCTCTAAAAAAATAAAATCATTATATTTTCTTACAATATTCTCAATAGTATTTATCCAATTTACAGAACTAACCATCTGATCTAACATTAAATTTTTAATAATATCCTTATTACTATGTTCACTAGAGTCAACAGAAATAAAAACAGGTTTAACAGGATCTTTAAACTCAACTTTTAAAATTTCTTGTTTAAATAACTCATTAGCTTGATTAACTAAGGGACTATGAAAAGCTCCAGAAACTTTTAATGGTATAATCTTTATATTACCAAACTCCTTTTTTATTTCCTCTTTTAAATTTTCCACAACACCTAAACCACAAGAAACTATTAACTGATTATAAGAATTAAAATTAGCAATAACCGAATTAAATTTACTAACAATTTCATTTAATTTATTAATAGAATCGTTGTTAAAATTATAAATAACAGCAAACATAGTACCTTCCTTAGAATAATTATACATAAAATATCCTCTTTTAACTACTAAAGAAACAGCATCATATAAACTCAAACTTTCAAAAGCAGTCAATAAAGTATATTCTCCTAAGCTATGTCCCGCACCAGTTAATATATTATCAAAATCTAAATATTCCCTTAAAAAATAAAATGAACTAATACCAACACTAAATATGGTTACCTGACTATACTTAGTTAAATCTAATTTATCCTTATTTTCTTCCTTTTCTATTAAATCCTTTAAATCTATATCAATAAAATCAGATAAATTGCTATTTACATAATCCCTTATTTTATCAAAAGTTTGTTTATAAGTGCTACTGAGTTCATATAATTTTTTACCCATTCCTATATATTGGCTTGCTTGTCCAGGAAACAATAACACCACTTTCTTACTTTTTAACGTATCTAACATAAAAACCTCCCTTTATATAGAAATTAAATTATACTTAAAGCTATACAAAATAAATGCTAATCTTCCCAAATAAGACTTAACAGTTATTATATTGCTTTTAGTATAATTAGAAATACCTAAAGAAGAAAGAAATAAAATTTCATATTCTCCTTCATATTTAAATCCGTTTAAATAAGCCTTAGAAGCAGGTATATCAAAAGCTAAAACCGAAGCCCTGATATTAACATCTACTTGAAGTTTAATTTCCTGTCTATCTTTTATCAAGAATAAAACAGATTCCATATCATAAATAATAACATTTTTCACAGATTCTTTTAAATACAAATTAAATAAAGAATTAATATTAGCTAAAGTATGATCTAACCTATTTCCAATAACTCCAAAACAAAAAATCTTATTAACTATAGAATCTAAATTATTTATATAATTTATAGCTAATTCTAAATCGCTGAAATCCTTTTCCTTAGGAAAACTAATTACTTTCGGCTTTAAAATATTACTTAAATTTTTCTTAAATTTTCTAATTTTCTTAGAATCCAAATCTCCAATAATAAGATCAGGTAAAATATTTAACTTAACTAATTTATTACTTCCTCCATTAACCGCAATTACTTTATCAATTTGATTCTTATTAATAAATTGATTAGAAAGCACTTTATTATTAACCTTGCCATTAGCAACTAATAAGATATTCATAAATAATTACTTAATATTAGAGATATATTTAAAAACCTCAACAGCAAAAGTATAGAGCGAGCTAGCAACCCACCCCGCCGTTAAAGCAATCACAATAAAAGTAGCAACCATCTTAGGCACAAAACTTAAAGTTTGTTCTTGGATCTGAGTAACTGCTTGTAATAAACTAATAACTAAACCTACAATCATAGCAGTAAGTAATACTGGAGCACTTAAAATAACTATTAAATATAAAGCCTGAACTATAAAATTATTTATATCAAACCCACTCATTATTGATAATAGCTCTTAATAAGCCCTTCCGTTATTAATTTCCAACCATCTATACTAACAAAAAGCAATAACTTAAAAGGTAAAGACACCATCATAGGTGACATCATAAACATCCCCATCGCCATTAAAACTGATCCAACTATCATATCTATTACTAAAAACGGTAAATAGATTAAAAACCCAATTATAAAAGCAACCTTCAACTCAGATAATATATAAGCAGGAACAATAACAGTTAAAGGTAAATCTTCCAATTTCTCTGGCTTCTTTATTTTTGAATAATTAATAAAAAATACTAAATCCTCTGATTTAGTATGTTTAATCATAAATTTTTTATATTCTTTAGTAACTCTAGAAATGAATTCTTCTTGAGTTATTTTTTTATTAAGATAAGGCTGTAAAGCTTCCTCATTTATTTTAACTAGTACAGGATTAAGAATATAAAGAGTAACAAAAAAAGAAAAAGCAATAATAACTTGATTAGGTGGAGTTTGTTGAGTTCCTAAAGCACTTCTTAACATGGAAAATACTATAACAACTCTTATATAAGGAGTCATCATTATAATAATATAAGGAGCTAAAGATAAAACAGTTATTAATCCAATCGCCTTTAAAGGAGTAGCTACTGCATCTGCAGTTTGCTTACCGTTAATTTCAATAGAAACATTAGGTAAAGTTATTTTAGGAGTATCTGCAGCATAAACATTATATATTAAAAACAAACCTAAAATTCCTAAAAATAAAATAAACAAATTCTTAAATATATTTTTAAAAATTTTTTTCATATCTCTTTTTCACTCCCTATTTCTGCTCCATTCTATATCTATTTATCCTTAGAAGTGCTTTTTAAATTAGTTACCTCATTTTCAATTTCGCTTAAATCAAATTCTTTAATTAAGTTAATATTGTTATCAGCAACAGAAATCATATAAACTTTTTTACTAACTTTAATAAAAACAATCCCTTTATTAGGAGCTAAATAAATTCTATCTAAAACCTGAGCAATTTTTATATTATAAGGATTCTGAATTTTATTGAAAAATTTTACAATAAAATATCCAATCCCTGCTATAATCAATGCGTATATAATAAAAACTAATCCTAAATTAAATAAAGGATCCATTGAATTTTCTCCTTAATTATTTAACTATCTCAAGTATTCTAACTCCAAAATTCTCATTAACAGCAATAACTTCACCCTTTGCTATGACTTTACCATTAACTAAAATATCCACAGGTTCCCCAGCTAGCTTATCTAACTCAATAACAGATCCTAGCGTTAATTTAAGAATATCTTTAACCAACATTTTAGCTCTACCAATCTCAACAGTAATAGTTAAAGGTACATCCTGGAGTATATCTAAATTAGATTCCTCACTAGAAACAGTAGTCTTCTCTAATTGAGGAAAATTGAATTTAGATATATTTTCTTTATCCATTAAATTCCCCCCCCTTTAATATATTTTATTGATATTCTTCAGATTCTTCATCAGTTAAAACCTTTGTTATTTTAATCCCAATTTTATTGCCCACCATTCCCAAGGTACCTAAAAATTTAGTTTTGCCCTCTATTTTTACCATAATAGGATCAGTTATTTTATTATCAAGAGTTATAATATCTCCGGGCTCTATATAAAGCAAATCCTGAAATAACACTTCAGTTTTACCTAATATAGCTATAACATCTACTTTACTTAGACCTATATTTTTTTCACTTAATATTTTTTCTTTATCTTTAAGTATTTTATTTAATATATCGGGGTTAATAGTAGTAGTTATAGCGGCTTTTTGCTCAGGAATAATCTCCCTTAGATAATTAAAAGGGAAAATAATAGTTTGTAAAGACTCCAAAGATTCTATTCTAATAATAGTATTAATTTTAGCAATATAAGAAGTATAAGGAATAGCTAAAGCACTAGCAGGTTCAGTAGAGATTTTCTCCAATTTAAGATAAGTCTTCTTATCAGGCTTATCTAAAGTACTTAAAATAGAATTAAACTCATTGATCATTTCCTCAACTATAAATTGTTGTAATAATTTACTTTCTAATTTAGTTAATTCTCTTATATAAGTAGGAGCTTCCCCCTTACTACCTAATAACAAACTAAGTAAAATAAAAATAATATAAGGATCAATAATTATTAAAGCTTTAGGAGTTGAAATAATAGTACCTTCTATATCGATTCTTATTATTATACTAGGGTTAGGTAAAAAATCAATAAACTCTGAAAACTGTAAAACCTCTACAGTAGATAACTCTATTATTACTTTTTTTTGAATAATATCAGAAAGTTTTATAGATATTTTTTCTACATAATTCCTAAAAAAATTTAGTAAAAATTTATGTTCAAAAGATGTAAACTGAGGTTTAGTTAAAGAAAAATCTTTGTTCGGAATATTACTAATTCTATCTTCACTTGATTTTGATTTAATTATATACTTTTCAAAAGGATTACCACTTACCATATCTACTTCTTTAATTCTATATTAAAATAAGCCTACCTTTTAATAAAATCAATATTTAACTGATTTTATTGATATAGCATAGGTTATTTTAATTAATTGACTTATTGAATTTATTAGTTTTTAAAAAATTTATAAAGAAAGAAAATAATTTATTGGGTTTAAAAATGCGAGAATTAAATTCTGGATGAAATTGAACCCCTAAATAAAATGGATGATGAACATATTCCATAATTTCAACAACATTAAGCTCTTCATTTATTCCACTAACTATAAACCCCTTCTCTTTTAATAAATCAAGATACTCATTATTAATTTCATATCTATGTCTATGCCTTTCAACTATATATTTTTGTTGATATACCTTAAAAGCTAAAGTATCATCAATTATTTTACACTTATAGTTTCCAAGTCTCATTGCTCCACCAACTAATTTAACATACTTTTGATCTTCCATCAACTTAATCACAAAAGCAAAATCTTCATTATTAACAGCTTTGTCTAAAACAAACTCTTGAGAAGTAGCATTAGCAATGTTTAAAACATTTCTACAAAACTCTATTACCATAAGCTGTAATCCCAAACATATACCCAATGCAGGGATCCCATTCTCCCTTAGGTATTTCAATATATTTATTTTTCCTTTTATACCTCTTATTCCAAATCCCGCAGCTATTATAACTCCATCTATATAATTCAGTTCTTTTTTTATAACTTTTTTTTCATGCTTTAAAGAATCTATTAATTTTATATTGATTTTAATAAAGTTTTCAATAGAAGAATGTTTTAAAGCCTCAATTAAGCTTTTATATGAATCTTTTAAAGTGGTATATTTCCCCACAATTGCTATATTAACTACATTAGGTTGCTTCTCTATCTTTTTTATAATTATATTTAAATCACTCCATTTACTTTGCTTTATCGTATTGTTTTTTTTATTATCAATTAATAATTTAGTAATCCCTTGATTTAATAGGAGCAAAGGTATTTGATAAATATCTGATAAATAAGGAATATTTAAAACATACTTAGGTAATAAATTAGAAAATAGTGCAATTTTATTTCTAATTTCTTGAGTAATAGGGACCTCAGATCTAACTATAATTAAATTAGGTTGAATACCTGATTCTTGAAGTTTTTTAATAGAATGTTGTGAAGGCTTTGTTTTTAACTCCTCAGTATTTTTCAAAAAAGGTACATAAGTTATATGAATAAACTTAACTTTACTTTTAAATTCTATAGACATTTGTCTAATAGCTTCTAAGAAAGGTAATCCTTCTATATCCCCTACCGTACCCCCCACCTCAACCAATGTAAAATCAAAATTCAGAGATAAATCCAATATCTTTTCCTTTATTTCATTAGTTAAATGTGGTACAACTTGTATAGTTTTACCTAAAAATACTCCTTCCCTTTCTTTATTTATTAAATCTTTGTATATTCTTCCAGCTGTTATATTATTATTCTTACTAAAATAGATATTAGTAAATCTCTCATAATGTCCAATATCTAAGTCAGTTTCTCCACCATCAAATGTTATAAATACTTCTCCATGTTCATAAGGATTCATTGTTCCCGCATCCACATTTAAATAAGGATCTAATTTAATTATATTAACTTTATAATTAAGCTCTTCGATCAAAGAAGCTAACGATGCAGTTATTACTCCTTTACCTAAGGAAGACAAAACCCCACCAGTTATAAATATAAAGTTATTTCTTAACTTACCCATATTCAAAAATTTTCAATTACTTAAATTATAACACTCAAAAATAGTTTTATTCATTATTATTACTCCTAAAATCCTATCTAAATTCAATATCCTTAAAATAATCCTAATTTAAAGCCTAAAATACTTAAAGTAAGAAATACTTAAAAAACTCCCAAAACTTTAGCTTATATAGGTATACTAAAATTCCTTTCCTTAGTTTTCTTAGAATCTCCCTTAACAAGGTTTCTTTTGGCGTTATTTAATTCATGTTTATTTTATTTTAAAATTTAACCTGAATAATTTTGATCCCACCTATATTTTTATCATTTTTATAAAGTATATATAATTTATCACTCCATCTAAAAATGCTCATAATTTTAAATTTACTTTTTTCAAAGAATATGTTTATCTTTTCTAAAATTTTATCTTTATTTACAACATAAATTTCATCGTTTGATACTAAGTAAATTAAATCCTTTTCATCTATATATATCCTATGCAATTTAGTTACATCAATTGAATAATTATTATAACTAATAAAATTAGCGTTATTATCAAAAACTTGGATTCTATTATTATTTTTATCTAAAACATAAATAAAGCCTTTACTATCTACAGAAACGTCTATAGGTTCATTAAATTGAGAAGGTTCCTTTCCATATTTACCAAATAACATTAAAAAATTACCATCTAAATCATACTTAGCTATCCTATTATTTTTAGTATCAGCAATGTAAATAGCCCCTATCTTATCAAGGCCAATCCCTAAAGGATTAGCAAAATTAGTTTCCTGATTCCCAAATTTACCTACCTCCCAAATAACCTTCCCATTAGAATCCATCTTAGTAAGTTTAGAAAGGTAAGAATCTAACACATAAATAAAATTATTTTTATCTACTTCAATATCACAGGGCTCTCTAAATTGACCCCTATCATTACCATATTTACCTATTGAATCGATATATTTTAATTTATATTCTTCTACATAGTATTTTTTTATTTCTCCTTTTAAATCCGTTATATATGCTATTTTTAGTAAACTATCATAAGCCCAAGAAGTAGGATTAAGATCATTAAATTCGGTATAAGTATTCTTAGGTAAATCTATAGGAATTATACCCCTAAAAATAACTACATATATATATACCCCACCAATTAATATCAATAAAAAAATAATAATCATCAATAACCAATAAAATCTGCTTATCATATTTTAATTATTCTATAAAAAATTTAATCCCCATTTTTTATTTAGTTTCATTTAAGTTTAGGAAATACTAATTTTCAATAATTAAATAAATCACCATATTAAAAATTAACTTTTTTTTTACAAATAAGTTATATTTTATATTTAAAATAATCTATTAATATAATAGCAAAAGTAATAAAAATAGAAAAAAGTAAAAAATACAAATCTAAGGGGGTGCTAAAAAATGAACACAGGAATACAAGGAAATAATATAAATATCCAAGCAGGTAATATAGTTATAAAAAATAATACAGTCGGTGTAAAAGGGAAAACTACTAAAATAGAAGGCGGTAAATTAGAAATAGAATTAAATAAAACAGGAATAGATAGTGTTAATTTATCCACTAATTTATCAGAAATACACATAAAATCAAATGAAGAAGGAGTTAAAGGAAGTAATTTAGGGCTAAAAGCTGAAGAAATCGTTAATATATCAAATAATCAAAAAGGAGTAGAAGGGAAAAATGTAGGAATTAAGACTTCAGGAACTGTAATTTTAAGTGGTAATGGAAATGGAGTTAGTGGAGAAAATGTAGCTTCACTAAAAGGACAAAACGTTGTAATAACATCCAACAAAGTAGGAACAAAAGGAGAAAATATGTATGTTAAAAGTTCTAAAGTAGTAGTTTCAGATAATACAGTAGGAGCTCTAGGCAATTCCATTAATGTTAAGGCAGATGAACTTATAATAGTTGATAACGTATTAGGCTTTAAACAAAAACAAATTAAAAAACCAGCATAAAAAATATATAAAAACTTAAGGAGTTTATCTAAAAATAAAGAATTAAAAAATAGGGAGGATTTTTAAATGAATAACTTAAATAACATAAATAAATTAAATAACATCAATAATATCCCTAAAAAAGAAGCTCAAAAATTAGAACAAACCGGAATCAAAGGTGAAAATATAAACATAAAAGCAGATAACGTATATATAATTAACAATACAAATAATTTTAATAAACCTATTTATAATAATTATAATTATCCAGTTTCCAATTACAACAACTTTAATTATCCCCCCTATTATCATAATTTTATCAATTTCTATAATTTATTTAGCATAGGTTTATACAATTCAATGTTTTTATATAATCCAATATTTTTTAATTACTTTTATACTACTTCCTTATTTAATCCTTATTTTTATTGCAGTTTATTACCCAGTTATATATGCTTAGGTTTGGTTAATTTACTTAGGTGCTTTTAAAATAAAAAATAGGGGGGTGAATTTTATGGACATAAATAATATAAAAAATACTAATTTACAAGCTAATCCAACTACCCAAAATAGTTCAGCTAATCAGGTAAATCCACAAGCAAATCAAAATACATTAAATAATATCCAAAATAATCCTACTGTTAATGTCCAAGACAATGTTAATCTAAATAATACAAATAAACCAGAAATTATTAATACCTCTTTAAATCCTCAAGAAATAAATAATCAAGTATTCCAATTAAGTTCAATGATAGGTAATCCATTTACACAAAACCCATTTTATCAAAACCCTATGATGTATAATAATCCATATTTAATAAATACAGCTAATTACGATCCCAATATTACTAATGTAAATTCTGTTAACAATAGTGGTAGTTTATGGAAATACTTATTAGCAGGGGGATTAGGATTCTTAACAGGTGCAGCTTTATCCTCCTTAATGTTTTATTCTTATCCCCTTTATTACCCGATGTATTATTCATACTATTATAGTCCATGTTGGTATAATTTTTATCCGTATATGTGGTGGTAATTAAAAATTAAAAAAAATAATTAATAATTAATTGAAAAAGAGTTTAATTTTATGGAAGAATTACTAAATAAATATTTAAATAAAATTGTAGATAAAACAAAAATAGCGGATGTATATTTGCTTCTAATAGTATGGGTTATCTCTACAGAAAACCTTGTTTATTTATTTATATAAAAACTAACATCAATTTAGAAAAATTAATCTCTTGTGCTTTAGATATAGAAAATATTTTAAATAAAAAGCTACTAAGTAAAATTAAAGACCTTTATAAAAATGTTGAAAATTTTAAGCCTCTTAAATTATAAAATAATTATAAAATATTATAAAATAATGATAAAATAATGAATATTTATAAAATAATGAATATTTTTGATAAATATGCCAGAAATTATGACTTATGGTATGAAGAACCATTTGGAAAATCAGCTTTCAAACTTGAATTAGATTGTATAAATAAAATTTTAAATTATACTAATAAATCTATATTTTCCTATAAATCTTTGGAAATAGGTGTAGGGAGTGGTAGATTTGCCCAAGATTTAAAAATTACCTATGGTATTGATACTTCAATAGAGCTACTAAAATTAGCTAAAAAAAAGGGAGTTTTGGGAATTCTTGGAAAAGCAGAAAATTTACCTTTTAAAAATTCGTCATTTGATTTAGTACTTATAGTAGTTTCTATTTGTTTCTTTGAAAATCCAGAACTAGCTTTAAAACAAGTTTGGAGAATTTTAAAAGAAGATGGTAACTTAGTAATTGGGTTAATTTTATCAGAGAGTTTATGGGCTAAATTTTATAAAGAAAAAGCTAAAAAAGGACATCCCATCTATTCTAATGCTCATTTTTATTCTTATAGTGAACTTAATTCAATGTTAATAAAAAATAATTTCAAAATTGAGAAAATATACTCAACTCTTTTTGAGAATCCACAAGATCAAAAACCTATAGAAAATCGAGCAATAAAAGAAGGATTTTATAAAGAGGGCGGTTTTTTTTGTATAATCGCTAAAAAATCTCATAAATAACAAAAATAAAGATAATAATTCTTTGTAAATCTTATAAAAAATAAAGTCAAAAAAATAGCAATAAAAGATGATAATATTATCCAATTAAGTAGGAAAAAGAAAATAAAATTAGTCATAATTATTTTTATCAAAAATAAATTCAAAATAATAAAAGGTAAATAAAAAATACTTAGCACCAATAAATCCCAAAATATATCTACAAATAAATTCTTAAAAAACATCAAAGTATTATTATCATTTAAATCATCAAAAATATATAAAACATTATAATAAAATTCACTGATCTTATTACTTTCTATAGCTTTTAAAATAATTACGGGAAACAAAAAATACCAAATTATCTGAATTATAAAAAGTAAGCTAAAAACAATAATAAATAAATAATCTAATATCCCAAATTTTATAGTTTTAAATGTTATCAAATTTATAATCTTTAAATCATAAAATTTAGTAAATGTAAAAACGAAAAATAACATTAAAACAAGAAAAATATTAAAAACTAAGATCACATTTAAAGATAAAAAAATATAACTAAAGAATTCCTTAAAATTAAAAGATTTAAAAAAATCATTTAGCAAAATTTGTAATTTATTAGATTTATTTAAATTAAAATTTAAATCATTAATATCCTGTATTTTTTTTACTTCTTTAAATTTTTCTAAAAAATCCTGATAAATAGAATCTTCATCTTCAGTTATAGAAGGATTTATAAAATATTGAATAACTTCATTTATCTTAGGTAAGATAAATCTAAAAAGATATATACTAAATGCTATTAACACAATTAAAACCAAAATATTTAAAATTGGAAAAAATAAAAGAATCAAAAAATAAATAAAAAATATAATAGCAAAATTCGAATTAAATATAGCTATAATATCTTTAAAAGATATCCCAACAAAAGCCAAAATATCTAAAAATAAACTTTTAAAAGATAAAATCAAAAAATTAAAAATTTCTTTCACCTCATTCATCATATAAAAATTATTTCTTTATATATATCATATCTCCTATTTAATAGTAAAGGACTAATTTTTCAAATAAAAAGAATAAAATAATAATGTTAATAGGGGTAATAGAGGACCTAATTAGAATCCTTTTGCTAAAGCAGTTATATTTGAATTAACCTATAAATCTGATTCTAAATACATAGTAAAATCAGCCTTAGAAGTAATAGCTTATCAAACAAGAGATTTAATAGAAATTTTTAAAGAACTATTAAATAGAGATTTTAAAGAGTTAAGAGTAGATAGAAAAGCTTGAGTTAATATTTTTTTGATACAATCTCAAACTGCTTCATTAAACAAACTATTTTATTAAATATGAAAATAATAAGACCAAAAATAATAGAAACAACTGTCTTAGGTGCCGCATTAACCGCAGCCATATATACTAATTCCTGGTCTATTCAAGAATTTATCTAATAGAAAACAAGAATTTATCTAATAGAAAAATAGATAAAATATTCTATACTTTGAATCTTAATAAATCAAATTGTAAATTACTAAATTATAAGAAATAAAGTTTCATAGGAAATTAAGTTTTATTTGATTTTTTATAGAATTTTGTTTATAATCATTAGGGACTATTTTTTTCTTATTTAAATTTTTTTCAATATTATTCTCTATTTTTTTTAAAATAGTTAAAAAAGTAGTAGTTTTTAAAGATAATTCTAATACTTGTCCTACATATATATCTTTTGGTAATTTATTTTTAGGTAAATAACAGTAAGTTTTATCCTCAAAAACTAGTTTAACATTTTCAGAATTTATCTCAGCAACAACAACTACATGATCTGCCCTTGACATAAAATAAAGTTAACTTCACCTTTACATAAGCTTAGTCTTTTAGATATCCCAATACAGTCATCCAACAGAGTCCCCTTTAAAGGCTTAGTTTTAAACTATTTTAGTCTTACTTAGTATAAGTTTATATTTTAGTCTCTTTCATAAACTTTCCCAAAATCAACAAACATTCAAATCCTACCTACTTTAGCAAGCTAAACCATTATTTTGTCCCTATAAGCATTTCTATAAACCTTATTAAAATCCTTTCCTTTATTTTATTATTAGTTTAATATATGTAAAATTTTTTCATCTCACTTATAAAAAAAATTTATCCTTTTAAAGAAATTTATCTTTTAGAAAAACGATACTTCTTGCATTTTTTTGTTAAACTTTAATCAGATTATCAAAAATACCTATATTTCTATATTTTTGAAATCTATGTTCTTTAGGATTAGTTAAATTTAGTGATTTTTGTAAGTATAAAATAAGAGTATTTTTTATATTATTAAATGTATAATTTAAACTTTTATGAGCTCCTTGAAGAGGTTCTTTAATAATTTCGTCTACAATATTTAAAGACAATAAATCATAAGCAGTAATTTTAAGATTTTTAGCAGCTAATGGAGCTTTGGAAGAATCTCTATATAAAATAGAAGCAGCACCTTCTGGAGATATAACAGAATACCAAGCATTTTCTAACATTAACACAAAATTAGCTACATTTAAAGCTAAGGCGCCACCTGAGCCACCTTCAGATAAAATTAAACTAACAACCGGCACCTCCAAATCAAATAATTTAGAAATAGCTCTTGCTATTGCTATAAATTGACCTCTTTGTTCAGCTACATCCCCAGGATAAGCTCCAGGAGTATCAACTATTGTTATTAAAGGAGTCCTAAAATTATTTGCTATTTCCATAATTCTAATAGCTTTATAAAATCCTTCAGGGTTTGGCATTCCATAGTTTCTCTTAATTCTTTCCTGAGTATTTTTACCTTTAGAATGTCCCAATACAAAAACAGGGTAATTTTCTAACCTTGCTAATCCTCCACTAATAGAAAAATCGTTATACCCCATCCTATCTCCAAATAACTCATAAAAATCCTCAAAAACATTACTAATAATATCATCAAAAGTGGGTCTATTAGGATGCCTTGATAATTGGACTCTATGATAAGGATGTAAATTAGTATATAATTCTTCTTTAATTTTTTGAGCTTTAATTTCTAAGATATTTAACTCTTCGGGATTAGCTAATTGTCCTTTTTCTTTTAATTCCTTTAAAGTTAATATTTTTTGATCTAATTGATCTAAGAATTTTTCAATTTCATAAAGATCCCATATTTCATCCATAAAATCCTCTTTTCTTATTTATTTAGCTTATTTTTTACACTATCTACTTTTGCTTTTATTCTATTTTCTCCTTGCCTTATATCCATTTTTATTAATATACTTAATCTTGGTTCTTTATTTTCTTTTGATTTTATATAATTATTTACTTCAATAACTGCTTTTTCTATTACCTTTAGAGAATCTTCCAAAGTAGGTGTTTCAAGGATAGTCCCCATAGCCGTTAACTCATATTTAAATCCATTTAACTTAGCTTCATTATCAATAACATTTACCGCTTTAGCTACATATTCACTAACACTTTCAGATACACCAATTGGAGTTATACTGATTAAAGAAACACAACTCATTTTTTTACTCCCTTAATATATACATTTTATTTACTCGCTATGAGAATAATTTTTCTTGTAAAAAATAGATCTTATGTATTTTCTTGTTAATTCAGGATTAATTACTAATTTATCATCATAATATCCACAAAATTGGCATACAAAATGAGATAATTTAGGATTCCCACAATTAGAACAAATTGACTTAGAATAATTAGGGTATCTATTTAAATCTATTTTTTCCGCATTATTTCTTCTATGTCTAACTCTTGAACGAGATAACTTAAATTTAGGGTTTGCCATAGTTTTTATATTCTTCGCTGGGAAATTTATATTCCGCTATTTACCCCAGCAAGCGGTTTTTTATTAATATTTAATTTTTATTCCTCTTGAATTATATAATCCACATGTTTGCTTCTTGAATATAATTTTATTAATTCTTCGTCTTTTTGATTATAATAATTTATATAATCATTTATAACATTTAATAAATGAGTAACAAAGTTAGTAGGTAAATGAGTTTTTCGCCAGTTAAAATTATAAGCACTATAAACTAAATCTTTAACATTGTCAGCATTAACTCCTAAACCAAAGTTATACAAAACCCAGAAGAATATATTATATTTAATACCAGTAGGTACATTTTCGTTTTGAATCATCTTAGAAGCAGTAGCTATAATATCAGCAGGTGAAAATTCTTTTAGTATTTTATTTTGAGCCCATTCAGGGTAATGACTAGTTCCTCCACAAGCATATAAAAATAACTCCTCTAAGGATAATTTCACATCTTCCCTGTATATATCATATATCAAATTGTATTTATCCATAATTTTATTCACTTTATTGATCTATTTTTATTAACTCATTTGAAGCATCTATATATTTTACCATTTAAAGTGAGCGAAAGCTCTATTAGCTTCAGCCATCCTATGAACATTTTCTCTAATTTTCATAGCCTTCCCACCATTATTATAAGCTTCTATTATTTCATCAACTAATTTATCAACCATTTTAACTCCTTTAATATCACGCGTAACTTGCAGTATCCATCTCATAGCTAAAGTCTCTGCTCTATCTTCCTCTACTTCAACAGGTACTTGATAAGTAGCCCCACCCACTCTTCTTGGTCTTACCTCATATATTGGTTTTAAGTTATCTATAGCCTTATTAAATACTTCTAAGGGATCTTTTTTGGTTTTTTCAGCTATTTTATTTAGTGCAGTATAGACTATCTTTTCAGCTAAAGCTTTTTTACCATCCCACATTAATTTATTTATAAATTTTTGTAATCTAACGCTCCCATAAATACTATCAGGTTTTATTTCTCTCTTTTCGGCTCTTTTTTTTCGCATAACTAAACTCTCCTCTTAATTTATTAATCTTAGCACTCTTTATCTTTTTATTATTCTTATTCTATCTTTCTTTTTAATCCCCTTTATAAATTATTAAAACAATAACTTTAGGTAATATCATCAATAAAATCAGAAAATCCCTTAGAAATTAATTTAATTAAATTAACTTGATAACTCCTAATCATAGACTTAATTTTATTTATATTCTCAAGTATTTCAGGATTTAATGAAATATTAGAAAAAACATTTACTAAGTATTTATCAATTTTATTTTTATTAGCTTCTTCAATAAGTATATTAATAGCTTTATTATAGTTAAACCCTGGTCTATAAGGTCTATCAAGTACTAAAGCATCAAATATATCCGCTACAGTTATAATCCTACTATATAGTGGTATTTGTTTATCTTTAAGATTAAAAGGATAACCACTACCATCTAATTTCTCATGATGTAGCTGAGCTATATCTATTATTTCTCTAAAAAATGGATATATAGGTAATAAAATATTCTTAAGTTCTTTAACATGTAGTTTTATTATTTCAAACTCCTGAATAGTTAGTTTCCCTTTTTTTTCTAAAATAGCATCATTAACTAAAATCTTACCTATATCATGTATAGAAGCAGATTTATAAACCAAATCAATTTCATCAATAGATAAATTAATCTCTTTAGCTAAATAATAACTAAAGTAAGCTACTCTATTAGAATGATCAAATGTATATCTATCTCTACGCTCTAATACATCTACAAATAAATTAAGTAGCTCTAATATCTCCTCATTTATATTTTCAAAATACCTTAATATAAAATTAAAAATTAAAATACTTAAAACAATTGTTAAAAATATTTCAAACCCAATCAAATTACTGTAATATAAAATAGTCGCCATAAAATAAATCCAAAATATATTCATTACAAACAAAAATAAATCAAGCTTAAAGTTAGCAAATATTCGCTTTTGCTCCGATAATAAACTTAAAATGTAACCTTCTAAACTTAGTTTTCTTATGATAATATTATATATATAAAAAAGAAAACTATTTAATGAATAAAATAAAACTATAAAAATAAATAAAAATAAATAAAAATTATTAATAAAAGGGAAATAAGAAAATATAAAAATTGTAATCAATAAAGAAACATTATAAAAAATTATTTCCAAGATAATATCAGTTACTTTTTCTAAAGTTTTTTCAATTTGAATTAAATATCCCTTATCAGCAAAAACTTTGCTTTTTCTAAAAATATTTTGTGAGTACTTTTTTTTATAAACATATTCAAAAGTAGTATAAACCTTTATAATTAAAATAAAAAACAAAGCTACGTTACCTATAAATAAAACATAATTTATATTATTAAAAATTAAAATAAAAATAAAGTAAACTAAAAAAAAATTTAGTTCAAATTTTTTATTATAAATAGCGTAAAGCTCAATTCTACTTAGATAAAAAATTATAAGAATTGCTAAATCTATAAAGGCTTTCTTGAAATCAAAAAAAAACAAGTTAAAGTTAAAAAATGTAAATATAAAAATAAAATAAAAAGCAATTAAAAAATAATTTTTTAACTCCCAAAACAGGTTTTTCATAATTTAGCAATTTTTAAAGTAATTTTAAAACTTGTTTTTCTAGTTCTTCAATAGTAGAGTCATTAATAATGATTTTATTAGCTTTTTTAGCTTTAATAGATTGAGGTTGTTGGGAATTTATAATCTTTAAAGCAAGTTCTTCATCAATTTTATCTCTATTAACTAACCTATTAACAGCTATATTAATAGGTACATAAACTAACCAAACTTCATCAAATAAATATTCTAAATTAGCTTCATATAACAAAGGTACAATTATAAAGATTTTTTTATTTATTTTATTTACTTTTTTTACCCTTTTTATTATATTTTCTATTTTTTTTATAACAATAGGATGAATAATCTCTTCTAAAAGTTTTCTTTTTTTTTCATTGCTAAAAATGATTTCTCTTATACATTTTTTATTTAGAAATATCCTTGTAAGACTACTTTTTGTACATTCAGGAAATAATTCAGCTATTGCTTCCCTTATTTTTTTATAATTCCTTTTTTTATAGATATCTTTAACAAAATCGTCTACATCATAAACTTGATAATTATACTTTTCAAGAATTTTTTTTAAAGTAGTTTTCCCACTACCTGCTGTTCCTGTTATCCCTATTACCATAGACTATTTATTTAACTTTATAGCTTTATCTACTAAAAAAACAGGGATCTCTTCAATTATAGGATACAATAAGCTACAGTTATTACATTTATAACCGCTTATTTCTTTTCCTTTTATTTGTTTTAATAATTCGTCATTAGTATTTTCATTATAAAGGTAATTTTCAACAAATTCTAAATCTCCTTTACATTCAGGACAACATAATATTTCTAATAATTCTATATATTTATTTTTATCCATATTTTTATAATTTGCCAAGCATTTATATTCCGCTTAAATATCCCTAAAAGGATATTCTTGGCTAGCGGTTATTTATATACACTATATATTTATTATTCTCTATTTTTTTTAACCTACTTTTTAAAAAATATAGCAAAAAAACTTAAATATAAAATAATTTACATTAAAAGCACCTTAAATTTTACAAAATAGAAAAACTAAAAAGGGTTCAAAGAAAATAAGATAAAATATAAAGAAGATAAGGAAGGTGTAAAGAATGAATAATTTATTGCCAATAGGAATTAGTGATTTTAAAAAATTAAGGGAACAAAATTTTATATATGTTGATAAAACAGAGTATATTTATAAATTAATAACAGAGGGAGGAGGGTATTATTTTCTAAGTAGGCCCAGACGTTTTGGAAAATCCTTATTACTTTCTACACTTGATTATTTATTTAAAGGAGAAAAAAATCTATTTAAAGGGTTATATATATATAATAAATGGAATTGGGAAGAGAGTTATCCAATTATAAAAATAGATTTCGCAGAAACACAAGTAAAAAGTCAAAAGGAACTACAAAAGGAGCTAAAAGCTATAATAATAGAAACAGGGAAAAAATATGAATATAAATATAATAAAGAATATACAATAAATAGGAATTTAAGATTGCTAATAGAGAAGATTTATGAATTAAGTAAAAAACAAGTAGTTATATTAATAGATGAGTATGATAAGCCGATATTAGATAATATAGAGAATAAAAAAGAAGTAGAGAAAATAAGGGAAGAGTTAAAAGGATTTTATACAATATTAAAGGGATTAGATAGATACATAAGGTTTTTTCTAATAACAGGAGTGAGTAAATTTGCTAAAGTGTCTTTATTTAGTGGTTTAAATCAACTAAAAGATATCTCCTTAGATCCCAAATATGGAAACATTTGTGGTTATACTCAAAATGAATTACAATATTACTTTAAAGATTATCTACAAGACTTAAATTTAGATGAAATTAAAGAATGGTACAATGGTTACTATTTCTTAAAAGATACACTTTATAACCCATTTGATATACTTTTATTCTTAGATAGTAAGGAGTTTAATAATTATTGGTATGAGACTGGAAAAACTGAATTTTTATTTAAACTACTTAAAAACAAAGACTATCAATTACCCTATTTAACTAAAGCTTATTATACTAATGATATATTGGATAAATTTGACATAGAGTATATAAGTATAGAAGCTCTTATGTTTCAAACAGGGTATTTAACTATTAAAGAAGTAAAGAAGATAGATAATGAGAAATTTTTTATCCTAAATTATCCCAATAAAGAGGTAAGGCAATCCTTTAATAGAGAACTTCTTTTTTATATCACTCACGAATACCAAACTAACATAACCTCCAAACTCAAAATAGCTATAATCCAAGAAAATATTCATGAAATAAAAAATCAAATAGATATATTTCTAAATTCAATAAGCTATAATATTCTACAAAATGAATATGTTTATCAAGCTGCTATTTTTGGCTTAATCTATTCTACTGGATTTAATATTATCTTAGAAGATACCACCTCTAAAGGTAGAATTGATTTAACTATTATCGTTAATAATTCCATTGTTTATATTATTGAATTTAAAGTTATTGAAAATACTCAAGATAAAGGTAAAGCCTTAAATCAAATACTACAAAAAGAATATTACAAAAAATATCTAAATTATGATAAAATCTATATCATCGGTATAGATTTTGATAAAAATAAAAAACATATTTCTAATTTTGAGTACAAAAATATTAAGTAATATAAAAAAATAATAAAAAACAGGAGGATTAAATAAATATGAACTGGAAAAATGATTACAACAAAAGTTTTCATCCTAAACAAGGAGATAGAAATTTTAATAATTATAATAAAAATCAACAATCAGAAAATTATGATGTATTTTTTGGTAATGAACAATTTAAAGCTTTTGGTATAACTCAAAATCCAAATAGTAAAAAAGAAAATGACGTAAAAGATTTCTTCAAAGAAGCTTGGGAAGAATCTAATATGAAACAATTTCAATCTATTTCATTACTTCTTAATAAATATGTTCCAATAATTTTTAAAAATAGTAATAACACTTTAGAATTTCAAGATATTTCTTTAAAAGGAAGTATAAAAAAATTCTTTTTACAAGAAATTAATAATCAAAATATCATAAAAGAATTTTATAATAAATTAAAACAAAGAGTAGAAAAGCAAAAGGAATCCCTAAAAAAAATAGGTTATGAAGATATATTTAGTAGTAAGTTAAAGACAGCATATAGGTTAGTAGTTGGTCTTGGTAGTGGTAGTGTTTTTGAAACCTCTTTAACTTTACATCATATATTCGGGATTCCATATATCCCTGCCTCTGCTTTAAAAGGAGTAGTTAGATCAGTTAGTTTTTGGGAAATCGCTAAATCTCAAATAGAAAAAAATCAAAATTTGAATATTGAGGAATTTCTTGAAGAATTTCAAAGAAAACTTTATGATGACGATATCTCCAATTCTGATACTGAAGAAATAATAATTCATAAAATACTATTTGGTACTCAAGAATTCAAAGGGTTATTAATATTCCTTGATTCTTACCCAGAAATTAATAAAGAGACTAATAATTTTGATATTTTTGAGCTTGATGTAATGACTTCACATTATCAGGAATATTATACTAAAACTCAAACTCCAGGAGATTGGGAAAACCCTAATCCCATTACTTTCTTAACTGTTAAAAAAGGAATTCCATTTGAATTTAATGTCTTAATTGATAAACATAGATTACAAGAAATCGAAAAAAATAAAATTATACCTAAAAACGTAATAGAAAAATTAAAAAACTATCAAGAGCTAAAAAGTAAAGTAAAAAGATGGTTAGAATTAGCTTTAAAGGAATTCGGAGTCGGAGCTAAAACAAGATTAGGATATGGTATCTTCCAAGAAAATTAAAAATTAACATAAAAAATTAATAAAAAAAATTTAAAAATTAAGGAGTTTAAAAATTAATAATGAATAATTTAGTAAATTCAAAAGATAATTTCAATAAATCTAATAACGATGATTTTATAGAATTTGAAATTAAAAAAGTATCAAATGAAGTAGTTATGATCCATTTCATTTTGAAAAGAGAATTAGAACCAGAAGATTTAAAAAAAATATCTCCTCCTGATCCAATTAAAAATAATTTTTCTGATAAAACAATAATATTATCTGGAAGAGGTCCCATATGGTTATATGGGTTTCTTATACATTATTACCATCCAGTAAAAGCAATTTCTATTTTTGATCCTCGATATAATGCTGCTATTATCATAGAATCACATTTTAAAAAATACAAAATAGGAGATATTATAAAAACTGATTTAAAAGGTGAAGATAAATGAATAAAACCGAAAAAATAATTAAAATTTTATTATCCGTATGGGGAAATTTCAAAAATTGGAAACCAATAAAATATTCTTATAATTCATTTTCTAAAATATCTATAAGCTCATTTCCTATTATCAAAGAAGTAGAAAATCCTAATTATAGTGTTATAATTATATCTGATACCTTATTAAATCAAGCACTTAATAACAACAATAATATTCAAAATTACAAAATGATTAAAGATCTTTTAAAAGATGATACAAAGAATTTTTGTAATAAAGAATTTAGTTTTATAGATAATGAAGTTATTATATCTTACGGATTTGGAGAATTTGATAAAACAAAATTTACAGGTAATGCTATGGATTTCTATTATAACCTATTTAAAGAATTAGCTTTTTATTTTACTGATTTACTATCTAAATTAGATAACAATCAAATAGAAGTTATCTTTGATGCTACTCATGGACTAAATTATAATATCATATTAACTTATAAAGCCTTAATAGATGTTTTAGAAATTTTAGCTTATTTTTATAATATCAAACTTAAGGTTTTAAATTCTGATCCACTTATAGGATCCAATACCAATATTTTAAACATAAATATAATTCAAGAAACTAAAGTATTACCTAAGTTAAATGTATTTAAATCTGATAAAAGACCTATAGAACCTTATTTTAATCTAAATAAGGATGAAAAGAAAGAAGTTGGTTTCTTTTTAAATCAATTATTTAAAGATAATTTCTCTTCAGATTATAAAGAAAAAATCTATTTATTCCTTGGTTCTTTTAGCTATGCTTTACCTACACTTGTTTTTACTTATCTTATGGATCTTTCTGATCTTAAAAAATATATTCAATTAATCTCTGATAAATTTGAAGAAAACATTAAAATAAATTTTTTGAACAAAATAGAGATAAAAAGGACTCTTGAATATAGGGAAAATTTTGCTAACTTTATTAAAGCCTTTATTGTTAGCTCTATTTTAAATAAATTTAATCTTAAACAATTACACGATATTCCATTAAGCAAAATAAAAAAAATATCTGATATATTCTTTAAGAATTTTCCAATTGAAAAAAATAGGATAGACAAAGAAATTAAAGATATAGAAGAAATATCTAATCATATTGAATATGATTATAAAGTTTATAGTGTTATAAAAAATAAACTTAGAAATCAAAATGTTAATTTTAATCTAAACGTTAATTCCGATAAAAACGATAATTCTACCAAAGTAGATAAAAGAAATTTTTTTGCTCACTCAGGATTTGAATATAATTCTATTGAACTAAAAAAATTAGGAAATGAAATATACATAAAAGTTAAAGATAATAAAATAAATGAAATCAATGAATTAATATTAAATAGTTTAGCTTTGATTAAATAACTTTCAATTCCCCTATGGGTAAGATAAACTTTTTAGTTTAGCCAAGATTAAATAAAAGTTAAATAAAAAACCCAAAAGGAGTGATAACTTAATATGGATAACAACAAAAATAATAATGAATGTAATAAAAATAATGAATGTAATAAAAAAGAAATATTTAATGGTAAAGTAGATTGGAAATTAAAACTGAAAGCAATTTTACACGACCCACCCTATAAAGCTGAAAATATAAAAGATCACCAAGAAGAAGCATCTAAATTAATTAATATTTTCCTAAATGATAGTCAAATAGATAAAGTAATAAACGATTCAGATCATATTGCTTCAGCTCAAAGTAGAATAATTGTTAAACCTAATTTTATCAATAATGAAAGTAGAAATAGAGATTTTAATCAAAGTACTTATGTAGATCTAAAAGAAGCTAAATTTATTAATATATTTACGCTTAATGAATATAATATAAATATTCCAAATCGTGAAAATGTCAAAGATTTATTTAATATCTTAAAAAACGAAATAAATAAATTACAAATCTCAGAGGATAAAAAGTTTAAGTTAATATTTTTATTTTTATGGAGATTTTATCCTGAAATTTTTAAAGAAATAGAATATTCTCCTGCTGATACAAGAGCACCTAATCACTCAATTTATGATCACTTAGTTCAAACCTCAGCTATTACATCTGCTTTAAAATACGATGATAAAAATACTGTTCCTGCTTTTTTACTTTTTACAATAGGTCCTGTACAATCTTTCATATCTAAAGCAAGAAAAACCTCCGATCTATGGGCTGGTAGCTATATGCTATCCTATTTAATATGGAAAACAATGGAACCACTAATTGATCATTTTGGACCCGATATTATCATCTTCCCCAGCCTACTAAACCAACCCTTAGTAGACAAATATTTATTCGAAAATTATTTTAAAAACTTATCTTCACAAAATCCTAACTTTGTATATTCAAATGAGCAAATTTTTAAAGAATGGTACTCAAAATGGGAAATTTTTACAAGTAAGGATATAGAAAATGAGGAAATTAAAAAAATAAAAAACGAATTAGAAGAGAAAATAACAATAGCTAATTTCCCTAACAGATTCTTAGCTGTTATACCTTATGATATTGATATTGCTAAAAAATGTGAAGAAAATTTAAAAAATGAATTAAAATGTTTAGCAGAAAAAGTTTGCTCTCAAATAAAAAATATAAACCAAAATTTAAAAGAAAAAATAGAAAATCAATTACTTTCATATTTCCAGGTTTATTGGGTTATAATGCCATGGGCTAAAGATCCTAATGATCTCAAAAATCCTAAACCTATATTAGAAGATTATGAAAAAATTAAAGATTATAAAAAAATTAAAGATTATGAAAAAATTATTTCTTCAAGTAATAATATTTATCAAACTGTTAAAGGAATAATAGATCATCCTTACTATAAGCCTGCTAATGTAGGAAGTGCTTATCCTTTAATTTTAGAGCTTACTGAAAAACTGTTAGGCTCTCGAAAAAGTATTAGAGATTTTATACAATCAGAACAAAAGGACACAAAATGTGATCTATGTGGAGAATTTGAAATCTTAGATAAAAATAAAAGTTTCTGGGAAAATATCAAACATTCAATAGTTAAAGAAAATGAAAAACTTTGTGGAGTTTGCTTAACTAAAAGAGTTTTTCCAAAAATAATAAAAGAGGAATTAAATTTATCTGAAGAAATTCGATTCCCTTCTACCTCTGAAATGGCTACTATTCAAACTAAAAGAATTATAAATAAAGAAATAGCTACTGACTTTAAAGATATATTTGAAAGTATTATAAAAAATAAATCTAATTCTGAATCAATATCTCATTTCATATCAGTACCAGCTTTAAAAGGAAATTTACTTTACAATATAGATGGCCAATTCCTAATGGAAGAAACTTATAGGAAAAATTATTTAGAAAGAGAATACGGTATAAATCTTAATAACGAAAAAATCAAAAAAATTAAAGATTTTTTAAATAATAAAGAAAATAATATAAATCCTTCAAGATATTATGCTATTTTACAGATGGATGGAGATAATATGGGTAAATGGCTAAAAGGTGAATTCAATCCCAATATAGAAGATACAATCCATCCTAAAGTAAAAGATGCTTTGCTTAAGTATTCACAAGGAGAAGAAAAAATAGAACTTGAAAAAATACTTTGTTCAAAGCATCCAGTTTCTCCTTCTATACATCAAGCTTTCTCAAGAAGATTATCTAATTTCTCCTTAAATATAGTAAGAAAAATTGTAGAAGAAGAACATTATGGGAAATTAGTTTATTCAGGTGGAGATGATGTATTAGCTCTATTACCAGTTGATCAAGTTTTAATTTGTGCTTACAACTTACAAAATAAATTTAAAGAAATATTAAGTTCTAAAGCTTCTATGAGTGCAGGTATAGTTTTTGTTCATCATAAATATCCCTTATATTTAGCTTTACAAAAAGTTAATCAAGCCGAAAAGTTAGCTAAGAAAAAGTACAATAAAAACAGCTTTTCCTTAACATTTTTAACTCATAGTGATTCTGAAAGAGAAACAGGCGGAGACTGGAATTTAATTCAGGATATTAATGATCTTATATCTAAATTTAAAAATGAAGAAATCTCTTCTATCTTCCCTTATCAATTCTTAGAAATTGTTTTAAAATTATACGATAACCAATCTAAAAATCAAACCAATTTAAAAGAAATACTAAAACTTGAATTAAAGAGATTATTCTTTAGAAAAGAAACCGCTAAGAATTTAGAAGATTATTTTAATGACAAAATACTACCTCTATTTGAGAAAATGGATATAATAGATTTTTGTAATTTACTTATTATTTCAAGAAAAATAGCAGGAGAATTAAGAGGTATAAAATAGTGAAAAAATTATCAATAGGAATAGAAGGTAGAAATTATTACCTCTTAAGTATTCCTAAACGTTCGGGCAAATCCTCATTATTCTCTATTATTAGATATTTCTTTGAAAACCATAAAGATTTATTTAAAAATCTATATATCTATGAACTAAAAGATAAAATTTATCTTGAATTAAAGAAAAATTACCTAAAATATCCCTTAGAAATATCAACAAAAATAAAAACTAACCCCCTCTTATTTGAAAAACTAATAACTAAACTCAGCAAAACAATACATAATATTTATATTGTTATAAAAAGGAGGGAAAAAATATAAATAATGAATATAGAAAATAGCAGTAACTCATTAGATATCTTTAGTGTATATACTTATAGAGTTGAAGCTATAACTCCTATTATAATGTACGGCAATAAAATCTTAGAATTAAGGAGTAGCTCCATTAAGGGGATAATAAGATGGTGGTATAGATTCTATAAATCAAGTTCCTTAGAAATAGATAAATTAAAAGAAAAAGAAAATCTAATATTTGGCTTTAACCAAAATTCCTCCTGCTTTTATATTTCAATAACTAATATCTCTAAAGAAAATAAAAAAGATGCTTATCTACGTATGAATGACCAAGATCTAAAAGATAAAAAATTAGCAAAAAAATTAGCCTTTTATCCACCCTTTTCTTTTGATATTAAATTAAAATTTTTACCTAATTCTCTTAAAGATGAATATATTAAAGAAATAGAAAATAGTTTAATGTTATTATCTCTTTTTGGTGGGATAGGTAGTAGAATTAGAAGAGGATTCGGAAGTATCCAATTTGATAACTTTACTCAAAAGTTTTTTAATAATCAATCTGATCTTAATGAAATTGCTTGTAATATAAAAAAGGAACTTAAAAACCTCAAAGGAGATAAAAGAAATAATGATTTTATAAATATCTCTAACACAAAGATATATTTAGTAAAAGATAAAAACGACTCTTGGAACAATTGGGAAACTACTATGAATGAATTAAGAGATAATCTTTATAGAAAACTAAAGCAAGAATTAGGATTAAAAGAAATTACATATTTTGATAAACAAAAAGGTAAAAAATATAGAAATTCTCCTTTACTCATTCAAATAAAAAAAACTCCTAATAATAAATACTTTGGAGTTATACTAATTTGGGAAGATATATGCAATAAAATTAACTCTAATTTCTCTAAAAATTTAGTAGATATACTAAAGCGTAATTTTAACTATACCGAACTGAAGCTATAATTATTTATATAATTTCTTAAAATCCAATTAAGGAGGTATCAATGAATTTTATTTATCAAATCGGAAGGTTTGATAAAAACTATGAAAATGATAATAAATTTGTTATTGATAATGAAATTTTTGAATCTAAATTATCATCATTTGCTTTAAAAAAATATTTGAAAACTCAAAAAAAAGAACAAGTGAAATTAACTTTAATTTACCCTATTAGTATCCCTTTAAATAATTATGCTATAAAAGAACTTAAGGATAAAGATAAATTTGTAAAAATATTTATAGAAAAAATGAACAGTTATTTAGAAAATCCTAAAGAGGTTTTAAAACATCATCCCTATAATTCTTTAGATAATAATAGTAATGATAAAGCAGATGATTTTATTATAGTTCATTCCTTTGGTAAATATAAATTAGATAATATAAATAAAGAGTTTCCTTTTGAAGCTAAATTCTACGATATAGTATTAGAAATACTAATTGATTTAATAGAAAGTTTTTTATCAAAGAAAGATGAAAAAAACAATTTTTATATAGATATTTCCTCAGGGCATAATATATATATATCTGCTTTACTTGAAGCTGTTAAAAACTTTTTTACATTTTCTACTTTATTAAATTGGAAAAATAAAAATTTAAGACCTGATATTTATATCATTTTCTCTGAACCAATTACTGATACCAATGAAAATAAATCTTATAACATTTACATGGAAAAAATAGATTTTTATGTATCATTTTATTCTCCCCTAACCAAAGAAGAAATAGATAAAAATTTAGGGGAAAGAATAGCTCGTAAAATTTATGATAATAATATAGAAAATAGAAAAAAAAGACAAAAATTAGATGAATTTATTTTTAATTTTGGGATTATATATTCCGCTTTAAAAAATAATACTCCCTTAGTTTTATATCATTTTAAATATAACTCCTATGATGAAATCATAAATTTAATAAAAGAAATACTAAAAGAAATAAAATCTAAAATTATGGATAATTATTGTAAATCTCATGGTTTAGATAAAGATTCATATTTAAAAGTTATCTTATCTTTAGCTCTTTATGCCGGGATTACTGAATTACTTGAAAATAAACAAATAAAAAACTATAACGACCAAGGTGTAAATATCTTAGAAATTAAGCAAAAATTCCATGAAGATAAAGATAATATTTATAAAATCTTGGGTATTCAGAGTTTAAACATATTTTTAGAAAATGAAATTAGTAATATAATGGAAAGTAAAAAATTACCTGAAAAAGCTGATTCTGAATGGAAATGCTTAGCTGAAATTTTTGGCAAAGAAAAAAAAGATTTTGATAATATCAGAAACTTTATCGCACATTCAGGTTTTGAAAAAAATATTACATATGCTAAAAAAGTAAATGATGAAATCTATCTTAAATATCATTTATCTGAAAAAGAAACAAATCTTTTACAAAAAAAATTAATAGAAACAATATAATTTCAAAATGAATTCTTTTTAATATTATATTAATTAATAATGAAGGATAAAAAATTATGGCAAGAGATATTGATACTTATTTATATAAACAATTAGAAAAATTCGATTTAAAAAACTTTCTATATAGAATCTATAAAACTAGTCTATCTATTCTATTTTTCATTTATATCTATAATAAACTAAAAAAATTAAATTTCCCATAAATTTTAATGTACAAGAAAAAGAAGTCAATACTCTAAAGGGATTTAAAGGATTAATTATTTTTAAGTACTCCTTCTAAAAATTTAACTCCTGATGACATAAGAAATCTTATTAAAGAAAATAAAGATAACCCCAATCTTGGTCAAAATAATTTTAATTGGGAAAATTATTATATTATTATTAAACAATTCAAAGATCACTTAGAATATATATATGTTATTGTCTCAAGCGATTCTTCTAAATATGAGGATGTTTTCAAGGATTATTATAAATCAAGTATTAGATTCTAAAGGAAAGATTATATTTTCTAATCCTATTGACTTTGATGATTTAAGAAGTAGTATAAATAAAATAAATAATTCGTATAATACACTTACTAAGGAACATGGTTTAAAAGAAAATGAGATTATAATAGATATAACTGGTGGTCAAAAGATACAATCTGCAACAGGTGCTTTCTATTCATCTTCTTATGATAGATATTTTTGTTACCTATCTACCAAAACACGAAAACTAAAAATATTTGATGCTATAATTGAACCCGAAAATTAAGTTATATATATTATTTTATTTTTTTATTTTATAATTGTTAAGCATATTCTTACTTAATTTTTAATTGCCGTATTTTCAGAAAAAGTATAAATATACTTCAGATATATTTTTTTAATAAGCTACACTTGCTTAACACAAATAAAACCTTTACCTTAATAAATTCCCCCAAAATAAAAACAATAAAAATAAAATAAAAATATAACAATAATAAATCATAAATAATATCAAACTACCAAAAAATTTCAAGATAATATTTAAAATCTAAATAAAACAGAAGGTCTTATAAATGGTTCAGGAGAACGTGTTATATTATTTATTCCATATTTAACATGAAAATTATCTGTTAATTCTATCTTAAAAGCACTATTTATTTGAATAAAATCTTCTCTTTTAATAAACATAGCCTCTACACTTATAGGATAACTAGTACTAAATTTATAAGTATAATTAAATGAAAAATACTCATTACTTTCCCCTATATATATAGTAGAATTATCATTTATTTTGTAATAAATTCTAAAATCAATCTCAGAATCATCAAAATTAGAAGCCTTAGGTAATTGCCTTAGTATTAATCTTATAGCATATTTCTCATTTATCTTATAATATAAATATTGCCTGTAATTAGATGTTTGATTTTTTAAATTAAAATTTAACTCCAATCCATAAGTTAATCTGTTTTTTATTTTATCTTTTTTAGAATAATCATTAGAGTAAGTTTTAGAATTATTTTCACAAAAAGCTAATTTCAAATTTATCAATAAATAAACAAAAATTAAACCAAACTTTTTTAGTAATTTCATATTTAATTATATATTCCAATATTTCTATGTTTTAATAATACTTTTCTATACTCTTATAAACTCCCCTTTAATTTTACTTAAATAAACCAATATATTTTATAAAAGGTTAATAAATAAAAAAATCATTTATAACAAATAAAAGAATACCAACCTTCATTGTATATCTCTTTTAATAAATTTAAATTATAATATTTCAAAATATCTTTAAAACTATCAAAAAATTCTTCCTTTATACCACTTAAAATAAATAGTCCAAAATCAATTGTAAATAATTGATCTTGTAAATCTTTAAAAACACTAAAAGGAATATTAGCTAATAAAATACTATTTTTTAAACTCTTTTTTTGACTAAATATTTTAGGAGAGATAGCATTAATAACAACTGAATTAACTAAATTGTTTATCCTAAAATTATTTTTTATTTCAAAGGTATAAGAGAAAATTGCTTCAATAGCTAAAATAATCTTAGGATTAAAATACTTAGAAACTAAAGATAAAATCCCGTTCCCTGAACCATAATCTACTACTACATCTATATTACCTAAATCAATAAATTTAGTTATATCTTTTTTCAAATCTCCACTAACTAAAGAATAAATAATCTCTAAAACACTTAAAGTAGTAGGATGTCTCTCATTCCCAAAAGCTAAAAACTTCGGATCTAAATATATCAAATCCTTATCAACATACTCATCCTTATATATCTCTTTCTTAGAATAAGGTAAAAACACAAAATTCCCAACACCAAAAGGCTCTATATACCCACCTATATACTCCTCATAATCAAATAACCTTATATCTATTAACTCTATTAAATTTAACTCATCTAAAGAATAATTATAAAATCTATTCCAATGCGATTTTAATTTAGCTATTTTATTATTAACTGTTTCCAAAAAATCATGATCCCCTTTAAAAAGCAAAACCATTTTTAAATACACAAAATTATCCTTAATATAAAGAATATTAAGGTCTTTAAAACCTTCTAAAATTAAATTAGAAACTATTTTTTTAGAAAATAAAGTAATAGGAATCTTTAAGATAAAATCAATAACTTTTTTATCAGACATTCAAAAACTATCTTTAACAATTTTAATTATTTTAATTATCTTTTTATTTTATTTATTATGAGATAGTGCTTTATGAATTAACTTATCAGTTAAAGTTCCTACTAAAGCACCACCTAAAATAGATAAAGCTAAGCCTATAGGCCCTCCAACTACTGCCCCAATTCCAAAAGCTACTAAATTGCCTGCTACAAATGATCCCCCGTTTCTAATAACGCTTCTTTCCTGCTTTTCCCTTCTTTTAGTTTAGATTTATAATCTTTATTTGAAATTTTAATATTCTATAATTTAAAATTTTTTATTAAATAAATGTAAACAAGAAGCTAATTACTATGTAATGTAGATATATTAAGTAATGTAGATAATAGAATAAACATTAACGATAGGAATTTTTTCCAATTCCTTTATATATTTCTCAGTTTCATTTTTATAAATCTTATTTAATAAAGTATGATAAATATTATTTTTATCAATATAGCCAATAACTACTGCATCATAAAAATTCCTAATATAATCTATTAATTCTTTAAGATTATGAATATTATTTTTATCAATTTCTAAAGCTATACTATCCGTACATAATTCCCTAATTTTATAGCCTACAGGAGTAAAAAAATTAGAAATAAATAGAGAAGCAGAAGGCAAAAATATCTTCATATTAATAATCTTAGAAATAATTTCATGTTGCCTAATAACATTAATTTCATCAATATTAACTATATCAGTGTTAGTAATAGCTACAACTTTCTGTTTTGAAAAATCACTACCCAAAGACCTAACAATATTACCAGCAACAAAAGCAGTCTTTATATCTTGTTGATACTCATTCGCCTCCCTCTCATCAGGTAATATAAATATCCTGTTTATCCTATCTTTATAAGTTTCTAATTCTCTATAAAAATTAGTTTCAAAAACATTTTTATTCACTACGAAAAATAACTCAATAAGATACTGTAAAAGATCTCTCCTTATATTAGAATAAATTAAATCATTAAGTTCATTTAATTCCTGATCAGTAATTTTAGCTATAAGCAATATCTTAATATTTACAAACCTACTTTCTAATATCGCATAACTAATAGTCTTAATATATTCTCTTAAAATAGAAGTAATTATTTCCTTATCATAATTAATAATAATAACAAGCTCACCACTAGAAGGAATATTATCAAACTGATTAATATACTTATATTTTTCCATAATAAAAGCAGATATACTACCAATAATACCCGCTAATAATATATCATTAGATAGAATTAAAAACAATCCTATTAAATATTTTTGATTTTTTTCAGGAATTCCTTCAGGCATCTCACCAGTAAAAATTACATAAAACGCCCACTTAATAGAATTAATTAAATCTACATCTAATACTATATTCATTATTACTACTCCTATAAATATAACCAATAAAGTTAGTAAAAATATTGTTGTTATATTTCTTAATAAAAACCGAATCTCTTTCTCTATTATGCCAAATAATTTAAATACAGTTAGCAATCTAATAAGCCTTATTATCCTTAACAAAGCTAATGAATGATAATAATAAATATCAAATCCGTTACTAAAATAATGAAAAAAAATAATAAAATAATCTAAAGGTACCCAACCTATAATAGACACTATATCCCAAAAATACACTTTGTAAAACTTACTAAAATCCCCTACACTTAAATACCTAACAAATAACTCAAAAATAAATAACAAAAAAAATAAAATCTCTATTATAAAAATAAAAGTAATCAATCTAAAATCAAAAGCTATATAAGAATATTTTAGTTTTACTATAATTACAAAAACAATAGAAATTATTGTTAAAGAATAATAAAATAAATTAAAATTCTTGTTATAATTAAGATTAACCAAAAAACTATAAACTTTTTCTTTTATTTCTTTGCTAAGCATAATCACTTAAAAAATAAATATTTAAAAACAAAATTAAAAATAGCATTAGCACAAGATACATTTATACTATCTATTTCAATCTCTATCTTTACATTTATAAAATCAAACTCAAAAAATATAATCTCTTTTAAACTTTTACTTATTCCAGATTCTTCATTACCAAATACAATAAAAACTAACTTATATCTTTTAAAAAAATCAGATATCTTATTCAAATTATGAATACTAATAGAATCCACTTCATTCTGAGCTAATATAAAACCCACTTCCTTCTTGTCTATATTAATATTTCTTAAAGTTTTATAAATAAAATCTAAAAAATTACTATACTCATTTATAAAGTATAAATTAAGATAAAATAAAGCACCTTTAGAAGCCCTTAATGATAAACTATTAAATGGATTAGTCTTTAAATTAACTAAAACTAAATTATTAAATCCAAAAGCTAAAGAATTCCTAAAGATACTTCCTAAATTCCCTGGATTCTCAATCCCATCTAAAACTATTACATAATTTAACTTATCACTTTTAATATCATTTAAATCAATTATATTCTTTTTTAATTCATAACTTACCAAAGCAGCAATTTTTAAATTATCAAGCTTAAAAATATCCCTTAATACCTCTTTATTTGCCAAATAAACCCTTAAATCTAATTGCTTAGAATCTTTTTTATAGTCTTTTATCCAATTCTCAATAAAATCAACTATTTTATAGTCATATGTAAAAATCTTTAAAACTTTATAAGAGATATTTGTTAATTTATCATTTTTAAGAAATTCCAGAAAAGTTAAATAATCGTCAATTATAAATAGATTATTTTCTTTTAAAAATTTATTATCACCTTTAATTTTTCTTAAAAATGTTAAATTTTTGTTTTTTTTAGAATCTATTTTAATAATTTCCATATAATAATAATCAAATTTTTAATATCTAAACTTTAATAGCTAATATAGTTATATCATCACTAGGGTTTTGTAAAGGTTCACTAAAATGCTTCATAATATTAATATATACCTTCTCACAGAAATCCTTAGAATCTTTAAAACTGTTATGCTTAATAAAATTTAATAAATTATCTCTACCGTATATATTCCCTTGGGGATTCTTTATATCTATAACTCCATCAGTATAAAGAAATACAAAAGAATCTTTATTTATATCAATTTTCTTTGAGGTATACCTATGATTATGATCAATACATAAAGGTATATCATTAGTAGTTAAAGTAATAATAGAGTCATTATATTTTATAATAGCGGGTTCATGACCCGCTGAAATATACTCTAAAACAATTCTATTATCCTCTTTATATAACTTTAATGCAAACATAGTTATAAAAATATTAATATCAGAAATGTTAGAAATATTTAAGGTAAGGATTTTATTAAGCTCATTAACAGCTAATTCAAAGTTATCCAAAGAAGAAAATAAAGCTTTAGCAGCATATTTAGCTTGAGCAGTATAAATAGCAGACTTAGCACCTTTACCAGAAACATCAGCTATGATAAAAATAATCCCCCTATTATCTTTTGCTTCAATAATCTCTACCCAATCAGCAGTTATTTCTCTTGAAGATATATGCTTATAAAATATATCAATTTTATATTTCCTTGCCAAGTACTTAGTATCAATATTAGTTAATAAAGCTTGCCTTATAATATTCGAAATCTCCACTTGCTCTTGAAGTATAATTGAATTCTTTAATGGAGTAGAAACTACAAAAGAAATATTATCTAAAATAAAATTAGTTATCTCGTTAATATACCCCTTAGAGGTCCCTATAATTATATAACCCAAAATTTCCCTAACATAAACTATAGGTAAAATAATAACATTAACTATATTAGGTATTTTCTTAAATTCTTCCCAAATTAAATTATAGTCCTTATTCAACTTAGAATTATTTTGATTTATAAAAATAGGTTTATAACTAAGTCCTAAATATCCTAATCTATTTAATATGTTATATATATTTATTTTTTCAGCTAAATTAGAAGGCTCAACTATCGGAAAATAATAATTATTATACTTCTTTTGAATAAAAATAAAAACCTCGTTATTAAGTAATTTTTTAATAAATAGAAATAAATTATTAATAACGTTTATAGGATCTAATACAGAAGTAATAATTTGAAGGAAATCATAAAGCATTTGAGTACCTATAAGCCTTTCTTGTAAGAAAACATAAATAGAAGCATTTTCAAAAAATACTCCAAAATAACTCCCTAAACTCAATAACAACTCAATATCCTCTTCATCAAATTTCTTCTTTAAACTGAAAACCAATAAAACAGGCTCTAAATTGGAAGTTTCTGTATTTATCGGAATAACTACTAAACTCTTTACACCTAAAGATTTGATATAACCATAAATATTAACATCGTCTATAAATAAAGCAAAATCATTAATAATAAAAGGCTTTAAATTATTTACTGATTCCTTTAGTTTATTCCTTATACTAGTAGGTAAATTATTTAAAATGATTGATATTAAACTTTTATAATGCTCCAAAGTTTTTAAAATCAAAGGAACATTAGATTTAAAAGAAATAAAAACAGGTATAGAATAAGGGATAAGTAAATTAACTTCTTTAACTATATCATTTATTAAAGAATTTAATTCTCTTTTAGAAGAATACTCAAAAATAATTCGATTAATTATTTTCCCCTCCTTAGACTTAGAAAGTAATTTTTGATATATGTTAACTCTTACAAACGAAGTAGAAAATAAAATAGCTAAATGATCAGATAGCTCTTTTATTAAATTTAAATAATTTTCTAGTAAATTCTTGTCCAAATCAGTAAGAACTAAGCCCTCTAAATTCCCCTTCTGAACAATAGGAATAAGCATATAAGGTTTAGACAAAATTAAATCAAAAAACTTAGTTAAATCACTTTTATAAAAATCCTTATAAAATATAAACGATCTGTACTTAATAAATTCATTAATTAATTCATTATCAATAAACCCAACTGATAAACTTGATTCCTCTATAAAATTAATCAATCTACTGTCTTTAAAATTAATATAAGTAGGTTTAAAATTTTCTGTTTTAGTCTTTAAAAATATAACTACATTAGAAGAATTTAATATATCTTTTAAAACTCTACTAATAGAGTTAAATAACTCCTCAAAATCTAAAGCTTCAGAAATAGAAGTAGAAGCTACAAACAATTTTTCCAAAAAATTATTCTTTAGTCCTAACTGCTCAAATAAAATCCTAGTTTCAATAGCAGTAGCTATACTATTTGTAGCAATAGAAATGAAATTATCATCTATTTCCACAAAATCATTTGAATATAATAAAACAAAAGCTCCTCTACCTACTCCAGGCACATTAAAATTTTTTATAACTACTTTTTTCACATATTTCACATAAATGTCATCCACATCCCTTACCTCATATAAATCATTTAAAACAATTTTATCATTATATAATTCATGTTTTATAGCAGGTATAATAAATTTTACATCTTGTTCAATAAGCTCATTAATAACACTATAAACTACTTTATCCCTAAATAAAATTAAACATCCACTACATAAAAGTAAATCCCTACTAACATTACAAATTATATTTAATAACAAATCTATATTTAAAGAAGAGAGTATAGCTTTAGATATGTCATAAAAAGCTTTCTTATAGCTCTCAAATTTTAATCTACAATAATTCCCTTTTAATGTCTCTTGCTCTAAGTCATATAAAGAACTAAATAAATATACAAACTCCTCTAAATTACTTTGTAATAAATCAATTAATATAGATTTATGGAATTCATCTATAATTAAATTACATAAAACATAACCTATAACCTTATCTTTTAATTTTAGCTCTATAATTAAATTATCTGGATTTTTATATTTTAACTCATCTTCATCAATAAAATAAAAAATTCCCCTTTTTTCTTGTATAACCTTACTATAACCATCCAATTTCTCATTATTACTTAAATCCCCTTGATTCAAATTTAACTCCACCCTATTTAAATAAAAATTTATTAAATCCTTATAATTATAATTTAAAATATTATCCTCAGGACTAGAATAAATATTTTCAAGAAAAAGTAAAGTATCCTTATTAGCTAAAGTTATTGCCTTAGTTAAATTTTCCCAAAAATTCTCCATAAATTTAATTTAAATAAATTATAATTAAAAAATCCCTAAAATTGTATATCCACATTTATTACATTTACTTTCATTCATATTAATTTCAAGAACTTTAAATCCCCTTCTTTTTATAACAGCATTACCACAATTAGGACAATAAGTATACTGATATTCTTCTAAATAAGGAACATTTCCAATATATACATAATTTAATCCCATTTCCCTACCTATATTATAAGCCCTTATTAAAGTTTCAAGCGGCGTAGGTGGAGTATCAAGCATCTTATAATCAGGATGAAACGCAGTCACATGCCAAGGAATATCCTTATCAACTGAATACAAAAATTTAGCTATATTAGTTAATTCTTCATTACTATCGTTATATCCAGGTATAACAAGAGTAACAACCTCTAAATGGAATCCCAAAGCTTTAATATTAATGATACTATCTAAAACCCCTTTCAATGTAGCCCCTAATTTCCTATAATTCTTATCATTAAAAGTTTTTAAATCCACTTTATAAAGATCACATACAGGTCTTATATACCTTAAAGAATGAATAGTAGCGTATCCATTAGAAACAAACCCTGTTAAAAATCCCTCCTTCTTAGCTAATTCAAAAACCTCATAGGACCATTCTACTGTTATTAACGGCTCATTGTAAGTAGATACTATAACTTTAGATTTATATTTCTTAGCTAATGATACAATATCATTCTTAGTTATAGGTCTAAATTGTCCTTGAACTTGCTTATCTCTTAAAAATTGAGAAATATCCCAATTTTGACAATAAGAACAATGATAATTACATCCTAACATACCGTAGCTTAAAGCAAAAGAAGAAGGTAATACATGAAAAAATGGCTTCTTCTCTATTGGATCATTAGCTATAGCTGCTACATAATTATAAGGTACAAATAATTTTCCACCTTCATTATATCTAACTCTACATATCCCACTCTTAGAATCAAATATTAAACACCTATGATTACAAGCTAAACATCTAACTTTATTATCTTCTAATTTCTCATAAACTACTCCTTCCTTAACAAATTCTTTAATACTCCCAAGCATTAAATCATCTCCCTCATCTTCAATACATTACCCCCCTTTATTTTATTATATACTTTTATCTTAATTTTCCTCCATAATATTTAAAATAATTTATTCTCCTTACCTTGTATTATCCTAATAAAATTATCTCTATGTTTTACTAATATTATAAAAGAAACAATAATCAAAGATATCAAAAATATCTTACTATCTTTATACTCAGACATAAATATATTGAAATTAAAATTAAAAATCAAATAAGAAAAACTAATAACAAAAACAACAAAAGCAGCTAAAATAGAACCTAATGAAGAATATCTAGTAATTAAAACCGAAATAATCCAAATAATTAATCCAATAACACTAATAATAGGAGAAATAGCTAAAAAAACCCCAAAAGAAGTAGCAACTCCTTTACCTCCCTTAAATCTTAAAAAAACTGAAAAACTATGCCCAATTATAGAAGCTAACCCAATCATTAAAACCTGATAATCAAGTAATTTATAATTAATAGCCATAAAAGTAGGCAAAAATCCCTTAAAAGCATCTAAAAATAACACAATCACCCCATAAACAGGTCCAACATTCCTAAAAACATTAGCCATCCCAATATTTTTACTTCCAACTTTAGTTATATCAACCCCTTTTATCTTTGAAATTATATACCCAAACGGAATACTCCCTAATAAATAAGATATCAATAATAAGATTAAAAACATACCCATTTTATTCTCTATTCACTTAATATATATAAATTAAACTACCATATTTAATTTTAATAATTCCTCATAAGAAACTTCTTTTAACTTTTTATTTTCAATAGTATAGATTTTATTAACAAAATAAAGAGTAATAGGTTTATGAGAGATAATTATAATAGTTTTAGAATTAAAATAATTGTTAATAGAATTAATAACAGCTTTTTCAGTAATAGGATCTAAAGCTGAAGTAGGTTCATCTAAGATAATAATAGAAGGATTTTTTAGGAATATCCTAGCTAAATTAATACGCTGTTTTTGACCACCAGATAAATTCTTGCCATCTTCTGAAATTACTGTATCATATCCATTAGGTAATTTAATTATATCCTCATGAACATCAGCTAATTTACAAGCATTAATTATTTCATCTAAGGTAGCATCCTCTTTTGCATACCTTAAATTATCTATTACACTTCCTTCAATTAAATAAGATTCTTGTGTTAAAATCCCTATGCTACTTCTAACAACTTTAGGATTAATAGTATTTAAATCCATATCGTCTATAAAAATTTGCCCTTTAGTAGGTAAATAAAATTTAGTTAATAAGCTAATAATAGAAGTTTTCCCTATCCCAGTTTTTCCAATAATAGCTATCTTTTGCCCCGGCTCTATTAATAAATTAATATCTTCTAAAATAAAATCATTCTCATTATAACCAAAATAAACATTCTTAAATTCAATTTTCCCCTTTATACTAATATCATGGTTTATTATATACTTTTTTTCATCTAATTCATTTTCATTCAATTCTTTAAAGATATTCATAATAGTATCAATATACCCAAAAATAATTTTAGTATTAACCAAAGAAGCAGTTAGATTAGTAATAGGGGAAACAGAAATAGCAACATAAGCCCAATATATTAAAATATCTCCAGGCTTAAATATCCCCTTAATAACCAAATACCCTCCATACCAAGAAATAATTATCAAAGACAAACTAGCAACAATCTCGGTAACAGGCCTTTGTAATGATAATATATTCGCTAATTTTAATCTCAAATTTAAAATATTACTTAATAAATCATTTATCCTTATTTTTTCAGTTTCTTCTTTATTAAAGCTTTTAATAAATTTAATCATTCTATAATTTTGTACTAACTTAGAATTAAGGACACTTACATTTTCTAAAATTTTATTACTCGTGTCCCCAATTTTTTTCATATAATAATTAAGGGTATAAGCAATAAAAGGAAACCCAATAATCGTTATAACTCCTAAAATTATATCCTTATAAAATATCCAAATTAAAGCAAAAACTAAAATAAATATACTATTAATATAAGTTAATAATAAAGGAGTTAAATCAGAAGCAATAGCAGATATATAAGAAATAGTTAAAGAAAAAAGCTCTCCACTATTTCTTTTATCTAATTTACTTAAAGACTGAACAATTATCCTATAAAACATCTCCTTCTGTAAATCAGTTAATATCTTTAAATTAGCTTTAGTTAATAAAAAAGATTGTGCATATTGGGATAAACCTCTAAATAAATATAAAACAATCGTAACTAAAACCAATAAATTCAAATAATAAAAACTTTTATATTGATAAATAATATCAAATAATTTAGAAAAAATAACAGGTTGTAATGCTGTTGTTACATTAAATACCAAAGTAGCTAATATTATAAGAAGCAACTCTAAATAAGGGATCCTTAAATTTTTAAAAAACTCCTTAACATTTTGATTATATCCAATAAACCTTAATTTATCTTCAATAGTTTTTTTTATCTTTTTAAACATATTATTCCATTAATTTAAATTTTTGTCCCAAGTAATACTTTTTAGCTAATTCGTTATTGGATATTTCATAAGGAGTACCCTCTACCATTACCTTCCCTTCAGAAATAATATATGCTCTATCAACTATTTTTAAAGTCTCATATACATTATGATCAGTTACTATAATACCAATGTTCTTACTTTTAAGATTTTTTAAGATAGTTTGGATTTGTTCAATAGTAATGGGATCTACTCCACTAAACGGTTCATCTAATAACAAAAACTTAGGATTTATTATCATAGTTCTGGCTATCTCTACCTTCCTTCTCTCACCACCAGATAAAGAATATCCATAACTCTTCCTTACCTTATTTAATCCAAATTCATTCAATAATTCCTCTATCTTTTCATTAATTATATTTTTATCTTTATAATAGAATTCTAAAATTAATCTAAAATTATCTTCAACAGTTAAGCCTCTAAAAATAGAACTTTCTTGAGGTAAATAAGAAATCCCAAATTTAGCCCTTTTATACAAAGGTAAATCAGTTATTTCCCTATCATTAAAATATATACTTCCATTATTAGGTTTAATTAAACCCACAAGCATGTAAAAAGTAGTGGTTTTTCCAGCTCCATTAGGCCCTAATAAGCCCACCATCTCTCCCTGTTTTAAAACTAAATTAATACCATCTACCACCTTCCTCTTTGAATACATCTTTACCAAATCCTTACAACTTAATGTATTAATAATATTATTACCTTTATTAACTACATTCATACTATAACCTCATTTACTATTTATTTTCATATTTTTTATTTAATCTCCAATAAATAAAATCATTAATTCATTAGATAAATTATCTTTAAAATACCTTTTTAGTATTATTTTTCTTGATTTATTCTTTACTTTTGGCTCTAAGGATATCACAAGATTATCTTTATCATTTTCTAATTTGATTACTTTATAATCATTTAGCGTATTTAATAAATCATTTTTCATATTTTGCTCTCTTTTAACATCATTCAAATTCTTAAACACTTCATAAATACTAATATCCACAAAATTTAAACTATTTTGATTATTTTGATTTTTTTGATTAATTTTAATTTTATCTACTTGTTTAGTAAATCTTAATTTCTCTTTTATAAAGTAATTTAAATCAGAATATAAAAACTTAGTAGTTTCATTAAATTTTAGCAATACTAAATAATTTTTGAACTTATTTATCTTAACTAAATTTAGGTAATTTTGAATAACTTTATCAACATTAGGATATAATGAATCATTTAATATCTTTATAAATTCCTCAGGTTTATTTTGAATTATTCGTTCAAATAAAGAATAATATAATTCAAAATCTGAATCTGTTAAAACATAAGAATATTTCAATAAAGCATTGTTATATTTAGCACTAAAGGATGAGTCTTTTAGTTTAGCAATATAACCAGGATGTAAAGTAGTTTGCTTATCAGATGCTAATAATCCTAAATTAAGAGCTAAATCAATTTGTACCTCAAAATCCCATAACTTAGAAGCTAAATAATAACAAGCTTTCATTTTCTCTTTATTATTAGTATTAGTAGTTATAAAAATCCCATAAGAAACAACCGGATTATCTATTATTAATGTATTATCTTTTATAGGAAAAGTTTTAATTTGTGGATTAACATTTCCAATTAATGTATATAACTCAGAGCTTACTTTACTATCTTTTAATTCATTAACAGAATTTAAATAAGTCTCCCAAAATTTAATATAATCCGTAGTATTAGATAAAGCTCTATAATAACTAATAACCTCAGGTAAACTCAAATTATTTACCTTAGGTAAAACTAAATTCTTAGAGTTACTAATGTAATATAAAGAATAAGCAAATAACGGTAAAGCATATATTTGATTATCCTGCTTCTTAACATCATAAACGCTATTCTTCATAAAATCCACAGTATAACTCTTAAAAACAGAAAAAATAGTAGGATTACCATTTAGATAATTATCAAAATAAATCAAATTGTATTTATTTTTTATTATATAATACATATCCAAAGGAGCAATAATTATATCCGGATTAGAATTTAATAAAACTAAATTAAAATCCTTAAAACTCTCTACATTATAATACTCTAAATCAAATAACGATAAACTTTTAAGATTTTTATAGTTTTCAATATGCTTATTAATAATATTAGTAATTTCAGGATTAAAGAATAAAGAATAAACTCTTATCCTTCCCTTAGCCATAACACTTAAAACCGTTAAAAATAAAACTCCCAAAAGAAATACAAAAAAACTTAAGATAAATAAAATCTTGTTTAATTTTTTTTTAAAATTCATCTTTAGGAACCTCCTATAAATGTAATTTCTAACTTATATATACTTAGCTAATTGATTTGTTATGCTTTTAATCTAATTAAATTTAATTTCTTTACGATATTATTACTTAATGCAGTAAAAACATTTAGTAATTCTTCATCGGGATTATTTTTAGCCAAAGTAGGTAATCCCTCTTCTATATCATTAGCTAAATCCAGTTTAAATGGGATCTCAGCTAATAACTCTATTTCATATTTATCCAACAATTCCTTAAATCTATTTTTCCCAAATAAATAAATCTTTTCATTTGAGTTAGGACAAACAAAATAAGCCATATTAATTATCAACCCCAAAATAGGAATATTCAAAGATTTTAACATATTAATATTTTTCATAACATCAACATTTGCTATTCTTTGCCCCGTAGTTATTACAATAGCTCCACTTATACTAACACTACTATTTAAACTTAAAATAGCATCACCAGTACCTGGAGGTAAATCTACCACTAAAAAATTCAAATCCCCCCAATCCACTTCATTAACCAACTCATTAATAGCTTTATGTAACATCGGCCCTCTCCAAATTAACGGAGTATCAACACTAGGAAGCATAAACCCTATAGATGCTAACTTTAACCCATCCTTTTCTAGTGGTTTTATTAGATTATCTTCAACAGTTAAAATTTTTTCTTCTAAATTTAATACAGTAGGTATAGAAGGGCCATAAATATCTCCATCTAATAACCCCACTTTATAACCCAACCTCAACAAACTATAAGCTAAATTTACAGCAATAGAAGATTTCCCTACCCCCCCTTTACCACTTGTTATAGCAATAACATAACCTAAATTAGCTTTCCTTTTATTACCATTCTTTAAAGAAACAGTTTCTAATTTTTTCTTGATAACTTGATAATTTTCTACTTCATTAAATTCAATGTCAATTCCTTTTAAATTATTTCCAAAAGCATTTCTCAATTTTTGCTCTATTTTCTGATTTATCTCATCTTTATATTTAATAGCATCACTCTTTAAATAAACTACTAACTTAACAAAATTATTATCTACCTGTATCTCAATAGCATTTAAAGAAATTAATTCCCTATCTATAGTGGGATCTTTTATACCCTTTAAAGCATATAATACTTTTTCTCTTGTTATTTCATTCATATAAAAAACCTCCTTATTAAATTATAAAACTTGATTAATATTGAAAAAAAAATTATGAATTAGTTTTTTGTAAGATTCCATTTTTTTCAGCTATTACTTGTTCTAAAACTTCCTTAAAAGCATCTATTATTTCATTTTCCTTAGCTACTTTAACCATTTTACCTTTTCTATAAATAATTCCTTTTCCTTTTCCTCCAACAACCGCAATATCAGCTTTCCGAGCTTCCCCAGGACCATTAACCACACATCCCATAACAGCTACCGTTATATTTTCTTCAATATTTTCAACCTCCTTCTTAACCTTTTCAACTAAATCAAATAAATTTACTTCAATTCTACCACAAGTAGGACAACTTATTAATTCCACCCCTCTTTTATAATATCCTAAAGCTTTAAGGATTTCATAAGCAACTTTTATTTCTTCAGTAATTGAGCTAGTTAAAGAAACTCTAATAGTATCACCAATCCCATTATATAATAAAGTCCCAATTCCAATAGCACTTTTAATATATCCACTTAATCCACTACCAGATTCAGTAACTCCTAAATGTAAAGGATAATCTACTTTCTCACTAAGTAGCATATAAGCACTTATCATATCCTCAACATTACTACTTTTAACAGATATTTTAATATCAAAAAATCCCATATTCTCAAGGATTTTAACCTCATCTATTGCAGACTCAACCAAAGCTTCATAAGTAGGATATCCATATTTTTCAAGATACTTAGGATGTAAAGAACCACTATTAACCCCAATCCTAATAGGTATTCCTTTACTTTTAGCAGCTTTAATAACTTTATCTAATTTTTCAATTCTAGAGATATTACCTTCAGGAGAATCAAGAATATTACCAGGATTAATTCTTAAAGCCTGGATTCCAGCATCAATAGCCATCAAAGCAAGCCTATAATCAAAATGAATATCAGCAACCAAAGGTAAAGGAGTTTTAGATACTATATCCTTTAAAGCTAAAGCAGCAGTTTTATCAGGTACAGCGACTCTCATAACTTTAGCTCCCGCTTGCTTTGCCTCATTTAGCTGCCTTAAAACCTGCTCAACATCTTCAGTAGGGCATTTAATCATACTCTGAACAACAACCTCATTCCCCCCACCAATCAATACATCCCCTATCTTTACTACTCTTGTTATTTTCCTTTTCCTTAGCATATCTTATCACCTTCTTGAGTTTTTGTATGAACTTCTTGTTTTACATAAGCTTGTTTTTTTAAGACTTTTCTATACTTAAAGAACTATATCCTAAAATAAACACCTTGTTTATCAATTCATTTCCATATTATAGAAAATTAAGACTTCCTGAGCTTTCTTTAAAATTAATTAAATAACTAAAATTAATTTTATACTTCTTCAACATATCCATAATCTCCAACAATTCTTTTTATTCTAACTCTTCTACCTATAGGAATTGGTCTTCCATCTTCAGTTCTAACATATAAATAATGAGTTTCAGAATCAATCTTTATAGCTACTTTCCCGACCCCGTTTTCAGATATAGCTTCAATAACATCCCCTTCTTTACCTTCAAAAACAAACTTAGATTTAGACATAGAAGTAGATTTTAGTATTTTAATTAAATTTCTAACAATAACTATATAACTAAAAGCCGTTAAAAACAAAGAAATTAAAATAGATAAATAATCTCTTAAATTAGCAGGAAAAACATTAAATAAAGGGAGAGTTATTAAGCCATAAGCTCCAAAAAGAGCTCCCGCAGTTAAAAAAGTAAATGGACTAAACATAAATAAATTAGAAGCATCATGATGCCCAGTTTCTGTACCAGCTAAAGAACCATCAGCTGCAATATCATCTACATGTCCAACATCATGTCCTCCAGAATCACCTAAATCAAGAACCCCTAAAAACATAAGAGTTATTAATAATCCCGTAAAACCTAAAGAAATAGATAAATACAAAACAATCAAAGAAACTTTAGAGAAAGCAGTAGCAGCAACACTTCCTAATCCCAACAATATAAGTATTGGTATCACCTATATAAACACCTCCATATTTAAAAAACTATCATTTAAAAATAATAATAAAAATAAAATATTAATAATCAAAAGCCAAAATTAGTTCCCCATTAGTAATTTCAAATCCAATTCCCCTATAAAAATTTACTAAATTAAAATTGCTATAAATTTTATTAGAATCATTTAAGCTAATATCTTTAGATATAATATAATTAGCATTAGATAACACACTAACACTAAATTTATCCAAAGAAGAAGTTTTGTAAATAAATAACTTATTATTCAACCTATAAATAAATTGCTTAAAGAAAATATTTTTAGCCAAAAATTTATCATCAAAATAATTAATATCATCATCCAAAAACAATACTGAATCTGTATTTAATCTAATAAACTGCTCTAATAACAATTTAATTATATTAATACAATCAAACCCCAATATATTTTCATATAAAAAAACTAAACTAAAATTATTAATACCTGTTAAATTTAATTTCTCATCCTTATTTAAATTATTTAAATTTAACGAATTTAAATCTATTAATTTAAATTTAGTATTTTTAATTATGTTAAAAGCCAAATTTCTATTAGGGGTAAAAATTATAACATTTTTAGATAAAGAATTTAAAAACTTAGTAATAAATTCGTTATCTAAATTAAGTAATATTACAAATCCTTTAAGATAAACTTTTAAATTATAATCAGTTATAATATTACCATTCCTTAGTTTTCCTAAATCAACTTCTACATAATCTGCATTATAGTTTTTTTGATTAAAATAATTAATAAGTAAATTAAAATTATTAAAAAATAGGATTTCATCTAATCTAGTAGGATAGAACTCAATTTCTTTTTTAAACTGATTATTATGAATAGT
>Ga0080004_1139406_pt1 | contig 82102 bp, 82 predicted proteins | sample WasSprMetagenome_FD_69207 | JGI IMG/M metagenome (GOLD analysis project Ga0080004, IMG submission 69207) | Sulfidic aquatic microbial communities from Washburn Spring, Yellowstone National Park, USA - WS (SPADES assembly) (version 2) | ecosystem: Environmental > Aquatic > Thermal springs > Hot...
CGTCCCTGGCGCGCTCCAGCGCGTACAGCACCACCCTGTTACACAGATCCACCACGCGCCCATCCACCGGCCAATGCGGCCTCCCAAACTCCCCCAGCCCCCACGCCCGCCCCCCCTCCCCCTCCCCCCCACACCCGCCCACCACCCTTTTCCCCGCGTACCCACCTCGATTCCCCCGGTCCGGCACGAGGGCGACCTGGCCCGGTTGGGCCTGGACTTTCATTTCACCCGTGCGACCTACTGCGCCGCGGTGGAGCAGGCGCGCGAATACATTGCTGCCGGCGATATCTTCGAGGTCAACATTTCCCAGCGCCTGGAGGCCCCCTTGAGTGCCCCGCCCTGGCATCTGTACCGGATCCTGCGCCAGATTAACCCGGCCCCCTTCGCGGCCTTTCTGAATTTCCCGGAGGCCGCCGTGGTCTGCGCCTCGCCCGAACGGTTCCTGCGGCTGCAGGACGGCACGGTGGAAACCAGGCCCATCAAGGGCACCCGGCCCCGGGGCCGCACCCCGGAGGAGGACCGCCGCCTGCGGGAGGAACTCTGGCACAGCGAAAAGGACCGCGCCGAATTGACCATGATCATCGACCTGGAGCGCAACGACCTGGGCCGGGTGTGCGCCGCAGGCTCGGTGCACGTGCCCGAACTCTTCTGCCTGGAAGAGTACGCCACGGTGTTCCACCTGGTCTCGACGGTCCGGGGCCGCCTGGCGCCGGACAAAGACGTGGTAGACCTCCTGCGCGCCACCTTCCCGGGCGGTTCCATCACCGGCGCCCCGAAGATCCGGGCCATGGAGATCATCGAAGAACTGGAGCCCGTGCGCCGGGGCATCTACACGGGCTCCATCGGCTGGATCGGGTTTGACGGCGACTGCGACCTCAATATTGTCATCCGCACCATCATCGTCAAGGAGGGTACGGCCTACTTCCAGGTGGGCGGGGCCGTGACCGCGGACTCGATGCCCGAGCAGGAGTATCTGGAAACCCTGGACAAGGCCCGGGCCCTCATCAGCGCGGTCCTGCTGGCCAACGCGGGGCACCCGGCCAAAACCGCGGCCCCGGCGCCGGTAACCCGGAAGCCCTCGGGATGAGCGGCGGGGGAACGACGGTGCACCCCGCCCCACCGCTCCCTTACCGGCCCTGAGCACCGTGTCCCTCAGCGCCGGGGCAGGCGGCAGACTGGCGGGCCTCGCGGACCGGGTGGTGGAAAGGCAACCCTTCCCTACCGGGGGTCCGCGAAGGTCCCCACCGGCCACCGGGAGAGCACGTCCTCGGGCGGGCCCACCTGCACCACCCGGCCCCCTTCCATCACGGCCACCCGATGGGCCAGCCCGGGGATCTCCCGGTAATCGTGGGTGATGAACAGGGTGGTAACGCCGGTCTCGCGGAGCAACCCGCCCAGTTCGGGCCACAGGGTACAGCGGGTGGGGTAATCGAGGGCCGTGAAGGGCTCGTCCAGAAAGAGCACCTCGGGCTCCAGGGCGAAGGCCCGGGCCAGGCTCACGCGCCGCGCCTCGCCCCCCGAAAGGTGCCGTACGGAGCGGTCCGCGAGGTGGTCGATACCGAGGCGGGCCAGCCATGCTTTTGCCCGCCGAAGGGCCTCGCGTCGCGGCACCCCCCTCAGCCGCAAACCCGTCAGGACGTTGCCCAGCACCGTGGTGTCCAGAAGCAGCGGTTCCTGAAACACCACCGCCACGCGGCGGCGCAAAGCCAGGGAGTTGCGGTGGCATACGGGCACGCCCTCATACCACACGGTACCGGCCGAAGGCCGCTCCAGGGCCGCCAGCACCAGCATGAGGCTGGTCTTCCCCGCCCCGTTGGGCCCCACCAGAGCGGTGACCTGTCCCCGTGGCAGGACGAAGTGCGGGATGTCAAGGATGGGGCGCCGTTCTCTTACTAGAAGCAAGTCGCGGGCCTCGATCTCCAAAGGGCAGAGCCTCCTACGGTCGCGGCCGGTGCTGCTGCAGCATGGTCAGGCCGGCGGTAATCCCGAAGGACAGGAGCAGCAGGATGATGCTCAGGGCCGTGGCCAGCTCGAAGTTGCCCTTGGAGACCTCCAGCACGGTGGCCGTGGTGAGCACCCGCGTCTCACCCTTGACGTTGCCGCCCACCATCATGGAGGCTCCCACCTCGGAGATTACGCCGCCGAAGCCGGCCATCACCGCCGCCAGCAGGCCCAGCCGGGCCTCCCGCAGCATCAGCAGCAGAAACTGCAGGCGGTTGGCCCCGAGGGAAAGGATCTGTAACCGCAATTTGGGGTTGAGGGACTGGATGGCGGCCAGGCTGAATCCCGCCACAATGGGGGTGGCGATGATGGCCTGGGCCACCACCATGGCCGCGGGGGTATAAATGAGCCCCAGCATACCCAGGGGGCCGTAGCGGCTCAGCGCCAGCCAGACGGCCAGACCCACCACCACGGGCGGCAGCCCCATGCCGAAATTCACCAGGCTGACCGCGAATCTGCGGCCCGGGAAAGTGCCCAGGGCCAGCCACGCGCCCAAAGGCACTCCGAGCAGCACGCTGATCAACGTGGAGGTGCCCGATACCTGGAGGGTGCGCACCGTGATGTCCAGCACCTCCGGGTCGCATGCGGCCAGGAGCCGTACGGCCTCCCGCAGGCCTTCGCCGATAACGCCCACGGCTACGCCCCCCGTCCCAGTTCTTCCATGGTCTTGCCGGCGTCCGGGAAGAAGAGGGACTGCCCGAATTTATCCTTGCCGAAGTCGCCGATGAGTTTTTGCGTTTCCAGCGCCACCATGAACTCCACGAAGGCCTCGCCTCCTTTGGCGTTAACTTTGGCAAATTTGGCCGGGTTGACCTGCATGACGTGGTAGATGTTGAGGAGGGAGCGGTCACCCTCCACCATGACCTCCAGGTCGACGTTTTTCTTCTGGGCCAGATAGGTGGCCCGGTCCGTAAGGGTGTAGGCCTTTTTCTCCGAGGCCATCAGCAGGGTGGCCCCCATGCCCTGCCCGGACTGCTGGTACCAGCCGCCGGCCGGGCTGACCCCGGCCTCCTTCCAGATCTCCTGCTCCTTCTTGTGGGTACCCGAATCGTCACCCCGGGACACGAACAGGGCCCGACGCTCCGCGATCTGCCTGAAGGCCGCCGGCGAGGACTTCAACCCTCTGATTCCCGCCGGGTCCCCGGGCGGCCCCACGATGATGAAGTCGTTATGCATCACGAGCCGGTAATTGATGCCGATGCCGGCGTCCACCAGTTTTTTCTCGGCTTCCGGGGCGTGCACCAGCAGCACGTCGGCCTCGCCCCTTTCACCCATGGCCAGGGCCTGGCCCGTACCTACCGCGATGGTCTTGACACGGTAGCCCGTTTGCCTTTCAAATTCCGGGATCAGTACGTCCAGCAACCCGGAATCCACCGTGCTGGTAGTGGTGGCCAGAACCACGTCCCGCTTGGCCCCGCAACCCGCCCCCAGCAGCGCCAGTGCCAGAGCCAAAACCGGCATCAGCTTTCGTACGGCACGCAAAGGCTAACACCTCCGTAGGTTATGTTTGTTTGAGCATAACGGCCAGATAAAAATAGGGCCGTAATGCCGCAGACGATTCAGGGGACCTCCGTATCCCACGGCTCCACCTCCCCCCGCAGTTGGCCGCGCAGTCCATCCGGTTTATTCCTGGCGTAGCTCCACCTCCCCCTCGAACGTCCGCCTGAATAACTTCTGCATTGCTTCCTCCACTTCCTCCTGCCACCGCCGGTATTGCGCCATCAGCCTCTCCGCCTCGGGGGTCAGGCTCATACCTCCGCCCCCGCTGCCTCCTCGCCGGGCACGCACCAGCGGCATACCCCACACGCTTTCGAAACGCCGGACCCGGCCCCAGGCCGCCCGGTAGGACATGCCCATGGCCGCCGCGGCCCCGGCCAGAGAGCCATGCAAAGCCACGCCGTCAAGCAGGCCCAGCAGTCCCGCCCCGAACACCACCCCGTCCTTTTCGACCCAGAGCTTGCAGCGCGGCACCGGCCCGTCCGCCGCCATCCTATCCCGGCTCCCCCCGCCCGGGGTCCGCTTCCGGGGCCGGTTCAACGCCCTGAACCTCCAGAGGCGCGCCGCAAAAGGCACAGTAACCCACCCGGCATTCCTCGTCGAACTCCACGCCGCAAGCAACGCATTCGTGCACCACGGCCACCACGGCGCCGCAGCTCCCGCAGGGATAGCCCGGCGTCTCGGCCCCGCAGTAATAACATACCATGGCCATCACTCCCGCCTCCGCGCCGCAGCCGCCTACCCGCGAGCCGCGGCACATACCCCGGTGCCCGGCACCCGACCCATGCGGACCCCATCCCGGCGCGCCACAGGCCAAGACAAGCGGGCCCCGCGCCGCGCTCCCGCCGCAAAGCGACCCGCTCCCGGTCGGCACACGCGGTCCCGCGGCCTACTACTGGGGCAGCAGGTCCGTACGCAGGCTCGTGGCCTCGCGCAGGTAAACGTGGCGCAACTCCCGCTGGCTCTTGGTCGTGTTGACATGCACCAGCACCCGGATGCAACGGCCGATCCGGCCCGGAACGTCGATCTCGGTGGCGCAGAGCAGGGGTACATACTGCCAGCCGATCTCCCGGGCCGCCGTGGCCGGAAACTCGGCGTTCAGATCTCTGGTTACGGTGAAAAAGGCGCTGGCGATGTCCTCCACGCGCAGGTCGTTCTCACGTACGATGGCCTCCAGCAGTTCTTTCGTTGCCGCCAGAATATCTTCGGGAGTGTTCCGTTCTACCGTAATCGCCCCGCGAATACCGCGCACAAAAGCCATTCTGCCGTCCTCCCGCCGCTTCAAACCGACGCCACCGCCCGGTGCCCCAGGCCGATGGCCACCTCGTCAAGGTGTAACAGGCCCACGCCGAAGAACACGGCCACGCTCACGTGGTCACCCTCCCGGGCCACGCCGATCTTGCCCCCGATGTTAAGGCCGATGGCCTTGGGCATGACCTGCGTCAGGGCCTCCCTGGTGGCGCCCGCCACCGCTCCCTCTTCGGCGTGCACCTCGCGAATAACCCCCTCCCGCTTGGCGGCCACCACGGCCCGTTCTACGATCTTGTTGACCGAGGAAATGAAGTCCCCGCCGTAGTCCACAGCCGCGGTTTTCACCCCCTCGCGGGCGAACCGCGCCTTGTACTCCCTCTCCTGCTCGCGGGAATCCGTAAGGGCCATCTCAATGGCCGCCCGGGCCACCTTCCTGCTTCCGTACAGGGCCATGGCCGTCCCGCCCCCCGCCACCACCATTACCGCACGATAAGCACTGGACACGGTGCCTGGTGCGCCACTTTGTTGCTTACACTCCCCAGTAGCAGGCCTTCACCTGGCAAGACGGCGTTCCAGCCAGGTCCTGTAGTTTTTCAATTCTTCATTGATCCGAAAAAGCAACCGCTCCACGTCGTAACGCGTCAGCAGCAGGTTGGGGGGCTCGAGGATTTCCACCTTCCGGAAATCCTCCCGCACCACAAAGCGTATTAAGTCTTCCAGGCTGTCCGCGGTAAGGTGCAGAATCACGGGCGCGTAGGCCACCTCGGTATTGCTGCTGTCGTCCCGGACGCTGTAACCCTCGACGTTCAGATCGATGTCCTCGATGCGGACACCCTGGATGGGGATGTTGCGGAAAACGGCTACCTGCTGTTCCCGGGCCTCTTCGGCGACCTTCTCGCTCGATTTGCCGCCGAAAAAGAAACGCCCCGGCCGGGCCGTACCCTTGAAATCGAGGCGTACCCGAACCCGCAAAACCCCGTTGGCCGGCCCCTCGGCGTCCTGATAGCGGACCAAGAGGACCCCCCCTTCCCTACCCTTGTGCTAAATATTCTCTGGCCGAAGGAGGAAATCCTCCCGGAAACCCGCCGTGCCGTAAGCTAAAGGTCCGGTTCGGGGCGATCACGTCGGCCGCGTAGCCCGGCCCGCCGCAGGGCCGCCACTTCGCCCGATGTAAGCTCCCGCCAGCGGCCGGAGGGCAGGTCCCCGAGGCTTAGAGGCCCTAAGCCCACCCGAACCAGGCGCCGCACCGGATGTCCCACGGCCGCGCACATGCGGCGTATTTGCCGCTTGCGGCCCTCGTAGAGGGTCAGCTCCAGGACGGCCCCGCCCCGACCGGCCCGTACCATCCGTACGCGTGCCGGGGCCGTAGGTCCATCCTCCAGCTCCACGCCACGTGCCAGGCGGCCCAATACGGCCCGGGTTGGTACGCCGGCCACCCAAACGCGGTAGGTCTTGGGAACGTGGTACCGGGGATGCGTGAGCAACAAACTCAGTTCACCGTCGTTGGTCAACAACAGCAAACCCTCGCTTTCGGCATCCAGCCGTCCCACCGGGTAGAGGCGTCCCATACGCGGCACAAGGTCGAGCACCGTGGGCCGTCCCTGGGGGTCCGAGACCGTGCTCACGTAACCGGGCGGCTTGTTGAGCATCAGGTACACCTTGGGCTCTGGCCGCACGGGTCTTCCGTCCACGGTCACGCGGTCCCGCTCCGGGTCCACGTCGAAGGCCGGAGTGGTCACCACCACACCGTTGACGGCTACCCGGCCGGCGGCGATCACGGCTTCGGCCCGCCGCCGGGAGGCCACACCGGACCGGGCCAGGTACCTCGCCAGGCGCTCGCGCAATCCCGTCGCCCCCGTAGCGCAGAATCGTCGCGATCCAGGATAGATCGCCCGCACGACGGTGTCAACGTAGCGGGGTCCCGAAAACTGCGGCAAAATGCGGGGAAGATGGCAGGCAGGGCATCGTACGGGCTTTCGCCGGATACCAGTACGCCGCGGAAACCACCCGCCTGAGGGCATACCACACGGGCGGCGAATTGCGGCACGACACCCGGACCCCCAGCAGGATTCCACGGTCGGAGGACGTCCGCACTTACGGGCCGGTCCCGTAAATCTTCCCCACCACCACCACCGAGGCCACCAGGGTCACGAAATCGGCCAGCAGTCCGGAGACGATGGCGTAACGATACCGCCTGATGCCCACCGAGCCGAAGTAAACTGCCAGGACATAAAACGTCGTGTCACTGGCTCCTTGCATGGTAGAAACCAGATGACCGATGAAACTGTCCGGACCGTGGGTTTTCATCAGTTCGGCCGCCACGCCCAAGGCCGCGCCGCCGGAGAGGGGCCGCAGGATGGCGTGGGGTAGCACCTCCACCGGGAACCCCAGGCGGGCCAGGCCCGGACCCAAAAACTGACCCATGACCTCCATGGCCCCGGACTGGCGGAAGACACTGATGGCCACCAGCATGGCCACCAGGTAGGGAATAAGCTTTATGGCCAGGGCAAAGCCCTGTTCCGCCCCCTCCACAAAGGCCTCGAAGACCTTTACACCGCGGGCGGCCGCTACGACGGGAACAATTAGAATAAAAAGGGGAATGGCCCAGCGGGAGATTTCGCTGACGACCTGGTACACGGCATGGCCTCCTGTTCCCGGATAATCGGCGGCCGGATCGGCGCCCTAACGGTGCCCGTACACGCGGCGCAAGATCCGATCTGCCACGACGGCCGAGAGCATGCCGCAGGCCGTGGCACAGATGGTGGTTCCCACCACAGCCGTGGGGTCCTGGGAACCGTAAATGGCACGCAACCCCACTACGGTGGACGGCACCAGGGTGAGGCACGAGGTATTGAGGGCCAGGAAGGTGCACATGGCCGGCGAGGCCAGATCCGGGGTTGGGTTCAGTTTCTGGAGCTCCCGCATGGCCACCAGACCCATGGGGGTGGCCGCATTACCCAAACCCAGCATGTTGGCGCTGAGGTTCATGACTATGGCCCCGATGGCGGGGTGGTTCCGCGGCACGTCGGGAAAGAGCCAGGCCGTCAACGGGCGCACCAGGCGGGCCAGTACCCGCACCAGTCCTGCGGCCTCGGCCAGGCGCATGATACCCAGCCAGAAGGAAATGATGCCGATCAAGCTCAGGGCCGTCTTGACTCCCAACTGGGCACCGTCCAGGGCCGCCTTTGTTACCACCTCCACCTGCCCCCGGAGACCGGCGACCACCGCCCCGCAGAGGATCAAGGCCAGCCAGACGTAGTTCACCATACAATCTCCCCCCGGCTACCTTATGAGGCGCGGGCGGCCCTTAGAACCGCGGGCCGGCAGTTCTAAGGGCACAAAACCCTACGGTCCCTCGGGGTCGCCGGGCCGCGGCCCGCAGGCCCACGGACCCTCCACGGTCCCGCCCAGGGGTCGTTATCCGGTGGTCTTAAGGAGCCCGCGCCGGAAAACGTCCTCCAGTCCGGCCTCCGCCACCCGGGCCCGCACGGCCGCCGGGTCCGTGGTGTACAGCCCCAGCCGGCACATGCGCTCGAAGTAGAGGGCCCCCGAAAAGGTATATTTCTTTTCCAGCCCGCCCGGCCGCGTCATTTCCCGGTGCATGAAGGCGATGATATCGCCCACCGCCAGGCTCGTCGGCAGGACGAGCGGTTCTTGGCCGGCCAGCAGCCGCACGGCGTTGTGGCCGGCCAGCAAACCGGTGGCAATGGCCTCGGTGTGCCCCACCAGGGGGCCGGTTTTCTCGCCGGCGCAGAACAGATTTGCAACCCCCCGCACCCGCAAGCTATCGTCACAGGGCGCGATGGCCATGAACCGCACCGAGTTGCCCCGGCCGCCGGAATAAGGATCCGCGTAACGGGCTTCGGCAAACCCCGGCAACGTGCGCAAATGCTCAAGGGGGAAGAAGGAGGTCATGAGCTTCGCGTGGCCCGTATCCAGCAGGATGAGGTTGGCGGCGTAATCGGGCAGGGCGTACTGCTGGCAGGCCTTGCGGGGGAGCATCTCGGCCTTCTGCAGTTCCGGGGGCAGCGGAATGACCACCACGCCTTCGCGTTCCAGCTGAGTAACCAGCTCCGGGGCCAGGGAATTCTTGTCCAGCTTACAGGATCCGCTCATGGCCTCGAAGTGGGGAAAGCCTTCTCCGGCCTGAAGTTCCGCCACGCCGGCGGCGGCCGTCAGGCTTACCCGCGGACCGAAGCTCGGGCACCGCAGCACGCACATGGCGCACCCCGTGCCGTAGCGGGCGCAGTTTTGCACCGGCCCGGCTGTACCGGTGGCGTCCACGAAGGCGTCTCCTTTAATTTCCGTGCCCCGGGCCGCCACCACGGCCGTCAACATGTCTCCGGTACGTGCGACCCCGACTATTCTCGTCTGCAGCAGCAGTCGGACCCCGGTCTCCCTTAAAAAGCGCCTGACCAGCGGCTCGATCCGTGTGACGTCGTAGAGCAGGGCGTGGCGGTGGCCGGGAAAATCCAGGTTACGGTGCCGGGCCACCGATTCGATGACGCCGAAGAATTCACGGCCACCCAGCGCAATGATCTCCTCCGCCGCGGTGAAACGGCCGTTGTTACGCATAATTCCGCCGACCGGCGGCGTTCCGATACCGCAACGCCCCTCCGGACCCTTCGGGGCCAGGCGAGTCTCGACCACGATCTCGCCGTCGTGCACCGTCACCCGCCGCACCAGCAGGCGGATCAGCCGCTCCCGCTCGTCCCAGTCGAGGTCGTCCAGCCGGCCCGCGACCTCCTGCGCCAGCTCCTGCAGGGCCTCCGCGCCCCGCTCCACCAGGGCCGCGGCCTTCCAGGCCTCCTCCAGTTCGGCGAGTCGGGCCTCCAGGGCGGCCTTCTCGGCCCTAACCCGCTCCATGGCCTCCCCGAAGAGGTCCAGGTCCACCAGGCCGCGCCGGTAGGCCTCAAAGGCGCGTTCCCGCTCCCTTTCCACCTGGCCCAGGCGCCGCCTCAGGGCCGCGGCCTCGGCCTCCAGGGCCTCCGCGGCCCCCTCCTGCCTGGCGTCCCGGGCCAGGGCCTCGGGGTCGGAGAGCCACTCCCGCACCCGGCCCCAGACCGCCTCCTCCAGCAGCTCTGCGCGGCGGTGCGGCGTCCGGCAGACCGGCGCGGGCTTCTTGCGATCCCGCGAGCCTGCCCCCAGGGCGAAGGTGCACACGTAGTACCGGTAGCTCCTGCGCCGGTTCCGCGAACCCGTATAGTGCCCCACCAGGCCGGCACCACAGGCCCCGCAGCGCAGGAGCCCCGACAGGTGGTAGCGATTAACCCTCATTCCCCGGCGGCCCTTCTTCAGCATCCGCATCTGGGCCTGCACGGCCTCCCAGGTCTCCCGGTCGATGATCGGCGGCACCGGGACCGGGATCCACTCGCTTTCCGGGCGGAACCTGAGCCTGAACCCGCCCCCCAGACGGGACGCCTTCTTACCCTCGCAGATGTAGCGGTTGAGGTACATGGTGCCGGCGTAGGTCGGATTCGCAAGCATCCGCCGCACGACGCCCCGGTACCACTTCCCGCCGCGCGGGCCCGGCACCCCCTCCTCGTTGAGCCTTCTCGCGATGCCCTCCGGGGACTCCCCTTCCTCCAGGAGCAGCCTCACTATCCGCCGGTACACCGCGGCCTCGGCCTCGTTCACCTCGTATCTGTCAGCGGCGTACCGGTACCCGTAGGTGCCGGGGTTGTGGGTCAGCAACCCCCGCCGGGCCTTCGCCAGCTTGCCCATGCGGCTGCGGGCCTTGAACTTCTCCTTCTCGTACTCGGCGATGGCCCCCCGCAGGGAGTAGAAAAGCCGGCCCTCCGGGGTGTCCTGCCAGTCCATGGTCACGAACTCCAGGCGGCACCCGGCCTTTTCTATGGCCTCCGCCAGGAGGAGCTGGTGGGCCAGCTTGCGGCTCAAGCGGTCCGGGTCGTAAACCACGAACCAGCGCGCCCCCGCCTTGGCCGCGGCGAGGGCCGCCTGCAGGCCCGGGCGCTCCAGGACCTCCCCGGTCACGCCCTCGTCCCGGTAGACCTCCGCGCGCGCCGCGCCCAGCTCCAGGGCCTTCCGGCGGCACGCCTCCTCCTGGGCCTCCAGGGAATAGCCGTGTCGGGCCTGTTCCTCCGTGGATACGCGGACGTAGACGACCGCTAGCAAACCCGCTCGCCCTTCTCGCGCCGGATCTTTTCAAGCACCTTCGCGAAGGCGTACCTGCGGGCCTCCTTCAGGGCCTTCCGGGCCTCCTCCTCCGTGCCGGTGTGGACGACGCGCACCACGATCTGCTCCGGCTTCACCTTCCTGGCCACCTGCCGACCCCCCAAGAATTCTATGCGTCAGGGGCGAGTCCTGGGCACCGGCCTCTTTGTGAGCCAAGGGTTGTTGCCTGAAATAGTTGGTTCGCCCTATTCATCCCTTAAGCAGGGGAAGACTTGGTCGTTGGAGAATATTCAGCTGACGGGGTGAAGGCGGCCTTGAGTACGACAGGGAAAGCCCACAAGAAGAAAGCACGCCGGACGATAGGTCCTGTATCAGACAGAACGGGTTTGGTACCAGAGCAGGTATCCTATTCTCTCGAAAGTGCTACCGCCGCCCCTAAGAACGCTCCCACCGTTGTGATTGCCCCGCCTGCCGCATTAGAAAAACTCGAAAAGAACACCTCGTACGTAGTCATCGCCGACGCCCTTACGGCGTTAAAACACTTGCCGGACGGTTGTATCAGAACGTGCGTCACGTCGCCTCCCTACTGGGGGCTCCGCGATTACGGCATTCCAGGCCAAATTGGGATTGAAATGGAGCTAAATGAATATCTCGACAAACTGGTAGCGGTGTTCGAGGAAGTGAAGCGAGTTCTAACGCCGGACGGCACTCTCTGGTTGAACATAGGCGATGGATACACCAGCGGGGGGCGCACTTATCGTGCCCCCGACAAGAAAACGGACAACGGTTTTGTAGTACGAGGATTGCCGTTCCGGCCCCCAACTCCTCCCGGCTTGAAACCCAAGGATCTTCTCGGTCTGCCGTGGAGGCTGGCCTTTCGGTTGCAGGAAAACGGTTGGTATTTGAGAGCTGACATTATATGGTACAAACCGAACATCCTTCCCGAAAGCGTTAAGGATCGCCCCACGATAGCGCATGAATACATTTTCTTATTAAGCAAAAACGAACGTTACTACTACGATTATCAGGCCATCTGCGAACCCACGGCCTCAGGCAAGGGCGTCCGCAACAAGAGGTCAGTCTGGTCCGTAAACACGGAACCTCTTTCGGAAAAGCACTTTGCTGCCTTTCCTGTATCTCTCATCACGCCTTGCATCAAGGCGGGTTCCCAACCTGGCGATTTCGTTCTGGACCCGTTTTTGGGATCAGGTACCACAGGATTGGCGGCTCTCAAGTTGAGTCGGAATTTTATCGGTATAGAACTCAACCCAGAGTACGGGGCTATGGCGGCCAAGAGATTGGCGCGGGAGGCTCGGATTGTCCGACTGCAAGAGGACGGAGGCTCAAGTGCTCATGCGGTTTTCGCCGGCGAAGCAGTTATGGATGCTGAAGCGCCTTCAATCGGTGCGAGGATCGATTCTACGTGAGGCGTTGCAGGAAACTGTTGAGAAGGTTGGCGTTCGAGTGATAGACCAAGAATTGCACCGGATGGTGCCGCACCGCCATTTGGATAAACTTGCGGGGTACGGTCTGCGTGGGGAGATACTGTTTCCTGTGCCGTGTATCATCAAGGCCCAACCAGCCGTTTCCGGCTATTACCGCCTCGTCCTAGGAATTTCTGGCAAGGATTACGGAAGGCGAGGGTTGGGTAAGTGGATTCAGGTGGAAAAGGGAGAACGTGCGGACGTTTCAGACCAAGAAATTCGCTCTTTGTGCGAAACCCTCATTGCTGTAGCAGGTCAATTTCTTGAGGGTATAAATCGTGGCGTGTCTGAAGAACTGTTCCATGAAATGGCCTTGCTTACTTTGGGCGCGCAGTTAGACGGAAGTTACAGGGTGATGATAGGTCAGCAAGCTGTGGCCGCGATGCGATATATTATCGAAAACATTCTTAAAGACAAAGGCATAACTACTTCTGCTAAAGACAATCTAATTCAATTTACGAACGCGGCAGGTAGGCTCGTCGAGATACAATTTGGTTCTGATCCTGATATCCTGGTTACCGAATATACCAAAGGGCAGCCGAGGTATGTGTTGGCCGTTGAAGTGAAAGGCGGCACGGATCCTTCAAACATACATAACCGTTTGGGAGAAGCTGAAAAGTCCCATCTGAAGCTCGTGGCCGCGGGCGTTTGGCGGTGGACGGTGGTAGGGGTCGCAATCGACGAGGAAACCGCCCGCCAGCGTTCACCTAGCACAAACCGATTTTACGTGATGAGCGATTTAATTGCCGAGACAGGACCGGAATACGAGAGTTTCCGTCGAGACCTTATTTCTGTGTTAGGTCTCCCGGAATAACCATCGTGAAAAACGCTCCGGGCCGCCGAATCCCTTTCGGTGACCGGCGGCCCGGGCGCGGGGCCTCCGCATCGCTGCCTTTGGTTTTCTTGCGCCTGCTCACGCTCACACGCTCCTTTCTCGCGAATCGAGGGGCCGGCGGCACGGCCCTGTCCAACCAGCCCGTTAAGACAACTGTGAACCTCCCTGAGTGAGAAGAATGCGGCGTGGAAATTCTTTATCGAAAAAGCAAAAGGGCCGGGCGCCCTGGAAAAAGGGACCCGGCCCTGTTCCCGCCCCTACCGCTCGTTGACCACCACCACCTGGCCTGTTTCGAACCAGTTAACATCCGCGCCCATGCTCTCGCCCACGAAGCGGAGCGGGACGACCGTCCGGCCCGGCGGAACGATCCTGGCGGGCGCGTCGAGGGTTACCTTTTGTCCGTCAACCTCGGCCTCGGCGCGGCCCACGTACAGGACCACCGTCTTCCCGTTGGTGGGATTCGTGATGGTGACCACGCCTTCCCTGTAGTCTACGTTCAACCCCAGTGCTTCCGCTATCGCCCGGACCGGTACCATGGTGCGGCCGTTCTCGATGAAGGGCTCGGCATCAAAGGTGAGCTTCTTGCCCTTCACGAACACCTTGACGCCCTCCCTGCCCGCCTTGCGGTAGAGTTCACCGATCTTTTTGTACAGACTCTCGTCCTTCGGCTCGGCGGTAGGGGTTCTTTGTAATCGCGAGCTGCCCTTCCGCCCTCGCCTTAAGGTCCCGGAACTTGTTCCCGCGGCCTGGAGCCGCAGTATTGTATAAGACTTTCAGGTACTCCAAAACTTCTCTACATGGGTCCTGCGACGCCCGCACACCGATTCACCTCCCACCGCGAGCGTTCCATAACCTTCCCAAAACTACCACCACGCCGGCACAGAAAAGCTGCACCATCCACTCCATTTCCCGGCTGGGATGAACGAGTTTCGCGATTACCGGATCGGTGGCGATCAATTCCCCGCCCACCTTGCCCAACAGCGCCGCCCCGACCCACACGATGACAGGATAGCGTTCCATCAGCCCGCACAGCAATTGGGCGCCACCAACCACCAGGGGGATACTCGTGCCCAAACCGAACAGCAGAAGGCCGAGGTCTCCGCGACAGGCTGCCGCTATCGCCAGTACGTTATCCATACTCATTATCAGGTCGGCTACTAGAACGGTCCTTACCGCCTGAAGGAGCGAACCCCGAGGGCCGGGGTCCACCCCCTGTCCGGCACCCTGGTGCCGCAATAACCGGACCGCCATCCAGGTTATGACCGCACCGCCGACCAGCTTTATCAGGCCGAGGGTTAGCACCCGGGCCGCCGCGAAGGTAAGGACCACCCGGAGCATCACCGCCAGGCCGGCACCGACGACGGTTCCCCACAACCGTTGCCGGCCCGGCAAATTCCGGACCGCGAGCGCAATAAGAACGGCGTTGTCTCCCGACAGTACAACGTTAATCACCAGAATCGTAAACAGGTCTGCACCCAACCGTTCCACAGTTCGCCCGGAGTCTGGGCATCGTTGCCCATCAAAATGCAAAAATCGGATGGCGCGACCATCTTAAACCTAATAAAGGTTGCGAAATCCATGCTGCTGTCCTTGACGCCCACCACGTTCGGACACTCGGCACGCAGGCGGGCCAGAAACTGCGGAGCTACGGCGTTCTTTGCGTTGTGCGGAAGCCCGCGAAAAACAAGGGTTCCTTGCGGAACCCTGCCTGGCCTTTCCCGAAATTTTAAGGCCCGCCTCAGTACGGCGGCCCCACCGGCACCCGGACCAGCACGGTTATCCAATCGTGCTGCTCCTGTTGCGGTCCGGGAACGTCCCCGACAAGGCCGGTCCCTAAGAGCATATCGGTCTTTTCGACCAGGGTTACTTCAGCCCCCGCCTGCCGGGCGGCCCAGGCCGCGGCGCAACCCGCCCAGCCGCCCCCGACCACCACCACGTGCACCCTCTGTCCCCCCGTGCTCCGCAAGCCTTCCTCCATCATATGCACGCAGAGGTAGTTCCGGCGCACGGCCGTAAGGTATCCCTTTCCCAGGAGCCTCTAGTGGAGGGGGTTGTTCCCTCCCGGTAGGGGCCTCAGTCGACCTTGAAGCGGCCGGCCAGTTCTTCCAGTTCGGCGCCCAGCCGAGCGAGGTTCTCCGCGGCTGCGGCCACTTCTTCCATGGCCGCGCTCTGCTCCTGGGCCGTGGCCGCCACGCTCTGCACGGCCCCGGCCACCTCTCCGGCGGCCCTGGCCACGGCCTTTACACGGTCCGTGAGCCCGGTCACCCGCTCCTCGATGGCGGCGAAGGAGGCCCTGACCCGTTCTACCACGGCCGTTCCCTCGGCCACCTGCCGGCGGCTGGCCTCCACCGCAGCCACGGTGCGGTCCACCTCGCCCTGAATGGCCCCCACCAGGTCGTAGATGGCACGGGCGCTCTCGGCAGACCGCGCCGCCAGCTTGCGTACCTCTTCGGCTACCACGGCGAAGCCACGACCGTGCTCTCCGGCCCGGGCCGCCTCGATGGCCGCGTTCAGGGCCAGGAGGTTGGTCTGGTCCGTGACCTCGGTGATCAGGTCAAGGATGCGGGTGATCTCCTGGGATCGCTGCTTCAGACCCGCCATCAGGTCCGCCACGTGGCCCGCGGCCCCGGCGATGGCTCCGATCTGCCGGGCCACTTCCTCCAGGTCCCGGCGTCCGGCCAGGCTTGCGTTCGCGGCCTCGTCCGCCGCCCCGGCGGCCGCCTGCACATCACCGCTCACCTGGTCCACGGTGGCCGCCACCTCGTTGATGGTGGAGGCCGTTTCGGTGGCGCCAGCCGCCGTTTGCTGGGCGTTGAGGGTGAGCTGGTGGGCCGAACCCGCCAGGACCCGGGAGCGGTCCTTAAGCTTGCGTATCAGGTCCTTCAGCACCTCCACCACGTCGTTGAAGGCGATGGCCAGCAGCCGCAGTTCGTCCCTGGTAGGCGTGGCCACCTCACCGCGGGTCAGGTCTCCACCGGCTAGGGCTTCGGCCTCCCGGACCATCCTCTGCACCGGACGGGCGATGCGGTGGGCCACCAGAAAGGCCGAGAGTGTCAGAACCACCAGGTACAGCCCTCCCGCGGCGGCCGTTCTGGCCTGGCGGGCCGCCACGTCGCGGGCCGTCTTTTCCATAGAATAACCCACGCGAAAGGCCCCCCAGTGGCGTCCCCGGACGTAGATGGGGCTGGACACGTCCCACATCACCTCGCCCGTATCCCGGCGGTACTCCTGCAGGAGATAGGGCTGGGTGTTTTGAGCGGCCCGCAGCCCCACCTCGTCGTTGAAGAGGCGCTTCGTGCGGTCGGTCAGCCTGTCCCCCTGGGACCACCTGGTGTTGTGGGTGGGCAGGTAGCCGTTCACGTCCACGGCCACGGCGAAGACCACGTGCTCGTCCTGGAGATAGCCGTCCAGAACGCGCCGGAGATGAGCGTCGGTGTAGGCGTCGTAGGCGGTGTGGTACTTGGGCGGGTCCGTGCCCGGAATGGGGCGGTAATTCGTGTCGAACAACTGGTCCAGGGTCAGGTCGCCCCGTGCTACGGCATCCTCCAGCAGTTGCGCCACGGCCTCGGCACCGGACCGGGCCAGGATGCGGGCCTTTTCCAGGTGCTGCTGCCGCACGCTCCGGGCATCCAGGATGAGGGTATAAATAAGGACTACCACGAACACCGGTACGAGTACGGCCAGCAGCAAAGCGCTCAGTCGGAAGCGCAAGGTGTGGTACCACGGCAGCCGGTGATGTACTTCCTCGTACACCACGCACTGCCGGCAGTTCCAGATCTTTTCTCCCACCGTGCCCTGGACTTCGCCGCGGCACAGGGTGCCGGTGATGGTCCAGCAGCGCCGGCCCGCCTGCTGCAGGTAGGCCGGACACTTGCTGTAGCGCTCCGGGGGGCATTTCATGTATTCCCAGCATTGCTTGCGCCGCGCCATGGTCTCCATCCTTTCCGAAAGAAAAACGCCTTCGTGCCAAGGCAACCAAAGCCCGCCTTCCGTCTGTTTCCACCTCCTTTGGCTTCAGCGGCGCGGATACTGCTTGTGCTTTTCGACACAAGGAATGATATTCCTGCCGGGGTGGCCATCTTACTATTCTAAGAATGGCCCGCGACAGCAACCTTGCTCAAGCGCAGGCCCTTGCGTTAGAATAATTTCGGAAAACGAGTACCAGGCATAAAGCGCATCCTTGGGAAGGGAGGTGCGGGTGATGAGTTCCATTCCGGCGCAGTTGAGGACAGGTCGCACGCGGTGTACCTACGAAGATTATGCCCGCCTCCCCGAAGGGGCGCCCTATCAGCTCATCGGGGGGGAACTGGTGATGACGCCCTCGCCCACGCCCTATCACCAGATGGTATCAATGAAGCTGGAGTTGCAGATGGCCGGCTATGTCCTCGAAAAGAACCTGGGCATTGTTTTGTACGCGCCGCTCGACGTGTACCTGGAAGAGACCGAGACCTACCAGCCGGACCTGATCTTCATTTCCAACGAGAGGATGCACATCATCGAAGAGGAGCGCATCAGGGGTGCGCCGGACCTGGTGGTGGAGATCCTCTCCCCCAGCACCGGTTACTACGACCTGCGCAGCAAGTACCGGGTCTACGAAAAAGGCGGTGTTAGGGAGTACTGGATCGTGGACCCCCGGCACAGGTCCGTACAAATCTTTTCCCTGCGGGAAGGGAAGTTCGTCCTGGACCAGGAAGCGGAGGAGCAGGGGACGGTCCGATCGCGGGTGATACCCGGGTTCGAAGTTCGGGTGGAGAGCATCTTCTAGGCCTCAGCAGAACGCCACCCGGCACCCGTAGCGACGTCCGAGGCGCGCCAGGCGTTCCGGTAGGCCGCGCAGGTATCCCCGGCGGTCCGACAGGTAGCGCTCCAGGTGGGCCGTGGCCCAGCGCAGGTGCCGGGCGTAGGCTTCCCGCAGGCGCCCCACTGCCGCCGGGTAGGGATTGAGGGCGTCGACCAGGATTTCCCTGACGCCGGCGCCCCGCAGTACTGCCACGAGTTCCTCAAGCGCGCCGGGCGCGTCCGTAAGGCCGGGCAACAGGGGCGCCACGAAGGCCCACACCGGCACCCCGGCGGCCTGCAGGCGCGCCGCGGCCCGGATGCGCGCCCGGGGCGGAGAGGCTCCCGGCTCCAGCACGGCCGCCACGTCGTCCCGCACCGTGGTGACCGTAAACCCCACGGAGGAGTGCCGGAGACGCCGCCAGAGGTCCGCGTCCCGTACCACCAGGTCCGACTTGGTGAGCACGTTCACCTCGGCCCCGGGGCATACCTCGACAAGAGCCTCCAGGCACCTCCTGGTGAGGCCGTACTCCGCCTCTGCAGGCTGGTAGGCGTCGGTCACGGTGCCCAGCAGGATCCGGCCCGCAGGATCCCCCTTACGGCCCAGTTGCCGCCGCAGGACCTCCGCGAAGTTCACCTTGGCGGCCACGAACTCGCCCCACCGCGCCGGGTGGCCGGAAAAACGAAGGGTCGTGTCCGCGTAGCAGTACCGGCACCCGTGGGCGCAGCCGAGGTACGGGTTGAGGCAGTAACGGTAGCCCGGGATGCGGGTCCTGTTGAGGGCCGTTTTGCAGAAGATTTCGCCAACCTTCACGGGGCGGAACGACCCTGCCTTTCGTGGCGGTGCGAAATAGGCGCGCCCTGCTCCGGGACGTGCACGAAACAGAACGGGCCCCCGCCCCGCGGCAAGGGCCCGCTCCAGTTCCGACTTCACCGCAGCGGAAGGATGGGAACGATCAGCAATGCCACGATGTTGGCCACCTTGATCATGGGGTTGATGGCCGGACCGGCGGTATCCTTGCACGGGTCCCCCACCGTGTCGCCCGTGACGGCCGCCGCGTGGGTGGGCGTACCCTTGCCGCCGAAGTGGCCTTCCTCGATGTACTTCTTGGCGTTGTCCCACGCGCCGCCGCCGGAGGTCATGAAGATGGCCAGGAACAGACCCGTGATGATGACGCCCATGAGCAGGCCGCCCAGGGCCTTGGCGCCCAGCAGCAGGCCCACGAGGAGCGGTACCGCCACGGGAATGATGCCCGGCGCCATCATTTCCTTAAGGGCGCGACGGGTTACGATGTCGACGCACCGCCCGTACTCAGGCCTGGCCTTGCCCTCCATAAGACCCTTGATCTCGCGGAACTGCCGCCGCACCTCGTTAACTACCTCGTATGCGGCCCGGCCCACGGCGCCGATGGCCAGCGAGGAGAAAATGAACGGCATGGCCCCGCCGATGAAGAGTCCCGCCAGCACCCACGGGTCGTTAATCAGAAAGCTCAGGGTGGCGTGGCGGATACGCGCGATCTCCTGCGTGTAGGAGGCAAACAGCACGATGGCCGCCAGTCCCGCCGAGCCGATGGCGTAACCCTTTGTGACGGCCTTGGTGGTGTTACCCACCGCATCCAGCGGGTCCGTTATGGCGCGGATCTCGGCCGGCAGCTCGGCCATCTCGGCAATGCCGCCGGCGTTGTCCGTGATGGGGCCGTAAGAGTCGATGGCCACGATGATACCGGTCATGGAGAGCATGGCCATGGAGGCAATGGCCACCGCGTAGAGGCCGCCCTCGCCGCCCCCGCCGATGAGGTAGGAAATCAGGATGCCCGCCACGATGATGAGGGCCGGCGGCACGCTGGCCTCGAGGCCCACGCCCAGGCCGGCGATGATGTTGGTGGCGTGCCCGGACTGGGATGCCACGGCGATGGTCTTAACGGGCCGGAACTTCTTGGAGGTGTAGTAGTCGGTCAGGAAGACGATGCTCAGCGTAACCGCCACACCGATGAGGGCCGGCCAGAAGAGGGTATCGGAACCCAAGAGATAGGTGGTGGCGGGGTAAAAGCCGATCAGCGCCACCACCGCCGAGGCGATGAGTCCCTTGTAAAGGGCCGTCATGATTCCCTGGCCTTCACTGTACCGCACAAACCAGCTGCCGATGATGCTCGCCAGGATGGCTATTCCGCCGAGAACCAGGGGATAAATGACGAACTCTTCCCGGTGCGGGAAGAACAAATGGCCCAGCAGCATGGCGCCGATGGCGGTGACGGCGTAAGTCTCGAAGAGGTCCGCCGCCATACCGGCACAGTCGCCAACGTTGTCGCCCACGTTGTCGGCGATGACCGCGGGGTTGCGCGGGTCGTCCTCGGGAATGCCGGCCTCCACCTTGCCCACCAGGTCGGCGCCCACGTCGGCGCTCTTGGTGTAGATGCCGCCGCCCAGACGGGCGAACACGCTGATAAGGCTGCCGCCGAAGCCAAGACCCACCAGAGAAACGGGGTCTTTGAAGGCGAGGTACATCCCGGCCACGCCAAGCAAGCCCAGGCCCACGCACATCAACCCGGTAACGGCACCGCCCTTGAAGGCCGCCTGGAGGGCGTAACCCAGGCCCTTCTTAGCCGCCTCGGCGACCCGGGTGTTACCCCGTACGGTAACGCTCATGCCGATATAACCACAAGAAGCCGAGAATATTGCTCCTACCAGGAATTGCAGCGCGGTGTACCAGCGAAGCGGGCTGATGGCGATTACTATCGCAATGATAATACCGACTATGGCGATGGTCCTGTACTGCCGGTTAAGGTACGCCATGGCCCCTTCCTGGATGGCGGCCGAGATTTCCTGCATGCGTTGGGTACCGGCCGGCAACTTCACGACCCATGAAGCCAGGTAGACGGCGTAAAGTATTCCGACGAGGGCCGTAATGATGGCAAAGTAAATGTACTGACTGTACTGCGCCAAAATTCCACCTCCTGACTACTTAACCGCTAGACTACCGGCGTTCCATTTCCCATATTCCCCGCTTGGCCTCACCCCCGGTAGAGTCCTTAAGGGCGCATGGCAACCCCTCCGAATGCGGGGCGATGCCGCACCCTCCATCCACCTTTGTAACAATTTTAACTAAATTGGAGTATAGCACAAAGCGGAAATAACCTCAACCCCCGGAAAATGCGGTCCACCCCTCAAATCTCGAACCACCGCCGGACTGCATCCAAGGTCGCGTTGCAAATGGCCTCTCCCTCGTCACGCTCCACCAGGGCGCTGGTGGCGAAAATTTGCTCACCCCCCGGCCCCACCGCGGATGTGATTACCACAACTACCTCATACCCCGCCACGGTGAGGACCGCAACCTCTTCCACCTCCCACTCCCGAATACCGGGCAGATTTTGTACCCCTGCGGCCAGCGCGGCCCGGGCGAGCAAACGCCGCAGGTTGGCCCTGGAGGCCACTCCCGCTGCAGTCCCGCTGTAATGCCCCTGCTCCACGATTACTTCGACCCGGGCCTCGGCCTGAGCGCCGCGCCGGGTGAGTACGTATCCCGTTAGGCGGGGGCCGGCGGGCATGCGGCCCCCTTTCCCGGGGGCATACCCCAGCTGGGCCAGGTGTATCTCACCCGTGCTCCCGTACCGGGCCGTCAGCGCCATGGCTACGTCCCTTTTTATGGCTTCGGCCGGCCTGCCCCTCCCGGCCAGCACGTAAACGGCGCTGATATTGCCCTCCTCGTCCTTGAGCACTCGGGCTGCCACCACATCCTCTATCTGCTCCAGAAGTTCCGCCTCCGGCTCCCGCATCCTCAAATCCCCGGTTCGATCAACCCGTAATTCCCGTCGCGCCTGCGATAAACAACGTTGATTTGCTCGGTTTCGGCGTTGGCGAAAACGAAGAAATTATGGCCGAGGAGGTTCATCTGAAGGATGGCCTCCTCAACCGCCATAGGCTTAATGGCAAAACGCTTGGTCCGGACCACCAGAGGACGTTCTTCGTCCTGGCCCTCCGGCGGCCGCTCTTCGGCCGCCGTCCGACCGCGGCGGATTAACTTTCCTTTGTACCGTTCGATCTGCTTCTCCAGCTTCTCCACTACAAGATCCACCGAGGCGTACATGTCTTCGGTGACCTCTTCGCCGCGCAGGATCATGGTGTTAATTGGGATGGTCACTTCCACGCGGTGAAAACCCTTTTCGACCGACATGGTCACCTGAGCCTCACCGAGGTTCGGCAAGTACTTATCCAGCTTCCTGAGCCGCTTGGTTACGTAGGAACCCAACGCTTCGGTAATTTCAATATTCTTGCCGCGGATGTGTACCTCCATGCCCAACCCCCTCCATGTAATTATTTCCCGCTTGGCGAGCAAAATCCTGCCGCCCAAAAAAATTAACCCCGGCCTTCGGCGGGGAGCTTGCTCCTGCCTCTGCCAGGGTTAATCTGTCCCTGTGTTACTGGCTCAGCTTCACCACGTTGACTGCCTGCGGCCCACGGGTACCCTGTACCACTTCAAACTCGACTTCCTGCCCCTGCGTCAGGGTTTTGAAACCCTTTTCCTGGATGGCCGAGAAGTGAACGAAAACGTCACCCCCGTCCTCCCGCTCGATAAACCCGTACCCCTTCTCCTGATTGAACCACTTGACCCTACCGCGCATGCAAGAAACCTCCTAAAAAGATTCTCACCGTGGGCCTTGCGACCTACGTGGGGTAATCCTATCACACCCCCGGACCCGTGTCAAGCCGGTTGTACACAACCCTTGCCCTGTGGACAATGTGGATATCCCTGTTAATAACCGTGGCGGAGAGACAACGGCTTGTGAATAATTCGTCATTTTGTGACATCGGCCCCGGCCACCGTTACCACCACCACGCCTCCCGCGCCGGCTGACAGCAGTTCCCGGCTACATTCCGTTGCTGTGGCGCCGGTGGTGAGCACGTCGTCTACCAGGAGCACGCGGCGGCCCCGCAGCACCGCCGGGTCACGCACGACAAAGGCCCCCCTCAGGTTCTCGCGCCGCAAAGGCCGGGACAGCCCGGTCTGCGGTCTGGTGTGACGGATTTTCAGAAGGGCGTCACAATACACGGGTAGCCCCGAGGCGCCGGCCAGGGCCCGCGCCAGTACTTCGGCCTGGTTGAAGCCCCGGGTGCGCCGGCGCGTCACGTAAAGGGGTACCGGTACCACCGCCTCCGCCCGGCACAGTGCGGCGTCCTCACGTACCACCTCGGCGAGGAGGCGCCCCAGGAGCTCGCCCAGAAACGTCTTGTGTCCGTACTTCAGCCGGTGCACGGCACGGCGCAAGATACCCTCGTAGGGGCCCAGAGACCGCGCCGCGAGAAACGCCGGGGCCTCCCGCCTGCAATCGGAACACAAACTACCCGCGTTCCCGGCATTCCCGGACCACCACCTGCCGCACCGGAGGCAGCGCGGCCGGGAACGGTACTCCGCAAGTCGGTCCAGGCATTTTGCACACGGGGACCGAGTCGGCGAAGCGGCCCCGCAAAGGGGACATCCCGGTGGCAGCGGTACGAAGAGGGCGAGCAGGTCCTCCCACAGCGCGGTCAGGAATCCGGCAAATCTTTCCACAAAAAGTACCCCCCAAAACCCGGCCGCACCGCCAGTTTGCAGGGCGTGCGCGCCCGCAAACGGCAGGCCGCGACCCGGACCGTGGCCGGGCCGGAGGCGGTCCCCCAGCACCCTCAGGACTCGGCGCCAGAACCGGAGGTCACCACCCGGTCGCGCCCCATTTCCTTGGCCCGGTACAGGGCCCGGTCCGCGGCCCGCAGCAGGGTAGTCAGGTCCGTGCCGTCCTTGGGAAAAACCGCCACCCCCGCGCTGATGCTGACCTGTACCGGCCAGGTCCGGCCCTCCCAGGCAAAGGCGTGCCGGCGCACGGCCTCCCTTATGCGCTCGGCGGCATATACGGCACGATGTTCCCCCGTGGACGGCAGCAGCACGGCGAACTCCTCGCCCCCGTATCTGGCGGCCACGTCTCCCTCACGCAAATTGTTGCGGATCACTTCCCCCAGTTGGGCGAGTATCGCGTCGCCGGCGAGGTGCCCGTACTGGTCGTTGAGGTCTTTGAAGTGGTCCAGGTCGAAAAAGATGACGGCAAAACTCTCTCCCTGGCGTGCGGCCCGCTGGAACTCCGCCTGGGTACGCAGGTAAAAGTAGCGGTGGTTGTACAACCCGGTGAGACCGTCGGTAATGGCCATATTCTCGAGCCGCCGGTACAGAACGGCGTTGGTAATGGCCACCGTGGCCTGACTGCCGATGACCGTGAGGGTATGCAGTTGCTTCCGGTCAAAGGCTTGGGGACGACGCTCTCCCACCAGAAACAGTCCGAGCACGTCCGCCTCTACCACCAGCGGCACCATCATGGCGGAACGCAGGAACTGGGGGAAGCCGGGCTCTTTGCCCACGCGCTCGTCCTGTCGGGTATCCATGATGAGGTATGGCTCCCGGGCCTGCACCACCTCCCCCAAAAAACCCTCCCCCGGTACAAAGCGCAACTCGCGGATCTGCCGGGCATGGGGGCTGAGTACCGCCCCGGGCCGGTAGCAGCGCTCTTCGTCGGACCAGAGGTAGATAATGCCGGTGTGATAGGCTATCACCCGGCGTGTTTCGCGCAGCACGATTTCTACGACCTGCCCGGGGTCATGCTTTCTGCCCAGCCTGCGGCTGATTTCGTACAGTACGGCGAGCTCGCGGTTGGTGAGGGCCAGTTCCACGTATAACCGGAGTATGAACTGGGTGGCCAGAACGGGAAGGAAAAGCAAAGACAAGCCGGCCAGACCCACCTTGTCCCGCACCAGGGCCATCAGGAGACCGATGGGCGTGGCCAGAAGGTAGGTCAGGAGGTCCCACTGAAAGGCGTCGCGCCAGCCCACCAGGGGATAGTAACGCCTGTTGGGTCTGGTATACAGGTAGACTAAAATGTGGTTCACAAACATGTAGGCCGCCGTAAAGGCCAGCAGGGCCGGCAGGTTACCGGTGGCGGTCCGGCCTGAGGCCGCGCCGCCGGCCAGCAGGTAGGCGTAGTTGCCCCCCAGGGCGGCCAGCACGTACTGGGCGCCGTTGAAAAGCACCGTGCGCATGCCCTGCCCCCGGTTAACGAGACCCTGGCCGAAAAGGGTGGCCAAACCGCCCACCCATGCCGCGGCCGCCGGCCCGTGCACCACAAAGGTGGCCAGTATGACGGCGAATCCCCCCGAAAGCTGCCCCCTCTGGAAGGGTACCGCCAGCCACTCGGCTACCATGCCCAGAAGGATCAGGAGGGCCAGTTCCCGTCCGGCATCCAGATTAAGCTCCGGGGCCAGGTGGACCAGGCCCCACAGGCCCCCGACGATTACCGACCAGGTGAACGCGACACGACAGCACCGGCGCACCCGCAAGCCTCCCACCCACATGCTACATTTCGACAGAAATCACCGGTTACCTCCGGCGCATTCGCGGCTTCGCGCACAAAGGTGTCCCGTCCCCGCAAGGTGTTAAACCGGCAAGAACCCAGGGTGCGAGACCCCGGGCGCGTGCCCCGTGGCAATTCCCGCCCCAGATGTAGCCGGAGTCCGTCCGGGGGGTGACGCGTCCGCACCGCGGCGCATACCATGGGTGGGGGTGAAAGCGTGCTGAAAATCAGCGAACTCGCCGGCCGCCAGATCATCAACCTCACCGACGGCCGGCGCCTCGGACCTCTCAAAGATCTGGAGATCGATCCGGTGGCCGGCACGGTGCGGGCCCTGGTGCTGAAAGGGGGCAGGCCGGCGCTGCGGCTGTTGGGCCTGACCCGGGACGTACGGGTCCCGTGGGAGCGGATCCGCAAAATCGGGGTGGACGCGGTACTGGTGGAGGTGGAGGAGGGGGGATGAAAGCCTCGCCATCTGGTGGGTATTAATTTGGGTGCTGCCTTCCGGACAGGACCTGGTAGAAAAAAGCCACGCCCACCATCCCTTGACTCGGTCCCCACGGGGGATTGGTTGACACTCCTGGCACCCTTTGCTACAATAGTTGCGGATCGTGCCCGGCGGAGGAAAAACGGCCGAGGGCTCCGGCCGGGGCGGCTATTTTTATGGGAGGGCGGGAGCTGTCAATGGGCCGTTACCTGTTCACCTCGGAGTCGGTCACCGAGGGGCACCCGGACAAGGTGGCCGACCAGATCTCCGATGCGGTCCTGGACGCCATCCTCGAAAAGGATCCCATGGCGCGGGTGGCCTGCGAGACCCTGGTGACCACCGGACTGGTGCTGGTGGCCGGCGAGATCACCACCGACTGTTACGTAGACATCCCCCGCATAGCCCGGGAAACCATCAGGGACATCGGCTACACCAGGGCGAAATACGGGTTTGACTACGAGACGTGCGCCGTGCTGACGGCCATCGACGAGCAGTCGCCCGACATCGCCCTGGGCGTGGACCGGGCCCTGGAGGCCAAAGAAGGTCTCATGACGGATCCCGAGGAAAGCATCGGAGCCGGAGACCAGGGCATCATGTTCGGTTACGCCACGGACGAGACACCGGAACTGATGCCGGCACCCATCTGTTTCGCCCACCGGCTGGCGCGGCAGCTGGCCGAGGTGCGCAAGAGTGGGGAACTGCCTTATCTTCGACCCGACGGCAAGACCCAGGTAACGGTCGCCTACGAGAATTCCCGCCCCGTACGCATCACCACCATCGTGGTGTCCACCCAGCACAACCCCAACGTGAGCTTGAGCACCATCAGGGAAGACGTGATCGAGAGGGTCATCCGGCGGGTGATACCCCCGGAATTACTGGAGGACACGAAGTTCTACATCAACCCCACCGGACGCTTTGTGGTCGGCGGACCCCTCGGGGATACCGGACTTACGGGCCGTAAGGTCATCGTGGATACCTACGGGGGGATGGCGCGGCACGGCGGCGGCTGTTTCTCGGGCAAGGACCCCACCAAGGTGGACCGCTCGGGCAGCTACGCGGCCCGCTACGTGGCCAAGAACATCGTGGCCGCCGGTCTGGCGAAAAGGTGCGAGCTGCAGGTGGCCTATGCCATCGGAGTGGCCAGGCCCGTGGCGGTGGATGTCAACACCTTCGGCACCGGAATTGTGGACGACGCCAGGCTGGCCAGGATCGTCACCGAGTACTTTGATCTCCGTCCGGGCGCCATCATAAAGGCCCTGGACCTCCGGCGCCCCATCTACCGTCCCACCGCGGTCTACGGGCATTTCGGCCGCACGGACCTGGACCTGCCCTGGGAGAGGACCGACAAGGTGGAGTTGCTGCGCGAGGCCGTGGGGCTGTGACACCACCCCTCCCCGCCGCATATCCTACCGGTGGGGAGGGGTGAGCTTTTGATCTGGCTCTTCTTGCTGGGAATGCTGGCCCTTTACGGTCTGGTACGCCTCGCTGAGGACCTCTACCGCACCTGGACTCGAAGCCGTTCCCCGGCCTGGCCCACGCTTCTGATCCACGTTTACAACCAGGAAGACCTGGTAGAGGGGCTGGTGCGGCGCCTGCTGGCCGTGGTACCGGGCCCGCAACTGGTGGTCGCAGACGAGGGTTCCACCGACGGCACGCGGGCCATCCTATCACGCCTGGCTCTCACCCACGGCTTCCGCCTCGCGGCCGGCGCGGGCCCGTGTCCCTGCCGGCCACCGGGGCCGGTCTGGTGTTGGGACGCGAGGGGCCTCCGCTCCGGCGCCCCCCTGTTCCGCTGGCTCGCGGCCCTGCGGACCTGCCGCTGACCGTGCCCGCCCAACTCCCGGCTTACAATCCCAGCAGGCGGCGCATCTCCTCCTGCAGGGCCCCGGTGCGGTCGGGGTCCGGCGCCTCGGCGTAAAGGCGGAAAAGGGGCTCGGTGCCCGAAGCCCGGATGAGGACCCAGGAACCGTCCTCCAGGACCAGTTTCACACCGTCCATGGTTATGCGCCGCACCACGCGCCTGCCGGCCAGCCGCTCGGGGCTCAGCCCCGGCAGGGCCTCGAGCACCCGCGCCTTGGTGGCCGGGTCCGTGTGGACATCCAGCCGTGCCGGGGCCACGGCACCGAACTCGCCCATGAGCTCTTGAAGCAGGGCCCCCAGGGGCCGGCCCCGGACGGCCCTGACCTCGGCCGCCAGCAGCCCCGCCAGGAGGCCGTCCTTTTCGGGCAGGTGGGCCCGAAGGGAAAGCCCGCCGCTCTCCTCTCCACCCAAGATGCAGCCTTCCTCGAGGGCCCGCCCTATGTACTTGAAACCCACCGGGGTCTCCACCACGGGTTGCCCGAAGCGGGCCGCGATGCGGTCCAGCAGGTGGGTGGTGGCCACCGTGCGGGCCACGGGTCCCCGCATCCCCCTGACAGACAGGAGGTAGTGATACAGTACAGGAAGGAACTGATTGGCCCCCAGATAGGTGCCGTCGGCATCGATGAGGCCGAAACGGTCCGCGTCCCCGTCGAGGGCCACGCCCAGGTGCGCTCCGGTCTCCCGGACCCGCTCGCGCAGCCCCGCCAGCCGTTCGGGCACGGGGTCCGGCAGGCCGCCCCCGAAAAGGGGATCGCGGTGGGTGCGCAGGCCCATCGTTTCCGCCCCCGCCCGGGTCAGGACCTCCTCCAGGTATCCCGCCCCGGCGCCGTGCATGGCGTCGACCACCACGCGCAGGCCCGCCTGACCCACGGCCTCCAGGTCCACCAGCCGCGCCAGGTGTTCCAGGTAGGCGGAGCGCGGGTCTACCACGGTGAGGGAACGGCCCGGGCCGCGGGTCCGGTCCCCTTCGGGGGGTGTAGCGCCGAGATTGCGGATGTGTTCCTCGATGCGGCGCGTGACCTCGGGCGGGGCCGGCCCGCCGTTTTCGGGAATGAACTTGATGCCATTGTACTCCGGCGGATTGTGGCTCGCGGTCAGCATTACGGCCCCGGCCGCGCCGTAATGACGCACGGCAAAGGCGGTGACCGGCGTGGGTACCGCTTCACGGCAGGCGTAAACCGGTATGCCGCAGGCCAGCAACACGTCCCGCACCGTGGCCGCGAAGTGCTCCGACAGGAACCGGCGGTCGTAGCCCACCACCACGCCGCGCGCGTGCCCGCCCGAGCCGAGGAGGTACTCGGCGATGGCCCGCGCCACCAGCGCCACGTTGTCAAAGGTGAAGTCGCGGGCCATGATGCCGCGCCATCCGTCGGTGCCGAAGGAAATGCTCACCGGTACCCCTCCCCCCGCTCGTAGACCACGCGGCCGCTGGCCACAATCTCCTCCAGGAAAACCGCCCGCGCGCCCCGCACCGGCCCGCACGGAAAGGGATGGGCCTCGATGCGGGGGTCGGCCTCCGATTCCAGCAGTACCTGGTAAAGCAACTGGCGGTCCGCCAGGGGATTGCGCCCGAAGGCGGGAGAAAAAACGGCCAGATCGATGTCGCTATCTTCGTAGACCCGACCGGTGGCGTAAGAGCCAAAGAGCACGACCTTCTCGACAGGAATGCGCTCCCGCAGGGCCGCGATGTATTTCTTCACGGCCTCCATCACTTCAGGTATTGCTCCAGCCACGCCATCCCCTCCTCGACCTGACCCAGGAGTTCTGCAAAGGCCGCCGGCGGTGTCCGGGCCAGTATTTCGTCGCGGTCGTCGGGATATCGGCCGATAATCTGAAAGGGCGCCACGGCGGCCAGTATCCGGCGCTGGCGCGGCGGCAGCCTCAGCCCGGCCTTGTCCGCCAGCATTACGAGGTTGTGGGTCTTGGGCGGGATCTTCCCGGTGCGCGCCGCCAGTACGGCCTTCAGGGCCTTTTCCATGGCCAGGTGACAGAAAAAGCCCGCTTCCAGGTACCGCGCACCTGCCAGCAAAACCCGGGCCGTTTCCAGGCTTTCCTGCGCTTCCCGCCACCAGTAACGGGCCTGCTCGTTCACCGCCCCACCTCCGGGTAAGGGGCATTCTCTGCAGGTCTACCGGGTCCGGCAACGCCTGGCAATCCCTAATTTCTTTCCACCATCCGGGGTAAGGTATCCGAGGTGTCGGTGTAGTGGTCCATGGTATCGCGGCGCCGGTCCACGTAGAGATGGCCCGAGGTGTCCAGGCTGGCCAGGACCACCTCCCGCAGTGAGGTTACGCCCTGCTTTTCCAGTTCCCGGTACAGCCATTCCTCGGAGATGTTGTTCTGCACCAGATTCTGCTTGATGACCTGACCGTCTACAACCAGCTCGCTCGGTAGACCCTGGTACGAAGCGGGCAATCCCAGATCCTGGGGCGTCACTGGCTGTTTCTGCGATTTCAAGAGCACGCTGAGGTTGCCGTTGGGCTCGGCCACGGCGAACTCCACGTCCGCGATGTTAAAGGCCCCCTTCTCCCGGAGCTGCATGAGCAGGTCGTCGACGTTGTACCGCATGCGGGCCATGTTCTGCTCCAGGATCTTACCGTTGTGGACCACCACGGTGGGCTCGTCGCTGAAGATCTTCCGCAGGGTGCGGTTCTTGAGGGCCAGCTGCTGCACCCCGATGGTGAGGGCCGCAAAGGCGAACAGTCCGGCCCCGTAAAACCCGGGGTTGCGCCCCAGGTCCGTAACCAGGCCGGCCGCAATGGAGCCGATGACGATACCGTTCACGTAGTCGGAAATGGTCAGCTGCCCCACCTGGGACTTGCCCACCAGTCTTGTGACGATCAGCACTCCCAAAAAGGCGGCCACGGAACGCAGGAGAATCTCGGCGTACGGATTCAACCCTGTTCCCGGCGGCTAGGACGATTGAGAACCATACCCGCACGGAGCGGCGGACGTCCGGTGCGCCCTCACCGCCGGTCGGCACCCCCTCTGGTGTCATGGTCCGGACGCACCCTCTAGAAGTTTGAACCCCGGGCCCCGGTTTCATACCGCGCCTTCCACCAGGCGAGGGTTTCTGCGACCCCCTCCTCCAGGGAGTAACGAGGCACCCACCCCAGTGCGCACGCCGCACGCCGCGGGTCCAGGTAACTGTGGCGCACGTCCCCGGGCCGGGGCGGCCCGCGGTGTACGGCCGCCGGAGCACCGTGCAGCGCCAGGGCCAGGGCCGCCAGTTCGCCGACGGGGGTGGGCCGACCCGTGGAAATGTTGAACACGCCTTGCGCGCTCCCGAGGGCGGCCGCCACCGTCGCCGCTGCCGCGTCCTTAACGTAGACGAAGTCCCGCGTCTGCCGGCCGTCGCCGTGGATTTCTATGGGCCTTCCCGCCGCAAGGGCCGCGGCGAAAACACCCACCACCCCGCCCTCTCCCGCGAGGCCCTGCCGGGGCCCGTAGACGTTGGCGTAACGCAGGATGCAATACTCCAGGCCCCAGAGGTGGTGGTAGACCCGCACGTAACACTCTCCGGTGTATTTCGAAACCCCGTACCCGGCCAGCGGCACCAGAGGGTGGTCCTCGGTGACGGGCAGGTGCACCGGTTCTCCGTACACGGCGGCCGACGAGGCGTACACCACGCGCCGTACCCCTTGTCGCCGGCAGGCTTCCAGGACGTTCAAGGTCCCCAGGATGTTCACCCGGGCGTCCCCGAGGGGGTCAGTGAGGGAGTGGGGCAGGCTGACCTGGGCCGCAAGGTGCACCACCACGTCCGGCCGCTCCCCTTCCACTACGGCGGCCACCTCGGGCCGGCACACATCTAGAAAGTGGAAATTTACCCCGGGACAAAGATTCTCACGCCTGCCGGTGGACAGGTCGTCCAGCACCGCCACCCGGGCCCCGGCCTCCAGTAAGGCCTCCACCACGTGGGAGCCGATGAAACCGGCCCCCCCGGTCACCAGCACCTTCACAGGGCGTTACCCACCAGTTTCTTGAGATAGGCGCGGAAGTCCTCGGCCAGGTCCTCGCGGTCCAGCGCGAACTCCACCGTGGCCTTGAGGTAGCCCAGCTTGTCGCCCACGTCGTACCGGCGTCCCTTGAAAACGTACCCGTAAATGGGCTCTTCGCGGCACAGCGCCCTCAGGGCATCGGTGAGCTGGATCTCGCCGCCGGCGCCCGGCGGGGTTTTTTCCAGCAGGTCGAAAATGCGGGGCTGTAGCACGTAGCGGCCCAGAATGGCCAGGCGCGACGGCGCCTCATTCGGAGCGGGCTTCTCGACCAGGTCCCGCACCCGATAGACCCCCGGGCGGATTTCCACGGCGTCAAGGATACCGTACTTGCTAACGTCTTCGGGCGGGACCTCCTGGACCCCCAGAATGTTTCCCCCCAGTTCGTTATATGCCTCCAGCAGCTGCTGGAGGCACGGCACGCGGCTGCGTACGATGTCGTCACCCAGCAGTACGGCAAAGGGTTCGCGGCCCACGAACTTGCGGGCGCAGTAAACCGCGTGTCCCAACCCCCGGGGTTCCTTCTGGCGCACGTAGTGTATCTCCACCATCTGACTGATGCTGGTTACCATCTCCAATAGATCCAGTTTACCTTTATGCCTGAGAAATAATTCTAACCCCGGCGAATAGTCGAAATAGTCCTCGATGGCCTTTTTATAACGGCTGGTGACGATCACTACGTCTTCAATGCCGGAATCCACGGCCTCCTCGATGATATACTGGATGGTGGGCTTGTCGATGATGGGCAACATTTCCTTGGGCTGGCCCTTGGTGGCGGGCAGAAATCTGACCCCCACGCCCGCCGCCGGAATCACCGCCTTGCGTACCTGCACGGACCCTCACCTCCCGAAATACGGGGCGGCCCTAACCCTCGGACCGCTCGCCACACGCCCGTGCCCGTAGGCTCTTACGCTTCGCCTCCACCCTGTTGGCCCCCAGCAGCACCAGCCCGGCCACCACGAACAGAATGGCCATGGCTCCGTCGCTGGTCACGAAGTTCAGCAGAAAGGCGCTCAGTCCCAGTATCAGGTTCACGCCGTAGAGGATCAGCACCGCGCGTTTGTGACTGAAACCGGCCTCCAGCAGGCGGTGGTGGACGTGCTCCCGGTCGGGAGCAAATATCGAGTGGCGCTTGAAGCACCTCCGCAGCACGGCGAGGGTGGTGTCGAACAGGGGAACGCCGAGTACCAGAACCGGAATGAACATGGAAACCGCCGCGGTGCTCTTGGCCACGCCCAGTACGGCCAATCCCCCCAGGGTAAATCCCAGAAACAGAGAACCGCTGTCGCCCAGGAAAATGCGCGCGGGATGGAAGTTATAACGCAAGAAACTCAATGTGGAGGCCGCCAGTATCAGGGCGGGCGCGGCCATCGCCGCCTGTTCGGGGATGCCGGCCATGGAACCCTGCACCCAAACCACGGCCGCCAGCACCGTAGCCGCAATGGTCGCCGTGCCGGCGGCCAGACCGTCCAGACCGTCGATGAGGTTGAGGGCGTTGGTTACGGCCACCAGCCACATCACGGTGATGGGCAACCCGAACCAGCCCAGGTACACCAGTTCACCGGTTAACGGATTGGTCAGGAACTCCACCCGCAACCCCAGGGGCAAGACAACGAGGGCCGCCACGATCTGACCGGCCAGCTTCTGCAGGGGCGAAAGGCCGTAAACGTCGTCGAGGCCGCCCACCACCAGTACGATCAGGGCACCCGTCAGCAAACCCACCAGCGACCGGGAGACCGACCCGTCAACCAGCAGACCCAGGACGAATCCGCAGGCCACCGCCAGCCCCCCAAGTCGCGGAACGGTCCGGTGATGTACCTTGCGCGCGCCGGGCGGGTCCACGGCCTGCCACTGCCACGCCTTGCGGGCCACCCGGGGGGTTACCACCCGCACGGCCAGATAGGCCACACCCAGGGCCGCCACCAGCTGCCACATCAGCATCACTCCGGGCGTACAAGCCTCCAACAAGAAGAGTATATCCCAACACCGCGGGAGGGGCAATTGGCAAAAAAGCGACTAAAATCGCGGCTTTTTGCCGGCTTATACCCCTTGAGACTCGGCTGGCTCCCCGTTTTCAACGAGGGCAAAAAGTAATTCGGCCTCGGCCACCACCTCGTCGCCTACCCGGGCCGTACCGCGCCCCAAACCCATGGTACCCCGGAGCCTGTGCAGGACCACTTCGAGGCGCAAGACGTCCCCCGGGGTGACCGGCCGGCGGAAACGGGCCCTGTCGATGCCCGCAAATAAGGGCACCTTGCCGGCGTTTTCCGGAACGCTCAAAACGGCCACCGCCCCCACCTGGGCCATGGCCTCCAAGATCAGTACGCCGGGCATCACGGGCCGTCCGGGGAAATGTCCGGCAAAGAACGCCTCGTTACCGGTGACGTTCTTCAACCCCACCGCCCGCCGTCCCTCTTCCAGTTCAAGGATGCGGTCTACCAGCAGGAATGGCGGCCGGTGAGGCAGAATTCTTTGCAGGGCCATGAAGTCGAGCATGTTACGACCTCCAGTTGCCTTCTGGCGGGTGAGCGTGTGCGGTTGTTGGATGACCAGGGGCGTCTTTTCGGTAAAATAAACATTATCGATCTGGGCCTCATTCTCCTGCTGGCGGCCCTGCTGGTACTGGTTCCCTACCGGCTGCTGACCAGAACCCCCCAGTCTACGGCCCCGGCCCAGACCGTGGAGGTCACCCTGCTGGTCGAGGCCGTGCGCCCGGAGGTGGCCCAGGCGGTGACCCGCACCCGGACCATCTACCTGGGTCAGGGACGTCTCCCCCTGGAAGTCACCTCTGCGGAAGTGGTGCCCAGGCGGTTCAACGCCCTCACCGCCACGGGCGAAACCCGCCTGGGACAGGACCTGGTCACCACCAACGTCCTCCTGAGGGCCCGGGGGCCCGGGTACCTTACTCCGCCCAACGTAACCGTGGGCGGCGAGAGAACCGGCATCGGAGCCCGGGTAGTCGTGCGCTCCCTTATCCAGGTGGACGCTTTAGTCCTCAATCTGCGGGAGGCTTAGGGTGCCGATGCACCCCTTGGCCGGCAGCTCTGTCTTGCGGTTCCTGCGGCTCCGGGTGGCAGCCTGGTACGGCGGGAGCCGGTTATTGCGCTCCGCGGGGAACCTGAAAGGAACCGTGGGGGGCAGCTATTTCCTCGCGGCCCGGGCCTCGGGGGGTGGTGGCACCACCTTTTGCTGCGACCCCCGTACACCCGCCGGCAGCCTCTGCGTCCGGAGCGTGACCGCCACCGCGGCGCGCTGGAATCGTGCGCTGCGCGGCCTGGTTTTCGCGCGCCGGCTACCATATCTGCCGATCGTCGTCCTGGTCGCCACCGTGGGCTCCGCCGCCGTGCTGCTCGGCCCCGGCCGGGCCGTCTTCGTGGGCCTGGGCCTGCTCCTGGCGTGGACCTCCTGGCGCCACACGGTCACGGGGCTGTTTCTGCTAACCGGTCTGGTACTGGTGAAGTGGCAGCTCAAACAGTGGTGGCCGGACGCCACCCTCTGGCTTACCCTGGCACCGCCCGTGCTGCTCCTGTTGACCTTCGCCGGCTGGTTCGCGCGGGCCGACATACCGGAGAACCGTCCTCCGGCCCTGCTGCCGGTTGACAAGGGCCTGCTCTTAATCCTGGGGTCCATCGTGCTGTCCAACGTCAATAGTTTTCTCGTCTATCACCGGCCGGCAAACCTCCTCTACGAGTCCCTGGTCTGGGTGCAGGCCGCCGGCGTGTACCTCACGGCCCGCGCCGGGCTGAAGGGCGTACGCCACGTGCGGGGGATGGTGGCCGGTTTACTGGTCCTGGGCCTGTTGCTGGCCGGGGTGGGCCTGTATCAGGCCTGGAGCGGCTTCAAAACCCCGGACGCCTGGGTGGAGAGCTACGACGAGGCCGTGGGTACGCGCATCATCTCCACCGTGGGTAATCCCAACGGCCTGGGGGGCTTTCTCAACACGGTCCTCCTCCCGGCCGCGGCGTGGGTACTCTTCGGCACCGGGAGGGCCCGGTGGGCCCTGGCGTTGTGCATGGTACCCCTGGCCCTCGCGCTGCTTTACACCTATTCCCGCGGTGCCTGGCTGGGGTGCGCCGCGGCCTTCCTGGTTTTGTTACTCCACCACAACCGCCGCTCGTGGGTGGCCTTCGTGGTCCTGGTCCTGGCCGCACTGCTGGTGGCGCCGGCGGCGGCCGTAGAGCGCCTGCTGAACATCTTCCACCCGGCCCACCTGGCTTCTTCTGAAACCGCAGGCCGCCTGTGGTCCCTGTACAACGTGCTGCACATCCTGCCCCGTCATTTGTGGCTGGGGGTGGGCCTGGGCATGTACGGCGGGACCACCGCCTACACCATGTTCAGCCCGGTCTACGACGAGGGCCTCTGGGCCGGATACGTGGCCGTACCCTTCGTGGACAATGTCTTTCTCCACGTGCTGATCCAGCAGGGCGTCATCGGTCTCGCGGCCTTCCTGGTCTTCGCGGGCACGGTCCTGCTCACCTGCCAACGCATTTTCAGGGCGGCCAGCACTCCCCTCGTGCGTGCCCTGGCCGCCGGAACCGGTGCCGCCTGGGTGGCCTACCTGGTGCAGGGTCTCGCCGCCACCAGCACCGAGTTTCCCCAGATGACGGTACCGGTGTGGTTGCTGCTGGGCCTCACGGCTGCGGCCCACGGCCACGCCTGCACACCGGCCGGTGGGGAGGGACGGTCCCTTGACCATTAACACCCTCTACCTCCTTTATTATCCGGGGCGCGGCGGTACCGAAGAGTACGTGTATTCCCTGGCCACCTCCCTGCCGGGCGACTTCCGTCCCCTGCTGGCCTACGGCCGGCCCGGGCCCCTGGTGGAGCGCTGGCGGCGGGTGGGCCTGGAAGCCTTCCACGTGCCCATGCGCCACCCCCTCGATCCCGTGGCCGTATACCGTCTGGCCCGGCTCATGGTGCGGGAAGGGGTACACGTCACCCATTCCAATTTCCTGCGTGAGAACTATCTGGGGGCCCTGGCCTCCCGCCTGGCCGGGGTGCCGGTAGTGGTCAACACGGTGCACATGCTGGAGCCACCCCCGCCCCCCGTGGCCCTGGCCAACAGGGTCATGAGCCACCTTTGGGACGGGGTCATCGCCGTGTCCGAGGCGGTACGGCGCCAGGTACTGGCTCAGGGCCTTCCCGCGAAGAAGGTAAGGGTGATTCTCAACGGCGTCAGGCTCGAACGCTTCGACGTGGCCGACAGCAGGCAGCAGGCCAGGGAAGGGTTCGGCTTCGGTGCGGACGAGCTGGTCATCGGGTCCGTGGGACGACTGGCCCCGGAAAAGGGGTTCGACGTGCTGCTGGAGGCCGTAGCCGTGGCGGCGTCCCGGCTCAACCGGCGCCTGCGGGTGCTCATTGCCGGCGACGGCCCGTGCCGGGCCCAGCTGGAGGCCCAGGCCCGAAGATTGCAGCTCGGGCCGAGGGTTTTGTTTGTGGGCCATTACCAGGACGTCCCGCGGGCCCTGGCGGCCCTGGACCTCTTCGTTCTGCCCTCCCGGCACGAAGCCTGCAGCCTGGCCCTCCTGGAGGCCCTGGCGGCCGGGGTACCGGTCATCGCCAGCCGTACCGGCGGCAACACAGAGATCATTGGGGAATCGGACGCGGCCCTGCTCGTGCCGCCCGGCAGGGCCGGCGAGCTGGCGGACGCCATTTGCCTCCTGGCCACCGACGGAGAGCTGCGCCGCAGGCTCGGCCGCCTGGGACGGGAACGGGCGGCCCACTTCAGCCTGGAGCGCATGGTGCGCGAGACGGCCCAGCTGTACCTCGAGATCCTGGAGCGGAAAGGCGGGTACACCCAACGGGGTGGCGCTCCACTACGGGCCTGACGAGCCGGTAATAGTAGTAGAGGCCCCTTTTCCCGAAAAGTGTCTGGTAAGGCAAGAGGTCGGGAGGCAGGCGGTAATCGTAACGGGGCAGCGGGCGGAGCAGCTCCGGCTGTTCACCGAAACGCCAGACGAACGGGCCCTCGGAGGGGAAGCAGGCCATCATGGCGCGCCGCAGCTTCGCCTCTTCAGGCGTAAGGCCCAAGTCCAAGAACGGCCAGTCCTCCTGCAGGAATCCGGCGCGCCCGGTCCCCAAATACCTTCGGTTGTACTCGGGGAACTCCCACACCGGCACCGTGGCGCCGAGGTCCGTAGCCACCGCCACGGCGTAGTGGGAAAGGTCGTGGTCCGGGTGGGCCCCCTCCCAGGCCGAAACCGCCACCCCGTCCGGGTGAAACTCCCGTATCTCGGCGCGCAGCCTTTCCACGACGGAGGAAAAGCGCTCGCCGGTGGCCAGGTCCGGAATGCCGAGGAAGGTGACGTCATCCGGGGCCACCCCGGCCAGGGCCAGGGCGGCCAGGGTCTGCGCCCGGCGCTCGGCGAAAAGGGCCGCGTGGTCGCCCGCGCGCCAGGCCGCGATGCCGGTGTTCACCACGATGACCCGCACCGCTCCTCCGTAGCGCCGGGTGCGGGCCATCAGGACCCCGGCGCCGATGGTTTCGTCGTCCGGATGGGCCGCGACCACCAGGAGTCTGGTAAAGAGGGGCGGCTTGCCGTCCGGAAGGAGCTGGGGCCTTGCCGCGTGGGAATAATAGAGCCAGCTGGCCAGGGCCACGACCACGAGGGCGACAATCGCCCAGCAGAGTTTGCGCATCACGAATACTCCTCGGGAGGCCGGTAAATGAAACTGATAGACGAGCACGGCCGCTTCTTGGGCCTGATCAATGTCATCGATTTGCTGGTGGTGCTGGCCATCCTCCTGGCTGCGGGCGGAGTGGCCTACAAACTGCTCGTTCCCGCGGGCCGGGCCGCTACGACCAGGGTCGAGGTCGAAATCCTGGTCCCCAAGGTCCATCCCGCCGTGGCCGCCGCCGTGCGACCGGGAGACCGCCTGGTGGCCGGGAGCGCCTACGTCAAGGCGGAAATCAAGACCGTGCACACCACGCCGGCGCGGGTGGCCACACCGCGGAGCGACGGTACGCTCGTGCTGGCCGAAGACCCCCAACTCAGGGACCTCTACATCACCGTAAACGGCACGGCCAAGATGGGCGGCCTCACCCTCACCCTGGCGGGCCAGGAACTCCGGGCCGGCCGCGACTTCTACGTCAAGTCCCTGACCTACGAGGTCAAGGGCACGGTACTGCGGGTCACGCTTCCCGAAGGTGAGCCCGGCCCGTAATGCCTTCCTTGGGCCGGGCCGCACGGAGGTACCGGTTGCTTACGCCTTTAGCCCCGCCCGCGGTAAGATTGCCCGTGGTGCTGCAGGGGAGACCCATGTGCTGGCGGCCAGGGGACTCTTTCAGGATAGGATGGCGTCACGTTTGTTCCCGGGTTTCGGGATCACGGTGGTCGAGAGGTGTTCTGCTGCGGGCCGCGGTTACGGCCTGCCACGCCAGATCCAGCCGCGCGTCCCAGGAATGGGCCGCCGCCATCTCGAGGCGGGCACGTTTTTGGGCCGGGGAATTAGCCCTCACCTCCTCCCCCACCGCTCTGACGAAGGCGCCCGTTTCGCGGGCCACACGGACCAGGGCCGTGAAAGGCCGCACTTCGGGCAGGTCCGTGGCCACCACCGGCAGCCCGGCCGCCAGGTACTCGTAGAGCTTGACGGGGTTGACGTGTTCGGTGAGGGCGTTGACCTTGAAGGGAATGAGTCCCAGGTCGAAGGCCTTCAGGTAGGCCGGCAGGATCGCGTAGTCCCGGTACCCCAAGAGGTGGACATTGGGACAAGAGCGGAGCCGCCGCACGTCCACCGTCACCGGCCCCACCAGCACGAAGGAAAAGCGGGGATAGGCCCGGGCCGCCGCCACCACCAGTTCCTGGTCCAGCCACTCGCTGATGGCCCCCACGTAGCCCACCACCGGCCTGGGCAGGTCGCGGATGTCGGCCGGCGGGTCCCCCTCCGGAGCCGAGGAGAAATGTTCCACGTCGGCCCCGTTGGGCACCAGCACCAGGTCCGGACGATACTTTTGCTTTCGTTCCAGGAGCTGCCGGGCGCTCACCAGCACCACGTCGGCCCGGGAAAGCAGCTCCCTTTCCATGTCCCGGACCACCCGCGGGTTGACCAGGCCCGGGAAGGCTGCGTGCTCGTCGGCGCAGTCGTAGCACCAGAAGAGGTCAGGCAGGTGAGGGAGCAGGTCCGCGGTGCCCGGCAGGTAGGTCCAGCCGAGGACGGGCCGCCACCCCAGCTCCCTGATAACCCGACGCAGCCGGCGGGCCAGCCGGCGCTGGTTGAGGCGATTCACCACCCGGTACATGTTGCCGAAGGGCAGGCAGAGGGGCGCCCGGTAAACCCACAATCCGGGTCTCAAAGCCGTCAGCCGTTCCCCGTGCCAGCCCAGAGCCCGGTTCTTGAGGGGAGAAAGGTAGGTCACCGGCGGGTCCACGTACAGCACGCGGTGGCCCCGCCGGACCAGGCGGTCCATGAACTGCTGGCCCCTGGCCCACATGCCGTGCCAGGGAGCGGCCCCGATACAGAGGATTCCCTCCGGCAAACGTTTCCCCGTCCCTTTGGCGCGTGGCCGTCCCCCGTGCGGCGTAGTGCGGGTCACCATGCCCCGGCCGCAGGGGAAGACCGGCGGCGCGACGAATTATTGTGATGGACATCCTCAAAGGAGGCCTTGGTCCTGAACACCTGTACCCACGGAAGCTTCTTCTACCGCTGGCTGACCGTTCCCCCGGCCTGCCTGAGCGGCTCCGAGGCCCGCATCCTGGCCTGGGTACGTCATCTGGCGCGGGCCCTGGAGGCCCGGGCCGAGCGGCAGAGCGCGGCCCTGAGGCGGGCCTGGGAGGCGAGCGGCGTGCGAAGGCTGATGCAGTCGCCGCCGTGCGCCGAGAGCCTGGTCCTGCGCCTCGCCTGCGACCGGGGCGGCACGGCCCTGGTCCTGTGGCCCCTGGCGGCCTACGTGCTAGTGGACTACCTCTTACGCCGCCTTGCCCCGGCCGGTGCCCTTGCCGCCGCCTGGGACGAACTGCTACTCCTGCTGGGCCTGGCCACCTGGGCTGGCAAGGGCCTGTGGCGGGGACGCCTCTGCTGGCGTCCCACGCCGGTGACGATCCCCTTCCTGGTCTATGCCGGCCTGATGGTCTTCCTCTGGGGCGTCCGGTCTCCGGACGTGGCCGTGGCCACCGAAGGGGTGCGCGTATACCTGCAGTACACCCTCTGGTTCTTCGTCACCCTCGCCCTGGTGGACCGTCCGGCCCAGGTACGGTTTTTGAGCGCCGTCCTGGTTGCGGTGGCCGCGCTGCTGGCGCTCCACGGCGTCTACCAGTACCTCACCGGGGCCCCCATGCCCGTCCACTGGGTGGACGTGGCGGAGCAATCCCCGCGCACGCGCGCCTATTCCCTGGTAAATAGCCCCAACGTGCTCGGGAGCCTGCTGGCCCTCGCGGTCCCGCAGGCCCTCGGCCACCTGCTGGCGGCGCGGACCCGGCCGCAACGCTGGACACTGGCCGGCCTGCTGGCCGCCCTGCTTGCGGGGCTGGTGGTCACCTTTTCCCGCGGTGCCTGGTTCGCCACCTGCCTGGCCCTCTTACTCTTCGGCCTGCTCACCCGACCGCTTCTCCTGCTGCCCCTGACCGCCGCAAGCGTCACGGTGCCCCTCCTTCTTCCGTCCGTGCGCGCCCGGCTGACCTACCTGTTCAGTACCGCTTACGTGGTCAGCAGCCAGCGCGCCGGCCGCCTGGCCCGCTGGGAGGCCGCCCTCACCAGGATCCAGGCCTCGCCCCTGCTGGGCGAAGGCCCGGGACGCTTCGGGGGCGCGGTGGCCGCGCGCCACCTGCCCGGCAGTTTCTATGTGGATAATTTTTACCTGAAAACCGCAGCCGAAACCGGTCTACCGGGCCTGGCCGCGTACCTGTGGCTGCTCCTGAACGTTCTGCGCGGCGGCATGGCCGCTTACCGGAACGTGGGCCCGGATATGAGGTCCCTGGCGGCCGGCCTGCTGGCCGGTCTGGTGGGTGTCCTGGCCCACAACCTGGTGGAAAATATCTTCGAAGTGCCGGCCATGGCCAGCTATTTCTGGCTCGCCGCCGGCCTGCTCTTCGCCCTACCCCCGGTTAACGGGGGCCCGCAGAACCCGACGGAAACCCAGGGGTGGGCAGGTCACGAGCCGGCCACCACCTCGAAGTAGAGCTCGGTGGTCCGGTGGGCCATGATTTGCGCCGTGAATTCCCGCCGCACCATGGCCCGCCCCCTCTCGGCCATGGTGCGTACCTCGACGGGATGGGATAGGGCCCACAGAATTTCCCTGGCCAGGGCCTCGCCGTCGGCGGGCGGGACCAGCAATCCGGTCTCTTTGGGCCGCACTACCTCCGGCAGCCCGCCCACAGCCGTGGCCACCACGGGTACGCCTACATTGAGGGCCTCCACCGCCGTCAAACCAAAACCCTCCCACAGGGAGGGCACCACCACCAGATCCACGGCCCCCAGCAGGGAGGCCACGTCCGCCACGAAACCGGTGAATCTTACCTGCTTGGCGATTCCCAGCTGCCCGGCGTAGGCTTCCAGGGCTTCCCTGCCCGGTCCCGTGCCCACTACCAGAAAGCGTACCTCGGGCCTGGCCTGTACCACCCGCTGGGCCGCCTCCAGCAGATAGCGGTGCCCCTTTACGGGGTGCAGACGGGCCACGGTGGCCACAAGGGGTATGCCCGGCCCGTAGCCCAGTTCCCGCCGCACCTGGTCCCGGGGACGGCGCGGCTGAAAGGCCTCCACGTCGATGCCGTTGTAAATAACCCTGACGCGTGCAGGCGCCACGCCTTCCCTGATGAGTTCCTCCGCGAGTTGCCGCGAAACCGCAATAAACCGCCGGGTCAACCCCCGCGTCAGCCGTTCGGCCAGGGCGTTTGGCAGGCGCGTCCAGAGCGTAGGGTAGTCCATCCGGAGCAGGCTGTGCACGGTGGTGACCAGGGGACGCCGGGCCAGGCGTGCCGCAATCCGTCCCAGGAGGTTGGCCCGCACACCGTGGGTATGCACCAGGTCCGCCTCGCGGACCAGTTCTACAATTCTGGTCACCACGTCGAAATCCAGTTTATGGCGCATCGGTACAGCCAGAGCCTGGATGCCGGCCTCCCGGGCCACCTGCACAAAGGGAGCGGCAAAGAGGCAACATACCGTCAGGGCCACGCGGCGCGGATCCAAAAACCCGGCCAGGTTCAGGATGTGGCGCTCGGCCCCGCCCACTTCCCCGCCGCCGATGATGTGTACTACCCGCAATCGTTCCACGCGCAAGATTTCCTCGCCCCGTAGCTAATAAGCCCCGCCACCGGCTCCGGGGAAGCGGGCAGGAGGAATGGCCCCCTCACCCGGTGCGGGGGTGACGGAGCGCGGGGCGGCTCCGCCGCCGGGGGTGGGCCCGGGGCCGCCCGCCGGTTCAGTTCCGGTGGATGGTGGGGCGCCGTTACCGGCATTGGGCTTCGTTCCGCTGCCGGTCTCCGGAGCTCCCTTAGGCGGTACGCTGCTGCCGGGGCCTGGTTTCGCCTCCGATGCCGGGGGCCCGATGCGCGCCTGCCCGGTGGTTCCGGAGCCCGGCCGCGATCCGGCGGTGCCGGTGGCTTCCCCGCCGCGGGTACGGGTCGTCGGTGCTACCGGTTGACGCATCTGAGCGGCCTCCCCCACCTGCCGGGGGACCGAAGTGCCTGTCTTCACCTGAGGCCCGTAAACCTCCCCCAGCACCGCCGGCGTGGAGCGTCCCTCCATCAGTTCGGCCACCACCTGTCGGGCCCGTCCGGGGTCCACGTACCAGTAACTCACCCCGTCCAGGTTCAGAAAGTAGCCGGGAAGGGTCTGGGTAACAAGGTCCACGTTCTCCAGGCCCTGGGCGAGGCGTACTAAAGCGAGCATCTCCGAGAGCCCCAGGTTGGTGTCCACGCTTTCGCGCAATTGCGGGATGAGCCGGGGCAACTTCAAAATGGTGGCAGGCTGGAGCATCTCCCGGGCCAGGGCCACCAGAAACTTCTGCTGCCTCTGGGTGCGGGTGATATCGCCCAGGGGGTCGCCGCGGTACCGCACGTACTGGAGGGCCTTTTCGCCGTTCAGGTGCTGGACCCCCTTGCGGAGGTTGATCACCTGACCGTCCGCCGGGTCGTAATAATTCATGTCTTCCTCTACGTCGATGGTGACTCCACCCAGGGTATCAACGATTTCCTTGAAGCCCGCAAAATTCGTCAATACATGATACTCTACCTGGACGCCCAGCAGGTCCCCCACCACGGCCCGGGCCAGGTCCGGGCCCCCATACATGGTGGCGGCATTGATCTTGTCCCAGCCGTGGCCGGGAATGCGCACCCGCGTGTCCCTGGGAATGGAAAGCAACGCGGCCCGACGCCGTCCGGGATCGAAACTGGCCAGGATGATGGAGTCACTCCGGGCTTTGGTCTCGCCCCGGCGCGCGTCAATGCCCAGCAGCAGCACGTTCAGCCGCCCGGACCTCACCACCGCGCTCCGCACGTCCGAATCGCCGGCAGGAGCACTCAGGAACAGGACGACATCCCGGGCCAGGAGGCACCCCGCCGAGAGCAACAGCGCGACTGCGGTCAAAAAGCCCGCCAACCGCCACCCGTTTTTCAACCTGTAGCGCCGCAATACGGCCACCTACCTTACCACGACTTCGCCCCGGCACATTACCCACACCGACCCCCGGGCCACGATACCGCGCCCGTCACTCCTGGGTATCAGCAACAGGTGATTCAGGGGCACGGACTGGGCGTCAAACAGGTCGCTCCCGGCGGTGAGGTCCGGAATGCCGTTGCCGGTAGGATCCTTGGTTACGGCCTGACCACGGCGCACCACCACCATGGCCCCGGCCTTTCCCTCCAGCACCTGGTTGCGCTGCAACTCCATCACTTCCCACTTCACCCACCGGTCGACGTAGCTCCTGGCCACCAGGGGGTCTTCCGCGGTCCCGGGCGCCGCAGGGGTGGCCAACGCGCGCGGGAGGAGGGCCATTGCGGCGAGCAATGCCAATCCCAGGAAAACGAACCACCGCGAGTTCACGCTCTCTCCTCCCCACCTCTGGGATACCCTTTACCTTAAGCTGACAAATACAAAAAATTGTCAACAACAGTTATTCGACGGTTTCAAACCTTTTTCCTGCCCAGCAATTCGGCGGCCAGGTCCGCGCTGCGCAGGGCCTGCCGCCGCAGGACCGCCACCCGCTCCGCCAGCAGAAAACTGAGCCCTTCCCGGTAACGGCGGGCGAAATCGACCTGAAACTTTAGTTCCTCCAGCCGCAGGTCCTCTGCCGGAAGGGGGGCCGGCAAATCCAGTTGTTGCATGAACCTGGTAATCTTGGGGTCATAAGCAATACCCACGAGGGGCACGCCCATGAGGGCGGCAAAAATCAGGAAGTGGAGGCGCATGCCCACCGCCAGGCCGAAGTTGGCCGTAATGGATAGCAGGTCCCAAAACTGGTATCTCTCTTCCAGTACTATGGGCGGATGCCGCATGAGGGTCGCCACTTCCCGGCACACCCGCAGGTCCTCGGAGTACTGCATGGGGACCAGCACCACCTGCCAGCCTTCGGCCGCCAGGTAATCGCCCAATCCGGCCACCACTTCCTGAATGCGGCGCAAACCCTTCCAGGACCGCACCGAGATACCGACCAGGTCGTTTCCCGTGGCCCCGGCGGCCCTGAGTAATTGTCGGCCCCGCTCCCGGTCCACGCCTCCGGTGTCCAGAGCCAGGGCCGGATCCGCGGTCACGTGGATGGGCGGACGCCACACTTTGAGCCGCACCAGTTCGTCCCTGGATTCCACGTCACGCACCGAGATCAAGTCCGCGCGGTTGGCCACCAGGCGTAGCGCCCCACGGGCCAGCGACGTCCGCAAGGGCCCGATCCCCTGGCCGTACAGGTACACCCGGCAACCAAACATTTTGGCCAGCAGGATGATGCCCAGATAATAAAAAATGCTCCACCTGCTGGTGACGTCCTGAAGCAATCCTCCCCCGCCGCTGAGGAGCAGGTCCGCACCCCGCAGCGCCCCGCAGATCTGGGCCAGCGAACTGCGGCCCACGGCCTGCACATCAAACTCTTTTCGGGTGTGTTCGGGCCGGGCGGAAAGCACCACGATTTCGGCCCCCCTCACCCGCGCCCGCAGGGCGGACACCATGGCCCACAGCATGGCCTCATCGCCGGCGTTGGCAAAACCGTAATACCCCGAAATGACTATCTTGGGCATCTCGTCCCTGCTCCCCGCCATCCGTAGGTGCGGAGCACCAGCCAGGCAAACCGGGGCAGCACCAGCATGCGCCGCCAGCGCCGCGGCTGCATTACCAGCCGGCCCAGCCACTCCAGGTTGAGGCGCCGCAAAAGGGCCGGTGCCCGCCGCACGCGGCCCGCCACCACATCGAAGCTGCCCCCGACGCCCATGGCCACCACCGGCCCCAGGGCCGGAAGGTGGCGCGCGATCCATTCCTCCTGCCGCGGGGCTCCCAGGGCCACAAATAACAGTTGTGGCCGCGCGCGCTTAATGGCGGCCACCACCTCCGGTTCTTCCTCCGGCCTCCAGAAACCGTGCTGCCAGCCCGCGATGGTCAGGTCGGGGTAAAGGCCCTGCAATCGTCGCGCCACTTCGGCCGCCACGCCCGGGGCCGCCCCGAGCAGGAAGATGCGCCACCCGCAGGCGGCGGCCCGACGCACCAGGGCCATCATGAGGTCGATGCCGGTGACCCGCTCTGGCAACCGCTGCCCGGCCCGGCGTGCGGCCCAGAGAACGCCCACCCCGTCGGCGGTCACCAGGTCCGCCCGGTCGAGAATGGCGCGCAAACGGGGCTCGCTCCGGGCCCGGTATAGCAGTTCCGGGTTAAGGGTGACCACCTGGTGCGCACCCCCGTCCCCCACCATGGCCGCCACCCGCTCCACGCACTCCTCCAGCGTCAGGGAATCTACCGGCACGCCGAACAGGACCACCTTCATGAAATCACACCCGGATAGCCTATTTCTATGCCGCGCGGGACTTTTCCTCCCTCAGCCCTCGAGACGGGGATACGCTGCGTCCAGCCCCGCCGGCCCCCCGGCGAGGCCCAGGCGCGTGAGCTCGGCCCGGCGGGCGGCCTCCATCCTTCCCTTGCCCAGGGCCAGCACGAAGGGTAGTCCCGCCGCCACCAGCCAGGTGGCTACGATGAAGGCATCCTGGATGGCCGCCACCGTGGCTTCCAGCGCCACCCGCTGGCCGAGGAGGGCGCCGGGCGCCGCAGAGCCCACGGCGCTGCCGTAGTGAAAGGCAAACCAAGCCTGAACCTGCTGCCAGATACCGGCCGTGGCCGGGTTCGCCAGGCTGACACCCTCCCGCAGCCACCACAGGTGGTGGGCCTGGCGGTCCATAACCACGTGGGTGAGGTAGGCGATGCCCATGGAGGCCGCGATGTTGCGCACCACGGTGGTGAAGGCCGAGGCCTGGGCACTGAGCTGAGGCGGCAGGGCGTTCATACCCGCCGTGGCCACGGGCATCATGGAGAGGCCCAGGCCCACCCCGCGCACGGCCAGCAGGAACTGGAGGTAGTGAAAGGAGGTGTCAAGGGTCACGTTCCGCAGTTCGTAGGTGGTAACGGCGAGGATGCTCAGTCCGAGCAGCGCGAGGGGCAGGGCCCCCACGCGGTCGAAGAGGCGCCCCGCCATGGGCCCCAGAAAACCCGTCACCAGGGCCGCCGGCATGAGAATCAGTCCGGTCTGCATGGGGCTGTAACCCATGACGGCCTGGGTGAGAAGCGGAATCAGGTAAACGCCAGCGAACAGGCCGATAAAGCTCAGGCTCCCGCCCACCAGGCTGGCGGCAAAGACCGGGTTCCTCATAAGCCGCACGTCGAGCATGGGTGCGGGCGTGATGAGCTCCCACAGCACGAACAGCACCAGCAGGAAGGCGGAGGCCGTCAGGAGCATCACAATATAGTAGGAGGTCCAGCCCTTGCTCTGCCCCTCGCTCAGGGCCAGAAGGAGCAGCACGCACCCCGTGGTGCCCAGGAAAAAGCCCGCCACGTCGAAGCGCAATCCGGGATCATGGGGTTGCTCCTCCAGCGTCGCGCTGCAAACGATCATGGCCAGAAGGCCCACGGGCAGGTTGATGAGGAAAATCAGGGGCCAGTCAAAGTAGTCCACCAGGTACCCGCCCAGGGTGGGGCCGATGGCCGGGGCCGCGGCCATGGACAGACCGAAGACGCCCAGGGCCGTGCCGATGTGGGCCCGGGGCGTAATGCGGAAAATGATGGACATGCCCACCGGAACGAGGGCCCCGCCGCCGATGGCCTGGAGCACCCGGAAACCGATCAGGGCGTCCGCGCTCCAGCTGAAGGCGCACAGCAAGGAACCCAGCACAAAGGCCACCAGGGTCAAGAGGTAGATGCGCTTGCCACCGAAGCGGTCCGCCAGGTACCCCGTCACCGGCACCACCGCCCCGGAGGCCAGCAGGTAGGCCGTCATGACCCACTGGATGTGGTCCGGGGTGACCCCGAAGATGGCCATCAGCCGGGGCAGGGCCACGTTTACGATGCTGGCGTCCAGCACGGCCATGAACGAGCCCAGGACCAGGCCCGACAGGGCCGCCCAGGGAATGCCGCCCTGCCGCACGCACCTCACCTCACGTGAATCCTCACCACCGCGCTCAACCCGGGCAGCAGCCGCCGGCCCTGGTAATCGTCGATGGCGACCTTCACCGGGACCCGCTGCACCACCTTGGTGAAGGTGCCGCTGGTGGTGCGGGTGGGCAGCAACGAGAAGGTGGCCGCCGTGGCCTCGCCGATCTGCTCGACGCGGCCCGTAAAGCGCACGCCCGGAAAACTGTCCACCGTGAAGTCCACGAACTGCCCGGGCCGCACCTTGCCGAGGTCCGTTTCCTCCACGTTGGCCGTGATGTAAACCTGCCGCAGGTCCGCCACCATGACCACGGCCTGTCCGGGCGCCACGATTTCACCGGGGTTGGCGAGGCGCTTGAGCACCGTGCCCGTGATGGGGCTCTTGATGTAAGTCAGGTCCACGCTCACGCCGGCGGCCAGGGTCTGGTCGTCCAGCCGCGCCAGGGGCTCTCCGGCCCTGACCTCCCTGCCTTCGTCAACGTAGACCTCTTTGAGCTGCCCCGTAACCTGTGGCCCCACGCGGATCAGAGTGCCGTCCACATAGGCATCCTCGGTGATCACGAAATAATAGCCTTTGTACCAGTAGTAGGCCGAGATCCCGCCCAGGGCCAGCACCATCAGTGCCAGCACGGCGAAAAAGACTTTCTTTTTCACACGCCATCACCCTCGCCCCTCGAAGCTCGCCTGCGGCCCTGGCCCGCCGGCCCCTCAGGCCAACAGGCTTTCCCCCATCATGGCCAGGAACACCAGAAACAGGTATACGCTCGAAAACTTGAACAGGCGCCAGGCGCGACTCGGCGCGGGCCGCGCGTAGACCTGCCAGCCCAGGTAAAGGGCCGCGGCCCCCAGAAGCGCGGCCACCGAGAGGTAAACGTAGCCGAACCGGCCTACGAAATACAACACCAGGGAAACGCCCACCATGAGCACCACGGTCGAGAGGAGGCACCGCAGCGCCCGCCGCTCGTCAACCACCGGCAGCATGGGCACCCGCACCCGGAGGTAGTCCTCCCGGTAAAAAATGGCCAGGCTCCAGATGTGGTTCGGTATCCAGAGCACCACCAGGGCCGCGATGAGCACGGGGAGCCAGGTCAGGGTGCCTGTGACCGCGGTCCACCCGAATACCGCGGGCAAACCGCCGCTGAAGCCCCCCAGTACGATGTTCACGGGGCTCCGCCGCTTCAGCCACAGGCTGTACACCCCCACGTAACCGGCGCCCCCTGCCAGCAGGGCCAGCACGGAGGGCCAGTTTACGCGCCAGGCCAGCACCAGTGAAACCAGGAACAGAAAGGCACCCCACCACAGGGCCCGCTCCGGCGGGTGAATCCGGCCCGCGGGAATGGGCCGGTGCCGGGTCCGCACCATGGCGGCGTCCAGGTCCCGGTCCGCGTAGCAGCTCACCGCATTGGCCCCGGCGCAGGCCAGGGTCACGGCCACGAGGGCCAGAACCACCGTGGCGCGGGCCACGGGCACCTCCCGTGCGGCCACGGCCATGGTGGCGGCCGCGGTGAAGACCAGCAACAGCACGGACCGCACCTTGGTAACCTCGACGTAGCTGCGCACAACGCCCTGCCAGGAGGCAGGCCGCACCGCCGTACCGTCCATACCCGTCAACCCCCTTGCTCCTGCGAACCGCGGCCCTCCTCGGCCTCCAGGGTCGAGACCAGCCGGCGGTAAATACTCACCAGCCGCCGCAGGTCCTCCGGCGATAGCCGTCCCAGATAACGCCGCAGCACGCGGTTACGGCCCTCGCGGCAGATTTCCAGCCTCTCGGCCCCCTGGCGCGTCAGCTCCAGCCAGACCACGCGCCGGTCGTGGGGATCCCGCGTCCTGGAGATGAGGCCGGCCCGTGAGAGCTTTTCGGCCAGCGCCGTCACGGCGCTCAGGGTAACCCCCAGGCCCGCGGCCACCTCCGAAACGGTCACGCGACCCCGCTGGGCGATCTCGCGCAGCAGGAAAAACTGGCTGAGCGTAATGCCCTCCGCGATGTGCTGGCGCAGCTCGCCGTGAATCCGCCGGCTCAGGGCCTGCCAGGCTTCTTCCAGTTGTTCGAGGCAGGAATTGATGAGCTCGTCGTCCATGCGGCCTTTAACCTTTTGAATACTTAACCGTCTAAAATATAATCGCGGGAACGCCTCCTGTCAAGGAGGAAAAGGCCGGCCCGGCGCGAAATGGTACTACCAGCGCGAGAGAAACGGAACAACAAGCACCTTATCAACGTCTAAACAAGTGCCGGGAGTGGCTCCGGCACCATAGGAGCGATTTCCTATGGGCGAAGACAGGATCGTGCGGCTGGTGAAGGCCGCCAAGAACGGGGATACCACAGCCTTCGAGGAACTGGTGGCCCTGTTCGAACAGCGGGTCTACCGCCTGTGCCTGCACCTGACGGGCAACCACAACGACGCGGAGGATCTGGCCCAGGAAACCTTTCTCAAGGCCTACGCTGGCCTGGCGGGTTTCCGTGAGGAGGCAGGTTTCGGCACCTGGCTGCACCGGATCACCGTTAATCTCTGGACCTCCGAATTGCGGCGCCGTAAGAGGGGGCAACCCTCCTCCCTGGACGCGCCGCTGGAAACGGATGAGGGAGAAGAGCTGGACCGGCTGGTGGCGGACCCCCTGCCCGGACCCGAGGAGGTTCTGGACGAGAAGGAAACGCGACGTCTCCTGGTGCAGGCGCTCAACTCCCTGAGTCCCGAGCACCGGGCCATCCTGGTGCTCCGGGAAATACAGGGTTGCCAGTACGAAGAGATCGCGCGTATTCTGGCCTGTCCCGTTAACACCGTGAAGTCGCGCCTGAACAGGGCCCGCAGCGCCCTCCGCCGCAGTATGATCGGCATGGTGGCGCGCCACCAGGCCCTGCCGGACAAAAAAAGGAAGGAGGTGCGGGTGCCGTGTCGTGCTTCCGAGTAAGGGCCCTCTTTTCGGCTTACATCGACGAGGAAATATCACCTTCCTCCCGCCACGTCCTGGAAAGGCACCTGGCCTCCTGTCCCACCTGCCGGCGGGAACTTGAGGCCTGGCGCACGCTGAGCGGGGCCCTGCGCCGTTTGGGAGAGGAGCCCGTGGCGGTACCCCCAAGTTTCCGGGCCGGAATTATGGCCCGCCTGCCGGCCCGGGAGAGCGCCACCCGGCGTCGGGTGACGCTTTGGACCGGATGGTCCCGCGGCGTACGGGTGGCCGCCGCCGCTACGGTGCTGGCGTTGCTGGTGGGAGGAGTCACGCTGGGCGCCGGCCTTGCCGGGCGGACCCAGGTCCTCCCCTCGCCTCTGGCACAACGGGACCAGTCGCCGGTGGTCACCACCGTACCGCCCGCCGCAGAGCACGAGCCGTCCGGTGTGGCGGCTCCACAACCACCGGAGGAGAATAAAATACCGCCGGCGGCGCCGTCCCAACCGGGCTCCGGCAGCCGGCAGTCCGGGGACGCAGCGCCGGCGCCGGCAACGCCAACAGGCGAAAACTCCACCGTCCCCCAGCCGCCACCGCAGGCCACCGGATGGCAGGTGACGTTTACCAGCAAAACCACCGAACGTGTGGCCGTCTCGCTGTGGCTGGAGGTACCGCGGCTGTCCGACGCCACCGCGGAGATGGCGGCCCTGGCGCAGCAGTACCGTGCCACCCAGAAGAATACGCCCCTCGGTCCCGGCGCGGACGGGCACGCACGCATGTTAGTGAGCCTGAGCGCGCCCGCCGAGAATTACGAAACCCTCCTGGAGCGTCTCTCGGCCGTGGGCCGGGAGACGGACCGGCGGATCACGCGAGCAGACGTGACCTCGGAGCTGACCGCGCTCAACGGCGAGTTGGTACGCCTCAAAGGCGAGAGGGACAGCTTGCGCCGGCAGGGGGCCGACGTGGCTCCTCTGGAGGACCAGATCCGGGACCTGGAGCGGAAGCGCGACGACCTGTTGCGGGTCACCATCGCGGTGTGGCTGACCGAAACCGGGGCCGAAACACGGTAGCGCCCCCATCCGGGCCGTGCCAAAACCCGGCCGCGGGGTCCGGGCCCAAGGCCGCGCACGGGTGGTGGCCACTGTTTCCGGGCAAAAGGAGCCTTCTCCCTGTCGGACGGGGAAGCCTCGCGATATAAACGGCAGGGCACTGATATCGGGGTCCCACCCCTGGGGAGGTGGGACTCTTTGACGTCTATTCGCCCCGGTAGTTCAGTACGCGCCCGAGGACCACGGCGGCCTCGGCACGGGTGAGGGTCCCTTGAGCGTCAAAGGTGAGGTCGTCCCGGCCTACCATCAGGCCGACCTCGTGGACCGCCAGTACGGAAGACAGCGCCCAGGACGGAATCGCCCCCTTATCCCGGAAGGGGAGGCGCCCCTCTCCCGGCGGCAACGCGAGAGCGCGCGCCAGCAAAACGGCTACCTCCGCGCGGCTCAGGGCCTGCCCGCCCCGGAAGGTGCCGTCGGGGTAGCCGCGGGCCACCCCCCGGGCCACGGCGGCACGCACCATCGACCCCTCCTCGCCGGTCATCTGGGCCTGATCCGCGAAGGGATCCGGACCGTCCGGGGGCGCCGGCCACTTCAGGGCCCGGCCCAGCAATACCACGAAGTCCTTCCTGGTGACGGGTTCGTCGGGCCGGAAGGTCCCATCCGGATAGCCCCGCACCAAACCCCGAAGCACCAACCTCCGGACGGCATTTTGCGCCCAGTGTCCCACGATGTCCTCGAATTCTCCGGGCCAGTAAACCACGACCGTTTGCGCTCCTACCCCGCCCGTCTCCCGGTCCACCGCCACCACCGTAATGCGGCTGATTCCGGGCCGTGCCAGGGAGACCTGGGCCTCGAACACACCGTCCTCCCCGGGGGCCAGCTCTTCCGGCGGGGCCTCGCCCGCGGCAAGGAAGACCTGGGCCCCCGGCGCCCGGCCCCGCACCTCCACCAGCGGCTCCCGGACCCGCTCCGGGGCCGTCACGCTTACGGCGGGTACCCGGCTTCCGGGGGTACTCTGCCCCTCCACCATGGCCAGAATTCTGTTTGCGCCGTCCTCGGCCCACACCGCGGTAACGGCGGCCGGCTCACCGGGCCGCAAAGCGCTGGCCCGCACCGGCCAGCCGTCCTTCAGGACACAGGTGCGCGGCGTCACCAGGTAGCGCTCGCCCCGGGTAGTAAGCAGGTAGCCCTCCTCGTAGGCCGCCACAACCACGCTGGCGTCGGGCTGGCCGGCCGGCGTGGCCACGTCCGCGCGCCAGATCCGGTCCTCCCGCAGGAACAGCCGCACCCAGTCCCCTTCCCGCAGGCCGGCCCACGAGGACGGCCGGCCGTGGCGTACCACTTCCGGATTTTCCTCTACCGGCAGGACCACCACCCCGCCGGTGTCGTCCCGCAACACCAGGCTGGAAGGGGCCGGATAGATCACCTTGCCGTAAACCACGCGCGAGTAGGCATGGACCCGCCAGAAATCCCGGGTACCTCCGGAACCAAGAAAGCCCACCACGTAATCCCCCGGCTGCAGCGCCCCGGGTCCGCTCGGGCGGCCGTCCCGGAAGACCACGCTGCCCGCTACCAGGCGGTATACGGCGCCGCCGTCCAGGCGCAGGGCGCCCGTTTGCGGGTCCAGCGCCTCCAGGATCCCGGCCGCGGCCCGCTGCTCCACCTGCACCCACGTAACCAGCTCCGTGCGGGGTGAAACGCAAAGGCCGACGGACGCGCCGGGGATGAGCTCACCCCCGGAGCCGGTCGGGCCCGCGCCAAAGGGTGCGTCCCAGGACGGCCGTTCCTGCCAGGAAAACCCGGTACCGAAGGCGGCCCACGGGGCCAGTACGTACTCCGTGGAGTCCTCGCGCAGCCGTAGCACCCGGCGTCCCGGTTCGAAGGCCGCCACCGTGCCCCGCACTTCGCGCCAGGAGGCCTTCAGGTCCCACACTTCGCCCGTGGAAGGAGTGACGATCCCGGTTACGTCGGCGCCCGGGGGCACGGAGGCCACCGGGGCCTCCGCCCGGGCCACCCGGAATCCGCCCTCGGACCACTCCGGGTTCACTTCCACCAGCAGGGTGTCCTCGCCCACCCGCAGGGCACACATCCCGCTCGCCTCCAGGCTCCCTCCCACCAGATAGAGGCTACGGGCCTCCTGCCGGGGACCCACGTAATAAAGGTCAAATCCCGCCCTAAGGGACTCGGGACCGACCTCCGCCACCGCGCCTCGGTCCAGGGTCAGGAAAAGCGGCTGCTCCCGGTCGCGCACCACCAGGGTGCCGTCCTCCAGGAGGAAGGCCCGGCCGCGCTGGCGGTCCACCCGCGCCACCACCCCGTGGCCCGGAGGCTGACCGTAGACCAGGGAAAAAGCCTGGCGGGCCGCCACGGCCTCGGGTTCGCCTCCCATGCTCACCCGCGCCGCCAGCACCTTGATGGTGTACTTTCCCGGCGGGGGATTCTCCACCACCACCTGCTCCACGTTGTTTTTCTCATCCGGCCGACCGGTTCCGGCGAAATCGTTGCCCCACACCTGCCGGCCATCAGGGCCCACCACCACCAGGTGCAAATCGTTCACCAGGGGCGCCGGGCTCCCGGGGGCCGCCGGGGGGTCGGTCCAGGCCAGCGTGACCTTCAGGGGCTGCTGGCTGTCGGTGACGGTGTACTCGTAAAGTGCCACCGCCCCTTCCGGCAGTCCCACCCGGTCGTCGCCGAACCTGAAGGTGCCCTCGTGCAGGGCCACCAGGGTGGCGCCCAGGTCCAGCAGGCCGAACCCCGCGGCCTCCCTCCCCCCGGGCAGGGGCCGCGCGCCGTTGATCAGCAGGGCCCTGAGCAGGGCGGCGGAAGGCTGGATCCCCTGCACGCGCTCCAGGTACTCGCGCAGCAGGGTGGCCGCGCCGGCCGCCACCGCCGTGGCCTGGCTCGTGCCCGACAGCACCGCGTAGCGCGGGTTGGGTTTGAATGGGCTTTGCGTCAAGGCGGACGTGGTAGAAATGACGGCCGTGCCGGGAGCCACGAGGTCGGGCCTGATGCGGCCGTCCGCCGCCGGTCCCCGGCTGCTGAAGGCGGCCACCTCCGTGGCCCGGTCCGCCTCGTCCCCGAAACCGGGCCGCGGGTTCTCGCTGGCCCCTACCACCAGTACGTTCTTGGCCTGGGCCTCCGCCCCCAGGCTGCAGGACCTTCCCTCGCGCCCCTCGTTGCCCGCGCCGAAGAGCACCAGGAAATCCGGGTGCCGCCATACGAAATCGTCGGCCTGCGCGGCCAGAGTGCCGTAGCCCTCGCCGGGCGTACCCCAGCCGTTGACCTGAATGCGGGCCCCGGCGGCGTAGGCTGGGCCGTAGAGGGTTGCCAGGTCGGCCGGGAGGTTGGCCCGGCCGGTCCTGTCCAGCAGACCCTGTACGTATAGCCGGGCCCCCGGGGCCAGACCACGGAAACGCCCGTCCGAAGCCGCGCCGGTGCCCGCAACGGTCCCCGCCACGTGGGTACCGTGTCCCACGGGATCGGCGGCCGTGCCGGCCCCGCCGAAGGACCTGAGGCCCACTACCTTCGCCGGTTCACCCGGCCGGGATTGAAAATCGGGGTGGAGGGAGCGGAGGTCCCCGGTGTCCAGACCCGAGTCGGCCACGGCCACCACCTGTCCGGCGCCGGTGAGACCTGCGGGCGACACCAGTCCCGGGGCCGCCGCGGCCCACGCCCCAACCACGCCCGAGGCCCGGTCGTTCAGAAACTCCGGCCTGCGATAGGGCTCCACGTACACTACGTAAGGGAGCCGGCCTATCTCCGCCAGGGCCGTGCCCGGCAGGCGCACCCGCAGGGTTCGTCCCCCTTCGTCCAGGCCGCCGACCGCATGCCCGCCCGCGCGGGCCACCGCCTCGGCCAGGCGGGCCTTATCCCCGGGCGCGAAAACCGTAACGAGTACTTCGACAGCTCCGGTTCCCGCACCCCCGTGGAGCGCCGGGGCCATCCGGTCCCGGGTCGGCAACTCCTCCATCTCCCCAACAAAGGGCAAAGCGAGCACCCGGTCCGCCGCCGCAGGAGTAACCCGCACCAGCCATTCCCGGGCCGTAAGGGCCCCTCCCGGTTCCGCCCCGGACGCCCTGAGGGTCTCACGCCAGCCGGAAGGAAGCGCATCGGTCAGATGAAGCACGTACAGGCCGGCCTCGCCTTCCGGAGAACCGGCGGGCGGCCCGGATTCGCCGACAAAGGGAGTTGCGCCGCCCTCGTACCGGTAACCCTCGCACCGCACCAGCAGGAGGGCCCCTAGAAGTATCCCCATCAGCACCAGCCGCAAGTGCCGCATTTTTACCCCCTAAGGAGCTGGATACGTCGCCCGCTCCCTTCTTGGGGCGGTGGTTCCGCGCATGAAGGCCACAATTGCTTAAATATGTTTACTATTTCGCCCCGCACACCCTTTGCCCCTGCCGCAAAAAGAAAATCCGCCCCTCGGCGGCTTCTTGAGCAAAGACTCTCCTGTCCCCTCCCGGGCGTTCGGCTGCAAACCCCGGGACCCACAAAGTCACACCCCAAAAACCGGCAGGACACGGCACGGTCGTGAAACCCGGCCGCACGGCCGCGGACTAGAACCCTGCCCCGTCCCCCTTGCCCAGCCAGACCTGCACGGGTAAGCGCCCCGCTGGGTCCAGAGCAGGGGCCACCGGTATCCGATGGGCCGCCAGATCCACCAGCACGGCGACTTCGCCCCGCGTCACCGGCTCATCCGGTGCCGCTTCCCGATCTGGGATGAGCCCCAGCCGCTCTGCCTCACCCATGGCCCTCTCCGGCCACGACCCCTGAAGCCGCTCCCCGTAACCCAGGAGGCGAAGGAGCATGGTCAGGAATTCCGCCCGCGTCACCGGAGCTTCGGGTCTGAAAGTGCCGTCGGCGTACCCACACACCACCCCGAGGGAGTCCATCAGGTTCACGTAACCGGCCGCCCAGTGTCCGACGGGTACGTCCGCGTACCGACCGGGCACGACCCCGGCCCGGGCCACGTCGTCCCGCGTGAAGCCCCGCAACCGCACCAGCATGGCGCTGGCTTCGGCCCTCGTGATGGTGTCCGCCGGCCGAAAGGCACCCTCCCCATCGCCGGTGAGCACCCCGAGGGCCTGCAAACGGGATACGGGTCCGGCATACACCGTACCGGCCACGTCGGAAGGCCCGACCGGGGCCGCGGACCCGTCCGCGGACCACGGTGCTCCCCGAAAGTCGGGAAGCTCCGGCGGGGCCGCCCGGTAATCCCCAACCGGGGCCGTGCCGCCGGCGCCGTGGAGTAGCGGTTCGCCACCCACGGCCTGGGTGGCCCGGAGCCAGACGCGCGTTCCGCCCGCCACCACCGCCACCAGTAATATCGCCATCAGGGCCCGCCCGCCTACCCCAACGCCGCCGCCCTCCGTCGCGATCACCAAATTCCCTACTTGTTAGGCGTACCGGCCCGGCGGTTTGTTCCCTACTTTTCCGGGACCTCCGCCCGGGTGGGGCCCACCGCCACCACCGTGGTCACGGGCTTGTAAAGGTCGTCGGACACCAACTCGCGCCGGACCAGCCGCCCTTCCTCTTCCCACAGGCGGTAAACCCTAACCCGATAACCTTCCCTGCCGCGCACGCGTACTTCGCGCGCACCGGGAGGCAGGGACGGGTCCGCCACCAGCCGCACCTCGGGGGCCACCACTTCCCTTTCGACCTCCAGGCGCACGGTGCGCGAGGGGAACGGTTGAGTGCCGAAAATACTGACGGTGAGGCGATTGCCATCCACGCCTGCCGCGATCATGATGGCCTGACCCGTGTTGTTCACGAAGCGGAAGTCGATGGTGGGCGACGCCAGTGTGGCGTCCCGGCCTATCGGGACGTAGTCCACCGGCAGGGAATGGGGGTGCCGCTCGGTGATCTCCAGGCCGGCGTACAGAACGGCATTGTAGAGGGTGGTGGCCACCTGGCACACCCCGCCTCCGGGCCCGGGTACCACGCGGTCGTTCAGGATTACCGGGGCCTCCCGGTAACCGTTCTGCGCCAGCCGCGGGCCGATCCGGGCATCAAGGGAGAATTCCCGCCCCGGCAGCACCACGGCGGCGTCGAGGGCCCGCGCGGCCAGCCGGATGTTGTGGCTGCGGGCGCGCGCCGCGGGATCGAAGGGGGTGCTGTACGCGGCCAGAAATTCTCGCACGCCCTCCAGGTCCGCCAGTTTCAAGGATGGCTCCAGGGTGCGACCCACGGCCTCCACCGGCGCCAAACGGCCCCGCACCAGCATCGCCCTTATCTCCGCGGCCACGGCCTCCGCGTCCATCTCCCAGCCCTGGGCCTCGGGCTCCCGCTCGAGGCGGCCGTTGCGGTAGGTGACCGCCGCGTCGCGCGCCGGACGCCGTGTGCTTTCGGCTACCTGCCCCAGCCACTGCTGCAGCACCGGCCACGCGGCCTCCACCGCGTGCGGTAACACCAGGGGTCTAACCTGAAGGAGTAGCGGGGCCATCAAACGCGCCAGCCGGTTTCCTTCCCGGCCCACGGCGAAGGCCCGCCGGGCCGTCACCTCGGGGAAGTAGCGCACGCCGAACTCGTGCAGGGCGATGGACCACTCCCGGCCCCCGGCCCGCACCACCACACGGCTTTCCCCCCGGGGAAGGGAAGCCGCCAGGCGCGCCGCAGCCTCGACGGGAGTCAATCCCCCCAGGGCCGTCTCCCCCGCGTACACATTCGGAAGGATCCTGTCGCGGTGCGTCCAAGAAAAAAAGGCCGCCCCCAGAAGAACACCCGCCGAGGCCTGCACCAGAAGCAAAAGGATCAGTACCAGGCCCTTGCGCCACAGGGGCAAATCAGCCTAAACCTCCACGCTTAAAGAGAGCTCCAGGAGTTTGCCGGCCGCCTGGGCCCGCGCCACCACCTCTTCGGTAATCACGCTCCCCGCCGTAACTATGATCTCGCCGTTGGCCGTGACGGTTTGCCCGGCCCTCTTACCGAGCAGGTACTTGCGCTGTTTTTCGGCGAATACCTCCGTCAGTTCGTTAACGTGTCCCCCGCCTGTCCGGGTTCCTTCCGGGCCGGCGCCTCCTTTCTGCTCCTGGATCACCACCACCTCGCGGCCAAAGGTGAGGATCTGTTCGGCCGGTACGAAGACGGGCTCCTGATGGTCCGCCGCCTGAAGCTCGATACCCGCGATACGCCCGCTCTCCTCGTCCACAAAGTACTCGCCCACCCGTCCGGCCAGCTTACCCTTTCTGGTGAGGACCCGGGCCCCGATTACCTGGACCTTGCCGGCCAGCAATTCCTCCAGACCGGGGGCCTCGGCAAGGCGCAGTAGCTTGCCCGCCCCCTCGGTGGTGACGGCATCGTCCCCCAGGCCCAGAACGTCTTCGAAGGCCAGGGCCACCGCCCCGCGGTACCATTCGTCTCCGGCCACCAGCAGGTAGGCCACCCGACCGGCCTCCGCGTGTACCACCAGACCTTTGACCCGTCCCAGTTCCCTCCCCTCTTCCACTCCAATTACCGGCAGTTCCAGGATCTCACGCGTCTTCTTCATTTTCGCGCTCCCCTCAAGACGTGTAACGGGCGGCCCTGGCGGCCCGCTCCTTCAACGCCGCGGGCACCGCGTGCCACGGCAGGCCGGCCAGACCCTCCCGTTCCAAAAGCCAGCGTACGGTTTCCAGGTAGGTGATCTGAGCTTCCAGGTAGGCTGTTTCCGCTCCCGAAAGGCGGGCCCCGTAAAGCAGCCGCACGCGCCGGAGCATGCGGGCCGCCTCGCGGTACTCGCCCGAGCTCCGGTAAAGGGCGGCCGCGTTACCGGCCACCAGCACGGCCAGAGAGGGGGAAAGTCCCTCCTCAAGGGCGCGCCGAAAACCCGCACAGGCCCGCCCGACCTCGCCGGCGGCCAGAGCCCTGTAACTTTCTTCCAGCAGCGCCGCCAACCCATTCCCCACCTCCTGCTCCGGAGGTGCCGCGCTCGCTTCCCTCCCTGCAGGGGGCGGAGGCACCGCCTCCCCGGCGCAGGCCCCCGGTACCACGGTCGCACCGCCTCCGGCCACATCCGGCAGCCCGGCCTCTACGACCGCAACCGTTGAGCCGGGGGCGTCCCGGCCCACCTCCTGGCCGCCGGAGGGCTCGATACCCGCGGTCGAGGCCCCGGCTCCGGCCTCGGGCTCTACGGCTGCCGCAGGTACAGCCACAAGGACGGCCTGATCTTCCATCTCCGCGGGCTGCGCGGCGAACTCCGTCCCGCTCCCGACCGCGACGTACGGATCTCCCGGTGACGGTGCAGGCAGGATTGCGGCGTGCGGCCCTCCGCCCTCGCCGGGGGACCGGGTCTCACCGATGCACTCCACAGCCGTGCCGTTCCACCCGCCGGCGGAGGCCGGGGAGGCCAGCTCCTCGCGGGTCACCGTGGCCGTCTCCGCCAGCGTTACTGCCCCTTCGGCGAGCGACACAGCCCCGCGGTCATCCGTTCCTTCTACCGGCACCTCACCCCCCGTATTGCCATGCCTCCGTTCACTCCAGGCCACCACCAGACCACCACCTACCAGACCCAGACCGGCCAGGGCCAGCGCCCCCCCGTAGCCCAACCACGCTGCGGCACAGGGCCCGAGCAAAGCCAAGAGGGCACCCAGCCCCGCGGTACCCCAGGCGCCGCGGACGCTCAGCCCCAGACGTCGGCTCCCGCGCCGGTAGAGCTGGTAGAAAGCGATGGCCACCAACACCAACAAAGAGACGTAGTACACCATACCGGTCCCCCACCGTTTCCCGGTTGTTGTTCGACACTTCTTGGCATATTCCTTCCACATCAGACTGGAGCAAGTCCGGACCGGACGGGTGCACCAAAAATTTTAGCCGCCCGATTGCCGGGCGGCCCTGGTAACCGGCTAGGTGTTTTGATGCCGAAGGCGCTGCCACCGCTCCCGCATCCGCACCACCAGGTCGTCGAAGATGGAATACACCACCGGTACCAGCACGAGGGTCACCAGCGTGGAGAACAGCAAGCCACCCACCACCGCCGTTGCCAGCGGCGCCTGGGTCTCGGCACCCTCGCCGATCCCGGCCGCCACGGGCAGCATGGCCATGACCGTGGTGCCCGTGGTCATGAGGATGGGCCGCAACCGCACCGGACCGGCCCGCAACAGGGCCTCGTCCCGTGACATTCCCCGCTGCCGGAGCTGGTTCACGTAGTCCACCAGCACGATGGCATTCTTGGTCACTATGCCCACGGTGAGGATGGCCCCCACGAAGGCCGGCACGCTGAAGGCGCGCCCGGTGAGAAGGAGCCCACCCACGATGCCGGTCAACGCCACCGGTACCGAAAACATCACGATGAAGGGGAAGAAAAAGGACTCGAACTGGGCCGCCAGCACCAGGTAAACGAGCACCACCGCCAGGGCCAGCGAAACCAGCAAGGTGCCGAAGGTCTCGCGCATCTGCTCGGCCTCGCCCGTGTACTCCACCCAGTAGCCCGGCGGCATCGCCACCTGGGCCACCTTTTGCCGCACGTCGGCCACCACGTCGCCCAGGCTCCGGTCCGCCAGCTGGGAGGTGATGGTGATCACCCGCGTCTGGTTGCGGCGCTGGATGGTCATGGGGCCGGTCCCGGGCCGCACGTCGGCCACGTCCTGCAGGAGCACTTCGGTGCCCCGGGCGGAAAGCAGGGGAATGGCCTTCAGGCTCGCCACGTCCCGTCGCGCCTCCTCGGGGAAGCGCACGCGCACGTCGATCTCGTCCCCGCCCACCCGGTACTGGGTCACCACCTCGCCCTGCACCGCCGCCCGGATGGCCGAGGCCACCTGGCCCACGGAAAGACCGTAGGCCGCAGCCCGGTCCCGGTCCACCAGCACGTGGGCCTCGGGCCGGGCCTGCTCCCAGCTGCTGCGCACCTGCCTGGTGCCCGGTGTTTCCCGCACCAGCTTGAGGAGCCGGTCCGCCAGGTCCTTCAGTACGTCCAGTTCGTCCCCCTTGAGGGCCAGCTCGAAGGGGGCACTGGTACCCCCTAGCATACGGCCGCCGAAGATGGAAGTGGGCGCGTCCACCCACACGTTCACCCCCGGGAACCGCGGCAGGGACTGGCGCAAGGCCTCCGCCACCTCGGCCGCCGAGCGCTTCCTCTCGGAGCGATCCTTCAGCTGGAGGCGCACCGAGGCCTGATCCGTGGAACCGCCTCCCAGACCCATACCCCCTCCGCCCACCGAGGTTATCACGGCATCCACCTCGGGCAGGGACGCCACCCTGGCCTCAATTTCCGTCACCACCCGGTTGGTGACGTCCAGGTCCGTCCCGGCTGGCATCTCCACCGTGATGTTCACCTGACCCCGGTCCAGGGCGGGCATGAACTCGGTACCCACCAGGGGCGCGGCCATTAGGCTCACCACGAAAAGCCCCGCAGCCCCCAGCACCACCGGCCGCCGGTGCCCCAGGGCCCACAGCAGCAGGGTACGGTAGCGGGCGTAGAGGAGGTCGAGCCAGGCCCCGGTGCGCTCCGCCAGGCGCGCCAGCCGGCCGTGGGCAGCCCGCGCCCCGGCCCGCTCCCTTTCCAGCACACGCGCCGCCACCATGGGCACCAGGGTCAGGGCCGCGTAAAGGGAAGCCAGCAGAGCAAAGGACACGGCCAGGGCCATGGGCGTAAAGAACTGGGCCGTCATGCCCTTCACGAACACCACCGGAAGGAAAACCGCCACGGTGGTCAGGGTCGAGGCGATTACGGCACTGGTCACTTCTTTGGCACCGCTCACGGCGGCCGCAAAGGGGGCCAGTCCCTCCTGCCGGTGCCGGTAAATGTTTTCCAGCACCACGATGGAGTCGTCGACCACCATGCCCACGCCCAGGGCCAGACCGCCCAGGGAGATCATGTTCAGGGTCTGGCCGCTGAAGTAAATCATGGAGAAAGCCGCGATGACGGCCACGGGGATGGAAAGGGAGATAACCACGGTGGCACGCCAGTTGCGCAGGAAAAAGTAAATTACCGCCACGGCGAGCAGGGAGCCCGCCAGCAGGTTACGGGTAAGGTCTCGAATCGAGGCCTCGATCATGGTGGACTGGTCGAGTACCGGGAGATACCTTATGTTGCCGGGCAGCTCGCTACCCAGCTGCCCCAGGGCGGCCTTGACCCGCCTCACCACCTCCACCGTATTGGCCCCGGATTGCTTTTGCACCGAGAGGAGCACGCTGGGCTGGCCGTTCAGCCGGGCCAGCTGGGTAACCTCGGCGTAGCCGTCCTTTATCTGCGCCAGGTCCGCCAGCCGCACGGTGGTACCGTCACTACCGTTGACGACCACGCTCTGAAGATCCCTGAGGTCGCGGAATTCCCCGGGGACGCGCACCACGTAGCGGCGGGTGCCCTCCCGCACCTCGCCGCCGGGCACGTCCTGGTTCTCGGTTCTCAGGGCCGCCTCCACCTGGGCCAGGGTGATGCCGTAACCCCGCAGGCGGGCCGGGTCCACCAGGACCTGGATTTCCCGGTTCAAGCCGCCCCAAACCGAAACTGCGGCCACGCCGTCCACGCGCTCCAGGCGCGGCCGCACCACGTCGTCGGCCAGTCGCTTCAGCTCTTCCAGGCCCGCCTCTCCGGCCAGGGTGACCACCAGCACCGACATCATGGACGGATCGTACTTGATGAGCATTGGCGCGTCCGCGCCGTCCGGCAGGGCCCGCCGGACCCGGTCGAGCCGGTCCCGCAGGTCCTGCAGAGCCACGTCCATGTTGGTGCCCCAGTTGAATTCCACGGTGATGGTGGACTGCCCACGCCGGCTGGTGGAGGTGATATTTTTGACCCCGGGCGCCGTGGCCAGGGTCCGCTCTAGGGGTACGGTGATCAGGCTCTCGATTTCTTCCGGCCCCACTCCCGTGTAGCTGGTCATCACCCCGGCCATGGGCAGGTCCAGCTCCGGAAAGAGATCCACGCTCAGGTTCAGCAGGGAGACCAGTCCCAGCAGGACCACGACCAGCACCGTAACGGTAACGGCCACCGGCCTCTTTACCGACCACTCCGCTATGTGCACGCCGCGCCCACCACCCGGATTAGGGGCCGCCGCCCGCCACGGTCACGGGAGTGCCGTCGGACAGGCGGTCCTGCCCGGAAACCACGATCCGCTCGCCCTCGCTCAGGCCGGCCTTGATGGCCACGTTACGGCCGTCCGAATCACCGGTCTCCACCTCCCGGGCCACGGCCTTGCCCTCGACCACGGTGAAGACCACGGTTTTCCCGTCCCGGGTCACCACGGCATCGCGCGGCACGAGCAGGGTTTCCTCGGCCGCGCCGCCGAAGTCCACCTCGGCGAACATGCCGGGTTTGATGATCCCGTCGGGATTCGGGATCTCAACTTTGACCTGATAGGTCTTCGTACGGGGGTCCGCTCCGGGACTCACGGTTTTCACCAGGCCGGTGTAGGGCTCGCTCCTGGCCGCGGTAATGCGCACCGCCACCTCCTGACCCACCTGCAACCTGTTGACCAGGGTCTCGCCCACCCCGACCTCCACCACCACCGGGTCCATCTGGACGATGGTCAGCACCGGGGCGCTCGGCGAGGCCATCTCGCCCGGGTCCACGTAGCGGGCCGTCACGACTCCGCTGATGGGCGAGGTGATGATGCTGTTGGCGTAGTTGGCCTGGGCCAGGCGCAGAGCGGCCTCGGCCTGGGCCACCTGGGCGGCGGTACCCCCTCCGGCGCGCTCCTGCGCCGCTTCATAAGCCGCCTCCGCCTGCCTCAACCCTGCCTCCGCGTTGACGAAGGGGGTCTGAAACTTGGCCTCGAAGTCCGCCTGGGAAAGCGCTCCCTGTTGCAGAAGGAATTCGCCCCTCTTCAGGTTGGTTTGCGCCAAGGCGAAGCTCGTTCGTGCCTGCTCCAGGGCCGCTTCGGCACGCGACAGTTCTGCCTGGGCCTGCTCCCGGGCCGAGCGCGCCGCGGCCAGGGCCGCCTCGGCCTGGGCCACCGCCGCGGCCAGCTCGTTGGCCTCCAGCTGCACCACCACCTGGCCGGCCCGCACCCGGCTGCCCACGTCCACCGTAACCGTGGCCACCTTACCTGCCGTTTTGGGAACCAGGTTAACCTCCACGGCCCCGGCCACCTTGCCGCTGACGATACTGCCCCTTTCCAGGCGCCCCTTGCTCGCCACTCCGAGGGCCACCGGCACCGCTCCCCCGGCTCCCGGCGCCACACCCTTCGCGCTCCGGCAGCCGCCCGCGTTCAGCAGCAAGCCGGCCGCCAAAAACAAAGCCAAAAGCCTCACCGCTCGCACCTGGCTCCGCCCCTTATGTATTGATACTTCACAAAGTTAAGTATATGAACGTGGAAATGACCTGTCAAGCAGTTAAGTATTAAAGGAAACCTATCTGTGCGCTACCCAGCCGGTAGCGCACGTAGCGCCACAGGTGTTTCCAGTTACGAATACCCCGCTCCCGGAGCTCATCCGTGAGGATCAGCAGAAGGCGGGCCGTCAGCAGGGCGTCGCCCAGGGCCGTGTGGCGTCCCACCGGGGGGATCCTGTAGTGTCCGAGCACCGCGTCCAGGGTGTGGCAGTCCCATTCCGGGTGCAGGATCTCGGTGAGGAGTCTGGTGTCCAGGCAGCGATGGGGAAGGCGCACGCCGCAACATTGGCGCAGCCTGGCGTTGAGGAAGGCCAGGTCAAAACCGAGGGTGTGACCCACCAGCACGCGGCCCGCCAGCTCGGGCAGCACCAGGCGCAGCACCGTGAAAAGGTCGGGCGCACGGGCCACCGCTTCATCGGTGATACCGGTGAGCCTCTGGATCTCCGGGGGTACCTCGCGGTAGGGGTTCACCAGGTAATGCCGCGCCCGGTCGGCCAGCACCACCCCGCCCTCCACCGGCACCGTGGCCAGGGCGATGACCTCGTCCCGGTCCGGCGCGAAACCGGTGCTTTCCAGGTCCAGCACCATGAAGGGGAGGTCCCGCAAGTCCGAGCAGGGTACGGCCAGCCGGCGTGCGGCCCGCACGGCCTCCTGAATCGCGGCCACGGTCCGGGCATCGGGCCTTGGGCCGTTGTAGACCGCTTCCGTGGCCTCGGGAAAAGGCATCATTTCAGGAAAGAAGACCAGCATTGCGGCCCCTCAGGACGTAAGGTAGCTGAGCCAGAAAACGTTGAAGTGCCGGGTGGTGAGCTTCTGCAGCCGTGCCACCACCGATAACGCATCGCGGAGCACCGCCTGCTCGCGCCGCGATAGACGGAAAGGATTGATGTAGCTGTCGGGCTCCCGTCCCTGGCGGAGCTTTTTGAGGTTTTCCCGCAGGCGGAACATCAGGAGGGTCTCGTAGGCCGCGGCGATGAACTCGGCCTCGTCGGCCTCGAGCAGCCCGGCGGCCACCAGCCCCTCCAGGCGCGCAAAGGTTGAGACCTCCGTGAGGCGTGCCTTGAGGGCGAAGACCCTGGTGCAGTTCACCACGTGCACCATGGCCGAGCGCTTCAGGTCCAGCTCGTTGCGGTGTGGGCCGGTCTTTTCGGTGATGAACCCGCCGAAGGCGTTCAGGGGCACACGCAGAAGGCCTTCGTCGTGGCTCAGGAGGTGCCCCACCTCCAGGGCGTGGCGTTCGAGGGCCCGGAACACGGCCTCCCACAGGCGGGCGGCCAGGCGCGACTCCCCGTAGACAGGCCGGAAGTCGAGGAATATCGTGAGCAGGCGCACGTGGAGCGGTTCGGGCCGGCTCACCCATTCCCCGGCGGCCCTCTCCCAGCTGGGCAGGGGCCGGCACCAGAAGGGGTTGGAAACCATCACGTCCCCCTTGCAGCGGGCAAAACCGCAGGCTTCCAGCCCGGCCACAATGCGGGGGCCCAGTGCGCGGAAGTAAGCCGCGGCGGCCTCATCTCCTTCAGGCGCCTCGTACACGATGGCGTTGTCCTGGTCCGTGCGCAGGATCTGCTCGCCCCGGCCGGCACTGCCCATCTGCAGGAAACAATACGCCACGGGCGGAGGCCCCCAGCCCTCGGCCTCCAGCTCCCGCTCGCACAGGAAAACGACCCGGCGTACGAGACGGTCGTAGATCTCGGTCATGAAGTTGCAGATTTCCCTGGCCGAAGCGCCCTCGGCCACCAGGGCATCGAGGAAGGACTCGGCCTCCCGGCTACACCGGATCAGCCCCTCCAGGGTTTCCTGGGCCTCGATGTCGTGGGCCACCCAGAAGGTTCCGGTGCTCCGGGCCCGCACCAGGTTGGCCAGGGTCACGATGCCCGCCAGGCGCCCCCCGTCCATCACCACCACGTGCTTCACATGATGCCGGACCACCTGAAGTAGCACCTCGTTAAGGTAGGCCCCGGCCGGCACCTGCACCACGGAGGGCGTCATAACCTCGGCCACCTTTAGGTCCAAGGCGGCCCCGGGCTCACCGGCCCGCACCAGCACCCTGGCGACCAGGTCGCGCTCGGTCACCAGTCCCACCGGACGTTCCCCTTCCACGACCACCACGGCGCTGATCTTGTGCCCGGCCATCAATTGCGCGGCGTGGGCCACGGAGTCCCCGGGCCGGCAGGTGATGACCGGCCGCGACATGATCTCCTCTACGCGGCGGCTAAGAACGCGCCCCTCGCGGCGGCTGTACGCGGCGAAGGACTGCTCGGCCGCCATCTCCTCGTACAGCAAGCGCATGCGGTCCAGGAGCTGGCGGTTGAAAAAGCCGGCGAATTCGGGTACCGTGTGGATCAGGCGCTCCAGTTCGGCCCGCGGGACGAGAAAGCACACCAGTTCCTCTCGCGCCCGCACCGATCCCGGGTACGGGCCGCCCGTAAGTACCACCGTCTCCCCGAAAAAGTCTCCGGGGTGCCGGTAGCCCACCACCACCTCCCTGCCCCCTTCCTCGGGAAGGGTTACCGCTGCGGACCCGCGTACCACGAGAAACAGAACCCCCAGCGACGGGTCCCCCCGGCGGAACACGTAACTCCCCGCCGGATAGCTCTGTACCCGCCCGCGTGCCACTAACTCCCGCCGCAGGTCCTCCTCCAGAGCGTTGAAGGGGGGCGTGGCGGCAAGAAAGGCCGCCAGATCCAACCCATCGCTGTGACCGGACAATTCCCTCCCCACCCCCGCGAACCCTGTTGCCACCATACCCGATACGGGGGCCTTCCCCGCGATTGCAATATTATTTCGACACGCCCCGCCGCATACCTACCGTTTTCCGTTCCCCAATGCCAATCCCGCGCTGGCAGCGGCTCCCCCATCCCTTGACATCCGGTGATATAATCGTGAGTGTCGAAGGGGGGCCGATCATGAACAAGGGTTTTCTCGACGCCCACATCCACCTGTGGGAATTCTGCCTCTTTAGTTTCTTCGCCAATCTGGAGGGAGTGGGGACCGGCGAGGAACTGGTCGCCGCCCTGGGGGCCCGGCCCGTGGAGGGCTGGCACGTGGGAGTACGCTTCAACCAGGAGTCCCTTAAGGACAAGGTGCTCCCGGACGCCGCCTTCCTGGACCGGGCCTTCGGGAAAAGGCCGGCCGTCATCTTCAGGACCTGCCTCCACCTCGTGGTGATGAACACCGCGGCTATGGAGGCCCTGGGCCGCTACGCCCCGAACGGGATTTTCCTCGAGGCAGACGTCTTCGCCATACTGAACGAGATCGCGGCCCGGCTGGTGCCCGAACCGGCCTTAATCGTGAAAAGTGGTCTGGCGGAGCTCGAAAAATGCGGCATTACCCGTGCCATCGACATGGCCATGGATCTTACCAAGAGGCGGTATTTCGAGCAGGTGGACTACTATACGACCGACATCCGGCTCCTTGACGAGGCCCTGGGCTTCAAAATCTTCCTCGACGGGAGCCTCGGGGCGCGCACCGCGGCCCTCACCGAAGAGTACGCCGACGACCCCGGCAACTACGGCCTCCTGAACTATTCGGACGACGAGCTCCTGGCACTGGTGGAAAGGGTGCACAGGGCCGGCAAGCCGGTGGCCTGTCATGCCATTGGGGACCGGGCCGTGGACCAGTTCCTGCGGGTGATGGCCAGGTCCCGGCACCCCAAGGACCGGCTGGAGCACGCCCAGTGCCTCCGGCCCGAGCAGATCGAGGCGCTGGCCGAACAAGGGGTCGCGGTCTGCATCCAGCCTGTTTTCTCCCGGGAACTCCCGTGGGCCGCGCGGCGCCTCGGGCCCCGGCGCCTCGCCACCTCCTACGCCTGGGGCCTGCTCCTGGAGAAGGGCGTGAGGGTGCTCGCGGGGTCGGACGCGCCCGTGGACCACGTCAGCCCCTTCGTGGCCGCACAAGTGACCTCATCCCTGGAAGGCGCCCACCACCTGAGCCGGGCACAGGTACTGGACCTTTTCGGTCGCGCCAACTGGGAGTTCTACGGTCGCTAGACCAAGGGCAGGTGAAAGTGATGGCTATTAATTGTCCTGTATTTTTATACAATCTGCTGGATAACTATACGCCCCTAATGTGACAATCTGTTTCCGTTCCCAACCAGCCCGCAAGCGCCCCCAGGCCGTATAAGGCAGTACCGGCGCGGGCCTCCCGATAGCACCCCCGACTGCTCCTGCCAGGCGAGCGTGGCCGCAGGCATTTCGCGCCTCCTCTCCCCCGAACAATCCCGCGGTACACTGCATTTGATGTCGATTCAACGCAAACAATAAAGGTGTCTAACAGAAGAACGCAATCTCAAGATTTAGGCGCAATTGCCGTTCTGATCGTCCCGTAGTACTATCAAAATGCCGCTCCAGCAATCGCAGTACCGTCAAAGCAGCTTCAAAGACGCACTCGGGTGCACGGGAAGCAGGTACGAGATGCGCCTGCCGCGCGCAGAAGCCCGCGAGGGAGGTGGTCAATGTCGACCTGAAGCGCCTGCGAAGGCACACCTAATCCACCGTGTTACAAACTCGTCCAACCGGTAAGGAGGATTAAAGTGCGTCGAACGTCACAAAGAAGAAACGTATTAATCATCGGGGCCGGCGGAAGAGATTTCCACAATTTTAACATGTACTTCAGGGACAACGAAGAGTTCAACGTGGTAGGCTTTACCGCGGCCGAGCAGGTGCCTGACATCTACGGGAGGAAATATCCGCCCGAACTGGCCGGAAGGCTTTACCCCAACGGGATTCCCATCTACGAAGAAAAGGACCTGCCCCGACTCATAAAGGAGCTGAACGTTACCGACTGCGTATTCGCTTACAGTGACGTTTCCTACCAGCACGTCATGTCCATCGGGGCCATTTGCATCGCGGCCGGCGCCAATTACATGATGCTGGGACCCGACAGTACGATGCTCAAAAGCCGCAAACCTGTCGTGGCCGTGGGTGCGGTAAGGACCGGCGCGGGCAAAAGCCAGACCTCGAGGCGGATAGCCGAAATTCTGAACGAGAAAGGAATCCGGGTCGTAGCGGTCCGCCACCCGATGGCCTACGGCGATCTGGCCGCCCAGCGGGTAATGCGCTTTGCGGAACTGAGCGACCTGGAAAGGCATAACTGTACCGTCGAAGAGGCCGAAGAATTTGAGCCGCACATCGTGCGCGGCAACGTCATTTACGCGGGCGTCGACTACGAGGCCATATTGAAGGCGGTAGAGGAGGACCCGAAGGGCTGCGACGTCATCCTCTGGGACGGCGGCAACAACGACTTCCCCTTCTTCAGGCCCGATCTGATGGTGACCGTCGTCGATCCCCATCGGCCCGGCCACGAACTTACATACTATCCCGGCGAGATTACGCTGCGCCTTGCCGATGTCGTGGTCATCAATAAGATCGACTCTGCGCCTCCTGAGAACATCGACAAAGTACGCGAAAACGTCCTCAAGGTCAATCCCAAAGCCACGGTCGTGGAGGCGGCCTCGCCCTACACCGTAGATGATCCCGAGATAATTAAGGGTAAAAGGGTGCTGGTGATCGAGGACGGTCCGACGCTGACCCACGGCGAGATGAGCTATGGAGTGGGTACCGTCGCCGCCAGGCGGTGGGGCGCGGCCGAACTCGTGGATCCGAAGCCCTACGTCATGGGAAGGATAGCCGAAATTCTGGAGCTCTACCCGCACATGGGACCGCTTCTCCCGGCAATAGGATACAATAAGCGCCAGCTCGAGGAACTCGAGGCAATCATTAACAGAACCGAGTGCGACGCGGTAGTGGTAGCCACTCCCATTGACCTCGGGCGGCTCATTAAGATGAACAAACCGCACACCAGGGTCTACTACAGGCTCCAGGAAATCGGATCGCCCAACCTCGACGAGATACTCACGGCATTTATCAAAAAGCACAACCTGCCTGCCAAGTAACAAAGCGTAAAAAGGAAACCACTATGGTGTGTCGAAGTTCTGGATCAGGAGGTGATGCGGAGCACCGGACCACCACCGTACTTCTAAACCCCGATAGGGAGGTGAGCACCGCCACCTCGGAAGGCACCTGAGGTATCATAGCGGCCGGACTTCCGGCTGCAACCAACCATCGCTAACCAAAATAACTTCAGTGAGGAGGTACTAAGCAATGCCGAAAATCGTAAACTCCTGGAACGAGTGGGACCCCCTAAAGCGCGTGATCGTGGGCCGGCCTGAGGGTACCAACGTGCCGGCTCCGGAACCCGCCTGGTGGTACGACCTTCCGCTGGGCGGCTATCCCTTGGGCTCCTGGGGACCGTTCCCGCAGGAAATGGTGGACGCGGCCAACGAGCAGATGGATTACTTCATCTCGGTACTCCAGAGCCGTGGTATCACGGTAGACCGGATCGAGGTACATCCCTGCATGTTCAACAAACCCGTGTCCACCCCGGACTGGACCCAGCTCAACTGCCACGGCGTCAACAACGTGCGTGACGTCACCCTGATCCACGGCAACTACATCGTCGAGGCCACCACCTGTCGCCGTTCCCGCTGGTACGAGTACCTGAACCTCCGGCCCATCTTCGAGCGCTACTTCAAGGAAGACCCCGAGGTCGTGCACGTGGCCGCGCCCAAGCCGCGCCTCACCGACGAGTCCTACGTGAAGAACTACTACTACTACTTCAATCACGTGTGGACCGACGAGGAGAAGCGGCAGCGCCTCTACAACTGGGAGTTCCAGCTCACCGACAAGGAGCCCCTCTGGGACGCGGCGGACGTCATGCGCTTCGGCAAGGACCTCTTCGTCCAGGCCTCCTGCGTGACGAACCGGCCCGGCTTCGACTGGATCAAGCGCTTCTTCGGCGCCCTCGGCTTCCGCGTGCACGTGGTCCAGTTCGACAGCCCGCGGGACCCGGACAAGCCCAACAACTACCACCCCTGGCACATCGACGTCAACCTGGCGCCGCTCCGTCCGGGCCTCTGCCTCTACAACCCCGACTGGGCCCCGCGTACGCCGGAATTCTGGGAACTGTTCAAGAAGAACGACTGGGAGCTCATCCCTGCGGCCAGGCCGGTATACGTGCACCGCAACAAGGTCTACCTCACCGGCCTGTACGAGGGCAAGTCGTGGATCTCCATGAACGTCCTGTCCCTTGACCCGAAGACCGTCTGCGTGGAGGCCCACGAGACCGACTTCTGCGAGCAGCTCGACAAGCTCGGGTTCAACGTCATTCCCATTCCGTACGAGAAGGTCATCCCCTTCGGCGGCGCCCTCCACTGCACCACCCTGGACGTCTACCGCGAGGGCAAGCTCGAAGACTACTTCCCGAAGCAGATCCCGGGCTACTAAACCGAACCGCAAGGGGTGCCTTGAGGGTCCGCCCGGCCGGAGCCCGCACTCAACACCGGGCCTCCGGCCGGGCACGCGGCCCGTTCTCCCCTCGTAACCCAACGCTACCGGTCACGAGAAAATCCTTTGCGGCGACCCGCATACCCTGCTCCGGAACCGGACGCAGGACCGTCGCCGGCCGACACCCACGGCCGCCAACGTCAATACCATCGACCCACGGCGCACGCGAAGAAGCCAACGACGGCGCAGCCCACATCCCACCCCCAGCAGCCCGACAGCCCATCTCGGGCCAGAGGGCACAACCAACGAACCCGCGTATCCGGTTGTTATCGGCCGTGACTCCGGCGGGCCGAAGGAACAATCCCCAGGCCAGCGTACGGTCGAGGTTGTGGTATCCGGATACCACCCGAAGAGACACAAATACGACCGGAAGGAGACTAAAGTATGTCGACAGTGTCAATTGGCCTGGCGATTCTTGTGATTATCTACGCATTGGTGGGCATTTCCACTTATGTCCTGGTCCAGAGAAGCGGCAAGCGCTTCATCATCGCGGGGAGAAGCCTGCCCTTCTTCTTCATCGGCACCATGTTCCTGGCCCAGGCCACAGACGCCAATTCCACCCTGGGCAACGCGGCCGCGACGTACACGGGCGGCTTCTGGAGCGGCTTCCAGTTTCCCCTGGGGCTGGCCCTCTGCCTGGTGGTGGTGGGCATCTGGTACGCCAAGCCCCTGCACCGCATGAACCTCATCACCCTGCCCGACTTCTACTTCAGAAGGTACGGCAACGCCACCGAGATTATCGTCTCCCTCCTCATGGCCTTCAGCTTCATAATCCTGGTCGCGGGCAACATTGCCGGTTGCGGCTGGATCATCAGCAGCGCCTTTAACATCAGCCTGGTTTCGGGCATGCTCATCATGGCCGGCACGGTCTTCGTGTACACCCTGGCGGGGGGCCTCTTCTCCTGCGTGGCCACGGACATCGTGCAGCTCTATCCCGCCATCCTGGCCTTCGCCGGCTCAGTGATCTACCTGCTCGACAAGTTCGGATGGGGATTCTTCGCCGCCGCCATTCCTCCCGGGTTCCTGGACCTCAGTGGCCTGACGAGTGTGGAAAACGGCGCCCTGCTCAACTGGGCGGGCATTCTGGCGCTCGGTCTGGGAGACGTGATCGCCCTCGACTTCATGGAACGGGTCTTCGCCGCCGACAGCCCGGAGGTGGCCAGGAAAGGATGCTTCTGGGGCGCCGTGTGGACCCTGTTTATAGGCCTATGCGCCTCCCTTCTGGGATTGATGGGGCTGGCCCTCCTTCCGAACATCGCAGACTCCAAGGAAGTACTGCCCCAGATGTCGCAAACCATTTTGCCTCCCATCCTGGGAATGTTTACCCTCGCCGGCGTGATCGGTGCCGGGCTGTCCACGGCCAACGGCGGCCTGCTGGCCATCTGCGCCGTCTTCGCCCGCAACATCCTGCAGCGCAACATCCTCCGCACCAGGAGACGGGAAATGAGCGAAGAGGAAAAGAAGCGCTTCGACTACCAGCTCCTCGTGTACACCCGGCTCATGGGCATACCGGTCATGGCCGCGGCCATCACCCTGGCCTACTTCAAGCCCGAGCCGGGTATCATGCTGGTCCTGGCCTTCGACGTGGTCTTCGCCGGTTGCTTCGTGCCCCTGACCCTGGGCCTGTTCTGGAAGAAGGCCAACACGCCCGGGGCCCTGGCGGCCATTATCGTGGGCTCCCTGACGCGGCTGATCCTGTACTTCACCATTCCAGAGCATCTGGCGGGCCTGGACACCATGATACCCCCGGTCGTTTCCCTGCTCGTCATGGTGCCGGTCAGCTTGCTGACCCAAAACAGGTACCCGGCGAATCACGAGGTGGTCTATGAAACCCCGAGCGACGAACTGGTGCTGTCCGCGGAGCGTTGACAAACTGACGACAGGTTGTTCGAATGGGCCATGGTCGGAACTGATAAGGAAACTGATAAACAGATTCATCCCGGTGCACCGCGGGAAGCCGAGGCCGCCGCGGGAGCCCTCATCGTGAGAAGGGCCCGTATTCCCGACGTGGAAGAGATGCTCGACCTCATCAACGGCTACGCCCGGCTGGGACTCATGCTCCCCAGGGGCCCGAAGTACGCCTACGAGAACATCCGGGACTTCGTGGTGGCCGAATACACCTCGCCGGACGGCAAGCGGCAGATCGTAGCCTGCGGAAGCCTGAGCGTCCTGTGGAAGGACATCGCCGAAATACGCTCCCTTGCCGTCCACCCGCAATTCCGCCGGAAGGGGTTGGGAGCGCAGATCCTGCGGCGCCTCATAGAAGACGCCCGGGAACTGGGCATCAAGAGGCTCTTCGCCTTTGCCAAGGAGGTGGGATTCTTTACGAGGTTCGGATTCACCCCCAAGCCGAGGGAAGAGTTGCCCTCCAAGCTCTGGGGCGAATGCAGCTGTTGCCCCAAGTATTACAACTGCGACGAAATCGGGCTCATGCTGGAACTGTAATTATAACGAAAGGAGACGGGAGCTTTGACATGACCAAGGAACTGATCGTGGTGGCCCTCGGCGGCAACGCCATCAAGCAGCCCGACGAAAAGGGCACAACCGAAGAACAACTCCGCAACGTGGACGCGACGGCTTCGGAACTCGTCAAGCTCATTCAGATGGGCTACGACCTGGTGGTCACCCACGGCAACGGGCCCCAGGTGGGGGACCTGCTAATCCAGCAGGAAGAGGCCCAGGAATACGTGCCCCCTAAAACCCTGTACCTCTGCGGGGCCATGAGCCAGGGGCAGATCGGCTGGATGATCCAGAACCGCCTGCAGCACCACCTGACCCGCCACGGAATCGACAAGCCGGTGTGCACGGTGATTACCCAGACCGTGGTGAGCGAAGAGGATCCGGACTTCCAGGACCCCACCAAGCCGGTGGGCCCCTTCTACACCAAGGAAGAGGCCATGGAGCTGGTACGGGATTGGGGCTACATCGTAAAGGAGGTCCGGCCCGGCAAGGAAAAGGGCTGGCGCAGGGTGGTGCCTTGCCCGGAACCCATCGACATCGTGGAAAAGGAGGCCATCAGCCGGCTTGTTAAGCAGGGCGTGATCGTCATTGCCTCCGGCGGCGGAGGAATCCCGGTAAAGCTCAACGAGGACGGGACCTACTCCGGAGTCGACGCGGTGATCGACAAGGACCTGGCCGGCTTCAAGCTGGCCCAGGTGGTGCAGGCCGACAAGTTCGTCATCCTTACGGACGTCGAAAAGGCCTACCTTAATTACGGCAAGCCGGAGCAAAAGGCCCTCGACGTCCTCAGCGCCGATGAGGCAGAAAGGTACCTGAACGAGGGGCACTTCCTCATGGGCTCCATGGGCCCGAAGGTAAAGGCTTGCGTCCGCTTCGTCCGGTGGAGCAAGAAGGAGGCCATCATCAGCTCCCTGGACCGGGCCATCGACGCCCTGGAGGGCAGAACGGGCACCCGCATTGTCCCGTAAACCCGAAGGCACGCCCGCCGGCGGCGGGCGTGCTCCCCCAACCCGCAAGCAAACCCGGGCCGGCCCGCGGCACCGACGCCCGCGCCGGTACCGGTTAAAAAACGATGAAGAAACAAGGAGGAGCAGAGCATGGCGTTCAACCTCAGAAACCGGAGCTTTCTGAAACTCCAGGACTTCACCCCCCAGGAGATCCGCTTCCTCCTGGATCTTTCGGCGGAACTCAAGCGGGCCAAGTACGCCGGTACCGAACAGCCCAGGCTGCGCGGTAAAAACATCGCCCTGATCTTCGAGAAGACCTCCACCAGGACCAGGTGCGCCTTCGAGGTCGCGGCCTACGACCAGGGGGCCCACGTCACCTACCTCGATCCCTCGAGCTCCCAGCTGGGCAAGAAGGAGTCCCTGAAGGACACCGCCCGGGTACTGGGCCGGATGTACGACGGCATCGGCTACCGCGGGTTCGGGCAGGAACTGGTGGAAGCCCTGGCCAGGTACTCCAACGTCCCGGTCTGGAACGGGCTCACCGACGAATGGCATCCCACCCAGATCCTGGCGGACATCCTCACCATGATGGAGCATACCGAAAAGCCCCTGACCCAAATCACGTTCGCCTTCCTGGGCGACACGCGCAACAATGTGGCCAACACCCTTCTCGTCGGCGCGGCCATGATGGGCATGGACTACCGGGCCGTGGGGCCCAGGAGCCTGCACCCCGCACCGGAGCTGGTGGAAATGGCCAGGAAGATGGCGGCCCAGACCGGAGCCCGCATCACCATCACGGAGGACCTGGAGCGGGGAGTGAAGGACTGCGACTTCCTCTACACGGACGTGTGGGTATCCATGGGCGAGCCGGACGAAATCTGGAGGGAGCGGATCGCCCTCCTCAAGCCCTACCAGGTGAACGCCGAAACGATGAGGATGACCGGCAACCCGAAGGTCAAGTTCCTGCACTGCCTGCCGGCCTTCCACAACCGGGAAACCACCATCGGCGAGGAAATCTACCGCAAGTTCGGCCTGGAGAGCATGGAGGTCACCGAAGAGGTCTTCGAATCCGAAGCCTCCATCGTGTGGGATCAGGCCGAAAACAGGGTCCACACCATGAAGGCCGTTATGGTGGCGACCCTGGGCGACTAACCACAATGCCACCGGCAGCAAAACCGAGCTGCCGGTGGTTTTTTGTTCGTAGCCGGGCCACCGGACCTGGTGGTGGAAATCCTCTCGCCCGCCAGCGCCCATACGGACCGCGGTCTGAAGGCTCAGGTCTACGCCCGCTACGGCGTGAAGTATTACTGGCTGGTTGATCCCGAGGGCGAAACCCTGGAGGAATACCAACTCCAGGGCGGGAACTACACCCGCATCGCCACCTACCAGGGTGGCGTCACCTGCCGCACGCGCTGCTTCCCCGGTCCGGCCCTGGACCTGGGAAAGGTCCGGTAGTGCGGGCCAGGCGGACGGCCCAGCCCCAGGCGCGCGCCTTGTCCCGATTGCGGAGGCCGGTGCGCCAGCTCAGCCACAGGTCGCGCATCTTCCGGTAGTGGGCCTGCGTTTTCTTGCTGCGCAAGGGTGGCCTGGTGGCCATGAGCTCCAGGTAGCGGCGCATGGCCTGTTCGTCAAAGCCCTTGTACACGTAATACGTCAGGGCCTTCTCCGCCTCGTTAAGGTCCACGCCGGTCTGAGCGAGACGTTGCGCCATTTCCTCGGCTTCGGCCATCAGCCGGTCCCAATCCACAACGGTTCCCTCCCTCAATAGGGCCCGGAGGGCATGGACCTGGTGTCCAGCCCGTCTGGCCCCAGGATGGCGGCCACCCTTTCCAGACCTTCGCGGTAAAGCAGTTCTTCCTCCTCGGCGGCCCGGCAGCGCTCGGCCACCCATCGCCGCAGTTCGTCGCCGGTCAGGCGGCGCTCCCCCGCGCCCAAGCGCCCCCCGGCCGCCACGGAGCCCCGCAGTACCGCGGCCACCGGCCGTACCTCCAGGCTACCCATGCCCACCGGCTTGCCTCCACCCATTTTGATGGGGAACCGGTGCTCCGGGTGGAGTCCCATGGCCGCAAGCAGCACGCCCAGCAGGCCTGGGCTCAGGTTGTCGAAGTAGATGGCGGCGTGCAGGCTCTGACCCGCCTGCAGGGCCACCCGGGCGTCGGGCCCGACGGCCATCTGCCCGTGGAAGTAAAACTTGCGGCCGCGCAGCTGCCTTCCCCGCAGGTAGAGATTGGGCAGGCGCTGACCGCGGACCGGCGTCCATAGGAGGGGGGTGCGGACCACGGCCACCTTACCGTCCGGCGGTAGCTCCGCGTCGGTCACATGCACACTCCCCATGTAGCTCTCGCGGCGTGCTCCGGTCATGCCGAAAAGCCGGCATGCCGGACAGAGCCGGTCCAGGCGGGTGCAGCGGCGCAGCGGTTCGGGGATGTGGCCGCGGACCCCCGGAGCCGCCACCCCGAAGCAAGAGAAGGAGACGGCCTCCGCCAGGTTCCTCAGGACCCCCTTGAGGGAGGAACCCGGTACCACGTAAACCCTGCGACCGGCCCGGGGCACCCCGGCGTGCAGGGCCGCCATTTGCTCCTCGCCGCGCCGGTCGCGCACAAAGTCGAGCAGGCCCGCGGCCACCTGGAGGGGCCGTAGCAGGACCAGCTGGCACTCCAGACTCCCCGTTTCCGTGCCGGGCGCGAAAAGGTGGTGCCCGGCGATAGGATCGCGCGCGGCACGGAAGGGCAGCGGCGCGAAATCATAGGGTTTTTCCGATGGCCGGTCTACCGACATCCGTCTCACTCCCCTCCTGGTATGGCCTCGAGGCCATCGATACCGTAGGGCCGCACCCGCCAGATGTCCACAGTCCGCCGATCCTTCGGCACCCGAACCAGTTCGGCATACCTCACCAGTCTCAGGCCGCCCTCTTGGTCGCGGTAAAGGTAGGCCGCCACCACCAGAGGATGGTCTGGGTCGTCCGCAACCCCGTATTCAAGGGGCCGCGGATACTCCACCCGCCCGCGCGTCGGGCCGCCCGGCAACTCCAGCCGGGCCCCGGCCAGGAGCCTGAGGCCCCTCTCGACCGCGAAGGGTTTTTCTTCCGCTTCGGCGGACCGCCTCAGCTCCTCCGGCAGCCGATGATGTGCCGCCTCCTCAACCAGCAGCCTGACGATCCGCCTCCGGCCCCACCGCTCCAGGCGCAGCTCGGCCTCCGCGGCAAAAACGCGCGCCACATCCCACCGGTCTTCAAAAAACGGGGTCGGGTCCGTCAGGGGCGCGGACAGGGCGATCTCCAGCTCGTTCCAGGCAAACCACCAGGTAGCGCCCACCGGCCAGAATCCCAGGTTTTCGCATACGGCGAAGACCTCCCGCGCCCTCTCGCCGTCGAAGGTGAGCACGTACCCTTTCATGAGATCTCCTCCAGCCAGAGCGGGGCCGCGGCCTCCAGCCAGCGCCGCGCCTCGGACCCCTCGGCCGCCAGCACGAAGAAGCCCTTTTCACGTCGGGGCGGGGTCCCCACGTCCAGGCGCTCCCGCTCGGCCTCCGGGAGGCCAAACGCCCCCCGCGTGCGCTCGTCGCAGAGGGCCCCGACGCCCGCCAGGGCCCCTTCCGGGTCGCGCAGAGTGCGCACCACGAGCCGGGTGACCTCCAGGTCTACGCGACCGAGGCCGCGCGACTTGCCGTAGCCCAGCGCACCAGGCCGTCGGCCACGTCGAGCAGGGCCGCGGCCAGCAAGCCGAATTGACCCAGGGTGAAGTTGCGCAGGACCACGGAACCCGTGAAGCCGCCCTCGGTGACGATTTCCAGTTCAAAGGGACCGTGGGCCACGGCGCCGGTGACGCGGTCGATGGCCACGCCGTACCGGGTGTCGCACAGTACCGGGCCGTCCGGGTAGAGGTCGCTCACCCGTACCCGGCTGGCCAGACCCGTGGCGCCGAAAAGGCGGCAGGCGTGGCAGGCTTTGCGGTAGGCCTCGTCGCCCCAAACGTCGTCCTTGAAGCGGCACGCGCGTTTCAGGCCGTAGCTCGTCTCGCCCTCCCCGTGGGCCAGCGGATCGCCTGCGGCGTCCGGACGCACCGAGCGCAACAGGCGCTCCGCATGGCCGCGCAGCACGCCCCGCAGGGAGGAGCCGGGGATGTACAGCATCTCCCCTCCGTCCGGCCGCCGCAGGCGCACGAAGCTCATGTCGGGCACCGTGGGGTCCATGGCCGCCGCCCCCTCGCCGCCGGCTTTGATGAGCAAGGGCGTGCGCGGCCGCAGCCGCACCTCGAAAAGGGCCTCGTTGTAAAAGCGGCTATGCATCCCGTCCACCCCCGCACCGCTCCAGTAACCTCTCCACCCATCCGTCGAGCATCTCCGCGGTGGCCTCCTGCATCTCGCCCTTCAACAGGTACCACCTCAGGGCCTCCGGGTCCGCGGCGTCTACGTACCGGGCCTGCAGCCCTTCCAGAGCCACCCGGCCCAAGCCCCGGCCCTTGAACCCGCCCACCGGGATGCGGCCGGCCTCCAGCTCCCGCAGGCCCAGCCAGAGCAGGCCCAGTTCCTCCGGAGCCAGGTTCTCGGCCACGATCTCCAGCCCGAAGCGGCTGCCCGGGGGCACCACCTCGAAGTCGAATTTGTTGCGCACCGCTTCCTTTTCGCGGTCGATGGCCACCCCGTCCCGCACCACGGGGCGGGCACCGTTGGAGCAGAAGAGGTCTGTGACCCTGACGCGGGAGGCCAGCCAGGGGCTCCCGAAGACCCGGCACACGCGGCAGGAGAGTTCCCACACCCGTTCCGCCAGCCAGTCGTCGCCGTCGGTCTTGCGCTGCCGGGCCTCGGAGCGTAATCGCCGCATCTCCGCACCCGGAATGCACCAGGCGAGTTCGTTCAGGGGATCGCAGGCCCCGCGGCCCTTGCCCGCCGCGGGCTCGAGGGTGCGGACGATACGTTCTACGTGGGCGCGCAGGACTCCCCGGAGCGAGGACCCGGGAATGTACGGCCGGCCTTCGGCCATGACGACCGGAAGGTCCGTGGCCGTGGGCAAGAGGGCACTGGTCCCCGCGCCCACGCGCAGGCCGGTCACGCATACCAGGTCGGCCGTAACTATCAACCGGTGCCGGAAGGTATCCCAGAAACCGAATGCCATCGGCGTGCTCACGGCCTGCTTCCCCCTTCCGTCAGGTACCGGCGGCCCACCAGGGCCCGCCGCAGGAAGCCCAGGAAGCGCACCAGGGCCTCGGTGACGGCCTCCCGCCGGCCCTCCGCGTCCGAGGGCATCTCTTCTCCCACGCGTCTTTCGATGAAGGCCAGGGTCTCCCGCACCCAGTTGACGAGTTCGCGATCCCCAACCCGCTGGGACCAGAACTCGCCCGATTCCTTCCTCCCGGCCTGATAGGCCAGCCAGTTGCTGAAGACCCTGGAGGACCGCGCCTCCCGGGCCACATCTATGGCCCGGGCCAGCTGGGCCTTGCTCAGTTCTCCAGCCTGCTCCGCGTGTCCCCTCATGGCCTTGACGATCTCCTCGGCCCGGGCCACCAGTTCTTCGTTTAACGCGTCAACAACCCTTGTCGCCAGGCTCATTCCGCCGCCGCCTCCTTCTCCCCATCGAAGGTTACGTGCAGGGGATCGCAGGCCACCGCCTCGCCCCAACCTTGCGCGGTGCGCTCGCCCAGGCCCCTGCCTTCGACCTCCCGCAGGAAGGCCAGCACCGCCTCCCTCTCCTGTGCCGGGGCCCGGTATACCAGCACACTGCCCGGTGCCAGCGCCGTGACGAGGGGCCTGGGCAGGCCCCAGGCCATGGCCCAGCCGTCCCAAGTCTCCCACTCCACCGCTGCGTATTCCGACGTAAATCGGACACCCATTCCGACTAATTCCGACCACCTGTTCCGAGATAAATCGTCCACCCGTTCCGGAAAATATCGTCCACCGATTCCGGATTAATCCCGACCACTTTGGTCGAACTGGTTGGAAT